>ERZ841120.3-NODE-3-length-351169-cov-155.352666_pt1 | contig 351169 bp, 305 predicted proteins | sample MGYA00519572_ERZ841120 | MGnify/ENA primary metagenome ERZ841120 (study PRJEB31850, sample SAMEA3708890) | human gut metagenome | biome: human gut; feature: human-associated habitat; material: faeces | place: China | collected 2014 ...
AGCACCGGCGGTCCGGATGATGCGGCTCCGCCTGACCGCATTAATCATCGTTTCCCTAGACCAGCGGCAGACGGCGGAACGCATGGGCGTGGCCAGGGCAACGGTGGCGGCAGTGTACGCGCGGGCGCGGCACGCCATTGCGGACGCGCTGGTAAACGGGAAGGGCATCACAATTGGGGGCGGAAGCGTCACGTTTGCCCCTGCGGCCGCACACGGGAAACTGTGGCCGTCCAAGGAGAAAGAGAGCATGATGAGAATCGCAGTGACCTACGAGAACGGCAATGTCTTTCCGCACTTCGGGCGGACGGAGAGCTTCAAGCTGTACGACGTCGAAGGCGGAAAGGTCGTCTCGTCCGAGGTGGTTGGGACAAACGGCGTAAGCCACGGGGCGCTCGCCGGGCTTCTCGCCGCAAACGCTGTTGACGTGCTCATCTGCGGCGGACTCGGCGGCGGCGCGCTGGCGGCCCTGCAGCAGGCGGGTGTAACCGTGTACGGCGGAACACAGGGACCGGCCGATGACGTGGTAGAAGCCTTCCTAGCGGGATCTCTCCAGCAGACCGCCAGCGCCAGTTGCCACGCGCACGACCACGAGGGTAGCTGCGGCAACGGCGGCTGCTGCCACTAGCCAGCGCAAAGCATGGACCTCAATGCAGCCCTCATGCTGAGGGCTGCATTGTCTGCCCCCACCCGGTCACGGTTCTCGAACCAGTAGGCGGGTGCACGGTCCAAGGCGTCAGCATCGAGAAGGGCTGCTGTCGCACCCCCACGCAACTCTTCAAGAACTTTTCGCAGCCAACGAGCAGGGGCAACGCTGCATCTCCTGCGCCCATAGGCACATCGTTTCTCGCCCCTTGGTATACTTGCGTCGTTTCGGGGTATTATCGGCATCCTGGCGGACAGGGGTTAGCATGGGCGGAAACGTGGTTCTCGGCTGCGTTGTCTGCGTTTTTGTCGGCGGGCTTATCCTGGCGCTTGCAATCTGGCAGATGCGCACCGGCAGCGTGTGCTTTCTGCACAGCTACCATTACGTGAACGTCCCCGCCGATCGCCGCCCCGCGCTTGCTCGCGAAAGCGGGCACTGGCTGGCCGCAACCGGAGCGTGCGTGGTCCTCTTAGGGTTCTCGCTCTTGCTGCCGAGCCCCACGGCGGACGCCATCGCGCTTGTCCTGGTAATCGCGTTGTTCGCAGCCATCATCATGATCTGCCGCGTCATCGTGAGGCACAATGGGTCTCTCTTTGGCTGATGCCGCAGCTCCGCCTGACCAAGCCCGACACAGGAGACCCATAGACGCCCTTAAGGCCCGCTTTAAAAGTCACCCTGAGAGACACCCCGGCGTTACCTGGGAAGATATCGCGCGCCAACTTGACGACGCACGGTTGAGTGCGCTCGCCTTCCTCGAGGAGACAGGCGGCGAGCCGGACGTCCTCCTCTACTAGGGGCGTCTCTACGTTGCGGACTTCTCGCCCGAGTCCCCGCAGCGCCGGTCGGTCTGCTACGACCGGGCCGCCCGCCTGGGCAGGAAGCGCAACCCGCCAACAACCAGCGCCTGCGAGTTGGCAGAGTCGAACGGCCTGGAGCTCGTGGGCGAGGCGATGTATCTCGAAATGCAGGAGCTGTACCCTCTCGACGCAGCGCGCGGCTTTAGGGCGTGTTTCCCGTAGGAGTGACAGTTGCGCGGCCTTTGCGGAGGTTGCCATCGCACGATTTCGGCGTCGGTGGGGTAGGCTGGAGCCAGATTGGGCCCGCCCAACGCCTCCGCGCAACGAGATTCTTCCAAACTACGTGCAGAAGTCGACATATGTGGGTTATTTTCTCGTCTCTAAGGACTTTTAGGAGCCTCTGGTAAGCGCGCAGATATTGTTGGGTCGCGTTTTCCCTGTTGGCGTTTTTCGTGGGCTGTTAAGAACGCACCCGCGTCCCCGTCTCAGCCCAAAGAGTAAAAACGGAGTTCTACAGAAGTCCCATTCCGGACGTAACTTCCCGAAGAGCGGAAGCGCGGATGCCACGCGTACTTTCGAAAGGCCTAACATGAGCGCACAGCATCTCTGCTGAAACCCCAGGAGGCCACTCGCGTGCCTGAAGTCACGTACCGCTTTGCTCAAGAGGACGACTGTACCCTTATCCTGCGCTTCATTCGAGAGCTAGCGGATTACGAGAAGATGCTCGACCAGGTCATTGCCACCGAGGACCTCCTGCACGCATGGGTCTTCGAGAGGGGCAAGGCCGAGGCGCTCTTTGTGTGCGAGAACGGCAGTGAGGCGGGGCTTTGTGCTCTTCTTCCACAACTTCTCGACCTTCCTCGGGCGCGCCGGCATCTACCTGGAGGACCTCTACGTTACGCCGGAGTATCGTGGGCGCGGCTATGGCAAGGGCCTCCTGCGGCAGCTTGCGCGCATTGAAGTCGAGCGCGGATGCATGTGGCTCGAGTGGTGGTGCCTCGACTGGAACAAGCCCAGCATCGACTTTTACCTCTCGCTTGGCGCCGAGCCCATGAAGGACTGGACGGTCTATCGTATTGCTGGCGACACGCTTGCCAAACTCGCACAGTAGACGAGCAGGGCGCAAGGTAATTCCCCTTGTCGCGTGATACTCTTTCAGCAAGGCAATGAGACAAAGGGACTGTCCCTTTGTCTCGCTTTTGTCTCGCTCGTTACGGGAGGCTCGTCATGGGACTCATCTTTGGCAGGAAGAAGCGCCGCAAGCGCGCCGCGTACGACCCCGACGAGTTTGTGGACACCAGGCCAAACCCACTTCTCACACGCGGGTTCTCCAAGGGAGGCTCGTCCCAGGGGCACGGCAACGAGGGCGGCCTCTATGCCAACAACGAGAACTGGGACGACTCCCCACGGGACAGCTGGGACGACGGCTGGGACAGGTAGCTGCCGCAGCCACCAATGAGACAAAGGGACTGTCCCTTTGTCTCATTCCGACGCGCCGGCCTCCTGCATCTCCAGCAGGCGATGCTCGAGCGCACCGTCAACCGCAAACAAGTAGAGCCCGTGCACACCTCGCTTGAGCAGCACGTTGAGCTCGTGCCGAAGGTTCGCCTCCGGGTCCTCGCTGCCGTTGATCGCCTGCGAGTTGCAGCTCTTTGACGGGTCGAACGCCAGCCGTCCTTCTCGCCAGCAGACTGAGGGCCCAATGATCACGCCCGCGTAGTTGAGGTCGAACCCCTGGATGGTATAGATCGAGCCACATTCCCCCAGCGTGTGGGGCTGCTCGGCCCATGCCTTGTCGTGTTCCCGGGCTGCCTCGTCCCCGGTGGCAGAAGTCTGATAGTTCCACGGCATGTGGAAGTACTGCGTGCGGGGCACTTCCGCGATGCTGGCAGCTGCCTGCGCGTGACGCGAGCCGCGCCCGCCGCGCGCGCCACTCGCACCGTAGGAGACCCAGCCGCCCTGCTCGCGGTAGATGCGGACCTCCCACACGCCCGACTCCGGCTTGGACTGGCCGGAGTAGGGCCAGTCATACGTTGCCAGCACGCGCGAGAGCCCGTGCGAGGTATCGTCCACAATCTCGCCCGACGAGGCATCAAAGGCAAAAGCGCGTTCCTCGATTGCCATCTTCAGGTCGTACGTCGAGTCAAAGACCTTGATCTGGTAGGGTGTGTGCCCCTCTCGCGCCGGGTCCTGCGGGATGGGCCCCACGCCACGACCGTTTGCAAAGTCGTCGATCCACCGCACGACCTCGTCGCAGGCATCAATCCGGTACTGCTGGCGAAGGAGCAGGTTCTCCACGTGGAAGGGGAATCCCGCGACGTTGGCGGCCCTTCTCGCACAGCGAACCTTGCCATCTGAGAAGCGCTTCTCGGGAAAGAGCGCATCCCGCATCGAGGCGTCAAGTTCCTGCGACTTTCTCAGCACCTGTCCCAGGTCGTAGACCGCGATGACCACCCGAGCTCGACGCATGATGTCCACGAGCATGTTCCTGCTACCGGAGTAGCCCTGATTGCCCTGGGTGAGCAGGAGGTGCGCCTCGTCGACAAGGGCGACGTCGACCGGGTCGCAGGGGTAGTCCTGACGCGCGAGGCCATTCCCGTGCCCGGACTCGCTGTGCTTGTTGATGAACCGCGTGGGCTTGTCCACCACCACGCCATCCTTGTTCTGGAGGCCAAGGCGCTTCATAATGGCGTTGTACACGGTGAGCTGCTCTTCATGGTTTATCAGAAGGCACGCGTTCACGGGACGCTCGGTGATCTTGCCGCCACTGCCGTCGCCGGCCACCGGGACCACAAGCTCGTTCATGATTCGCAAGAACAGGTGGCTGAGAAGGACCGTCTTGCCGGTTCCTGCCATGCCTTCGACAACAATGAGCTCGCCGTTCTCGACGGGCGCGCTGGAATCTGGCGGCTGCGGCGCGGCAGCCCATCCGTTCATGAGGTCGCGCAGGCGGCCGAGAATCGCGTCCTCCGCGGCAATCTGGTCCTTTCCCAGCGCGCGAAACGGCGACGCCTTGAAGATGGCGGAGTCCCGGATGACGGACTCGGCCGGAAAAAGCTCCGGCTCGTAGCGGTTGAGCTTGCGCCACGCCTGCGAGGTGATTATCGGTAGCTCGGGCTTGGTGTAGTAGTCCTCCTGCGGGTTGCCGCGGCCGTTTACCAGGGTCACATGGCTCGCGCCCGAAGCCAGAAGGTAGCTCAGGAAGTTGTTCTCGAGGTCGAGCGTGAGCGACTTGTTGAAGTGGTTCTGGGCGATCACCAGTATGTGGCTGCCAGGCTGGTTGAGGCGCCGCCACGCCTTCTTGCCCCGCTCCGAGCGATACGTGACGTCGTCGGTGTAGTGCTCCTTGGTTCGCCGCACGATGGAGTTTGTCTCGCCCACGTAGACCACGAAGTCGTCGTACTCGTAGCCGCCACGGGCGCGCTTGCGCTCCTTGCCGCGAATGATGTAGACAGTAGGGTAGGTCTTGAGGAGCCGCCGCTCGTCGGCCGTAAGCTCGCTGCCGTCCACCTCGCACTGCACCTGGTCGATGCACTGCTCGATCTGGATGTCGTCCGCGCGGAACGGCACGTCTATGACAACCGGCTGCCTAACTGACATGAACCTCTCCCCTACCTTGCGGAATGAGACAAAGGGACAGTCCCTTTGTCTCATAGCTCCGTGTACTTCTTGGAGTTGCCGCGGCTGAGCTCGACGGGATACTTCTTGGCGTTGGCGTCGATCTTCTCGTTCACAATCTGGAGCGGGTCAAGCCCGCAGGAGTCCGCCATGAACAGGCAGTAGATGAGGACGTCCGCCAGCTCCTCCGAAATCTTGTCCAGGTGCCCGTCCGCCGAGGTGTCTGCCCCGGACCACTGGAACGCCTCGAGCAGCTCCGCCGACTCGAGGCTTATCGAGATGGCGAGGTCCTTGGGGTTGTGGAACTGGCGCCACTCCCGCTGGTCGCGAAAGGCGCGCAGCCTGTCGATTGTCTCCTGGTAGTCATAGTCGCCCACGAGCATGGCCTCCCCACGTTTGTCCTTGCGCCGCCCGGCGCCGCGCGTTCACGCGCACGTATGCGCGGCCGGCTCCGCACCCCACGCCGCACCCTCGCGCTTGGTTAGTTAGCACCATTATGCGCGACGTGAGGGACGTTGGATATTCCTTGCGCTTGTAAGCCTCACGTCGGTGGCCAACTCCCAGGACGAGAACCCCAACCTCCTCATCGCGAATCTCGAAGCGATTGGACTTCGCCGTTAAGGGATGAGATGCGGACGCAGTCAATCCGGGGGGTATTAACTGCGTGAATTCAGTGGTATAAGATACATATCGGTGGCGGGTTTCCCGCTGCCTCCAAGTGCCGGGGGCCTATCCCCCGGCTTTATTTGTCTATAAAGACGGTTTTGCAACGGGAGCCGGCGGTTGGACAGGGAGCTTTCCATATTCGTTGACGAAAGCGGTGACATGGCAGGTGTCTCCAGCTACTACCTCGTGACACTCGTACTCCACGACCAAGCCAATGATATCCGCGAGAAAGTTCGCCGCTACGAGGAGTCGCTTTCGCGCGCTGACCTGCCGAATATCCCGTTCCACTCTGAACCACTTTCCAAGGGTTTGACGGCGTGAAAGTCTATTACGACGACGGTCAGCCAATCGTGAGCCATGCCCTCTACGGCGCCGTCGGCGACGAGCTCTTCAAGGACGCCGTACGACGCACCAAGACAACCATGACCGAATACCGGCTGGAGCAGGCCGCCGACTACCTGTGCACGATTGAGCTCGCTGCACTGAAATACGCCACCAAGGAAGACGGCGAAACGTATAACAAGTTCTTCGGCAGCGTGGGGAAGTTCAAGAAGAACTGGCTCAAGCAGGCACGCAGGAAAGCCTTCTAGCCTATAACTGACCTGTCTCCGCGATATGCCCACGCCCTTCTCGGAAAGCGACGCCGAGGGCGCATCACTCGCGTAACCTCCCTTACTGCTGGTAGTAGCTCAGGAAGTCCTCGAGCTTGTCCATCGCCTCGTGCAGCGTGTGCTTACGCGGCAGGTAGACAATACGGAAGTAGCCGGGCTTCTCCCAGTTGAAGCCCTTGCCCGCGGTAATCAGGACGTGCTCGTCCTTGAGCAGATCGAGCGCAAACTGGTCGTCGTCGGTGATGTGGAACTTGTCCGGGTCGAGCCTCGGGAAGATGTAGAACGCGGCCTCGGGCTTGGTCACCGTGACGCCATCCATGTTGGAAAGTCGCTCGTAGACGTACTCGCGCTGCTCGTAGATGCGCCCGCCGGGAACGAGAAGCCCCTGGCTGCGCTGGATGCCGCCCAGGCACGTCTGCACGATGGACTGCGCCGGCACGTTGGAGCACAGGCGCATGTTGGACAGCATGTTGATGCCGTCGATGAGGTCCTTCGCAATGCGCTTGTTGCCCGAGAGGCTCATCCAGCCAATGCGGTAGCCCGCCACCATGTGGCTCTTGGAGAGGCCGTTGAACGTGATGCAGAACAGGTCCGGCGCAAGGCTCGCGATGGAGACGTGCTGCTTGCCGTCCATCACCAGGCGGTCGTAGATCTCGTCCGCAAAGATGACCAGCTGGTTCTCGCGCGCCACGTCCACGATCTGCTCCAGAACCTCCCGCGGGTACAGGGCGCCCGTGGGGTTGTTGGGGTTGATCACGACGATGCCCTTGGTGCGCGGCGTGACCTTGCTGCGGATGTCGTCGATGTCAGGGTACCAGTTGGCCTTCTCGTCGCAGATGTAGTGCACGGCGGTGCCGCCGGCCAGCGTGGCGCACGCGGTCCACAGCGGGTAGTCCGGGCTGGGGACGAGAATCTCGTCGCCCTCGTCCATGAAGGCGTTCATCGCAAGCTGGATGAGCTCCGAGGCGCCGTTGCCCGTGTAGATGTCCTCCACGTCCACGTTGGGGATGCCCTTGAGCTGGTCATACTGCATGATGGCCTTGCGCGCGGAGAAGAGGCCGCGGCTGTTGGAGTAGCCCTCGCACTCTGTGAGCTGGTCCTGCATGTCCTTCACGACCTCGTCCGGCGTGCGGAAGCCAAACGGCGCGGGGTTGCCAATGTTCAACTTGAGCACATGGATGCCCTGGTCCTCCATGCGGTACGCCTCGTCCAGGACGGGTCCGCGGATGTCGTAGAGGACGTTATCGAGCTTGGATGACTTCTTGAACTGGCGACGAGGCATGGTGGATTCCTTCTTCTTGGTGGGGGTGGATGAGGCAGAGGGAGTTTCCCTTTGTCGCGTTTCCGGCGGCGCGGCGGCATCGGTCTCGCCCGAGAGCCACTCGGCGCTCACGCCGAGTGCGGTGGCGAGAAAGGCGAGCGTTGCCTTTCTCGGCTCAGTCTTGCCGCTTAGGTACTGGCTGAGCTGCGACTTTCCCAGCTTGACGCCATCGGCCGCAGCCATGCGCACAAGATCTGCCTGACGCAGGCCGCGCTCGTCCATGGCCTGGCCAAGGCGTGCCGAGAAGTCCTTGTGGGTCTGGTCTTCCACGACCCCTCCCTTCCGGGTGCCCGCCGAGCGCTGTGCAAGAAGTTCAATTTCTCTTCTCAGCTATCAACGCGTCGGACCCAAAAGTTCAATTTCTAGAACGAGAAGTTCAATTTATTGACAGAGTAGCACTGCCCATCACGGCGTACTGCGAGAAATTGAACTTCTCGGTGTGTCCACGGCTTTTCCAACCGCTGGGGACGTCTCGCGGGGTATTGGGTGTCGCGAGGGGGTTGTGCGGGATTCTCGCACTGTGCGCCGCCACACGTTCGCGCCCGAAGCTGTATCCCGCGCAGGTCGGTACAGATTCGGACGCCGAATCTGTATCCCCTCTCCACACGTTCGCGCCCGAAGCTGTATCCTGCCCAGGTCGATACACATTCGTGCGTCGAACCTGTACCGGCAGGATTCGGGGATGCGGCGGGCTCGGGTATCATGGAACAACCAACACCGGCCCCCGGAACGCGAGGTAGCAGCCATGAGAACGCTTATGTCCGTACTTGCGACCGCCATAGCGTCATTTGTCGCGGTTGCCCTTGTCCCCTCGGCGCACGTGATTGGCCACCCGCAGTGGGCGGCGTACCTGGCCTTTGCGCTCATGCTCTGCGTGATGAACGCAATCGTGAAGCCCATCATCCAGATCCTCTCGATTCCCGTAACAATCATCACGCTGGGGCTTTTCACGTTTGTGATCGACGCGCTTATGGTATCGCTCGCGTCTAACCTTGCAGAAAGCGTCTTTGGCATGGGCGTAGTGGTCACGGGCTTCTGGGCCACGCTCTTTGTCGCGCTCATCGTGAGCGTGGTTAGCGGGCTTCTCGGCGCCAAGGACTAGCGCCGCGCCGGCGACCATCGCAGTTGCCCTCGACGCGGCGACCATCGCAGTTGCTTTCGACGCGGCGACCATCGCGGCTACACGCACCAGCGATGGTCACTCGCCCCGTCCCTATCGCAGCTCGATATCCCCCTTGCGCAGGTGCTCGATGTAGCCCTCGCCCCACGTCTCAATGCTCGAGAGCACCGGAACAAAGTCCTCCCCCACCTGCGTGAGCGAGTATTCCACGCGCGGCGGCACCTCCGGGAAGACCTCGCGGCGCACCAGCCCCTCTGTCTCCAGCCGCTTGAGCTGCGAGGAGAGCGTGGAGTGCGTAAGCTCGGGCATGCGGCGCTCAAGTTCGCCAAAGCGCAGCTTGCCCTTGCTGAGGTGGTGGAGAATCACGATCGACCACTTGCCCTGGAGCAGCCACTGCGCGGTCACAAATGGACAGACGCCAAAGTCTTTGGGTGTGCTTCGCATGTGATGCCGTCCCTTCCTGCTGTTAGCAGATGGTATCTCAACTAATACCAAGTATCGAGAAAAAACGTTATTCAAACACTCACATATATTGGATACACTGATTTTAGTACAGAGTTGCTACCAAGTCGACACACCCGACTGAACAGGAGAGAGCAATGGCAGAGAAGAACGTCCTCATCGTAGTGGGAACCCTCCGCAAGAACGGCTTCAACGAGCAGCTGGCCCAGCGCATCGAGGCGCTGCTTGAGGGCCGCGCCAACGTGAGCAGGCTCGACTACTCGGCGCTGCCCCTCATGAACCAGGACCTCGAGGATCCCGAGCGCGCAGAGGTCGCGGCCGTACGTGAGGCCGTGCGTCAGGCCGACGGCGTGTGGTTCGTAAGCCCGCAGTACAACGCCTCGTTCCCCGGCCACGTGAAGAACCTGGTCGACTGGCTGAGCAGGCCGCTTCCCGGCAAGGGTCGCGACACCGCCGTTTCCGGCGGCATGCGCGCAACCGTCTCCGGCGCGGGCGGCCGCACCGCCACCGCCGAGATGCGTGCCGCGCTCGACGCGCTTCTCGCCTTTGTGGGCGCGCAGGTCATGACTGAGAAAGAGACCGGCATCGCCCTCTCCGGCGAGTCCTGGATGTCCGGCACGCTGACCCTCTCCCCCGAGGACGAGGCCGCCCTTGCCGCCCAGGCAGACGCCTTCCTTGAGTTCATCGCGTAAGACGCGAGAAATACGCTGCAAGCAGGCCGCCCGGCATTCCGTGTGCTGGGCGGCCACTTCCATAACTTGGCAATAAGCTCAAGCGTCCCCATGTAGGGCGCTCCAAACCACGCTCAGCGCTCCACCACAACCGCACCGCTGGTAAAGTCGTCACCACTCGCCGGCAGCAGCTCCCAGATTCTCCCGCAGCTCGACCGCATCACCCGCGCGTCGTGCGAAACCAGAACTACCGCACCGGGGAACTCGGAGAGAAGACGCTCCAGAGCCTCAATCGAGTGCAGGTCGAGGTGATTCGTTGGCTCATCCATCACCAAGAGCTGCGGCTTTGTGAGAACCGCCTCCGCCAGCACGAGTTTGCGTAACTCCCCTGGGCTCAGCTCGCCCTCCTCAAGCAGAGCATCCGGGCGAGAATTGAGCTGTGCCACAACGGAGAGTACCTGTCCCTTCTCACCGGCGGCAAGGCCCTGGAGCCGAGCGCAGGCACGCCTTGCCGCATCCACGCCAATCTCCTGAGGCACGTAGAGCATGGGAACATCCTTAGGAACCGCTGCAACAAGCGCCCTGACCAGCGTTGACTTGCCCGAACCGTTGGGTCCAACAACGCCAACGTGATCTGCCGAACCAAGGAACAGCTCCGGCGCGGCAACGCCTGGGGCGTCCGGAATCCCGCCATAGCGCACCGTCCCCTCCGGCAGCCGCGCGATGAACGACCTTCTCGACCGCTCGCCAAACGAAGGAACGTTGCCGTCATAGCGCCGCTCGACGTATGACGCCTGCACACGGTCTCGCTCGCCCTTAATACGTGCATCAAGGGTTGTGGCAAGATGCGTGGCGCGGCCGTCCTTGCCCGAGACAATCGCGCGCCCGATCTTCTCGCGTGCGTCATGGTCACGCGGGTCAAGGCCGCGCCTGCTACGCAGGCCGTCCGCACGCGAGGCAGCCTCCACCCGTCGCTGGCGCTCGGCCGCCAGACGACGCTCCTCTCGCCGCGCACGCGCCTGAGCATCTGCGGCTGCCTCGGTCTCGCGTTGCCGCTGCTCAAAGGTATGCGAGTAATTGCCCGGGCGCACGCGCACCTCTCCACCCTCAAAGGAGATGCACCTCTCTACAAGCGCGTCGAGAAGGTCTCGGTCATGCGAGATGAGAATTCCCACGCCAGAGAAGGAACGCAGTGCGAGCAGGACCGCCTTGCGCGTGTGCGCATCAAGGTGATTCGTTGGCTCGTCCATCACCAGCACGTCCGGGCGGCTCCAGAGTGCCACCGCCACCTGAAGGCGCTTCTGCTGCCCGGAGGAGAGCTCGTCAAAGCGCCAAGCCCAGTCGTCGCCAATACCCAGCACGTCGCGCAGTCGCACGGCATTACGGTCCCACGCGGCGGCAAAGTCGAGAAGCGCAGCCGGCGAACGGTCGCCGTCCTGCTCGCAGTAATAAGAGACCAGGCCGTAAGGCCCCACGCTCCCCGACGTAGGACGTAGCTCGCCCGTGGCAATCCGAGCAAGCGTAGACTTTCCGCAACCATTGTCGCCAACTACGCCGGTCCAGCCAGTGGGTAGGCTTAAGGTAACACCGTGAAGTACCTCATGCGGACTCCCGGCATAGCTGTAGTGGATGTTCGTAAGGTTAAGTTGCATAAAGACCTCGCAGACGCAGAACCGGCGCGAAGCACCAGCATATGGGCACGAACTTCTCGCCCCAGGGGGCAGCGTCTACTTGCGCAAGGTCCTCTCCCGTCTCTCAGTCGGCCTACCAAAGGCCAACCCAGTTGTTCATGCAACGCAAATTAGCCTAAAGGAGGACTACGGCAAGCGCAAGCTGCAACACCCCTGACAAAAAATGCCCTCCGGCGCCGATTTGACGCCCAAGCGTGGGTTTTGTCCGCAACTGCTGCGACAAACGCGTCCCCCGGCGTCGCACGCCCGCACGCCTGCGTGCTACGCTCGTCTGGCTGCAACCAACAGAGAGGACGCGCATGCCAGACGAGAAGCACCCAACCACAGAGGGCGCGACGGCCGAGGACCTTGAGACCTCGGAGCGCCTCATCGACTTTATCCACCACTGCCCCAGCATGTTCCACACGGCGGCAACCATCAGCGACCGCCTCGACCAGGCAGGCTTCACCTACCTGCCCGAGGGCGACGCCTGGGACGTTGAGCCTGGCGGCTCGTACTACACCACTCGCAACGGCTCTAGCGTCATCGCCTTTCGCGTGGGCGAGGACGCCCTTGACCGCGACGCCTACCACTTCCAGATAACGGCGGCCCACGCGGACTCCCCCACCTACAAGGTGAAGTCCGTTCCTGTACTCGACGGGCCCGAGACCTACCTGCGCCTTAACGTGGAGGGCTACGGCGGCATGATCGACTACACCTGGCTCGACCGGCCGCTGTCGCTCGCCGGTCGCGTCCTGGTGCGCACGGCCACGGGCATAGTGAGCCGCCTCTTTGCACCCGACCGCGACCTGGTGCTCATTCCCAGCGTGGCCATCCACCTGGACCGCACCGTGAACAAGGGCAAGGAGTTCAACCGCGCCGTCGACCTCTGCCCGCTCTTCTCGGCTGGCCGTCTGCGCAAAGAGGACTTTGACCGCATGGTCGCCGAGGGCGTGGGCGCCAAGCCCGAGGACATCCTGGCGCGCGACCTCTTCCTCGTGAACCGCGAGCGCCCATGTATCTGGGGCATGGCAGACGAGTTTGTCTCGTCCCCCAAGCTCGACGACCTGCAGTGCGCCTTCGCGTCGCTGGAGGCATTTGTCGCCGAGAAGAACCGCCGCTGCGTCACCGTCTTTGCGTGCTTCGACAACGAGGAGGTTGGCTCCAACACCAAGCAGGGGGCCATGTCCACGCTGCTCCACGACACGCTGGTGCGCGCCAACGCGGCGCTGGGCATGGGCGAGGAGGACTACTTGCGGGCCCTCTCGCGCTCGTTCCTTGTGAGCTGCGACAATGCGCACGGACTGCACCCCAACCACCCCGAGCTCTACGATGCCGAGAACCGCTGCCGCCTCAACGGCGGGCCGGTGGTGAAGGAGGCCGCCAACCAGAAGTACACGACCGACGCCTTTAGCCGGGCTGTCTTTGTGTCGCTGTGCGAGAAGGCCGGCGTGCCGCACCAGACCTTTGCCAACCGCTCGGATATGGCCGGTGGGTCCACGCTTGGCAACCTCTCGAACACGCAGGTGAGCGTTCACGCCGTGGACATTGGCCTGCCGCAGCTGGCAATGCACTCCAGCTACGAGACGGCGGGCACGCGCGACACCACGTGGACCATTCGTGCGTTACGCGAGTTCTTCTCGGCTGACCTGAGAATTACTGGTGCGGAGCGGGTAGACATGGTCTAGCAGGCACTCGTTTGGACGATCTCGGCGCTGGTCCATGCAGGCCGGGCTCGTTCCTAGGAACCAGGAGGCATTGTCATGTGCACGGCAATCAGGTTCACAGACGACAAGGGTCAGATGTACCTCGCGCGAAACCTCGACTGGAGCTGCGGGTACGGCGAGCGCGTCGTGGTGACGCCGCGCGGCTTCAAGCCCAACTCCCCGTTTGGCGCCGTTACGGGCATGCGCGAGCCCGTGATTGGCATGGGCATTGTCGAGGAGGGCATGCCGCTCTACTTTGACTGCGCCAACGCCTCCGGGCTGGCAGTGGCCGGCCTCAACTTCCCGGGCTACGCGCAGTACACCGACGCCCCAGTTGAGGGCAAGACCAACGTTGCCGCCTACGAGTTCCCGCTGTGGGTTGTGGCCAACTTCACGACCGTCGACGAGGTCGAGCGCGCCCTCGATGACCTGGTGATTGTTGGCAAGCCCATCAACGACAAGTACCCCGTGTCGCTGCTGCACTGGATCATTGGCGACGCCACGAGGAGCATTGTGGTGGAGCAGACGGCGCAGGGCATGGAGGTCTACCACGACGACGTGGACGTCCTGGCCAACCAGCCCGGCTTTGCCTGGCACCGCGAGAACCTGCGCAACTACATGAACGTCTCCAACGAGCTGCCGCAGAACGTGGTGTGGGACAAGGCCGAGCTTCTCCCCTATGGCTCCGGCGCGGGCATGCGCGGGATTCCCGGTGACTACTACTCTACCTCGCGCTTTGTGCGCGTTGCGTACCTGAACTCGCACTATCCGGTGCAGTCGGGCGAGAAGGCAAACGTGAGCCGCATGTTCCACGAGCTTGAGGGCGTTGCCATGATCGACGGCGCGGCCCGCATGACCAACGGCGAGTTTGAGCGCACCGTGTACACCGGCGGCTACTCCGCGGCCACGCGCACGTACTACTTCAACACCTACGAGGACCCCGCAATTCGTAGCGTTGCCATGGACGACTACGACACCGAGGGCACCGAGCTGGTGCAGGTGGCGGACCCGAGGGCGTAGCGCGGGCTTGCTTGCAGTGAGGTATGGGGTCTCGGCTATGCCGGGACCCCTCTTTTTGGCTTTCTGGGCATCCCGCTGTTCCCGGCTCGTCGCGCATCTCGGCCGCCAACTGGGCAGATGCGACGAACCTGTGATGAGCCGGTAACAACGGAGCTGCGCGGCCGGGGCTTGTTACCGGCGCGTCGAGGTTCTCGACTGCCAACTCGGCGACGCCGCCGGCTCGCGACGAGCAGGTAACAACGAACGGGCTGACGCCCCCAATCTGGAACTCCCCGCCCAATAATCGAACTTGACAGTACGATAAAAATCGAAAATGCAAGGCCAGACGTAGCTGCAAATTTCGATTGGTTAGCACCCTCTAACCGATCGAAAAATGCAAGCTTGTGACTTGGCTGCAGATTCCGATCGGTTAGCAGCCTCTAAACGATCGAAAACTGTAAGAAGACGGAATCTGCAGGATGACGTCTGAGGCTGAGACCTTACGCCAAGGTACCCCCGAATTAATTGTGTACAATTAGTTGTGCTCAATCGATTAGCGCCGCCAGCCCGCCAGTTCGCGCCATACTGAAGCCGTTACCAACAACACCGGGCCGCAACGCCCGGAGGAGGGAGCCATCATGGCATCCGAGAACACCACCAACTACCTGGACTTTTCTGTCACCGCACAGGACGGCAGCACCGTCCCTCTGAGCACCTACGCCGGCAAGGTCCTGCTCGTTGTGAACACCGCCACCGGCTGCGGCTTCACGCCCCAGTATGAGGACCTCGAGCGCATCTACGCCGCCCACAAGGACCAGGGCCTCGAGATCCTGGACTTCCCCTGCAACCAGTTTGCCGGCCAGGCGCCCGAGTCCGACGACCAGATCAACCAGTTCTGCTCGCTCAAGTTCAACACTGAGTTCCCGCGCTTCAAGAAGCTCGACGTGAACGGCGACACCGCAGACCCGCTCTTTGCCGCCCTTGCCACCGAACGCCCCTTCCAGGGCTTTGGCGATGGCCTCAAGGCGGCGGCGCTCGACAAGTTCGCCAAGGCCAACAACAAGAAGTTCGGCGAGAAGGCCTACATCATGTGGAACTTCACCAAGTTCCTCATCGACCGTAACGGCCACCTCGTGGCCCGCTTCGAGCCCACCGCCAGCATGGACGAGGTCGAGCGCGCAATCGAGGCGCAGCTCTAGTGGCCGCCACCCAGCCGCAAGCGTCCCCACAGGAGGCCCCCTTCGCAACGAAGGGGGCCTCCCCTGCCGAGCTCCTGCGCCTAGACAACCAGCTGTGCTTTCCGCTCTACGCCTGCTCAAAGGAGGTCGTCCGCAGCTACCAGCCGCTGCTTAGTCCGCTCGGCCTCACCTACACGCAGTACCTCTGCATGATGGTCCTCTGGGAGGAGGGCGCAGCCACCGTGAGCCACCTTGGCGAGCGGCTCTACCTGGACTCGGGCACGCTTACGCCGGTCTTGAAGAAGCTCGAGAAGAGCGGCTACATCACGCGCGAGAGGAGCGTGGCCGACGCGCGCGTGCTTGAGGTGCGTCTCACGCCCAAGGGCCTCGACCTCCGTGACCGCGCGGCATCCGTGCCGGCGGCCATGGCGTGCCATGTGCACCTCTCGGCAGACGAGGCCGCGGAGCTCAAGCGGCTCCTAGCAAAGGTACTTGCCAGCGTGCGCGATGGCGAGCCAACCTGCAGCAACGCATGCACACAGACGGAAGGAAGCGAGAACCAGTGAGCAACAAGCAGGACAGCAGCGCCGAGAAGAACCAGGCGGCCGCGCCCATTCCCACCACCGAGCGCGAGAAGACCATCGTACGCACAAGTATCCTCGGAATCGTAGCCAACGTGCTGCTCGCCGCATTCAAGGCCGTGGTGGGCGTGATCTCCAACTCCATCGCCATCACCCTCGACGCAGTGAACAACCTCTCCGACGCGCTTTCGTCGGTCATCACGATCGTGGGCACCAAGCTCGCCGGGCGCGCGCCGGACAAGCGCCACCCCATGGGCTACGGGCGCATTGAGTACCTCACGGCCATGGTCATCTCGATCATCGTGCTCTACGCCGGCATCACCTCGGCCGTGGAATCCGTGCAGAAGATCGTCTCGCCCGAGGCGCCGGACTACTCCGCCGCCGCGCTAGTGGTTGTTGCCGCCGGCGTCGTGGCCAAGGTGCTTCTCGGCCGCCACGTGCAGTCTGTTGGCAGGCGCGTGAACGCCGACTCGCTGGTGGCCTCGGGGCAGGACGCGCTCTCGGACGCAGTACTCTCGGTGTCAACGCTGGGCGCCGCCGTGGTCTACCTGGCGTGGGGCATCTCGCTTGAAGCCTGGGTGGGCGCCGTGATCTCGGCGTTCATCGTGAAGGCCGGCCTTGAGATGCTCTGGCAGACGCTCAGCCAGATACTGGGCGAGCGCGTGAGCCCCGAGCTTGCCGAGAAGGTCAAGAGCATCGTGGCCGAGGATGACTGCGCCCTGGGCGTCTACGACCTCATCCTGAGCAGCTACGGGCCCGAGCGCAGGGTTGGCTCGGTCCACGTGGAGGTGCCCGACACCACCTCGGCAGAGGAGATTGACGAGCTCTCGCGGCGCGTGGCCGAGCGCGTCTTTGCGCGCACTGACGGCCAGGTGATTCTCGCCGCCGTGGGCATCTACTCGAGAAACACCTGCAAGGACGTCGCCGACATGCGCGAGCGCGTGCGTCGCATCGTGACAGCACACGATCACGTGCTGCAGTTCCACGGCTTCCACGTGGACGAGGCGCGCCACCTGCTGGAGTTCGACGTGATTATCGCATTTGAGGCGCCTGACCGGCAGGGCGAGTACCAGCAGATTGTGCACGAAGTCGAGGAGGCATTCCCCGACTACACCGTGCGCGCCACGCTCGACAGTGACATCACGGACTAGAATAATCGGCGCGGAGAGGCCACCCTCCCCGCGCCGATGAGACAAAGGGAAACTCCCTTGGTCTCATCCCGCCAGCTTGGCGCCAAGGGCCTCGCAGGCTGTAAGCGCGTCATCGTCCGGCTCGAGGTGCGCGATGTAGGTCTCGACCACGTTCACACCGGCATCCTTGGCCGCCTGCTCCCACGTGCGCATCCACTCGCCATCGCCCCAGTCGTAGGAGCCAAAGAGCGCCACGGGGCGGCGCACGACGGCCCCGACGGCCCTCCCGCGCCCGCCAGAAGAAAAAAGCGCCCGGAGCTCGCCGTCCGCAAGTACGGGCGAGACAAGCTCCAGGCGCATGAGACAAAGGGAAACTCCCTTTGTCTCATCGAGCAATGTTGTAGAAGGCGGAGCGGCCGGCGTACTCGGCGGCGTCGCCCAGCTCCTCCTCGATGCGAAGCAGCTGGTTGTACTTGGCCACCCGGTCAGAGCGGGCGGGTGCACCAGTCTTGATCTGGCCGGCATTGGTGGCAATGACCAGGTCGGCGATCGTGGTGTCCTCGGTCTCGCCCGAACGGTGCGAGACGATCGTGGTGTAGCGGGCGCGCTGCGCGGTCTGCATGGCCTCGAGGGTCTCGGTGAGGGTGCCAATCTGGTTAACCTTCACGAGCAGCGCGTTTGCCGCACCCAGCTCGATGCCGCGACGCAGGCGGGCGGTATTGGTGACAAAGAGGTCGTCGCCAACCAGCTGCACGCGCGAGCCAAGGCGCTCGGTGAGCTGACGCCAGCCGTCCCAGTCCTCCTCGGCCAGGCCGTCCTCGATGGAGATGATGGGGTAGGACGATACAAGCTTGTCCCAGTAGTCGACCATCTGCGCGCTGGTGAGCGTGCGGCCCTCGCCCTTGAGGACGTAGGTGCCGGTTGCGGCGTCATAGAGCTCGCTCGTGGCGGGATCCATGGCAAAGACGAAGTCCTCGCCCGGCTTGAAGCCAGCCTTCTCGACGGCCTTCATGAGGTACTCGAAGGGCTCGGCGTTGGTCTTGAGGTCGGGGGCAAAGCCGCCCTCGTCGCCTACGCCGGTGGAGAGGCCCGCATCCTTGAGGACGCCCTTCAGGGTGTGGTAGACCTCGGCAGACCAGCGAAGAGCGGTGTGGAAGTTAGGCGCGCCGACGGGCATGATCATGAACTCCTGGAAGTCCACGTTGTTATCGGCGTGAACGCCGCCGTTCAGGATGTTCATCATGGGCGTAGGCAGCGTGTGCGCGTTGGGGCCGCCCAGGTAGGCGTAAAGCGGAAGCCCCGCGGAGGCAGCGGCCGCGCGGGCGGTTGCCAGGCTCACGCCCAGGATTGCGTTGGCGCCCAGCTTGCCCTTGTTAGGGGTGCCGTCGGCGGCGATAAGGGCCGAGTCAACGCCGCGCTGGTTGCGGGCGTCGAGGCCGAGGACGGCCTCGCGGGCCTCGTTGTTCACGTGGGCAACGGCCTTCTCGACGCCCTTGCCCTGGTAGCGGGCGGCGTCGCCGTCACGAAGCTCGACGGCCTCAAACTCGCCGGTAGAGGCGCCGGAGGGGACGATCGCCCTGCCGAAGCTGCCATCTGCAAGCGTGACCTCTGCCTCGACCGTGGGGTTGCCGCGGGAGTCCAGGACCTCGCGTGCGTGGACCTTCTCGATTGCGCTCATGATGTGCCACCTTTCGTGTGGTTGTCTGTGGCGGTTTGACTGCCACAGGTATTGCATAGTGAAGTGCGAAGTAAAAGTTATCTTTCTCTTACTTACGTGTGTATACCCGCAGCGCCCCTCCCCCATACCAGAATTGCCGATACAGCGAAAATAAATGTTGTGGATAGAACACTGTGCCGAAAAAATCGCGCCGCCGACGCAGGAAAGGGGAACGTCGGCGGCGCCTGTTGTGCCGATTGCCCGGGGAGAGGGTCCGGACGCTACGGCGGGAGTCAACGGCTCGTGCTCCTGCGCTGCAGTCGGTGTCGCAGGTGTAAGCCTTACTTAACTCTAAGAGAAGAGTACACCATGGTTAACTTATTGTGGTCGGGAACTTAATAAAAACTCGACTATTTTCTCTGCGAAGGCCCCGCCGCCTACCCCCGCCGTCGACGACAAACGCCCGCGCGCTCCCCTACCCCCAGACCTGCTCGGCCACCTCGCGCACCAGGCGGACCTTCGCCCACTGCTCGTCCTCGGTCAGCTTGTTACCAATCTCGCACGACGCAAAGCCGCACTGGGGCGAGAGGCACAGGCTCTCAAGCGGCACGTACTTCTCGGCCTCGTGAATGCGCGCGACCACAGCCGCGGGATCCTCCAGCGCCGCAGACTTGGTGGTCACCAGCCCCAACACGACCTTCTTGCCCGCCGGAACCTTTGCCAGCGGCTCAAAGCCGCCCGAGCGCGCGTCGTCAAACTCCAGGAAGAACGCATCGACGTTCTCGCGTGCGAGAAGGAAGTCCGCAACCTCGTCGTAGCCGCCCTCGCAGGCCCACGTGGAATGGAAGTTGCCGCGACACACGTGCGTGTTCACCGTGAGGTCGGCGGGGCGGCCCTCCAGCGCGCGGTTGTTGACGTCGAGCAGGGCCTCCTTCACGCGCTCCAGGCCAGCGGCGTCGGTGCCAAAAAACTGCTCGGCGTGCGGGTCCACGACCATGCCCCACGAGCAGTCGTCAAATTGCAGATTGCGGCAGCCCACAGCGTAAACGTCGGCGATGAACGCACGGTACGCGGCAACGATGTCGTCCGCCAGCTCCTCGTCAGTCTTGTAGTAGCGGCGCGTTGCCTCCAGGTTGAAGGGCATCGCGAACTGCTCGAAAAACTGCGCCGGCGCCGGGATGGTGAGCTTAGCCACGCACTTCTCGTCCTCGAGGTCCTGGACAAAGCGGAAGTGCTCGATGAAGGGATGGCCACCGCGGTAGGCAATCTTGCCGGTGAGGTAGGTGTCATCGATCTTTGCGGCCTCGTCGTGGAAGGGCAGGCCGGTCTCGGTGGGCTTGTGCGCCACGCCGTCGAACGCCCACATAAAGTCGAGGTGCCAGGTCTCGCGACGAAACTCGCCGTCGGTGATCACGCTCAGTCCGGCGGCCTTCTCCTTTGCCACCAGGTCGCGGATGCACTCGTCCTCGATGGCCGAAAGCTCTTCGGCCGAGATACGCCCGGCCTTCCAGTCGACGCGCGCCTGCTTCAGGCGGGCGGGACGCAGGAAGCTGCCAACCACGTCAAAGCGGTGCGGGGTCTTCTTGTCATATGCGATGCTCATGGGGTTACCTTTCTCTTGCCGTTGACAAGAGCAATGGTGCCCCACGCGAGAAGCCAAAGGAACTATCGATGTGCTATTACCTGCCATAGCCAGAGGCTATGTACTTCGCAACGTAGGCGCTCAGGTGCTCGAGGTAGCGCTCCGCCATGGGCGAGAGGGGCCGACGCGGCTGGTGGATGTAGCCCAGCTCCATCGTGCCGCCATTCTCAAGCGGAACAGCCACGATGTTCTCGCCGTTTAGGTCCACGCTCAGAATGCCGGAGGAAATGGTGTAGCCATCGAGGCCAATGAGCAGGTTGAAAAGAGTTGCTCGATCCGTGACCACCACGGCCTTGTCCACCTGCTCGGTGATGTGGGGCTCCTCGGCAAAGTAGAACGAGTTGCGCGAGCCCTGGTCGTAGGAGAGGCGCGGGTACGGCGCAAGGTCCTCAAGCGTCACGGAGTCGCGCGCGGTCAGCGGGTTGGTCCTGCTCACAAAGACGTGCTCGCGGGCCTCGAAGAGCGGCTCGAAGCGCAGCTCGGCATCGCGAATGGCGCTGGTGAGCACCTCTCGGTTGAAGTCGTTGCGGTAGAGAACGCCCAGCTCGGAGCGCTGCAGGCGGACGTCCTCGATGGTGCCGAAGGTGGTTCCCTCGCGCAGGCTGAACTCGTAGCGGCTCTCGCCGTGCTCGCGCACCAGCTCGGCGAAGGCATTGACCACGAACGCGTAGTGCTGGCTCGAGACGCCAAAGACGCGGCGCGGCGGCGTACCGTGCTTGTACTGGGCTTCGAGGAGGTCGGCCTGCTCGACCACCTGCCGCGCGTACGAGAGGAACCGCGTGCCGTCCTCCGTAGGCACGACACCCTTGCTGGAGCGTTCGAAGATCGTGATGCCCATCTCGGATTCGAGCTCTGAGATGGCCTTGGAGAGCGACGGCTGGGCGATGAAGAGTCGCTGCGACGCGGCGGTGATCGATCCGGCCGTGGCGACCTCGACCACGTAGCGAAGCTGCTGCAGTGTCATGGCGGTGCTCCCCTCCCCCTGGCCGGCGACTTTGGCCCGGCGCACGTCGACCGATGGTACCTGACGAGCACGGCGCAAAGGGGCGCGGCCAGCCCTCGGCGGAAAGAGCACACGTTTCCAAGCGATTGGGCCACGGAGCAGGCACAAATATTACCGAGAATGGGGAACGAGCCCAGCCGGGGACTACGCCACCTGGCTGGGCCCGCACAAGGAAGGGGTAATTGGGTCGTGTTGTTCGAGAACAAGGGTAGCCGGTGGAGATATTGCGGGCGTAAGCAACCATTAGCCGCGCTGGCAGAGGTTGTTAAGTCATTGTTCGGCTGCGGTGAATGGCTGTCGCGTGCACCGAAATCCCCTTCGTTACACTAATATTCGGTTTGTTGCGCCGAAGTGGCCTTTGTTACACGTTGTTTTGAGAACCTCCCAAGTAGGAGGTTGCCATCACATACAATATGTAGTGTGTGCTTTGAATCATATAGCAAGATGTGTGAGCCTATACTCAGACCCCCGGCAAAATCCAGTGTAACGAAGGCCACTTCGGCGCATAATTCCAAAATTTAATGTAACCAAGGGTAGTTCGATGCATTTTGGGGACGCCGCGCTTCCCCTTGCCCTCAATATGCGCCCCTAAAAAATCCCACCGTTTGACTACCGCGCCGCAAATAAGAGCCTAATGGTACCTGATACTAATAATACCGCGTCGCACGCGCCGGCGCACCTCGATGCACGTGGAGGAAACTATGGACATTCGTGAGGAGATGACCAGGCAGTTTGGCGCCGAGAAGACCGGCGGCCACGGGGGCCTCGAGATTCTCAAGCACATTGGCCCCGGCCTGCTGGTGACGGTAGGCTTCATCGACCCAGGCAACTGGGCATCGAACATGGCGGCGGGCTCGCAGTTTGGCTACGGGTTGCTGTGGGTGGTGACGCTTTCGACCCTGATGCTCATCCTGCTGCAGCACAACGCCGCCCACCTGGGTATTGCCACCGGCGAATGTCTTGCCGAGGCAACGCATAAGCACTTCCCGCGCTGGCTGGGCACCGCCATTCTCGCCACCGCGTACGCGGCCACCGTCGCCACCGCGATGGCCGAGGTCCTTGGCGGCGCCATCGCGCTCCAAATGCTCTTTGGACAGCCCGTCCGTGTGGGCAGCGTCATTGTGGGCGCCTTCTCGGTAGCCATGCTGGCCACCAACTCATACAAGCGCATCGAACGCTGGATTATCGCGTTTGTCTCGCTCATCGGCCTGGCCTTCCTTGCCGAGCTTGCGCTGGTGAACGTTGACTGGCCGCAGGCAGCGGTCTCGTGGGTCAGTCCAAGCTTCCCCGCCGGCTCCGCAGCCATCGTGATGAGCGTGCTGGGTGCCGTGGTCATGCCGCACAACCTGTTCCTGCACTCCGAGGTCATCCAGAGTGTCCACTACGAGCAGCAGGGCGAGAAGGTCATCCGCGAACGCCTGCGCTACGAGCTCTTCGACACGCTCTTCTCAATGGGCGTTGGCTGGGCGATAAACTCCGCCATGGTGATTCTGGCAGCCACGACATTCTTCACGCGCGGCGTGGTGGTGGACGATCTCGCGACCGCGGCGGCGACGCTCTCTCCCATTCTGGGCTCGGCAGCGACGGTCATCTTTGCCGTGGCGCTGCTGCTGGCGGGACTCTCGTCCTCCATCACAGCGGGCATGGCGGCGGGCACCATCAGCGCGGGCATGTTTGGCGAGGAGTACGACATCCATGACCGCCACTCCTCCGTGGGTGTGGCGCTGTGCATGGGCATTGCCACGCTGGCATGCCTGCTGGTGGAGAACACCTTCCAGGGCTTGGTGCTCTCGCAGGCGCTGCTCTCGCTGCAGCTGCCAATCACGATCTTCACGCAAATCCGCCTCACGGGCTCGAAGCGCGTCATGGGCCGCTACGCCAACTCGCGCCTCACCAACGCATTGCTGCTGGCAACGGGTATCGTAGTTACGGCGATAAACGTGATATCTCTCGCGGGATAGGAGCCGTCGTGGAAGCCTTCGCCCTTGCCGCTATCTGCCTTGCTGCCACGGGACAACTCTGGTTTTGGCGCCTCCACACGCACGAGCAGCGCAGCCTTTGGTACGGGCTGTCGTTCCTCGTTGCCGTGGGGACGGCCGTCGTTGCCATCGAGGTGCTCCTCCTGCAGGCGTTTTCGCTCGAGAGCCATCCCGTTGCCGAGCAGATAAACCTTGTGGTCATTGGCGTCATGGCTGTGGCGCTCCTGGCGTTTCCCGTTGCGCTCGTGGTGACGCTCGTTGCCTCGGGGGTGCGGCTCATCCGACGCGAGGGCGCAAACCCGCGCAACATGCTCTCGCTGGGGCTGGGCATCCTCGTGGTTGCCTACGTGATCGTTTGGCCGCAGGTTCGCAGCGCCCTCACCAGCGTGCCCGTGCTCGGTCGCGTGCTCGACCTGGTCTTTGGCTTTGCGGCGATACTCCTGGGCATCGCCGGCGTGGCGTTCACGCTTTACACCGTGAGCGGCCTGGTGGCGCAGATTCCGCACCGACACCGCCGCTACCAGCGGATTGTTGTGCTTGGCTCCGGGCTTATGCCCGACGGCTCGGTGACGCCGCTCCTTGCCCACCGCGTTGAGCGCGGCGTGGAGATGTGGCGCAGGAACCCGGGCTCCGCGCTGGTCATGTCGGGCGGCAAGGGTGCGGACGAAGCACAGCCGGAGTCCCATGCCATGCGCGCCTACGCAGAGTCCCTCGGCGTGCCGGCCGAGGCAATCCTTGTAGAGGACAAGTCCGCAAACACCCGGGAGAACCTGCGCTTTAGCGCGCAGCTTCTTGCCGACAAGGACAGCGGCAACGCCGGCCGCATCCTTGTCGTGACTGACGACTACCACGTCTTCCGGGCACTACTCATCACCCGCGAGCTGGGTGTTCCCGCGGATGGCGTTGGGTCACACGTGCGCCTGTACTTCTCCCTTAACGCACTGGTGCGCGAGTGGGTGGCGTACGTCTCGCTGCGCCGAGCGTTCTACACTAGGCTCACCATTGCGCTGCTGGTAATCTACCTGGTAGCAAGCGGTTTCAACGCGATGGTTGCGCCTAGCGCGTAGAGAGGCGTCCGGAGGAACGCCCTGCCATTTGGTGCGAGCCGCGACAGCCGTTTGAGCTGCCATCCTGATTCTTCCTCGCCTGGTCACTTGCCTTCTGCCGCATAAAAACGCTCTATCGAACGGATTTCTCGCCGACCTTGCACAAAAGTGCCCTATCGAACGGTACCTGAGGGAGACCGTGTTCGCTTAAGTGCATGAGTATGCAACATTACGAATCTATATCCTGTTAATCGTTGATATTATGCACTAAATATTCGTTGGCCAATTTGTGGTGTCAATAGGCGCCGTCCGATAGAGCCATTTTATGCAGTCACTCGGCATTTGCCGTTCGTTAGAGCATTTTTGTGCGTCCATAGGCTCGACTGGTCGCGCGAACACAATCACAGGCCCAATCGGACACGCGAGAACGATCTTTCGCAGCATCGAAAACGAGGGCCCCACCAAAGCGGAGCCCTCGAAGCATCAAAGCTATGTGCGACAGCGCACGGCCGATAAGCCGACCGTTACCGCAGGTGGTCACCGTGGCGTCTGCGAGAACGGCCGCCCCAGATGAAGGCAATCGAGAGCACGGCCACGCCGGCAACGGCAAAGCCAACGATCGAGGCGTAGTTGGTGCTGTCGCTCGTATCCGGCACAGCCGCGGGCTGCTTGGGCGCGGGCTTGGAGTCGGGGACGTTGGGCGCGGGCTTTGTCTCTTCGTTTGTTTCATCGGTGGTGTTGGGCGTAATGGGTTCCTTCGGCTCCGGCGACTTCGGCTTGAGCGTGTTGGTGCAGGTCGCGGCCACAGTCTTCTCGGCAACGATGCTGCCGGTCTGGCCATCCCACGTTGTTGTGAAGGCGTCGTTTGCCTCCTCGGCAACCGTGTAGGTGACGCCTGCCGGAAGGTGCTCCGCCACAGCGGCCTCGCCATTGTGCAGCTCGAACGTCGCCACACCGTTGGTGAAGTCCATCGCCCCGTACGAACCGTTGATCGAGGTGTCGCCCAGCGTTACGGTGAACTTGAATGCCGTGGTCGAGTTCTCCTCGCCATCAACGTTCTTGGTCACAGAGAGCGAGCCCTCCGTCGCAGGCTGGGTCGTAACGCTGGTCGAGACGTCCTTGGTGTAGATGAGGGCACCAATCATGTGCTGGAACTCGGTGGAGTTCACGGGAGAGTACTGGCGCGTCTCCTTAAGCCAGGTGAGGGTCGACGAGGCCGAAACCGTGGCCGTCTGGGTGGGCTTCGTGCTGGAAACCAGGCAGAAGCCCCTGCCGGCACGAATCGTGGTACCGGAGATGTCGTTGCCCTCCTCGTCGACGGCGGTCATGCCCTCGGGAAGCGTGAGCTTGTAGAGGCCGTTGTACTTCTCGCCCTCGGTGATGGTGAGAAGGCCTGTGCGCCAGGTCTTGGTTGCCGGATCATAGGCAAACTTGGTGTCGCCCGAGAAGCCCAGAGCGCTCGCCTGCGGCTCGGTGCGCAGCACCTCGTTGGCGTTGGCGCCGTCCAGCAGGCGGAGCGAGAGGGGGTTGTGGACAACGTCAAGACTCTTTCGCGTAAGGTTGTTGCTCGGCACTCCGTACTCTTGGAGGAGCACCCAGATGGCATCCCGGGTTGCCTTGTATGCCTGCGACTCCGTTACCAAGGTGTCGTCGGCATACTGCTCGTTCCAGTACTGGAGCGGTGTAGTGTCCTTTGTCCCATAGACCATGGCAGACGCCGCATTGTAGAAGTTGGTGGTAAGAATCTCCTGGTAGGTAAGGCCAGAGGCGCTCTTGCCGTTGGGGAAGAGTGCAAAGACCTTTGTCAGAAACGCCTTGAGCTTGTCGAGGTTCACCTTGTTAGCGCTGGTGTAGTCGGCATAGGTGAAGGTGGTGTCCCCCAGAGAGTCGGGGAAGTCCCGGCGAAGCACCTCGGGCGCATCGAGCATCTGGTTGAACTCGGCCTCGGTGATCTGCTTGCCCTGGTCCGTCACCTCATACAGGTGCAGGCCATTGTAGGGATAGCCCGCGTACAGGATGGCGAGAAGCTTCTCCATGCACTCCTCGTACTTCTCCTGCGGCCGAAACATGCCGGGTGTGAGGTAGCCAAGCGTGTAGTTTGGGACATTCGGAGTCGATGACGTGGAGTGCGGCCAGTGGAGCTGGTTGTTCATGCAGTACAGGATGATCTTCGTCCCGTCGTCATCCGTTACGGAGTGGATGTCGGTTTTCGAGTCGTAGCCAATCTTGACCGTACCGCTCGTGGTGGTATCGTCCGCCCTGGCAACGGTTGTCAGGCACGAGAGGGACAGCACCACAGCAAGCACGGCAGCCGCCAGTGCCATCAGTGGCCGCCGGCCGACTTGATACTTAGCCTTTGCACTCATGGGAAGTCCTTTGCCTCGATGTCTTAGCTGCGCTTATCTGCGGGACATGCTCGAAGTTTGACATTCGAGCTTTTGGGACAAAACTACGTGATTTTCAGACCGCATGACCTGAAGATTGTGGAAATAACCCTTGGCAGAGCAGGAAGGCAGGGCTCTTCCGGCGGAAAAAGCCACGCCGATAAGAGCCCAGCATCCCTGCCGTTATCAGCGGCTGCTCCGCAGGCCACGCGCCGCCCGCTACCCCACGAGCGCGAGGATCTCGGAAAGCCCCTTCTTGCCAAAGCTCACGCGCTCGCCTGTACCGTCATCAATCACGAGGCACGGCACGCTCATCACGTCGTAGCGCTCGCGCAGCGCCGGGAAGCGGTTGACGTCGTAGACGTTGGCCGTGACCAGCGGGTTATCCGCCGCCATGCGCTGGCACGCCACCACCACGTCCGGGCACATGGTGCACGAGAGCCCCACGAGCACGCGCAGGCTCACCGGGCGCATAATGTCTGCGATGCACTGACGGTCGGCATCCGCGATGGGTTGGCCGGGACCAGCGGCGTTATAGAGCCCCAGCACAAAGGACGTGAACTCGTGGCCGCCGGGAACGCCGTGGAAGGCGAGGCCAGAAGGCGTGCCATCGGCCCGCACGACCTCAACAAAGGGCAGCTCGGCTGGATCGTCGGCGGAGGCATCTGCCTCCTGGACCGTCAACAGCTCCGTCTGAGCGGCCAGCGCGTCCATGTAGGAGCGCAGCTCGGCCGAGACGTCACCACCGTCGAGGTGCAGGCGCAGTACCAGCGGGTTCTGCATGCGCGAGAAGACCGCCTGGAGCTGGGCCGCCATGGCATCATCGATGGGAGAGCCGGGCGCGCCGGCGTGCGCAGCTGCCGAGGCATGCGCGGGCCTCTCGGCCACGTCGCGCGTCCTGCTGGCAGGTTGCTTGGGCATGATGCCAGTGCGCTCGCGCGCTGCCTTGAGATAGCGCTCCATCTCGGTTGCCGTGGCCGCGCCCTCCCCCACGGCGGTGGCAACCTGGCGCAGGCGCTTCTGACACACGTCACCCGCGGCAAAGAGGCCCTCGACGCTCGTCATCTGGCGATCGTCCGTGATCACGTAGCCCTGCGGGTCAAGCTCGGCCACGCCCGCCACCAGCGAGGTTGCCGGCGCGTAGCCCACAAAGACAAAGACGCCCACCGGGCCGCCGTCTGCCGAGGAGAACTCGTGCTCCTCGCCCGTGGCGCGGTCAAGCCAGCGGACGCCCCGCACCACGGAGTCGCCCTCCACGGCCAGAAGCTGCGCGTTTGTCCGCACGGTGATCTTCTCGTTGGCATAGGCCGCATCAGCCGTGGCCTTTGCGCAGGTGAAGTCATCCGTGTAGACCAGGATGGTCACGTGCGAGGCGTACGTGGTGAGAAAGACCGCCTCCTCTGCCGCGGCAAAGCCGCCGCCCACCACGAAGACCTCGCGACCGGTGAAGAACTCGCCGTCGCAGGTGGCGCAGTACGCCACGCCGTGGCCGCGGAAGTTCTCCTCGCCCTCGAAGCCGGCGCTTCTCGGCGAGGCGCCGGTGGCGAGAAGAACCGCCAGGCAGCGGATGTCGCCGCGCGAGGTGTGCACCACCTTGACGTCTGCCGCAAGGTCGAGCGACTCCACGCTTGCCAGCAGCATCTCGGCGCCAAAGGCCTCCGCCTGGCGGCGCATGGTGTCCGTAAGCTGCTCGCCGCTTGCGGTGAGCACGCCCGGGTAGTTCACGACCTCGGAGGTGATGGTGATCTGGCCACCAAAGTGCTCGCGCTCGACCACCAGCACGCGGTAGCGCGCGCGGGCCAGGTAAAGCGCGGCCGTGAGCCCGGCCGGGCCGCCGCCAATCACCACCGCGTCGTATACGTTGTCGATGTTGTTCTCGCTCATGTGCCTAACCTCCCCCGCCGCGCGCGGCGAATCATGGATGGAGCCCGCCGAGCCAGCGCGGCGGGCTCCGGAATCTACGGTTGCGCTTTGTTCGCGCGGTGTGCCTAAAGCTGGCCGACGAGGTCAAGCGAGGGCTTGAGGGTCTCGGCACCCGGCTGCCACTTGGCGGGACACACCTGGTCGCCGTGCTCGCGCACAAACTTCGCGGCCTGCACCAGGCGCAGGAGGTCCTTGGCGTTGCGGCCAATGCCGCCGGCGGTGACCTCGTAGACCTGGATCTTGCCGTCGGGGTCAACGATGAAGGCGCCGCGCTCGGCAAGGCCGTCGGCGGGGATCAGGACCTCGAAGCCCTCGGCCAGGACGTGGGCGGGGTCAGCGAGCATGGGGTAGGTCACCTTGGAGATGCGCTCGGACTCGTCGTGCCAGGCCTTGTGGACAAAGTGGGTGTCGCAGGACACGGAGTAGACCTCGCAGCTCTCAGCCTTGAAGGCGTCGTAGTTCTCAGCCAGCTCCTCGAGCTCGGTGGGGCACACAAAGGTGAAGTCCGCGGGATAGAAGAAGAACAGGGCCCACTTGCCCAGGACGTCAGCCTTGGTGACGGTCTTGAACTCGCCATTCTGGAAGGCCTGGACGGCAAAATCGCCGATTTCCTTGTTGATGAGGGACATGTGACGCTCCTTCTCTGTGTTGGTGGTTGTCTGCGTACCACTATTGGTACTGAGACTTATTATCGACAGTTGAGAAAGTATTTCAAGCGAGAATTTCGACTTTTTCGGAGGCGGTCCACCTCCTCCCCCTATCCCTCGCGTTCTTTAGCGGTATTCGAAAATCGCGTTTCCCGCCAACTGGGCAAATGCGGCGGCCGATTCTCAGAAACCACTAAAGAATGGTGGGCGGAGGTTGCTGCTGCACGGGGCTAGGGAGATGAGGGGGCGCTGCACCAAACTCGGCACTTCTCAGTACTTTTTTGGATTCCTCTTGGTATCACCTCACTGGTGCCTTTTTATCTACCTGCGTCTCCGTAATTCGTTCGGCCCATGTACTCGGCAACTCGCGGTAAAAGTACTGAATAGTCTCGTTTTTGGTGCAGCGGGATCCCACCCAAGAGAGCTTGAACCTCTTTTTCTCTCGCTCCTCGCCATGCTTTAGCGGTATTTGAGAACCACGCTATCTGCCAACTGGGCAAACGCGGCGGTCGATTCCCAGAAACCGCTAAAGAACGGGAGGGGGCCGAGCGGGATAAGAGCTCAGAGCCGGCGGCGACACGTAACTCTCGCGTAGTCGCGCTAAATGGTATATAGTCCTAATATTGTTTGGGTAACATCACCGTGTAAGCCAAAGCCACGCACGGAGAGCAGGAGCAGTCATGGAGAGAAGAAACACGCGCCAGCGGCAGCTGGTGCTTGAGGCGGTGCAGGAGCTGTGCGACCACCCCACCGCCGACGAGATATACCTTCGCGTCCGCGAGCAGGACGACCACATCAGTCGTGGAACCGTCTATCGCAACCTGCACCTGCTCGCTGACACCGGAGAAATCCTTTCGGTGAAGACCCCCGGCGGTGAGCGCTTTGACCGCCGCATGGACCACCACGCCCACCTGGTGTGCTCGGAGTGCGGCACCGTGATTGACGTCCCCATGTCCAAGCAGGACGACTTCTGCCGCCAGATTGAGCGCTCCACCGGCTACGCCAGCGTCTCTACCAGCACCATCCTCACCGGCGTGTGCCCCGCATGCCAGGAGCGTCTTCGTAAGGCTGCGGGGGCCGAGCAGAGGTAACAGAACGACGGCCCTCCCCCACGGTTTGGTGGGAAAGGGCCGTCCGGAACGTCACCTAGGCGACGGGCTCCTCGGCCAGGTTGTCGAGGATGTGCTCGTCCTTCTCGTCCCACTTGGGCATGGGACGGAAGAGCTGGAACAGCATAAGGGCGAGCAGGGCAAAGGCGACCACGGTCCAGACCCCAAAGTTCCCAAAGACAAAGAGCTCGTAGAACTGGTTGATGAGGAGGCCAATGACCCAGCCAAAGCCGCACTCGTAGCCAATGGCGAACCAGAACCACTTGGGGTCGTCCATCTGGCGGCGGATGGTGCCCATGGCGGCGAAGCACGGCGCGCAGAGCATGTTGAAGGCGACGAAGGCGCACATGGCACCAACGTGGAGCGTGCCGGCGATGGTGAACATGTTGGCGAAGCCCTGCCACATAGAGACGGAGTTCTCGGTAGCGTCACCGAGCCCGTACAGGACGCCAAAGGTGGAGACCAGGTTCTCCTTGGCGATGAGGGCCGAGATGGTGGACGCGGTGGCCTGCCAGTTGCCAAAGCCAAGCGGAGCGAAGATGAAACTCAGCGCGCCGCCGATGCCGGCGAGGATCGAGTAGTCCATGTACGTCTCGGGCGCGCCGTCCATGGCCTGCAGGAAGCCGAAGGAGCCGTCGCCACCCTCCCAGCCGGCCAGGCCAAAGTTGGAAAGCGCCCAGATGCCCACGGCGGCCGCAAAGATGATCGTGCCCGCCTTCTTGACGTAGGCCGAGACGCGCTCCCACACGTGCAGTGCCCAGCTCTTGATGGCGGGCATGTGGTAGTCGGGCAGCTCCATCACAAAGGGGGTGGGCTCGCCGGCAAAGCGCTTGGTCTTCTTGAGCATCACGGCCGAGATGATGATGGCGACGATGCCCATGAGGTAGAACATCGGGGCAACCCACCACATGTCGGAGCCACCGGCAAGGACGCCCATGACCAGAGCGATGATGGGGAGCTTGGCGGAGCAGGGGATCATGGTGGTGAGCATGGCCGTCATGCGACGGTCGCGCTCGTTCTCGATGGTCTTGGTGGCAAGGACGCCCGGGACGCCGCAGCCGGAGGACACGATCATGGGGATGAAGGACTTGCCGGAGAGGCCAAAGCGACGGAAGACGCGATCCATGACGAAGGCCACACGGCTCATGTAGCCGCAGTCCTCAAGGAAGCAGAGTATGACAAAGAGGACGAAGATCTGCGGGATGAAGCCCAGGACCGAGCCCACGCCGCCGATGATGCCGTCGACCACAAGCGACACCACCACATCGGAGGCCCCGGCGCCGGTGAGCCAGCCGGTCACGGCGTTGGGGATGGAGTCCACAAAGCCGTCGTAGTCATGCTGGTCGGGCTCGGGGGTGTCGACAGCGGTGGCAAAGTCCGCCTCGGTGACCGTGGGGAGGACGTCCAGCTCCTGGCCCTCGGCAAGCACGGGGTTGCCGTCCTCGTCGAGCGTGGTGATGACGTTGCCCTCGGTGTCGAGGTAGTTGCCGTCGGCGTCCGTCACGGGAACGTCCGTGGCCACGACGCCGGCCTTCTCGGCGGCCTCCTCGAACTCGGTGATGGTGGCCTCGTTGCCTGCGGTCTGCGGGTCCGCGTCGATGGCGTCCTGCACGCCGTCGGTGTCGACGCCGGCCTCCTCGGCCGCGGCAATGTAGCCGGAGATCTGGTCGGTGTAGTGGGCGTCCTGCCACGCCTCGTCGGCCTCCTCAAAGGCGGCCTGGCCGCTGCCGCTCACAAAGAAGCCATCGGAGAAGAGGTTGTCGTTCACCCAGTCCGTGGCGGGAGTGCCCACGGCGACAAGAGCAACCCAGTACACGCCGATCATGATGGCAATGAAGATGGGCAGGCCAAGCACGCGGTTGGTGACCACGCGGTCGATCTTCTCGGAGACGGTGAGCTTGCCCGGCGCCTTGACCACGCATGCGTCCATGACCGTGGCGATCCACTCGTAGCGCTCGGAGGTGATGATGGACTCGGAGTCGTCGTCGCGGTCCTGCTCGATGGCCTCGATGACCTTCTCCATGCTGGCAAGCTGCTGCTTGGAGAGCCCGAGGGACTCGATGGCGGCTGAGTCGCGCTCGAAGACCTTGATGGAGTACCAGCGGAGAAGGTCTGGCGCGCAGGAGCCGGCGATGGTGCTGGCGATGGTCTGGAGCGCGTCCTCGACCTCGGGCGAGAAGCACTTCACGCCCTGGGCCACCTTGTTGGCACGGCCCGAGGCGACGGCGGTGCCCACCAGCGTATCGAGGTTCTTGGAGCGCAGCGCCGAGACCTCTACCACGGGCACACCGAGCATCTTGGAGAGGCGCTTGGAGTCGATCTTCTCGCCACGCTGCTCGAGCAGGTCGCACATGTTGAGACCCACGACCACGGGGCGGCCGGTCTCGAGAAGCTGCGTGGTGAGGTAGAGGTTGCGCTCGATGTTGGTGACATCCACGAGGTCGATGATGGCGCTCGGACGGCCGGAGATGATGAAGTCGCGCGAGACGACCTCCTCCGGCGAGTAGGGGGAGAGCGAGTAGATGCCCGGAAGGTCCGTGAAGAGCACATCGGCGTCCTTCTTCCAGACGGCCTCCTTCTTCTCCACGGTGACGCCCGGCCAGTTGCCCACGTAGCCGTTCGAGCCGGTGAGCTCGTTGAACAGCGTGGTCTTGCCGCAGTTGGGGTTGCCAGCCAGGGCTATGTCGATCTTCTCTGCCATGCCTTGCCTTTCCTGTTGTGTGGCGTGCGAGTTGCGTGCGGACCGCCTTACGACGGCTGAGCTTCTCTCGGCTAACTGTTACCTGCGTGGTGCTAATTGTTAGAGTTGGTTAACTTAATGTGCCAAAACATGAGGGCCTGTGCCCCCGGTACTCTCAACGCTGCCTGCTACGCGACACCCTGGGCAGCTGCCTTCTCCACGTCTGTGACCTCGACGCTGGAGGCCTCGTCCTTGCGCAGCGACAGCTCGTAGCCGCGCACGGTAACCTCGATGGGGTCGCCCAGGGGTGCAACCTTGCGCACGTAGACGTGCGTGCCCTTGGTGATGCCCATGTCCATGATTCGACGCTTAATGGCGCCCGTGCCGCTGAGCTTCGAGACCGTGCAGGTCTCCCCCACGCGCACGTCCTTGAGACTTGCCATGCTCTCCCTTTCTTCATGCCGCACGCCGCGCATGCAGTTACGCGCTGCCTGCGGCGATTGATAAACGATTGCGATTGCTAGCCGGCGGGCCGGCGTGGCGCTAGTACGTGACGATGCGCATGGCCATGTCGCGGCCGATGCCAAAGGTGGAGCCCTTGACGCTTACCACCACGTCGCCGTTCACGCGCGAGACGACCTTGACCTTGGCACCCTCGACAAAGCCCATCTCCGAGAGGTGCTGGCGCAGCGTTGCGGTGCCGCGCACCTTGAGGACGCGGATCGTCTCGCCCTCGCTCACCATTGCCAGGGGAAGCTGGGCACCCCTCCCGATGGTCGTTGCCTCCACACGCGCGCCCGCCCGACTGGCGGGGTTGCTGCCTGTCATTACGGCATCAGCCTCCATGGTCGACATCGCAACTCCCTTCTCGGCTCTCTACGGCCCTTCCGGCTGGCAGCGGCCTCCCTGCTGGCCGTGCAAGTTGTACGAAGCTAACTCATAAGTAGTATAAGGCTAACTTGCTGCAAGTCGTGCGAGAAAGTTATCTATTCTCAACTATTGTGGCAAAAGCGCAGGTATCCGGTTTGCAATGTGCTTGTCGCCAGTCCATTTGGACGGGACGTACGAGGTCTGGCGCACATGGTGGCGAGAATGACGAGGCGCGAGCGCTCCTCGGCTGACCCTCTCCGCGGTGCCGCGGATTCCGAACAGATAGGCCCCTCTAACCGATCTGAATCTGCAGGATAGAAGCAATGTTGCATTTTCCGATTGGTTAGGCTGGCTTAAACAATCGAAATTTGCAGGGCATTTGGAAACCGCGGCATTGCCGAGAAGAGCCGCGGCCAGCGGGGCGTTGGCGTTTCTCGGCACAAATAACGACCCGCCGCCGGGCCAAGTGCCCAACGGCGGGTCGTCGCAACAATCGCAAGAGCCGAGTGCCAATAACCTACGCCTCGAACTCCATGTCCTTGCTCTCCTTGATGAGCAGCAGCGCGACAAGCGCAACCACGGACATCGCGAGAAGGTACCAGCCCACGCCCTGGATGCCAAACGCAAGCACCAGCGCAGTCGCGATGGTGGGCGCAAACGCGCCGCCCAGGATCGACGAGAGGTTGTATGCCAGGCCGGAGCCAGAGTAGCGCACATTTGCCGGGAAGAGCTCGGGCAGGTAGGCGCCACACGGCCCAAACAGGCCGCCCATCAGGCAGAAGCCAACGGCGAGGAAGGCAAACACGCTGGCCGCGTTCTGCGTCGCAAGGAGCTGCGGCGTCAACAAGGCGAAAGGCGACCGCTACCCCGCCCCCGCTATGCCTTCTTGCTTCGAGAGGAGCCCGCGCTACCGCGTCGAGAGGTGCTGCGCCCTGTGGCCTTGCTGCGCCCTGTGGCCTTGCTTCGCCCTGTGGCCTTGCTGCGACCAGCGGCCCCACGCGCACCGCGGGTGCTGGCGGCGGCCTTCTTCTCCCTGCTCGGGCAGTCCATGTTCACGCAGATGCGCCACGGCCCGCGCTGCGTCACCACCTCGACGATGGGCGCGCCGCACTCGGGGCAGGTCTCGCCCGTGGCGTGCAGCTCGCCGCGCTGAGGCAGGGGGTAGCTCGTGCCGCACTCGTCGTAGTTGGTGCAGCGAATAAAGCGCTTTCCGCTCTTCTCGGACTTGTGCGCCACAAGATCGCCGTGACGACCGGCCGCCTTGCACGCTGCGCACTCCCCCACCACGATGTCGGGCTCGCGGTTGGTGGGGCACGCCGGATTGATGCAGGTCTCGTACGGACGGTTGCGGAACGGGTGCACCTTCACGCGCGGCGCACCGCACTCCAGGCACACGCCCGCCTCGCCCTCGATAGGCTCGATGCGGCCCTTGGGCAGCGGGTACGTTACGTCACAGTCGGGCCAGCCCATGCAGCCGGCAAAGCTCCCGCGCGTCTTGGCAGACGTCTTCACCACCAGGTCGCGTCCGCACTTGGGGCACACGCCAATCTTGGCGTCGGCGGTCACGGCGTCGGCGATGGCCTCGGAGAGGTCGTCCTTGTGGTCGATGAGCCCGTCCATCATGCCGGCGAGAAGCGCACGAGAGTGATCCACGACCTGCGCCTGGGTATCCACGCCCTCGGCAACCTTGGTCATGTCGCCCTCGAGCTCAGCGGTCATCTCGGGCGTGGTGATGCGCGGCGCGTAGCTGGTAAGCGCGTCGATGATGGCCATGCCAAGCTTGCTGGGCTCGGCGGGATCGTTCTTGAGGTACTTCACGTCATAGAGGCGCTGGATAATCGAGGCGCGCGTGGACTTGGTGCCAAGCCCTCGCTTCTCCATCTCCTGGATGAGCTTGCCCTGACTGTAGCGTGCGGGTGGCTCGGTCTGCTTGGCGTCAAGCGACATGGAGGTGACGTCGCAGGTATCACCCTCGTTTAGCTCGGGCAGCTGGTCGTCCTTCTTGAGGCCGTAGGGGTAAATGGCACGGAACCCCGGCACCGCCAGCACGTTGCCCGTGGCAACGAAGGGCTCACCGGCAACGTCCAGCTCGACCTTGGTCCCGGCAATCGTTGCCGGCCCCATGAGCGTAGCCAGGAAGCGTCGCGCGATGAGGTTGTAGAGCTTCCACTCCGCGGGCTGCAGGTTGTCCGGGTTGGCGGCGCCGGTGGGATAGATGGGCGGGTGGTCGGTTGTCTCCTGCTTGCCGCGCGTGGCATGGAGCGTGCCCTGGCCGAGAAGCGCCTTGCACGTGGGCGCAAACTGCGGCACCGAGGAGAGCGTGCGCACGCACTCGCGCAGGTCGAGCGACGACGGGTAGACGGTGTTGTCCACGCGCGGGTACGAGATGAGGCCGTCCATGTAGAGTGACTCGGCCAGGCGCATGGCACGTGCGGGCGAGATGCCCTCGGCCGCCGCGGCTGCCTGCATGGACGTGGTGTTGAAGGGCACCGGCGGGTTCACGCGGCGCGTCTTGCGCGTGACCGCACGCACGGTGGCGGTCTTCGCGTCGCGCACGTGGCCATAGGCCTTCTCGGCAGCGTCATGGTCGGTGAAGCGTGCGGTGGTGTGCGTGATGCGGAACGGGTCGGAGTCCGCGTGCGTGGCCTCGCCCGAGAGGACCCAGTAGTCCTCGGGCACGAAGGCCATGCGCTCGCGCTCGCGCTCCACCACCAGGGCAAGCGTGGGAGTCTGCACGCGGCCGGCCGAGCGGGTGTTGCCCAGGCCGCCAAAGCGCACGCAGGTGAGGTAACGCGTGAGCACGGCGCCCCAGATGAGGTCGATGTGCTGGCGGCTCTCGCCCGCATCTGCAAGGTCCTGGTCGAGCGCCACCAGGTTGTCGAACGCGTGGTCTATCTCGGCCTTGGTGAAGGCGGAGTAGCGCGCGCGAGAGACATTCACATCTGGCGCCACCGAGAGAATCTGCTTGAGGGCATCCGAGCCGATAAGCTCGCCCTCGCGGTCGAAGTCCGTGCCAATGATGACCGAGTCCGCCTTCTTGGCAAGGTTCTTGAGCGAGCGGATGATCTCCTTCTCGGCTGGAAGCTTCTCGATGGGGGCCCACACCAGGTACGGCAGGCTTGGGATCTTCCAACCCTTGATGTCCACGCCATCGGCCAGGAAGGGCTTGCGCTTGGTGGCAAATGGCGGACGAGCAAGGCCATCAGGCACATCTGCCGGCAGGTGCTCGCCCTCGGCGGTGAGGCCGTACCAGCCCTCCTGCGAGTCAAACTTGAGCTCGGGCGGGAAGTCCGGCTGCATAATGTGACCGCGCAGGCCTATGGTCACCCAGTCCTCCCCGCCCTTCCTAAAGCGGTAGATGGGCGTGTTGTAGACCTTGTCCGCCTTGGGCTTGCCGGACTCGGAGAGGAGCCTGGCGATCTGCTGGGCGGCATCGTTCTTCTCGGTGACGACAAGGATCAAAGAACATTACCTCGCTTGCTTCGTGACGGCAGAGTCCCCCTAGTTTAAAGCTTGTCGAGCTCTGCGTTCTCGTAGTCCTCGCGGGACCACTTGAGGGCCTGCTTGCCGTCGCGCGCAACGATGACGTAGCGGGCGATGGCGAGGGCAATCTCGTACAGGCCGATAAGCGCGGCAAACATGAGGAGCATGGTCACGGGCGAGGCGTCGGGCGTGACAACGGCCGAGAGGACCATGAGGCCAACGTAGATGTAGCGCCACTGCGAGCGGAAGGTCTTGTACGGCACGATGTGCAGGATCGAGAGGTAGAAAATCACTAGCGGCAGCTCGAAGGCAATGCCAAAGCCAATCTCAAGCAGCATGTAGATGTTGAGGTAGTCCTCGGCGTCGGCCATGTTCTGCGCGAACTCGAATGACTGGTCGAGAAGCCAACCAAACGCAGCGGGCTGGATCACGTAGTAGCAGAAGATCATGCCGATGAAGAACAGGGCGACAAGGGCTGCCACCGTGGGGACGACCCACTTGCGCTCCTTGGGCTTGAGCGCCGGCAGGATGAAGGCCATGATCTCCCAGATAATGATGGGGGTGCAGATGATCATCGAGAAGAACATGGCGACCTTGAAGCGGATGGTGAAGCCGCCGAGCGCAGTGAGGACGTAGAGGTCACCGCCGCGCATGGCCTCCTTAATCTGGTCGATCATGAGGTCGATGAGGGTGGGGGTGGCAAAGTAGACGATGACCGCCACCGTGAGGAGCGAGACCACGATGATGGTGAGCCTGCGACGAAGCTCGCCGAGGTGGTCCATGATGGGCATGCGTGCTGGTCCGATAGGCATGGTGGTATGGGAGCGGGGCGCTAGGCCTGCTGCTCGCCGCCCTCCTCTCCGTCTGTAGCGGTAACGGTGTCAGTGGCTGCGGGCGCGTCGGCCTTCTCGGCTTTATCGGCCTGCTGCTCGCGACGGCGCTTGGGGCTCATCGCGTAGAGGTCGGCGGCCGTCGTGGGCTTGGGCTTCTCGTCCGCGGGCTTTGACGCCTCTGGTGCGGGAGCGCTTGCCGTCTTGGCCTCGGCGGGTGCCTCGGCTGCGGGCGCGGCGTCGGCGTCGCTGTCGGCGTTGGCACCCGAAGCGTCCTCGTCGGATGCCTTCTCGGCGGCTGCGGCGTCTGCCTTGGCCTTCTCGGCGGCGGCGCGCTCTGCCTCAAGGCGCTTCTTGCGCTCGGCGAACGTCTCGGTCTTGGGCGTGGACTTGGGGGAACCGGAGCCCTCGATGTCTGCGTCCTCCTCCTCGCTGCGCTTGCGGTTGGGCTTCTTGGGCGCATCGCTCATTGCCTCGGTCGCGGGATCCACGATCTCGGTCTGAACCACCTGCGTAAAGCCCTCCTGGGCGTTTCTGAACTGCCGCAGCGCGCGGCCAATGGTGCGGCCCATCCCGGGGAGCTTGTCAGGCCCAAAGATGAGGAACGCGAAGAGCAGGATGAGAGCGAGCTCTGACTCTCCAATGCCAAACACGGTCGGTTTCCTCCAGCGTGGATCGAATTCCTACAGGTACCCGCGGCGTGCGGGCTTTCTGGAAGCGCTACTGCTGCGCCCCGGTGACGTTGAGGTCGGCGCCCACGCCAAGAAGAGAGAGGACGCGCGCCACGTTTCTCTGCGGGCGCTCCACCGAGAGGGTGCGGCCCGTCTCCTTGGCTCGGTGCGCCGCGCCAACCAGGACGCCTATGCCCGTCGAGTCAATGTAGGGCACCTCTGCCAGGTCGATTGCAAGCGAACCCTTGCCCGAGGAGAGCTGCTCGTCAAGGACGTCTCGCAGAGCAGAGGCGTTGGAGACGTCGACCTCGCCGGCGACCGCCACGCGGCAGCCTCCCTCGGTGGGTGTGGTTGAGATGTTAATGCTCATGGAGGTCCCTCTTCCTTAGAGTCCGGTACCAGAGAGGTTGTTCAGTGTGTCCGTGAGACCCTTCGCCCCGGTCTCGCCCGAGGTTGGTGACGTGGTGGACGAGCTATTGTTCGAGTTGGTCGAGGTTGACGACGTGGCGCTCGACGAGGACTCGAGCGCGGCAAGGCGCTGGGTGGCGTAGGACTTCGCGCCATACTCGTCGTTGGGGTCGTTGTCGATGGCGGACTGGTAGGAGGCCTTGGCGGCGTCCTTGTCGCCGGAGTACTCCTGAACCATGCCAAGGTTTGCCCAGGCGGGGGCATAGGTGGGCGAGTTCTGCGTGAGCGTCTCGAGGTCGGACTGCGCCTCGCTCGTGTTGCCCTCGTAGAGCTTGCAGAGCGCGATGTCCACGCGAACGGCGTCGGAGTCCTTGAGGTCGAGGTACTGCTGGTAGTAGCCAATGGCCTTCTCGAGGAGCTCGTTGCCGTGGGTGGTGTCGTCGTCCGAGGAGGACACCGAGATGACCGAGGCGCCCCAGCGCATGTAGTTGCGGCCCAGGTTGAGCAGGGTCGCGAGGTTGGTGTTGTCAGAGGAGAGCTTGGACTCAAGCTCCGCAACGGTGTCCTGGTACTTGGCGTCCACAGCGGCCACACCAGTAGCGGAGCTAGAGTCCGTGGAGCTTTCGTCCGACGAGTCCGAGCTGCTGTCCGAGCTGGAGTCAGCGCTCGAGTCCTGGGAGCTTTGCTGCTCGGCCTGCTGGTTGTTGGAGAAGGCCGTGGAGAGCGTGGGCATCATGAGCGAGACAACCATGAGCACGGCAAAGATGATGATGACGACCTTGGCGGGCGTGGAGAGGTTGTTCGCAGGTGAGGACTGGCCCTTCTTGGACGCGGAGCCCTTGCCCCTTGCCGAGGGAGCGGCCGTTGCTGCGCCCTTCTTGGCTGCCTTGTTACTTGGCTTCTTCGACATGCCCGAACGATCCCTCCGTGTCCTTATACGTCTGGCCAGCCCAGGGGCTGGGCCACGCCTCGTGCGCTGGCGCCACTGGTGGCGCCACCGTTTGTGACCCTCTAATGTATGCCACATCCGGCCCGCCCTCGCGGGCGATGTGCGCGCCTCCCGATTCTACAGAACTCTGCGAGTCCGTTGGCGCAGGCCAAGCGCTAGTCCCATGCTAGGCATCGGCCTCCCGAACGAAAAATACATTCTGGAGGCCGTTGCCATACAAGCATTGTATATGTCCGCTCTTCTCGCCTACTTGTGGCGAGAAGAGCTGGCCGCCCTAGCCCTGCTGGCCGTCGCGCTCGGCCTTGGCAAGGCGCGCCGAGACGAGCTTCACGGCAACCACAAAGACGTCGAGCGCCGCGCCAAGGTCCTCGAGCGAGGGGTACGTGGGCGCGATGCGGATGTTGGTGTCCTCGGGGTCGCGGCCGTAGGGCCAGGTCGCGCCGGCGGGCGTGAGCTTCACGCCCAGCTCGGCCGCCAGGCCAACGATGGCCTTCGCGGAGCCCTTGGGGCCGTCGAACGAGACAAAGTAGCCGCCGTGGGGGTTGCTCCAGGTGGCGCAGTCGAGCCCGTCAAGGCCGGCGTGGAGCTTCTCCTGCACCAGCTCGAAGCGCGGGCGCACGATCTGGGCGTGCTTCTCCATGTGGGCTTTGATGCCGTCGAGGTCCTTGAGGAAGCGCACGTGCGCAAGCTGCGAGACCTTCTCGGGCGAGACGCGCATCACCGAGAAGGCCGCGCGAATCTCGGCCATGTCGGCGGAGCTGGCGGTGACAAACGCGATGCCTGAGCTGGGGAACGTCACCTTTGCCGTGGAGCCAAACTCGTAGACCATGTCGGACTTGCCGACCTCGGCCAGAGCGTCGAAGATGTTGAGCAGGTGGTCGCCCTCGCCCTCAAAGGTGTGGACCACGTAGGCGTTATCCCAGAAGATGCGGAAGTCGGGCGCGGCGGGCGTGAGCGCGGCGAACTTGCGGACCACGTCGTCGGAGTAGGTGATGCCCGTGGGGTTGGCGTACTTGGGGACGCACCAGATGCCCTTGACTGCGGGGTCATTCTCGACCAGGCGCTTCACCACGGCCATGTCGGGGCCGTCATCGAGCATGGGAACGGGGACATTCTCGATGCCATAGTGAGCCGTGACCTTGAAGTGGCGGTCGTAGCCGGGAGCGGGGCAGAGGAACTTGACCTTGCCCTGCTGGCTCCAGGGCTTGTTGCCGCCAATACCGTGGGTATAGGCGTTGCAGACCAGGTCGTGCATGAGGTTGAGGCTCGAGGAGCCGTTCACGATCACGTTCTTGGGGTCAACGCCCAGGATCTGCGCGGCGAGGGCGCGCGCGGAGGGCAGGCCGTCAGGGGCACCGTAGTTGTCAACGGCCACGCCCTGGTCGTCCATCTCGGTAGAAGAGTTGAGAACGTCGAGCATGGGGTGAGAGAGCGCGGTCTGCTCGGGGCTGGGCTTGCCTCGCGCCATGTCCAGCTTGAGACCCAGCGAGCGAAGGTGCTCTGCCTCGGCCTCGAGGCGCGTTATCTCCTGTGCGAGTTCCTGGTCTGACATGAGCTCATATGCGGTGGGCATGGGCCCCTCCTCGTGACGGCTGCATGGACGGATGCGGATGCGATTGTGTTGCGCCCAGAACGCGTTCCGGGCTGCCGACGCGCGTCAGTTGGCGCGCAGCGGCGAGAAAGAAGTATAGCGCGACGCCCTGTAGGCGTGATGCAGCTGGTACCATGGGTTTCATGATGAGAAACACAGACACACACGAGCATCGCACCGCCCGCAGCGTCACGCACGGGGGGCTGCGCGCGCCGGAGTACGGCGAGCTGCAGCAGCTGGTAAACGAGCTCTACTACCACAACATGTCCGGGTCGGTCAGCAAAATCGACGTGCTCACGCGCGCCGAGATTGACGACCTGTGCGATGACCTCATGGAGGTCGTCGACCTTCTCCCCGCGGGCAGGTACAAGCGCGGGAGGCTGTGCGACCAGCTCAACAGCATCGTGACGGCCCACGGCTGGGGCAACGTCTACGGCACGGTTGAGTGAGACAAAGGGAGTTTCCCTTTGTCTCATTCCTAATGGCATGCGGTCGCCGGAAGGCCGCGTTTGATGCAATCTGCAACAAAAACCGTGCTCCGGCGACAAAAAGTCGCCGGAGAGCCCCGTTTGGATAGTCATTCCTCCATCGAGGCCCTTCCGGCGACAACGCTACAGCTAAGTTCGCCGCGGCACTAGAACGAGCAGCCACCGCCAATGGTGCACGAGGCACCCGCAGCGGGGGCGTCGTCCTTCTCGCCAGCTGCCGCCGCCGAGAACTCCTTGCCCAGGTAGGCGATGATGTCATCCGACTCGTACATGGCCTTGCCGTCAATAAAGAGGCACGGCACCTGACGCTTGCCGCCAACCTCGACCAGGCGCTCGCGGTCCGCGTCGGACTCGTCAATGTTGTGGAGCGGCAGCTCAATGCCGTTGGCGTCCATGAAGGCAAGCACCTTGTGGCAGTAGGGGCAACCGTTCTTGATGTAAAGCTCGAGGTTCTTCTCGGCCATGGCTCTCCTTCCAGAGGGGGGTCTCGTGTGACTCTAACCTGCATGTACCCGTAGGGGGCCAGGTCCAGCCCATATGATACAGGACGAGAAGCAAATCTCCACACGCCAACGCGCCATCAACCCCGCCAGCGCCGCCCGGCGTTCCCCTCGGCGCCCGCAGATGACCTCCAGCGCCACCCCAATCGCAGAAATAGCTCTATTTCTTAATCGCACTTGACGTTTCCGCAGTTGGCTCAAGATCGTTTTAAGAAACGGAGCTATTCTCCGGTGGCGGGACGTCGCGGCACGTGCGAGCGAGACGTGAGAAGGGCAGCGGACGCTACGAGAGATCACCTTCCGGCGTCAAGAGGGCGCCGGGACGAAGGCTCCATCCGCGCGCCAAAGAAAACCCTCCGGCGTCACAAGACGCCGGAGGGCAAGCCAAAGCCGAGAAGAGAGGGCGCGCCTACAGGGCTGCTTCCCTACAGAAGCCTCAGCGAGACCTCCTTGAGCTGCGCGCCCGTGACCTCGGACGGCGCTGCGCTCATGAGGTCGGAGCCGCTCGCCGTCTTGGGGAACGCCATGACCTCGCGGATGTTGTCCGCGCCCGCAAGCAGCATGCACACGCGGTCCAGGCCAAGCGCAAAGCCGCCCATGGGAGGCGCGCCAAACTCGAGGGCGTTCATGAGGAAGCCAAACTGCGCCTGCGCGCGCTCGGGCGTGAAGCCCAGCTTCTCCAGGATCTTCTCCTGCAGCTTGGCGTTGTGGATACGCATGCCGCCACCGCCGGCCTCGTAGCCGTCCATGACAAAGTCGTAGGTGTGCGAGCCCATGGCCAGAGGGTCGGTGTCGAGAAGGTCGATCTGGTCCTCGTTGGGCTGGGTGAAGGGCTGGTGCTCGGAGTCCAGGCACTTGCGGTCCTCGTCCCAGTGGAACAGGGGGAAGTTCACGACCCACAGGAAGTCGTGGCCCTCGCGCGGCACCTCAAGCTCGTTGGCCATGTGGCTGCGCATGCCGCCCAGGATCTCGTCAGCGTGCAGGCGGCTCTCCACGGCGAACATCACAAGGTCGCCGGGCTCCACGTTCATCTCGGCACGAAGCGCGGCCATCTCCTCATCCGAGAAGAACTTGACGATGGGGCTGGTCACCGAGCCGTCCTCGCGGAAGGCGATGTAGGCCAGGCCCCTGGCGCCAAACTCGGCGGCAACGTCGGCCAGGCGGTCAATGCGCGCACGGGGCCACTTGCCGGCGCCCTTGGCGTTGATGGCCTTGACGTACTGGCCATCGGTGGCCGCGGCGGTGGCAAAGAGCTTGAACTTGGATGCCGAGAAAATCGGCGTCACGTCGTGAAGCTCCATGCCATAGCGGGTGTCGGGCTTGTCGGTGCCATAGGTGTCCATGGCATCCCAGTACTGGATGCGACGGAGCGGCAGCTCAAGCTTGACGCCCATCTTGCCAAAGGCCTTGGCCAGCACGTGCTCGAGCGCGCCCATCACGTCGTCCTCGGTGACGAAGCTCATCTCGACGTCCACCTGGGTGAACTCGGGCTGACGGTCCTTGCGCAGGTCCTCGTCGCGGAAGCACTTGGCCACCTGGTAGTAGCGCTCGACGCCGCCCACCATGAGGAGCTCCTTCAGGAGCTGCGGGGACTGCGGCAGCGCATAGAAGTGGCCCGGCTGCATGCGGCTGGGAACCAGGAAGTCGCGGGCACCCTCGGGGGTGGACTTAAAGAGCGAGGGGGTCTCGACCTCCATGAAGTCAGAGTCATGGAAGGCCTCGCGCAGGGCGAAGGTGAAGTCGCTGCGGAGCTTGAGGTTGGACGTCATCTTGGGGCGACGAAGGTCGAGGTAGCGGTAGCGCAGGCGAACGTCCTCGGCGGTGTCAACGTGGTCCTCGATCTGGAACGGCGGCGTCTTGGACGTGTTGAGCACCACAATCTTGGTCACGTAGACCTCGATGGCACCCGTGGCCAGCTTGTCGTTGTTCTGGCCCTCAGGGCGCTCGCGCACGGTGCCGCTCACCATGATGGGCCACTCGGAGCGGATGGTCTCGGCCTCGTGGAAGGTGGCCTCGTCGCAGACCTCGGGGTCAAACTCGAGCTGAGTCACGCCGGCGCGGTCGCGAAGGTCGACAAAGATCAGGCCGCCGTGGTCGCGGCGGTGCCAGACCCAGCCGGTGAGCGTGACCTCCTCGCCGATGTTCGACTCGCGCAGCTCGCCGCAGGTGTGCGTGTGCATGCTATAGGACATGTGATTCCTCTCGTCTCTTCCGCCCCGTGCCGTGCGGACGGACCAACAGATGACGGCGCGCCGACGTAGACTGCGGCGGCACGCGCAACTGGCCATGGTAAACCAATCGCGCGCGGTCACCGGCCAACATGCGCGGCCGCAACCGTGCCTTAACGGAAAGCCCGCATCGCAGGGCGTATCGGCGGTGTGGCGGCACAGCGGCGTGGCGGCACGGCGGCGTGGCGGCACCTGGCGCGTCGGCGCACGACAGCACCTGGCGCCACCCTACAGCGTGACGAGAAGCTCGCCCTTCTCGCGGTCGTAGCCGCTTCCCAGGACGTCAGCGCAGAGCTCGTGCGCCCAGGCAGGCGTCACCGTTGGGAGCTTGCTTGTGGCGGCAAGCTCATCTGTGTAGTCCGCCAGGAAGTACGTGGTCTCGTCTGCTGGGTTGATGTGCGTGACTAGCGGCTTCATGGCGTACGACGCCACGCGGCACGTGCCTGTGGCGTCTCGCTCCAACGTCACACGAGCCATGCCGCCAATCATGTTCTGCGGGGCATCCATGCCGCTCACAAAGTTGCCCACCGACCAGTAGCAGACCATGGTGTGGCCGTCTGTGCCGGTCATGGTCTCGACAGGCCCCATCACGTGCGGATGGTTACCCAAGACCACGTCCACACCGCACTCCAAAAAAATGCTCGCCCAGCGCTCCTGCTCGCCATCTGGCCCGGTCACGTTCTCGGTGCCCCAATGCGGGCACACAACCACCATATCCGCCTCCTCGCGGGCGCGCCGGCAGTCCTCGCGCACGCGGGTCTCGTCCAACAGGGCAACGGCGCCTTTAGGGTCCCCGTAGCCATTGAGGCCATAGGTGTAGTTGAGAACGGCCACGCGAAAGCCGTCCTTCTCGTACACGAATATGTTGTTGGAGTCCGCCGGCTCCTCTGTCTGCGGATCCGTGCACCCAATCACCGCCACCTCGGGATGAGCCGTGCGCCAGAACTCCAGCTCGGAGTGGATGCCGTCATAGCCCCTGTCCATGGTGTGGTTTGTGGCGCGCAGCACCACGTCAAAGCCCGCGGCAACCTCGGCATCGCCAACCTCCTGCGGCCCGTTGAAGACGGGGTAGCCAGAAAGCCCCATCCCCGTGCCGCCCAAGATGGTCTCCTGGTCGACAATGGCCAGGTCACAGGCGGCAACTTCGTCGCTCACGTTGGCAAAGAGGTGCGAGAAGTCATACGAGCCGTCCGCCGTGCGGCCGGAGCTGTAGATCGAGGGGTGGAGAAGGACGTCGCCCACCATGCAGATGTCGATGGTCGTGGGTGCGGCGGCGGGCGTTGCAGCGCCGCCGTTTGCCGTGGCGGCCTCGGCCACGGCCGGCTCCTCGGAGCCAGGGCCGCCGTTGGCCCAGACGGGTGTCCTCACCGTCCATGCGCCGTAGGCAAAGCCCAGAGCGATCACGATGCCAGCAAGCACGGAGAGCGCCAGGCGCAGGCCGTCGTGCGCGTGCGCGGCGCCAGCCGAGCGGTCAACGTAGTCGTAGCTGGTGCGCTGAGGGGTGCGCTGGTACACGGGCAGCGGCGCCACGGCACGAGGCGCGGTCTTCTCGGCAGCTTCTGGGGCATCGTGGCCCTCAGCGTGCGCGGGCTTCTCGGACACGTCCATCACTCCTTGTCGCCATGTCTGGCTCGAGCTGCGCGACAGCGCGCAGCTGGGGTTTGCGTGACGTTGCGGCCAGCGCGCGACGGGCGCGCGGGTTTGCGTGTACGCTCGTTTGGCTAGCCAATGTTCATCTTACGCATGCGCGTCCGCGCCGCGCCGCCTTACGGGTAACGGTTCTGCCAGCGGACGCAGTGGGAGTGATGGGGATGTCCTACCAGACCGCGGTCTTCGACCTCGACGGCACGCTGCTCAACACGCTTGACGACCTCTTTGACGCCGTCAACCACTCGCTCATCGCGTACGGGCTGCCCGAGCGCAGCCTCGCCGAGGTGCGCCTCTTCACCGGCAACGGCATCCGTCGCCTCATCGATCTCTCGGTGCCCGAGGACACACCCAAAGACCTCACCGACAAGGTCTTTGACGAGTTCAAGGCCTACTACGACAAGCACAAGCTCGACACCACGCGCCCCTACACCGGCATGTCCGAGGTCATCGACGACCTCCGTGCGGCGGGCGTGGCCTGCGCCGTGGTCTCCAATAAGGCCGACTTTGCCGTGCAGGGCATCATCGACCACTTCTACCCCGGCAAGTTCGACTACGTGATGGGCGAGAGGGCCGGCATCAGGCGCAAGCCCAACCGCGACATGATTGACGTGATCCTGCGCGACCTGGGGAGAAGCGCGAACGGCATGGTCTACGTGGGCGACTCCGAGGTGGATATCGAGACGGCCAAGAACTGCGGCTGCCCGTGCCTGTCCTGCTCGTGGGGCTTCCGCGACAGGGAGTGGCTCGTCGAGCACGGCGCCACCACCATCGTTGACACGCCGGCCCAGCTCGAGGCCAAGATCCTGGCGTAGCGACGAAGCCTGCGGCAACGTCGCGGCCGGACGCCTGGCGTCCGCTGCCTACGCGCGCGCTGGCTGCGGGCGGTGGTGCTCCAGGTAGTACGTAAGCGTGAGCACGCGCCGCGCGGCAAGCGGCATTCCCTTGGAATCAAGCGTTGCCTTGAGCAGCATGGTCTTGGTTGTTGGCAGCACGTCCAGCGAGACCAGGTACTCCTCGCTCCAGTGCGAGAGGAGCACCTTGCGCAGGGCCGCGGCAACCCGCTGGTAGCAGCCGCTTTCCTGGCGTATGCCCTCGCGCATCACGTACTCCATGATGAACTCCACGAGGTTTGTGTCGTCCATGCCCAAAAGGCCGCCGCGCTGCCAGTCCGCCAGGATATGGTCGATGATGGTCACGTGATCGAGCAGCTTGGCCTCCACGTCCGCGTTCATGCCAGCCATGAGCGAGCCCTCGCGCACCACGCGGTACTCGTAGAGCTTCTCGGACGAGAGTGCCACGCGCGAGGCGCGAGGGTACACCGCAAAGGCAAAAATCTGGTCCTCGCCAAAGCGAACGCCCTCGTCAAAGCGCAGGTTGCCCTGGACGAGAAACTCCCTCCTCACGGCCATGCGCCATGCAAAGGGGCGTGAGTTCTCGCGGAACATGAGCTGGGAGCTGTAGCCCTCGAAGACGGCGTCGCGGGGCGAGAGCACGCGGGAGATCCAGGGAGCTCGCGCATCCGGCGGGCAGAGCGTGGCGCCAAAGGTGAGCACGTCGGCGCCGGTCTGGTCCAGAAGGCGCACCATCTCGGCGCACGCGTTGGGATGGAAGCGGTCATCGGAGTCGAGGAAGCACACGTACTCGGTTGTGGCAGCGTCGATGCCGGCGTTTCTCGCCGAGGAGAGCCCACCGTTGGGCTTGTCGACCACCCTAATGCGCGGATCACGCTTCTCCCAGCGGGCAAGGACCGCGCGCGACCCGTCGGTGGAGCCGTCGTTCACGCAGATGATGTCGATGTCCGCAAGCGACTGGTCCTCGAGCGACCCCAGGCTCACATCCAGGTACTTCTCAACGTTGTAGACGGGCACCACCACGGAAAGCCTGCTCACAGCGCTGCCCCCTCCTGGTTGGTGCGGCGCACGTATTGTCCGCACGCCTTGAACGAAAGTGCATCTCTCAGCAGCGGGACGCCACCCAGCGCAAGGTAGCGCAGCACGGCCCCGCCCGGCGCGCGATACGCCCTGCGCGAGCGCTCGAAGCGCGCAGGGTCAGAGACAAGCGCGTCGAGGTCTGCCGCGGCACCGGGCTCGAAGAGCTTGCGGTCCACGCGGCCCATCGCCACGTCGTCTGCCAGTTCGTGCGAGATGCGCTCCACAAACGCGGGGCGCAGGCTGGAGTCCAGGCGGTCGTAGTTCCAGAGGTAGCTATCGAGCTTCATGCGCTCGAGGATGCCCGTGAGGCGCGTCACGTCGGAACCCGAGAAGTGCTCGTTCACGTACTCGGCCATGGCCTGGTACTCGTCGCACACGCAGTACGCCTTGGCGCTCGACTTGACGGACGACGCCTCATTGTCCTGGCGGTAGCACAGCACGCAGTCGGCGATGAAGGTCGCGCGGTTGGCCGCGGCCCATACCTTGAAGTTGAAGCCCACGTCCTGGTACGAGGCACCCGGCGTCTCCAGGAAGCGGATGCCGTTCTTCTCCAGGAAGTCGCGTCGGTAGATGGCGGACCAGATGGAGGACTTGCGGAAGAATACCGCGATGTCGGCGTCCCCGCGCGGGCAGAAGGTGCGGCCCACCATGGGGCCGTCGACCACCGAGAAGGGCACGCGCTTCTCGGCTGGCTTAGACCAGTACAGCCAGAAGTTGCCCTTGGCGACCTCGGCGTTTGCGGCCTCGGCAGCATAGACGAGAAGCTCGAGCGCCTGTGGGTCGAAGAAGTCGTCCGACTCGAGGATGGCCACGTAGCGGCCGCGGGCGCGGTCGAGCCCCACGTTCATCGACGCACCGTAACCCGAGTTCTCCTTGTTCACCAGGATGAAGCGCTTGTCCCTGTCGGCAAAGCCGCGCACGATGTTGGGCGAGGCGTCGGTAGAGCCGTCGTTCACGCAGATGACCTCGAAGTCGTTGAAGGTCTGGGCAGCCAGCGACGAGAGGCACCTCTCGAGGTAGCGCTCCACGTTGTAGATGGGGACAAGCACCGATACCAGGGGATGCTTGGTGTCGCTCACGATGACCTCCGTATATCTCGCACCGGTAACACACTAGAGACCATACCGCAGCGCCCCGGCTCGCGGGGAGCAGGACCGGCAAAACCATCATGAGAGCGGACCAGCATCCCCATGCGGCATCATCGCGTTCTTCCTGCATTCCCGCTTTTCCTGCACCTTCATGGGCTAGGATGGGAGGGTTGACCACGCGCGCCCCCTCACGCGTGCCCACCCTCGAGCGAAGCGGACAGTACAGGAATGTGGCTCTCCTTCTACGCAACGGTCTTCGTGACACTGCTCTTCTTAGGCGTACCGGGATATCTCCTGGGACGCACCCTGGGGCTTCCGCGCATGACGGCGCTGCTTGCGGCAGCGCCCCTTGGCATGGCCGTCATCTGCCTCATGGGCCAGGTGCTCTGTCTGGCAAAGGTCCCTGCCACGCCAGTCATGATGGTGGGGCTGCCCTCCGCGCTGCTGCTGGTGGCGGCGCTTCTCCGCAACCGCTTTGTGCACGCATTGCTTGACGGGGCTCCAGCCGTCCATCCTGCTTTGGTGGCCCTCTTCCTGGTAGCGGGCGTGGTTGCCGGCTACGTCTTTCTCGCGGGGATCCTTCCCTCCCCCAATGCCTTCCACCAGGACTACGACTCAGTGCACCACATCAACTCCATCCGCGCGATGATGGACTCGCTCTCGATGTCGCCGCTCGACGGCAGCTCCTACTCCACAGAGTCCGATGCCCTTGTGGCCGTGCAGCCCACCGGCTACTATCCCTCGGGCTGGCACGTATTGTGTGCGACCGTTGCCCTTGCAACCAACGTCAGCGTAACCAGCACAATCAACGCCGTGAACCTGGCGCTTATGGCCATGGTCTATCCCCTCTCCATGCTGTTTTTGCTCTCGACGGTCTTTCCGGGGCGTACGCGCGTGGTGGCGCTGGGAGCCGTGGCGGCGCTCACGCTCACCATCTTCCCGTGGGGCATCTGCAACTGGGGGCCGGTCTACCCCAACATCGCCGCCTTCGCGATGCTGCCCGCCATCTGCGCCCTCTTCATGCGCGCCTTCGACCAAGACGAGAGCCGCCGGGCCACGGTAGACCACCTCGTTGCCTGGTTCCTCTCCACCTGTGGCGCGGTGCTCCTCCATCCCAACGTGGTCTTCTCGATGGCGGTCTTCCTGGCGCCGTGGATCGTGGCGCGCCTTGGCAGCTCATCGTTGCGTGTGCGGATTGGCTCGCGCGTGAGCATTGGCCCGCGTGTGCTTGCGGTGGCCTTTGCCGTCTTCTGCGTGGTGGCCTGGATTGGTGCCACCAAGATTCCCGCTTTCGCGGAACTCGTGAGCTACCACTGGGACTCCTTCGCCGAGGGCGACGGCGCCCTCACCAACGTCTTGCACCTGAGCTACATGCGAGGCATGTGGCCCGCGCCCGACGCCGAGCAGCTCTTCCCTGCGGCGCTTCTGCTGGTGGGCGGAGTGCTTCTCGTCTCTCGCCGAGACACGCGCTGGGTCGTGGTGCCCTACGCCATCACTGCCTACATGATGTACGTGGCCTGCTGCTCGACAGATGATGCTTTTAGGTCCGTCCTCATTGGCTACTGGTACTCTGACCCCTACCGCATTGGCTCATTGGCAACGATCTTCTCGGTGCCGCTCATCTCATACGGTCTGGATGCCGTGGCCGAGGGTGCGTGCAGGCTCGTGCGCCTAACGCCGGCGCGCAACTGGCACGCGCTTCCTGTAATCGCGGCGCTTGTCGTGGCCGCAGCCTATGTACCGCTCGCGCTTTTCTATCCCGGCCAAGCACGCAACGGCTTTAGCTACGAGAAGAGCAGCCCCTGGGACACCTACATAAGCTACGCCTGCCGCGCCTACTCGCATGACGCGCCTCTCACCTACCAGGAGACGGACTTCATGGAGAGCGTTCACCGCCTGGTGGACGACGAGCTTGTCATCAACCAGCCCTACGACGGCAGCGTCTTGGGGTATGGCGTCACGGGACTGCGCTGCTACTACCGTTACTACTCGGGCTACGGCTCGAGCAGCGAGACCTGGCAGAGCCGCGTGATTCGCCAGAGGCTCTACAACATTGCCAACGACCCGCAGGTACAGGAGGCCGTAGAGTCCGTGGGAGCGCACTACGTGCTGGTCATGAGCACCGACGAGCGCAACAACACGTTTGTGAAGAACACCTACGACGCCACCAAGTGGAACGGCATCAACTACATCACCGATGACACGCCCGGTTTCGAGCTGGTGCTTGAGGAGAACGGCTACAAGCTCTACCGCATCACCGCCACGGAGTGAGACAAGGGGAGTTTCCCTTTGTCTCACGCGAGCAGGCGCTCGACCTCAGCGAAGGTGGGAATCGAGCGCTGGGCGCCCTCGCGGGTAGTGGCAAGAGCGCCTGCCACCGAAGCCCAACGCATGGCGTCGAGAATGTCGAGCCCATGTGAGAGCTGCGCCGCCAGGGCGCCAAGGTACGTGTCGCCTGCGGCGGTGGTATCCACCGCGTCCACATGATGCGGCTCCACGCGGTACATGTCGTCTGCGATGAGCGCGACCGACCCGCGCGACCCCAGCGTGATGACTGTAGTTGCCACCCCTCGTGCCGAGAAGGCCATGAGCGCGCGCATGCACCCCTTCTCGGTTTCGGGCGAGATGTCCGTGAGCGCCTGGCACTCGGTCTCGTTGACGCAGAGAAGATCAATCGACTGGTAGATGTCCGAGGAAAGCGGCGCCGCCGGCGCGGCGTTCAAGATGGTGTAGAGGCCAGACTCGCGAGCGTAGGCAATGGCATCCATGGTGGTGTCCATGTCGCACTCGAGCTGCGTGAGGAAGATGTCACCCGGCTCCGCGATATCATCAATGACCGAGCAGACCACGTCGGCGTGAGTGGCGGCGTTGGCGCCTGGGTCCACCACAATGCGGTTGTCGCCCTGCGCGCGCAGGATGGTGGCCGTGCCGGTGGGCACGTCCTTCAGGGCGCGCACACGCTCGCAGAGGACATCTGCCTCCACAAGCGACTGCACCAGGCGCGTGCCAAAGACGTCCTTGCCCACGGCGCCCACCATGTGCGTGATGGCACCCATGCGCGCCGAGGCCATTGCCTGGTTGGCGCCCTTGCCGCCGGGACTTGCAAGAAAGCCCTGGCCAATGATGGTCTCGCCGGCCTCGGGGACGCGAGGGCAGCTCACCGAGAGGTCCATGTTGAGCGACCCAAAGACGATGACCTTCGACATGCGTCCTCCATCCCTCTCGTTGCGCTGCGGCCCGCAGGTCACGCTGGCCACCCGCAACGCGTTAGCTCTCCTGGACCTCTCCCGCCATGAGTCGATGGTACATGACCTCGTTGGCAGCAAGCTCCTCGGTATCGTCGAGCGGCTCAAGCTCCGCCGTGCCGTACTTGCGCTCCATCGCGCGGGCAATGAGATAGTCCGCAACGCCGGGGTTCTTAGGCAGGAGCGGCCCGTGGACGTAAGTGCCCACCACGTTCTTGTAGAGCACGCCCTCGTAGCCGGTGATGCCGTCGTTGCCGTGGCCGTAGAGCACGCGCCCCAGCGGAGTGACGCCCTCGCCCAGGTGCGTGCGGCCGGCGTGGTTCTCGTAGCCCACGATGGGCTGCGGCGATATGGAGCTCTCCACCACAATGTTGCCAATGAGGCGCGGGTCGCCGTGGTCGGTGTAGAGGTCCACGAGCGAGAGCCCCTCGACCTTCTCGTCCGCCATGAGGTAGCTCGAGCCCAGCAACTGGTAGCCGCCGCACACGGCAGCAAGCACGCCGCCGTCCTCGACGAAGGCCCTGATCTCTGCCTGCTCGGCCAGGAGCTTGTCGCACACAATGCGCTGCTCGCGGTCTGAGCCTCCGCCAATGAAGGCGATATCCACGCCCGAGAAGGACGGCGTGTCGTCGACGTGGACCTCCATCACGTCCGGCGTGATGCCGCGCCACTCCATGCGGCGGCGCAGGCACAGGATGTTGCCGGAGTCGCCGTAGAGGTTCAGGAGCTCTGGGTAGAGATGGGCAATGCGCAGCGTGCGGCCACCCGTGGGGGTGGAGTTCTCTGCGGCTTGGCTAGTCATGGCGCTCACCCATCCCCTCGAGCTCGGCCTTGGCCGGCCACAGCGCGGAGTAGTTGCATAGCACGTAGAGCGGCCTGTCCAGCGGCACCGAGCCAAGGCGACCCAGCACCTCGCCCACGGTGGACGCCACGGGCGCCTTAATACCCGCGTACTTCATGCGCACCTGCACGTCATTTGCGCGATGGCCGCCCGCAAAGGCGAGAAGGTCCTTCTCGGAGAGCAGCCGCTCGAAGTCAACATCCCAGATCCAGGAGATGTCCTTGCCGTCGTTGAAGTCATCGTTGATCACAAAGAAGACGGCCTTGGGGCGGGTGTCCGTCTGGAGCAGCGAGATGTTCTGGTTGAAGCCCGTGGGGTTCTTGGCCAGGTTGAGCACCACCTCGCGCCCGCCCACCGTGAAGTGCTGCAGGCGGCCGTTCTCGGGGTGGTAGCCGTCAAGCGCCGCCTGGAACGAGGCCGCATCCACGCCTGCGAGGTGCGCCGCCGCGGCGGCAGCAAGCAGGTTGTAGACCATGTACACGCCACCAAAGCCCGCCGAGACGTGCGCCGTGCCACCCTCGGGAAAGGCAACGTCAAAGGCCACACCATGCGCGTCCACGCGCACGCCGGTGGCGACAAAGTCGAGCTTGGGGCGCTCGAAGTCGCCGTTGGGGCAACGAAAGGCACCAAGCTGGGCGTAGGCGCGGTAATCGTAGGAGAGCTCGGCTCCGCACACCTGGCAGAAGCGCGCCTCGGGCACGCGGTCGGGCGGCAGGTGGAGGTCCTCCCCTATGCCAAAGGCAAGGACCTTGGTGCCTGCCTTCTGCGCGCGAAGCGCTACACCCACAGAGAGCGGGTCATCTCCGCACACCACGAGCGTGGTCGCGGGCGAGGCCGCAAGCGCGGCGACGATGGTGTCCTGCACGTGGTCTATCTCGCCCGCGCGATCGAGCTGGTCGCGGAAGAGGTTGAGAAGCACCAGGTATCGGGGCTGCAGCTGGGGCAGGATGTGGACGGTCGAGAGCTCGTCCGCTTCCATGACCGCCCAGTCCGCACCGCTGCCGGGAAGCAGCGCGGCAGCCACGCCGGCCGCCATGTTGGCACCCGCACGGTTGCACAGCACCGTGCGGCCAGAGCGCTCGATGGCGTTGGCCAGCACGTTGTTGGTGGTTGTCTTGCCGTTGGTGCCGCAGACCACAATGGCGCCCTCGGAGAGCTTGGGTGCCAGGTGGGCTATGGCGTTGGGGTCAAGCGCCAGAGTGACCCTGCCGGGCATCTGGGAGGCGTTGCGATGGAGCACGCGTCGCAGACCCCAGGATGTGAGGCGGCCAAGGCCAACGGCGCAGGCGTTACGAACCCCCATGCGCTACGCCTTCCCGCCGCGCTCGGCGACTGCCGGGGACTTGGCGTCCACGGCGTCCGCAGGGGGCGCAGCCTCCTCGGCGTCCTTCTCGGCCTCGACGCTGCGCTTGTACTCCTCGGGCGTGAGCACGTCCTCGATGCGCAGGTTGACGCCCGCAACCTCCAGGCCCGTCATGCCCGTGACCTGCTTCACGATGGCCTTCTTGACGTCCTCGAAGACCTGCGGCGCGTAGGCGCCGTACTCGATGAGCACCGAGACGTTCACCTTGACGGCGCTCTCGGGCGTGACCTCGACCGAGACACCCTTCGTGGTGTCGGAGGCGCCAAAGGCGTCCTGCACGCGGTTGAGCCAGCTGCCCTTCATGCCCACGACGCCGGGCACGTCTCGCATGGCGATGGCAACGATCTTCTCGATGACGCCGTTGGAGAACGTGAGTGAGTCCTCGGAATCTGAGTCGTCTGCGATGTCGATGTCCTGGCCCTGGATGGGCTCGGGCTGGGCGGCGGGTGCCGTGGTGGCAACGATGTCGGCCTCTGCCGGGGCCTCGGCCTCCCGTGTGCTGTTCTCGGTGTCCATGCTCGCTCCTCTTGATGTGGGCTGATGATTGCTATGTGGGGCGGTGCCGCACCGCGGCGCCTAGTGCGTGTCGTGGTCCCTGAAGATCTTGCCAAGCGCGCGCAGAATCTTGGGGTCGCCGTCTGCCTGCTGGCCAATGGCCACGCCAATGAGCACGAGAAGCACCAGCAGCAGCGTGCGCCAGAAGCCGATTGCCGCCATCACGATGGCAACAAGGAAGCCGCAGACGCCGCCCAGAAACGCGTTCTCGTGACCGGGGAAAGTCCTGCTCACCCATGCGGAGGCCCTGTTGACCCCGTTCTGGGTGCTTTGGTCGCTCTTGGCGCTGGCCTGGGCCGCACCCTCCTGCGACGTGCCTGCAGATGCTGCGTCCTGCTGCGCGCCGGGCACCCTCGAGGTCTCGCGCTGCTCGTCCTTGTGCTGCTGCGGCTCCTCGGCCTCGACCTTCGCCCGCGGTGCCTTGGTGAACTCGTCGCTCATAACTAGGCCTCCCCGCTCTGATCGTGGTCCTCATCGCTCTCTGCCGAGGAGGACGTTCCGTCGTGGCCCGCGCCCATGGGAACCGTGATGGCACCATAGGACGTTGTCTGCGGCGCGGGCGACGGGGCATCCTCATAGGATGGCTCGGTTGCCTCAAGCTGGTAGCTGTCTGTCGAATAGTCCGTGGTCGAGGCGGGCGAGCTAGAGGATGTGGGCACGCTCACGTCCCCCGCCGCCGGCGCGTCAGCGGTCTCCTTGGGCTCCACAAACTCCAGGCTCACGTCCTCGAGCTTGTCGCCACAAACGGCAGTGAGGCCCCTCACCAGCTCCTCGTGGAGCTCGGTGCCCTTCTCAACCACATCCACGCTTTCATGCGGCAGAACGCGCACATGCACGCGCACATGGCCGCGCTTCTTGGCGCTTACAAAGACGCGGTCTGCCGAGCAGGTGCCATCTGCCTCGACCGTATGCTTGGCCTGTGACGCAATGGCGTCGCGCGAGACCGAGATGGTGCCGCCGTCGACGGTAGTCACCTCGACGGTGCGCACGCGACGCGAGAAGACCGAGCGAAAGAGCATGATGAGCAGCCCCGCCACCGTGATGAGAAGCAGCACCTCAACCGTGGTGTAGTACTCAGGCAGCGAGAAGAGCGCAGAGGCCTGGGCCGTCCAGGGGCCCAGCCACGTGAGCACAAACGCCGCCAGGCACAGAAGTCCAGACAGCGAGAAGACAAACATGCAGAAGCGCTTGAAACCACCCATGCGCAACTCCCCTATCGAGCGCCTTTCCGGCAGCCCAGCCGCCGGCCTGACAAAGAAGAGCATACCCCTTTGGCGGGACGCTATTTAGACCGCCCCGGGGGCCAGACCGGGGCGGCGAGCTGGCAGTGCGGTGCGACCTACTGCCCCTGCGCCGCGTACCTGGCCTCGGTGGCCTCCTTGGCGGGGCGCCACCAGTCCTCGTGGTCGCGGTACCACTCGATGGTCTGGGCGAGGCCCTCGCGGAAGTCCGTGTGGAGGGGCTCCCAGCCGAGCTCGCGCTCGAGCTTGGTGGGGTCGATCGCGTAGCGGCGGTCGTGGCCGGGGCGGTCGCGCACCCAGTCGAAGTCGTCCTCGGGGCGGCCCATCTGGCGGAGTATCTCGCGCAGGACGTCGATGTTGGAGCGCTCACCGTTCGCGCCTATGAGGTAGGTCTCGCCCACGCGGCCCCTCGTGAGGATGTCCCAGACGGCGCGGGAGTGGTCCTCGGTGTGGATCCAGTCGCGCACGTTCTCGCCCGTGCCGTAGAGCTTGGGGCGGATGCCGCAGAGCACGTTCGTCACCTGCCTCGGGATGAACTTCTCGACGTGCTGGTAGGGCCCGTAGTTGTTGGAGCAGTTGGATATCGTGGCGCGGATGCCGTAGGTCCTCGCCCACGCGCGGACGAGCAGGTCCGAGGACGCCTTGGTGCTCGAGTAGGGCGAGCTCGGCCTGTAGGGGTCGTCCGGCTCGAAGCGCCGCGGCTCGTCGAGCGCCAGGTCGCCGTAGACCTCGTCGGTGGAGACGTGGTGGTAGCGCACGTCGTACCTGCGGCACGCCTCCAGCAGCCGGTAGGTGCCCACGACGTTGGTGCGCACGAAGGGCTCCGGGTCCGCGATCGAGTTGTCGTTGTGGGACTCCGCCGCGTAGTGCACGATCGCGTCGTGGCCCGGGACGATGCGGTCCAGCAGGTCCGCGTCGCATATGTCCCCCACCACCAGCTCCACCTGCGACTCCGGCAGCCCCGCGATGTTCTCGGGGTTGCCCGCGTAGGTGAGCTTGTCGAGCACCGTCACGTGCACCTCGGGGTGGTTGGCCGCCACCCAGCGCACGAAGTTCGACCCTATGAAGCCGCAGCCGCCGGTGACGATGATGTTCCTGGGCTCGAAGGCGTCCTCTGCCATGTCCCTGTCCTCCCTCTGGTCGTCTTCCCTGTGTCGCGCCGCGCTATGCCAGACCGCGCACGTATTCCCTCAGGCTCTGCTCCCAGTCGGGCATGGAGAAGCCCGTGGCCTCCAGCCTCGAGAGGTCGAGGGCCGAGTGCGCCGGGCGCGGGGCGACGGGCCCCTCGGCGCCGGCGTAGTACTCCGCGGTCGAGACGGGCGCCACCGCGTCCCCGTTGCCGTTCCTGAGGTCGAAGACCTCGCGGGCGACCTCCGCCCAGCTGGCGACGCGCCCGGAGCCCGTGCAGTCGTAGGTGCCGTACGGGGCGCGGGACCCCAGCAGGTGGAGGATCGCGGCGGCCATGTCGCGCGTGAAGGTGGGGCGGCCCAGCTGGTCGTCCACCACGGCGACGCGGCCCAGGGGGTCGCCCGGGTCCGCCACGCGGTCGGAGAGCGCCACCATGGTGCGCACGAAGTTGCGCCCGTCGCCTATGACCCAGGAGGAGCGCAGGATATAGTGCCTGGGGCATCCCGCGACGGCGAGGTCGCCCGCGGCCTTGGACTGGCCGTAGACGGAGAGGGGCGAGAGGGGCTCCCCCTCGTCGTGCACCTCGCGGGTGCCGTCGAAGACGTAGTCGGAGGAGACGTGCACCAGGGTTATCCCGTGCTCCGCGCAGGTCCGGGCGAGGAGCGCCGGCCCGGTCGCGTTGGCCGCCCAGGCGGACAGGCGCCCCTCGGGGGTCTCGGCCCCGTCGACCGCCGTGTAGGCTCCGCAGTTGATGACCGTGCCGTAGAGGTCCCAGTCGTACTGCGAGTAGGCGTCCGGGTCGGAGAGGTCGAAGGCGTCGATGTCGCAGAAGTCGAAGGTATCCAGGATCCCCCTCTCCTCGGCGAGCGCCCGCACGGCCCGCCCCAGCTGGCCGCGGCAGCCCGTGACGAGCGTGCGCCTCGGCGCCATGGGGACGACGTCCGCGAGCATCGGGTGGTGCCTGTCCGCCTCCGAGAGCGTGGCCTCGGAGAGCGGGATGGGCCATTCGATGCCGAGCGCGGGGTCGGCGAGGCTCACGAACGTGTACGTCCCCCTCAGCTCCGCGGACCAGTGGGCGTCCACGAGGTAGGTGTAGGCGGTGCCGTCCTCCAGCGCCTGGAAGGAGTTGCCGACGCCGCGCGGGACGTAGATGGCCCTCGAGGGGTCGAGGGTGCAGGTGAAGACCCTCCCGTAGGTGGCGCTGCCCTGCCTGAGGTCCACCCAGGCGCCGAAGACGGAGCCCGCGGCCACGGAGACGAACTTGTCCCAGGGCTCCGCATGGACGCCGCGGGTGACGCCGCGCCGGGCGTTGAAGGACACGTTGTTCTGCACGACGCGCATGTCCGGTATCCCCAGCGCGACCATCTTGGCCCTCTGCCAGTTCTCCTTGAACCAGCCGCGGGGGTCCCCGTGCACGGAGAGCTCCACAACCTTGAGGCCCTCGATGCCGGTCTCCTGCACCGAAAGCTCCTTCTCGAACTCCATCTGGCAGCCCCCTCCCGCGCGCGGCGGGTGCGCCGCGCGGACAAGCGAATCCGGAATACCCTTATAAGATACGCGAGTCCCGCGCGGCTGGCGGCACCAACGAGCCAAGTCCAGACAACAGGCATGCGCGAAGGGCAAGGCCCCGGCGTTGGAGCAGGCACGCCGATAGCGCCGGGACGGCATTGATACACGTTCGTACCCGAATCTGTACCGCCCGACGCCGCGCGCCCTTGCCACCATTCACGCGCAATGATCTACTTGAGGACGTTTCCGTTCTCGTCGTACTTGTAGAAGCCCTCCCCCACGGCAATGCCAGTCTTGCCTGCATCCACATAGCCCTTGAGCAGCGCAACCATCTTGCCGGCCGGAGTGGCAGGGTCATCCGCGCCAGGTTCCATGGAGATGATCTTGAGCGCCAGTGGCAGACCGACCTTGTCAATCTTGCGGAACGGGGTCTGGTCGGGACGGGCGCCGGTGTCAAGCTCCCAACACAGGTCAACCGTGGCAGGATCCGTCACACCGGACGCCACAAGGTACATCGCCGCCTTGAACCACGGAATGAGGAGCGTGTTGAGGATATAGCCGGGCTGCTCCTTGTTGAGCTTGAGGGGGACCATGCCAATGGCATGGGAGAACCGCTCGACAAGTTCGAAGGACTCGTCGCTGGTGCGGTCGTGGCGCATGAGCTCGGTGAGGTTGTTGCGCCAAATCTGGTTGGCAAAGTGCAGCGTCATGTAGCGGTCAGGGCGACCGGTCGCATCGGCAAAGGTGCTCGGCAGGAAGGTCGACGAGTCGGTGAGGAGCAGCGTCTTCTCGGGCATGATGCCCGAGATCTTCTCGTAGAATGCGCGCTTCTGGGCAGGGTCCTCGTTAATGCATTCGATGACGACGTCCGCGTCCGAGAAGGCCTCCTCTGCGCTGGTAGTGAGGCGAATGTGCGAGAGGCGCTCCTCGGCCTGGGCCCTGAGCTGGTCAATCTGGTCGTCAGTGAGGTCCTTCTCGTCCGAGAGGCCGCGGCAGTACTCGCCGCGATCGGCCTTCCACGCGTCAAGCTCACCGAGAATCTGCTTGCGCACGGACTCCAACCGGGGCTTTGCGCGATCTATGGAACCTTCGCTGCGCAGCCACACGGTGGTCTCGAAGCCCTTGTACGCCACCATCGAGGAAATCTGGCTGCCCTCGGTGCCGCAGCCTGCGATGGTTACCTTTTTTACGTCCTTGATGTCCATGGTCCACGAGTCCCTTCGATGAGGTTATACGTTTAACCCACCCGTACGTTATGGCCCTGGCGAGGAAGAAAGTGAAGCGGAAATACGCAGGCGGTGAGAAGCGCCGCGCCGCCGCATGAGACAAAGGGAGTTTCCCTTTGTCTCATCGCAGCTTCACGCCGAGCAAGCCCGCGAGGTCTGGCAGCTGGTCGATGCCCACGGTGGCATCGCGCAGCTCGCGAAACGTGTCGCTCATGCGGACGCCCGCGATGTTGCAGCTGGTAAGGTCCACACCCGCAAGGCGCGTCTGGAAGAGCTCCGCACGCGTGAGGTCGCAGCCCTCGAGGACCAGCCGGCTGCGCAGGCGAAGCTGCGAGAGGGACGCCTCGCGCAAGTCGCACCCAGAGAACGAGACGCGCTCGAGCTTGGACTCTGCAAGCCCCACGTACGAGAGGTTGCACCCCGTGAAGCGCGTGCGAACTAGGACAGACTTGTGGAGGTCGGCACCAACCAGACGGCACTCGAACACCCGCGTGTCTCGCCAGAATCCGGTGTTGCCCTGAACGTTGCCCAGGTCGCAGCCCGTGAGCGTGCAACGCTCGAAGCTAGGACGCTCCAGGTGCGCAGAGGCAAGGACGCATGAGTCAAACGTGCAGTCCTCAAACTCCACGTGGCCAAGGTCCTCTCCCGAGAGGTCCTCCCCCACAAACTCGCGGCCGCGAACGTCTCCGTCACTCTGAGCTATGGCTTCGAGTATCTCGCTCATGGCGTTCTACTCCTCGGGCCACACGAAATCGAAGCTTCCAGCCTCGCCACCATCGATGAGGAGGTTCTGTCCAGTCATGAAGCGGTTGGTGACGGCAACGAAGTAGATCCACTCTGCAATCTCCTCCGGCGTCGCCCAGCGACGCAGCGGCGTGAGGGACATGATGCGATCCCAGAGCACGGGGTCGTCCATTACAGGGCGGTTGAGCTCGGTCAGGACACCGCCGGGATCCACGCTGTTGCAGGTGGCCTGGGGTGCCAGGCGCTGAGCGAGGTTCTTTGCGTAGGCGAGAACCCCTCCCTTCGACGCTGCGTACTCGGGGAACTCCGCGCCGGTGTGGCCGCTCGATGAGCCCACCAGCACCACAGCGCGGACCTGCGGCGCTGGTGTGCGGCCTCCCGGCGCAAAGGCGTAGCGCTCGCACACGTTAATGGCACCCTTGAGGTTGACGTCGATGTCCGCCCCGCTGTCCTGCACGCCCGCGTTGCTCACGATGACCTGCGGCGCAAGATCTGCCGGCAGCGCCTCTCGGTCGCGCACGTCGGCAACAACGTGCTGGTAGCGCGGATGCTCAATCGAAGCTGGAAGCACGTCGAGCCCCCACACGCGATGCCCGCGCGCAAGGAAGAGCTCCGCCGTTGCCCGGCCGATGCCGCGCGACGTGCCTGTGACCAGCACGTCCAGCGAACGTCCCCCAGCGTCAAGCGGCAATGAGGCAAAGGGAGTTTCCCCTTGCCTCATCTCGTTGCCTCCGCGGCATGCAGGCGCAGGTAGTTCTCGCCCACGCCGTCGCGCTCCCAGCTACGTACCACGCGGAAGCCCACCGGCGAGAGGAACACCTCGCACGCAAGCTCGACCAGCGCGCCCGTGAGCGAGCACATGACCACCTGCGCCCAGGTCCAGCCAAAGAAGGTGTGGCTCACGATTGTCGCGAAGACAAAGTTGTCCACAAACTGGCCCACCATCGTGCTCACGTAGGAGCGCAGCGCGAAGGTCCCAAAGGTGTTCTTCTTGAGCCTGCGGCCAATACCCTCGTTGAGCAGCGAGTTCACGACAGACGAGCAGAGCATGGAGACGGTCGAGCCAAACACCACGTACCAGGTGCCGCCAAACGTGGCATTGAGCGCTGCGTTTACCTGCAGGCTTTCCGTGTCGTAGTAGGCACCCCACATACCGGGCGTGAGACTCATGAGCCAGAAGAGCAGGCAAACGGCGAGATTGATGGCCTCGGCGAGAATGCTCACCTTAATGGAAGCGTTGGCTCCGAAACGCTTGCAGATCATGTCCATGCAGAGGAAGCTCACCCAGCTCACGGTGATGCCGCAGTCCAACGCCAGCCATGGAAGCGACACCAGCTCCTTGTTCGCGAGGAGGTTCATCACGATGACGCTCACCACAAAGAGCGTGACGGTGGTGCTGGGGATGTTTCTGAGGAGGACCTTGTAGTCCTCAAGGGTTCGCTTGAGCATGCGCTGCCTCCCGGTTTTGGATTAGCAAGCAGGTTTTACCTGGGACTGCTTGGAGGGCCGCCCGTGCGGCCGCAGAACATAGTAACGCAGGAACCGTAGTTGCCGCTTGGTGAAAATCGAATCACCTTCTCGGGAACCGAAAGCGCGGGCGCCATCGCGCGAGGCGCCCGCGTACGGATTCGCTACCTCTCGAGAGGCCCATACGAGCCCGTCAGGCGCTTTCGACGTCGCAGCTGTGCGACAAAGTTCGCTAGAACCACCAGCACGCCTGCCGCCGCACACGCATAGCTCACGGGCACCAGCCAGAAGTCCTCGTGTAGCATGCCGCTCGCGTCCACGTAGCTCACCGAGTTCTCGGCCACCACAGCCAGCACCGCCGCGACCACGATGAGCACCGCTCCCACAATGGACATCGCGAGGCTCATGCGCATCCACCTGCCCTCGCTGCCGTCACGGATGAGCTTGTCGGCCATGTCGTTCTGCTCGCCTGTCGTACGTGTCATGCCTTCTCCTCCCAGGATGAGCTCGTCGAGGGAAATGTCAAACGTCCGGGATATGGCGATGACCACTTCGATGTCGGGCAGGTTGCGGCCGTTCTCCCAATTGGAGACCGCCTGCCGCGTCACCCCAAGGCGCGACGCGAACTGCTCCTGCGTTAGGCCCGCGCCGGTGCGCACGGCCTTGACCCTCTCGCCAAATTCCATCGGTTCCCCTCCCCTCCTGGGCCCAGCATCACCCGGGCGAAGACTCCACTCAAGAAAGCATAGCTTGCATGGACAACAACGGCACGACAGCAGAACTGTCGTGCCATCTACCAGTACGTTTGTACCACGCACTGCGCCAGAAGATGGTGACTCGATGTGCACGCGGGGAATCGCGTAAGCTAGTCCCTCGCACGTTTTCCCGTTGTTAGGAGCACCACTTCATGGCCAAGCGCCGCAGCACCACTGCATCAACCACTATCACTGCCGAGAAGGACCTCCCTACCCGCTTTGAGGATCTCGGTCTCTCCAACCGCGCCCTTGCCGCCGTGAGCGACATGGGCTATGAGGCGCCCACGCCAGTCCAGGCTGCCTCGATTCCCGCAGCTCTCGCAGGTACCGACGTCATGGCAGCCGCACAGACAGGCACCGGCAAGACGGCCGCCTTCCTGCTTCCCACGCTCGACCGCCTGGGCCACGCGCGCCACGGGCAAGGGCCGCTCATGCTTGTGGTCACGCCCACGCGCGAGCTTGCCGCCCAGATCGAGGAGGTCGCAAACGCCATATGCGCACACACGGGGCACACGGCAACGGTCCTCGTGGGCGGTGTCTCCTACGAGCCGCAGCGCGCCGCACTCCGCAAGGGGTGTGACCTGGTGGTTGCCACGCCGGGGCGTCTTATCGACCTCATCAACTCGGGCGACTGCAACCTTTCGCAGGTAGAGACCCTGGTTCTGGACGAGGCGGACCGCATGCTCGACATGGGCTTCCTGCCCGACATGCGCCGCATCGTGGCCAAGACGCCCGCCTCGCGCCAGACCTTGCTCTTCTCGGCAACGCTCTCCGACGACGTGCTGGACAACACCAAGTCGCTGGTCAACAACCCCGTACGCATCGAGATTGCGCACAAGGGCACAGCCGCCGAGACGATTGACCAGTATGTGCTGCCCATCTCGCACGAGGCCAAGAACGACGCCCTCATAGAGATTCTGCACCGCGAGGGCGCCGAGCGTGTGATTGTTTTTGTGCGCGGAAAGCACCGCGCCGACTCCGTTTGCCGGCGCCTTCGCAAGGCCGGCATCGAGTGCGCGCCCATCCACAGCAACCGCAACCAGAACCAGCGTGCCAGCGCGCTGAGGCGCTTTGCCGACGGCGAGGTGGGCGTGCTGGTGGCAACCGACATCCTGGCGCGCGGCATCGACATCCCCAACGTGGCATATGTGGTCAACCTCGACGTGCCCTCGGACGCCGAGGACTACATCCACCGCATTGGCCGTACCGGTCGTGCGGGCGAGTACGGCTGGGCCCTCACCTTTGCCACGCCCGAGGAGGAGTTCGACCTTCGCGACATCGAACGGCTCATGGGCAAGAACATCCCTGTGTACCCGCGCGCGCAGGGCATCCCTCTAGGCGAGAAACCGCTGGTACTTGACCCCAATCGCACGCCAACGGACCGTCTTCCCGGCAAGAAGGAGCGCAAGAAGCTTGTGGACGAGCGCCGCGAGGAGCGCATGGCACGCACCGCAGAGATTGTGGCGAGCCGCTCCCAGCACCAGCGCAAGGCGCAGCCGCAGCGTGGGGCGAAGCCCGGTCGGCCGACCGCCGAGAGTGCCATTCCGCCCGAGAAGCCCAAGGCGGGCCGTCGTCGCGGCAAAACCGCATCCCAGCAGTGCGCCCAGGCGAAGAGACCCCAAACCGCTGGCAGAGCGGGCAGACCACAGGGCCGACGTCACCCCGGCGACCACGGCGGCATGCCGCGCCGCTAGGTCTCTCAGCAATGTTTGGGCTGCTGCCCTGCATCGAAACGCTTCTCGTTACACAAAAAATCGCTCCGTTGCGCCGAACTGCCCTTCGTTACACGCAACTTTTTGAGCTTTCAAAGTATCGACTCTTGGATGGCACAATATGTTGTGTCATCCAATTTTTTTGCACACAACATGCATTATCTGTACTTCACCTAATGCCTAAACTACGTGTAACGAAGGGCAGTTCGGTGCACGGAACGCGAAAAATGTGCAACGAAGGCCCTTACGATGTAGCGTAATTATTATAGAAGTTGTGACTACAACAGTTCACGCCTCCTTACTCTCATATGCTGGCTTCGACAAACGGCGCCGGCTCGCAACGTACCTCCGCAAGCGGCACGGCACACCAGGCCCTACGGCCTGGCCAAGAGACCAGGAGCAGCCATGAGCAAGATACTTGACCTCAACAAGAGCGTTCACGACCTCGCCGAGGAATTCCCCGAGTTCACCCAGATCATGGTGAGCCTCGGCTTCACGGATATTGCCAAGCCCGCCGCACTCAACACGGTTGGCCGCGTGATGACCGTTCCGCGGGGGTGCTCCATCAAGGGCATCAGCCTGGATGAGGCCGTGAGGACGTTCGAAGCCGCCGGCTTCACGGTCGAGGGCGCAGGCGCCAGCCAGGTCGCGCCCGCCACTGAAGCCGCGCCCATGGCCGACGCCACCATCAACCAGCAGGCAGAAGCCCCCCTCGGCACCAAGGTCGAAGGCCTCGACGAGGCCGGCCGCGCCAAGCTCCTCGAGAGCTACATCGCGCGTCTCTCGTCCGGCGAGGCTCTCGAGGATGTGCGCGCAGACTTTGTCGCGAACTTCAGCGACGTGGACGCCGGCGAGATTGCCCGCGCCGAGCAGGGCCTCATTGAGGGCGGCGCGAAGATCGACGACGTCCAGCGCCTCTGCGACGTCCACTCCGCGCTCTTCCACGGCGCCACGCGCGAGGAGAAGATCGCCAACGCCGAGGAGGCGGTTATGGGCTCGCTCACGCAGGGCGCGGGTGACCTCAACACGAGGTTCCTCACCAACCTCCCCGGCCATCCCATGCACGTGTTCTCCCTCGAGAACCAGGCCATCTCCGAGCAGATCGCCCACACGCGCGCCGCGCTGGGCACCCCCGACGCCATGGATGAGCTGCGCACCCTCTCCCAACTGGGCGTCCACTACGCCAAGAAGGGCGACCTCCTCTACCCCGTCCTCAAGGTCCGCCACGGCTACTCCGGCCCCTCCGACGTCATGTGGGGCGTCGACGACGAGATTCGTGCCGAGCTGCGCGCGCTTCTCGGCGCCAAGGAGCAGGACGCAGCCTGGCTCGAGCGCGCCGAGAAGGTCCTCACCCGCGCCGACGAGATGGTCTACAAGGAGGCAAACATCCTGCTGCCCCTGTGCGCCCAGAACTTCTCGGGCGACGAGTGGCTCCAGATGTACGCCGACCTCAAGGGCTATGACCTGTGCCTCATTGATGATGCCGGCACCTGGGGCGCCGGCGAGGAGTACTGCCAGCAGCGCGCGGCGGCAGCCGAGAAGGGCACGGGCAACCAGGCTGACGCCGCAGGCGCGGTGCAGCTGCCCACCGGCCGCCTGACCCCCGCCCAGCTCGACGCAATGCTCAACACCATCCCACTGGAGATCACCTTCGTCGACGACACCGATATCAACCGCTACTGGAACGACGACGGTGAGAAGAAGCTCTTCAAGCGCCCGTCTTCGGCGATAGACCGCGAGGTCTGGAGCTGCCACCCGCCCAAGATCCAGGAGATGGTGCGCCATGTAATCGCCACGCTCAAGAGCGGCGAGCAGGACTCCGTCGACATCTGGATGGAGAAGGAGGGCGAGCCCGTGCTGGTGCGCTACATGGCCGTGCGCGACCGCGAGGGTTCTTACGTTGGCACCATGGAGGTGGTCCAGCGCATGGGGTTCGCGCGAGACCACTTCAAGGCATAGGCGTCGCGGGTTTTCCGCGCGTCACAAGATAAAACATCGAACCGCAAGATCAAAGGAGCAGCACATGAACGAAATCCAGAACGAGCTTGCTGGGGCCACCGTTGCCCTAGGCGCAACCATCACCGCCGCCATGGACGACGCGCCTGGCTTTGTTCCCTGTGGAACTCCCGCGCAGGTGGTCCTCGACGCGCTGAACGCCGCCGGCTCCGCTGAGCCCGAGGCGGACCTCCCGCAGCACGTCGCGCAGGTGCACGGTTTTGTCGAGCATGTCTCCGGTCACCGCGGAGTGCCCGCCCACGTCGGAACGGACGTCGCGGCCCTCTCCCCTACCGGCAAGCAGCTTCTCGACGCGCTGCTCGGCTTTGCTGCCAGCGCAAACGCCGAGACCCTCTCGCAGGACGCCACCTCGTGGCTCTATCGCTCGCTTGCCGCCCTCGAGACCGGCGATGACGAGAAGGTCGGCACGCAGCTCGCCGCAGCTCCACGCGCCTAACCGCAGACACCTTACTTGCAATATGGCGGCGCCCAGGCTAGTTCTGGGCGCCGTTTTTCGTGAAATAGCCATCCTGGCCGAATCGCGCATCTCCTAGATTTGGCTCCTGCTGGCGTACGCACCGCAGTGTTCGCATACAGAAAATAGGGATCCAGCGCGTGGTTTCCGCGAAACACAAAGACTACGTTGAAGCGGGATACCGGGCTGACGCATAAAAAGGTCCTATCGGACGGGTTTTTCGACCTCGCTGCATAAAAATGCTTTATCGGGCGGTGCTATCTTGTAGTTACTATCAAACTTTAAATTTTATATTGCATTTTATTGTATATTTATTGCAAAGTATGCCTAGTTATGCAAGTAAAGTTTCTTTATTGATGTATGATGCCGGAAGGCACCGTCCGATAGAGCATTTTTATGCAGTAAACTGCCGCATCCCGTTCGATAAGGCATTTTTGTACATGCAAAAGAACACCGACATTCATCAATCCCATTCGTTCATCCACTAACCACTGCATATTGTGTTGTCGAACAAACTAACCACAACCACTGGCATTTATTGTCACTAATCTGATAGCATATATTTCCAACGGTGGGGCTGGCCAACCAGCCATCCCAAAGATGGAGACGCGTGCGCACCCAGCGCGCCGCCCGTCGCCCAGCTCACGCACATGCGGCGCCCGCGCCGCAGATCGGGGATCACATGCAGGTAACCAAGCAAGACGGCCGCATCGAGGCCTACGACAGACAGAAAATCGCCCGCGCCATGGGCAAAGCACTCGCCGAGACGGCAGACCCCGTTGCCAGCGACGCGTCCGCGTTGGAGGCGCTCCTCGCACGCGTGGAGCAAGCCCTCGTCGCAACGGGCGCAACGGAGGTCGAGCAGATCCAGGACCTGGTAGAGCGTACGCTCATGGAAACCGGCCACTACGATGCGGCGAAGGCCTACATCCTCTACCGCCACCGTCGCGCAGAGCTGCGCGCCACCCGCCGCGCCATCTGCGCGCTGGCGCTCGCCGAGCCCGCAGGCGCATCCGGCGCCGCCCGCGACTTGGACGCCGTTCTCGCCAAGATCTCGCGCGACTTCGACCCCGCCACCTACCCCCTCTCTGCGCTCGCAGCCAAGTTCCAGGGCTTCGCCAAGTCTTCGATGTCCGTCGATGAGCGAGAAAATGCGCTGGTACGTGCCGCCGTTGAGCTCACGACGCCAGAGGCTCCTGCCTGGGGCCTCATCGCCGGGCGCCTCCTCTCCTTTGTCGCCCAGCGCCGCCTTGCCAAGGAGGAGCAGGCCCGCGGACTGACCAGCCTCTACGACAAAATCCGCTACCTCACCGACCAGGGCCTCTACGGCAGCTACATTCTTGAGAACTACTCGCGCGAGGAGATCGACCAGGCCGCCTCCTGGCTCGACCGCACGCGCGACGAGCTGCTTGACTACCCGGGCCTTGACCTGCTGCTCAAGCGCTACGTGATATGCAGCCACGACCACGTGCCCCTGGAGTCGCCGCAGGAGATGTTCATGGGCATTGCGCTGCACCTCGCCCTGCGCGAGCGGCCCGAGGCGCGCATGGGATGGGTGCGCCGCTTCTACGACATGCTCAGCCGGCTCGAGGTCACCATGGCCACGCCCACCATGTCGAACGCGCGCAAGCCGCACCACCAGCTCTCGAGCTGCTTCATCGATACCGTCCCCGACAGCCTCGAGGGCATCTACCGTAGCGTGGACAACTTTGCCATGGTCTCGAAGTTTGGCGGTGGCATGGGCATGTACCTCGGAAAAGTCCGCGCCAAGGGAGGAAGCATCCGCGGTTTCGAGGGCGCTGCCGGCGGCGTGGTGCGCTGGATCCGCGTGATCAACGACACCGCTGTGGCTGTGGACCAGCTCGGCGTGCGCGCAGGCGCCGTGGCCGTCTACCTGGACGCCTGGCACCGCGATCTGCCGGAGTTCCTGCAACTACGCACCAACAACGGCGACGACCGCATGAAGGCGCACGACGTCTTCCCGGCCGTCTGCTACCCAGACCTCTTCTGGCGCATGGCCGAGCAGGACCTCGACCAGCCCTGGCACCTCATGTGCCCCCATGACATCCTCACGGTGAAGGGCTACGCGCTGGAGGACTACTTTGGCGAGGAGTGGGAGCGCCGCTACCTTGAGTGCGTCGCCGACCCGCGCATCCCCAAACGTACCGTCACGGTGAAGGACGTCGTGCGCCTGGTGCTGCGCAGCGCCGTCGAGACGGGCACGCCGTTCGCGTTCATGCGCGACACCGTGAACCGCGCTAACCCCAACCCGCACGCCGGCATGATCTACTGCTCCAATCTCTGCACAGAGATCGCCCAGAACACGAGCGAGATCCAGAGCGTCTCGCAGGAGGTCGTGACCAAGGACGGCGACACCGTAGTGGTGACCACCACGCGCCCCGGCGACTTTGTGGTGTGCAACCTCGCGAGCCTCTCGCTGGGCCGCCTGCCCGTCGAGAACGACGCTCGCCTTGCTCGCACCGTACAGACTGCCGTGCGTGCCCTGGACAACGTGATCGACCTCAACTTCTACGCCCTCCCCTACGCCAAGGTCACCAACAGGCGCTACCGCTCGGTTGGCCTGGGCGTCTCGGGCTACCACCACATGCTGGCCAAGCGCGGCATCATGTGGGAGAGCGAGGAGCACCTGCACTTTGCCGATGACGTCTTCGAGCGCATCAACCGCCACGCCATCGAGGCCTCCTGCCAGCTGGCCGAGGAGCGCGGCGCGTACGAGAAGTTCGAGGGCTCGGACTGGCAGACAGGAGCATACTTCGAGAAGCGCGGCTACACGTCGCCCGCGTGGCGTGAGCTCGCAAGCCGCGTGGCCGCCCGCGGCATGCGCAACGCGTACCTGCTCGCCGTGGCCCCCACCAGCTCGACCTCAATCGTTGCTGGCACCACGGCCGGGCTCGACCCCGTGATGCGCAAGTTCTTCCTAGAGGAGAAGAAGGGCTCCATGCTGCCGCGCGTGGCACCCGAGCTCTCGCCCAAGACCTGGTGGTACTACAAGCCGGCGCACATGATCGACCAGACGTGGAGCATGCGCGCCGCGGGCGTGCGACAGCGCCACATTGACCAGGCGCAGTCGGTAAACCTCTACATCACCAACGAGTACACCATGCGGCAGGTGCTCGACCTCTACCTCGAGGCCTGGCGCGATGGCGTCAAGACCGTCTACTACGTGCGCAGCAAGTCGCTCGAGGTCGAGGAGTGCGAGAGCTGCTCCAGCTAGCGGCCCCGCCTGCGCCACGCCCCCGACCAGCCGCCCCCGCAGCACCCCATCCACATCAGAAAGGCAACCATGCAGCAAGCAGACAACACGCGCCTCTCGCCCAAGGCGCTCTTCAACCCCAACGGCGACACCGACGTGCGCGCACGGCGCCTCATCGGCGGCAACACCACCAACCTCAACGACTTCAACAACGTGAAGTACTCCTGGACCACGGACTGGTATCGCCAGGCCATGAACAACTTTTGGATCCCCGAGGAGATTAACCTCTCGCAGGACGTAAAGGACTACCCCAACCTCCTGCCCGCCGAGCGCACCGCGTACGACAAGATTCTCTCGTTTCTCGTCTTCCTGGACTCGCTGCAGACGGCCAACCTGCCCAGCATCGGCGAGTTCATCACCGCAAACGAGGTCAACCTGTGCCTGCACATCCAGACCTTCCAAGAGTGCGTGCACTCGCAGAGCTACTCGTACATGCTTGACACCATCTGCAGCCCCGAGCAGCGCAACGACATCCTCTACCAGTGGAAGACCGACGAGCACCTGCTGGCGAGAAACACGTTCATCGGGAACCTCTACAACGAGTTCCAGGAACGCCAGGACGCGCCGACCCTCCTGCGCGTGATGATGGCGAACTTCATCCTTGAGGGTGTGTACTTCTACTCGGGGTTCATGTTCTTCTACAACCTGGCGCGCAACGGCAAGATGCCCGGAAGTGCGCAGGAGATCCGCTACATCAACCGCGACGAGAACACCCACCTGTGGCTGTTCCGCAACATGATCTTGGAGCTCCAGCGAGAGGAACCGCAGCTCTTCTCGCCCAAGGCCGTCGACGGCCTGCGGCAGATGCTCGAGGAGGGCGTTCGCCAGGAGGTCGCGTGGGGCCAGTACGTGATTGGCAACGAGATTCCCGGCCTCACGGGGCAGCAGGTGAGCGACTACATCCACTACCTGGGCAACCTTCGCTGGAGCTCGCTGGGGATGGGGCAGCTCTACCCGGAGTTTGCCGAGGAACCGGCAGACATGGCCTGGGTCTCGCAGTACAGCAATGCCAACATGGTGAAGACGGACTTCTTCGAGGCGCGCTCGACCGCGTACGCAAAGTCAACGGCCCTGGTGGACGACCTGTAGGCGACTGCTGCGAAGGCGCGGCCGCGGGGCGTTGCCACGGGGCGCCGCCACACGCTCGAGAGACGAATGTGTATCCTCTCGCCACACATTCGCGCCCGAAGCTGTACCCCGCGCAGGTCGATACACATTCGCGCGACGAATGTGTATCGACCTCCGCGCCGAGGGGGCTACAGCAGGGCCGCCCTCGGCCTTGTAGCCAAGCGGTGACGGCCTCTGGCATCCCGCCAATGTAGAGGTAGAGCTTGAGCAGGTCCTCGTACTTCTCGCCAAGCGCACTTGCCAGATCGAGGGAATTCTTCTCGAGAAGCTTGGCAAGCTGGGGCTCGCCGAGAGCTTCGACGAACTCCCGGAAGGTCATGGGATGCGTATCGAGGTAGTCGACCTTCCCAACCGGCCAAGAAACGCGCTGCGCGTCGTCCTGCTGCGAGGAGGACCTGCTCATGGCAACACCCAGCAGTGACCCCGCGGCAACAATTGGGATGTTGGGGCGCAGCTCGCAGTTTGGCTGAATGCGAATTCGCAAACAGCCATTTTTGGCCATTTGAGAAATTGTTACTCATCTCGAGAGGTGCCTGGGTAGGTGCCAGCCGCCCATCCGCACCCACCGCCGCTGCAGGCGTACCATAGTGCCGTTTGGCGGAGTTACGTTTGGAGGGCACATGGGCGAGCTCACACTTGAGGAACGCGGACAAAAGATCGTCGACGCCTGCCTGGCCGAGAAGAGCGCCAGCCCCTATGAGGTCTTCCGCAATGTTGCACACAGGGACTTTGTGCGCATGCACGGGCCCGAGCACCACGTTCTTGACGGTGCGGCCGTGCTGACCGCGTACCGCAACGCCGGCGGGAACGTTGACCTTCCCGCAGCGCTCAACGAGCTCATGTCGCGCGGCCTGCAGATGCCCGGTGCCATGTGCGGACGCTGGGGCGTGTGCGGCGCCACGGCATCTGTGGGAGCTGCACTCTCAATACTGGAGTCAACCGGCCCGCTCACGACCGACGACTCCTGGGGCAGCCACATGGTCTACACGTCCCGCGCGCTCGAGGCACTTTCGCGCATAGGCGGGCCGCGCTGCTGCAAGCGCGACGCGTACATCTCGCTGGAGACCGCCGTCGACTACATCCGCGAGCGCTTTGGCGTGCGCCTTGAGAAGGACGACATCCGCTGCGAGTTCCGCCCGCAAAACGCCCAGTGCCTGGGCGAGCGGTGCCCGTTCTTCCCCGAAAGCAGGAGTTAGCGCAGGCCTGCGGCAACCGATATCTGGCTGCCGCAGCCAAAACCGCCGCCGCACACCGTCCTTAGCGCATAAAAACGCTCTATCGAACGGAGAATGCGGGAGCTCCGCATAAAAAGTCGCTATCGGACGGTGGTCTCGAGGAGCTGATATAAATGTTACAACTATGTTTGCATTAATATGCATATTTATGATGCAACATGCACATTCATGCAAACTTAGTTCTATGTTATATTTCGCAGCGCCACTAGCACCGTCCGATAGAGCATTTTTATGCACAGTCTCCCAATTCGCCGTCCGATAGAGCATTTTTATGCAGGCGAAGCCCGAACCCCCGTAGTTTCAGCGATATAAACTGATGAAGGCCAGGACATCCACGGTTACATCGTCTAGAGTAAGCTGCATATAACTCTTTGAAGGCAGCCAGACGCGCAGCTCACGGCGCCGCAGCGAAAGGACCACAGATGCAGCAGGTAGACGTAGCCGAGAAGCGCGAGAGCGAAATCAAACTCGTTTCAGAGATGATCGTCCTCTACTGCCGCGGACACCATCACGCCCCCAGCACACCCTGCGCGGAATGCCAGCAGCTCATCGACTACTGCACCCTGCGCATACGCCATTGCACACGCAAGGCCGAGAAGTCCTTCTGAAGCGCCTGCCCGCAGCCCGCCAAGTAACCGCCGTCACTCGTCCATAATTGGCTCAACAACATTCGGGGCACGCACCCCGCCGGCGGAAGGCGAATCATGAACGACTTCATTTTCCAGTCCCCCACGCGCTTTGTGTTTGGCCGCGGCTATGCCGACAAGGTTGGCGAGGAGGTCGCCGCGCTTGGAGCCAAGCGCGTCCTCCTGGTGTACGGCGGAGGCTCAGTGGTACGCACAGGGCTTCTCGCCCGCGTGACCTCCTCGCTCGAGGCCGCCGGCGTCGCCCACGTGGAGCTCCCGGGCGTCCGCCCCAACCCCGAGGTTGGCTTGGTGCGCAAGGGCATCGAGCTCGCGCGTGCCGAGAAGGTCGACCTCGTCCTGGCAGTGGGCGGCGGCTCCGTGATCGACTGCTCCAAGGCAATCGCGTTTGGCACGCCCTACCAGGGCGACGTTTGGGACTTCTTCTCGAAGAAGGCAAGCGTCGGCGCGTGCCTGCCCGTTGCGTGCGTGCTCACCATTCCCGCCGCGGGCTCCGAGGCCTCGGCCTCCTGCGTCATCAGCAACGACGCGCTCAACCTCAAGCGCGGCGTCAACGGCGACGTCTTCCGTCCGCGCGTGGCCATTCTCGACCCCGAGGTCACCTTCACGCTGCCGCAGTACCAGACGGCAGCCGGCGCGGTGGACATCATCTGCCACATCTGCGAGCGCTTCTTCAGCGCAGCCGGCCCCGTCCCCGTGACGGACAACATCGCGTGCGGTATCATTCGCGCCGTGATGGACGCGGCAAACACCGTGGCCAAGACACCCGATGACTACGACGCCCGCGCAACGATCATGTGGTCCGGTACACTCGCCCACAACGACCTCTGCGGGTGCGGCCGCGCATCCGCGCCGGAGAAGCGCGCCGGCGGCTGGGAGAGCCACGGCCTTGAGCACGAGATTTCCGCTCACCGCCCCGAGGTCACGCACGGCGCTGGGCTGGCCGTGATTCTCCCCGCCTGGATGCGCTACGTCTGGCGCGCAGACCGCGAGCGCTTCCTGGCGTTTGCGCAGGGCGTCTTTGACGTGGAACCGGTGGACGAGACGGACGAGGCCACCGAGGATGCCATCACTTACGCCATCGACGAGCTGCAGCGCTTCTTCGTTGGCCTGGGCATGCCGCGGACGCTCGCCGACCTTGGCCTTGCGCCGGAGGAGGTCGACGGCTGGCTGGAGACCCTGCGCCAGAACAAGGGCGAGCGCTTCGGCGAGCTTAGGCCGCTGACCATGGACGACGCGCGCGCAATCTATCTTTCGGCGTTCTAGCGGCGAGGGAGCGACGGGAGCGACCCTACGCGTTCTTCTCGACAAACCGACGCCAGCAGGCGTCTGCCTCGGCGGCCGCACGCTCCTCGTCGATGCCCACAAGGTGTCCGCCCTGCATGACGGTCTTGCCGGCAACAACGGTACGGTCCACGGGCCCGCGCCAGCCCACCACGGCCAGCACAGCCTTGGGGTCCTCCATCGCGCCAGTAAGCTCCAGTCGGTTGGCGTCAATCATGAAGAGGTCCGCGGCCTTGCCACTGGCCAGCTGCCCAATCTCCGGACGCCCCAGCACCTTCGCTCCCCCACGCGTGGCAATCTTGAGCAGGTCGTAGCCGGTGGGCGCGTTGTAGCTCTCGTTGAGGCGATGGAGCAGGAAGCCAACGCGCATCTCCTCCAGCAGGCTGGAGCCGTCGTTGCTTGCCGAGCCGTCGACCCCCAGACCCACGGGAATCCCCAGCTTGAGCATGTCGCTCACGCGCGCAACGCCCGAGGACAGCTTCATGTTTGATATGGGGCAGTGCGCCACGCCTGTACCCGTCTGCGCAAGAACGCGCAGCTCGTCATCGTTAAAGTGGATGCCGTGCGCAAACCACACGTCGGGGCCCACCCAGCCGACGGACTCCATGTACGCCAGCGGGCGCATGCCCGTGGCCTCGATGGTAAAGCGCTCCTCGTCCAGGGTCTCGCACAGGTGAGTGTGCAGGCGCACGCCCAGCGAGCGCCCCAGTTTGGCGGACTCTACCAGCAAATCCTTGGTGACGGAGAACGGCGAGCACGGCGCCAGCACCACCTGCCGCATCGAGAACGGCGCCGGGTCGTGGAACTTCTCGACCGCGCGCTGAGAGTTGGAAAGAATGGCGTCCACGCTCTGGACCACGGAATCGGGCGGCAGGCCGCCGTCTTTCTTGCTGAGCGACATCGACCCGCGCGAGACAACCATGCGCGTGCCAATCTGCGATGCCGCGTCGAACTCCGCCTCCATGAGGCCGTCCACCCCGTTGGGGAACACGTAGTGGTGGTCGAAGCAGGTGGTACAGCCGCCCTTCACCAGCTCGCCGAGGGCGGAGTACGTGGCGTAGCGCATGACCTCGGGGTCGATGTTCTTCCAGTACTCGTAGAGCGTGGTGAGCCAGGGGAACAGCTCGAGGTTCTGGACCTCGGGGTAGTTGCGCGTGAAGATCTGGTAGAAGTGGTGGTGCGTGTTCACGAGGCCGGGGTAGACGACCTTGCCGCGCGCGTCGATGACCTCGTCGGCGGCGGACGGCGCCGCAGCGGCGTTCGCGCCGGTGGGACCAACGTAGGTGATGACGCCGTCTGTTGCGAGAAGATCCGCGTGGGTGAACACGTGGTCCGCATCGTCGCAGGTAACAATGGTGTCAGCATTCTTTACAAGCAGCGTTCCCATTCCAGTTCCTCTCGTCCAAAGAGACCAACTGGGCGCCCATGCGCCCAGCCAATGCCCGGCGTGCTGCCGGGACGTTGCCAAGGCGATGGGGGGGTGCCACATGCTCGGCCGAGGGCCGCCGGAATCCCATCCGCTTGTTGCTTGAGGGGATTTTAGCGCGCGGGCGCACGCGTCACGCGACGGATTTCGTTGCAACCGCAACACAATACGACTCACGCGCCCGCGTCCCAAAGGGCTGTTGCACCAAAATCGGTACTATTCAGTACTTTTTTGAGTTCCGCTTAGTATCGCCTTGCTGGTGACATTCCCTTACCTGCTGCTCCGTGGTTGGCAAGCATCTTCGTACTTGGCGATTCGCTAAAAAGTACTGAGAAGTGCGGTTTTTGGTGCACAGGATGGCGCGGGGAACGGGTGATGGTGCAAAACGGGCCCGAAGCCCCACTCCCTCGGTCATCCCGCGCGAGAAATCTTCGCCGTCATGGCAGCCCCCACACGCAATGCCCCCGCGGAGAATAGCTCTCTTTCTTAAAAGGCAATCGCATTTGCCCGGTTGGGCAAAGCCAACCTTAAGAAAAGGAGCTATTCTCTGCGGACCAAGTACGTGCGCGGCACACTAGGCGGCACGAGAAACCCAACCTCACCACGCGGCGCCCGAGGCCCCGTTGGAGCCCAAGTCCTCGGCTCGGTAGGCGTCATAGCCCTCGTAGGCGTACGAGGCGTCGACGCTGCGAGCGAGAAGCGCGACGCTGTGCAGGTCATCCGAGAGCGCCCGCCCGAGAAGCGCCTTAATCTCGAGGTCGCGCACGGGACTGCGTTCCATTGCGAGCAGATAGTCTTCACGCCCAATGCGACTCCAGTCGACCGTGCGGCCAAGCTCGCGGCGGAACATGTGGTCAAGCCATATGCGCCCCGAGCGCCCGTTGCCCTCGCGGAAGGGATGGGCAATGTTCATCTCGACGTACTTCTCGACAATCTGGTCAAAGTTTTCTTGCGGCATAGTCTCGATTGACCTGATAGCAGACTCAAGATAGATTGCAGAGGCAAATCGGAAGTTGCCCTTCGCTAGGTTCACCGTGCGAATCCTGCCCACAAAGTCGTAGATATCACCAAAAAGGGCCACGTGGATGGTCTTGAGCGCGGAGAAGGTACCCGGAACAAGTGTGTCCAGCGTCCCATCGCGGTAGAGGGCGAGAGCGGCCAGCTTCGACATGCGCTCCTCCTCATGGGCGAGCTCCACCTCGTCGGAGGCGTCGAGCTTGTTCTTGAGCGTCATGGCGCCACCTCGCACGAGTACGACTGGTATTAGGGCGTCCGGCTAAAGGCTCGGCAGTTGCAGCTGCCGGAGCATAGGACTCCCAGATGCTAAATGCAGTGCTGGTACATCATATTCTAGCGGAGGGCGTGCAGAACAATAGACAACCCCTACCGCGCGCCGGCGTACTTCTTGAGCTCGTCGCGCACAATCTGCCCCACAGTCTCCCGGCTAAAGGTCTGGTCGACTTGCTCGGCCGCAACGAACCTGTCGGCGAAGGCGTCGAAAATCCGCTGCTTGTTCGCCGGGATCTGCATGATTCGCTCGTCGATGGTCGCGTGACAGCGCGAGCTGGAGATGCGTAAGATCGTGATAGACCCCGTGCGATGCCCGCTGGCCTACGAGGAGCTCAGACTGAAGGAGTTCGAGCGCGACCGCGACGGCACATGGGTAGACGAGATCCCGGACGGGAGCGACCACAGCATCGACTCGGTGTGCTACGCCATGATGGACGATGTGCTGCGCGGGGCGTGATGAGCAAGCTACTCAGCTATTCTCGACTGCAGTGAATCTGCTTTCCCAGCAAGCGAGCTTGTTCCCAATGTCCTTGTCTGACACATTGGACTTCTTAAGCTGATGTCGGACGTGTTCGTGGTCGAGTTTGTCGAGGATGACGAATACGCACTGCGCACAGGCTTTCTTCTCGTCATAGCTATAGCGGGAAAAGTTCAGAGGCGTGTTAAGCGCCGAAAGCCTCTCCCGCATATGGCTCTCGTCATTAAATGCGAGACGGTACATGACGCTTCCTAGCAATGGAGCAAGATCTCCGAAGCGTGCGCTAAGCTCCGGGTTCCTCGATATTTCTTCCATGCCCATACCGTAATTGAACGTGCCATAGCCTTCGAGAATGCGTCTGAGTACATTTCCGATTACTTGGGTCTCCCGTTCGTCTTCGGTTTGGGAAGACGCAAAGTCGTAAGCCCTTTTCAATAAGGCGGTATATTCCGCAATATTCATCGGGCGATCCCTCGTGCCATCCCGGGCGAGATCAAGGTAGTCGATAATGAAGGTTTTGCCCGTTGATATCTTGATATCTTCAAACGTGTGCTCGAGCTCTGTAACGACGCCAGCGTCATGAGTCAGCACTGTTATGCGACTATCCGGATTCGAGCCAATAAGGTGCTCGGCTCTTTCGCGTATCAGGGAGCAGATTCCTATCCTATTCTCCATATCGAAGCTGGAGACCGGGTCATCCAACACGATGTACTGTGGGTCGTTGTCCTCGCTGCCCTCACGCTTGTTCTCTCCTCCTTCGGAGAAGAAGTAGCAGAGAGCCAAGATGTTCCTCTCGCCGGTGGAGATGTCTTTGGGCATGACGGGATTGCCATGGGAGCGAATCGCGTACCTTTCGTCAGACGGAACCAGCCTGAAGCGGTTGACGTCAAAGTACACGCTCGCCAAGTAGCGATTGATTATGTCTGCCGCAATGTCGACTTGGCGTAGCCGCGCCTCTTGTTGTCTTTTGTCTGATTGGTGGGACTTCTTCAGAGACTGTTGTTCGCTTAGCCTTTTGTTTACGTCTGCCAGTTCTTTCTCTGCCTTGGCATGCAATTCGATTTTGGCGTGCGCGTCAATCCATGCTATTTGGTCGCTTAGCTCTAGGAGCTCTTGCTCCATTCTTTCCCTGTTACGAAAGGCCTCGTTAATAGTGTCGATTTCCCCGTTGACCGACACAATGGAATCGTTTAGTAAGTCAATCGCGTCCGCCAAGCCGTGAGGAATCTCGTCTAGCGGCGTATAGAGGTTAGTCTCTCGTTTTCTGATCAGTTCGCGGTATCCCTCAACCAATGACCCCGCCTTGCTGCAGGCGGATGCATAGGCGGCCTTGGCATCGCCAGAAACTTGCTGCGGTATCTCGGCCTCTTGTATGTCGGGCAAGGCGATGGCCCGCAGCTCCGTCTTATATTCATCCACCTCTTTGCCGAGGACTTTTACGATGCTTCTTTCGAGCGACTCTCCATACTCTTTCGAAACCTCCTGCTGGCATAGCGGGCACACGGTGGCCTCTCCGGAAGCAAACTCGACACGCGCCATCTCAACCATATCCTGGCGGCCGTTCTGAACCAGTGACAGAATGCGCCGCTCTCGATCGGTCAGCTCTGGCTCATCTAGCACCCTCCCGAGAATCCGGATGAGCTTCTCCTCATCATCATGCGTGTACTTAATAGGCTCAAGGCGCGTGTCAATCAGAGATCCGGAAGCTTGCGCCTTTCGATAGCCTGCGAGCTTTGTCCGGTACCGCTCATCAACCTCATTTCGTGAGGATGTCGTGCTGGCCTGCAGGATGGAGCTCCATCTGTTCGCATTGAGGACCATCTTTGACTTGAGCCTCTTGACGTCTTGGCCTCTTTGTCCCCAGCCGCCATTTTTCGCATCATCCATTGCGTCTGCCCTGAGCTGGTCGACCGATGACGGGCCGCTTTCCAGTGCCTTCTTCCGATTCTCAAGCTCCGCAATCTCTTCTTCGTCGGTCTCGAGCTTCTCGTTGATCTCCGCAATCTTGGCCTCTGCGTCGGCCTGGTCGCCCAGCATTACGATCGCTTGAAGTCCATCGTCTTTGATTCGAATCTTGCTCTCGATATAGCTCTCATCAAACACCCGTACGCGCTCGGCCTCAGCAAGGTCCAATTCGAGCTTGGCATTGTCGCCGTCGTAGAAATAGGACCCGCTGTCGCGCTTTGCCGCAGACGCAATCTGCCGCGCAATCGTCGTCTTGCCGGAGCCGTTATGCCCGAATATCACCGACACGCGATGAGGTTTCTCGTGATTGGAGATGTTCTCTTTTCTAAAGAGGTCGAAATCGCACCCTGCTTCACCATAGATGCTGCCACATGCATGAACCCCAAGAATTGATGGGATGTCTCCAGACATAGGGACTCCTATGAGCACTTGTTTCCAATGGAGCGCAGGTGAGTGGCACCGCTTTTCCAATTATACGCGCATGAAAAAGGCCTAGAGAAACACCGGTAGCCCCCGAATGCCCCCTCTCTGTGACGCCATTCGATGATTCGACCGAAGTCACGATGAGCGGAGGGCAATATGGAGATGCTGAGCGACAACGAAGTGTACTGGATGCCGGAGGGTGTGAGGGCGTATCTGCGCGGAGCTGGCTATAGCACGCGGGCGCTGGAGGACATGGAGCCGCACATCCGCGAATGGGACTCGTGGATGCGGGCCGTCGGCGAGTTCTATGACTACCGGGACACCGATGGCTTTGGGCGCGTGTACCAGGTACACAGGCGCACGATCATGCCGGCGATGCGGGTGTGGCGGGAGTGGGGCCCCTTCTCCTCGACGAGAAGACGACCATCACCTGTGGCACTCAGGAGTGCACGGACTGGATCAACTCGTTCCTCTCGTCCATGAACTTGTGGGGGCGGGCGCAGGAGACGGTCGTGCGGGCTTTCGGGCTCGGGACTGGGGCGTTCGCCATATGGATGGACACCGCTAGAAAGAGCATTAAGATCCGGCACTACGACGCGCGCATGGTCGTCCCCCTCACATGGGACTACGAGGGAATACGCGAGTGCGCCTTCGTTACGAGGTGTTTCTCGAAAGGTGGGGTTCTGGACCAGCTGCAGATGCACGTGCTTGGTGACGATGGCGTTTATCGGATCCGCACGGTGTGCTTAGACAGGTACGGTCGCGAGGCGAGCGTGCCGGGCGTGGCGCCCGAGGTGGATACGGGCTCGGCCTTTCCAACCTTCGGCATCGTGAGGCCCGCGGTGCCGAACACGCACGTGGACTTCTCGCCCTACGGGCATTCGGTGTTCGCAGATGCCATCGACGCGGTACAGTCGGTGGACCTCGCCTACGACGCGCTCATCAACGAGGTTGACGCGGGCAAGATGCGGGTGTTTCTCTCCGGTGTCATATTCGACCAGGAGAAGACGCACGATGGGAAGAGGACCCCCATCCCCTTCGGCAAGGGCGACTGCACGGTGTTCCGCAAAGTGATGTCGACCGAGGACACCATCACCGAGTTCGCACCTGCCTTGCGCACCGAGGCGCAGGGCCGTGGCACGACCGGCCAGGCCCGCGATGTGGCGCGGACGGCCCCGAGGCGCGAGCATGCGGCGGTGCCGGAGACCCCCGGCGGCAGGCAGCAGGCAGACTTAACGCTCTTCTCCACTCATGAAAGCGCCCCGTGCGTCTTGCACGGGGCGTAGCCAATCTTCTCGCTCTTCTCGTCCTTCTCGGTGGCGGCTAAACAGCGAACGGGCGGGTGCGATCCTCTCTCTCGTACGGGATGCCCCAGAACTCGAGGGCGTCGGTTATGTCGCACAGGAAGCATTCGTCCCCGCTCGTCGCGACGCGGTCGGCAACGTCGTCCAGGTTGTACGCCTTCGTGGGACGGAAGAAGAAGGTTGTCTCCCAGAAGCGCTCGCACTACGCAAACTCGGTCACGGTGTCCATGGTCGTCTCGCGGACATAGGCGAGGCCGTCGTCGGCCTCTCCCCACGACATCGTCCTCTTCTCGTCATCGTCCTCCATCACGACCAGCTTCCTCTGGTGCATCGCGCGCTCCTCTCCGATTGTGTGATTGGGAACCCAACAGCTTAGAGTGCAATTCGGAAACAGCCTTCGCTCGGCGGTTGCCCCTGTCGCGCCAGTCCGTGGCGCTTGCAGCAGCTGTTTGCGACCGCACGACTCCTTGACGGCTATGCGCTGACAGTTCGCGCGGTTTCTGGCCGTTCCGATTTGTTGTATCAACTTCGCCGAACGGTAGGTTTCATCTCGCCGACGGATACGACCTCTGGCAAACACTGAAACCGATGGGTAATAAGCTCTGGTAAAATATCAGGCGTTTTATCTCTTCTCGACTCGCCGCTTACTTATGCGGTCCGATGAGATGATTGGGATTACTAGCATCTAGTTATTAAAGGCAGGAGCTCTGAGCGGGATGGCGACCGACTCGGTCATTTCCTTCAAAGACTTCCTAGACGTGTGCCCTCATGACTTCGACGATATAGACCTATCTTTCAAGAACCTTGGTACTGTTCGCTTTACGACGATTACAAGGGCAAATCTTGAACTTCTTAAACGCTCTAGAGCAAACGGTTATGCGGGGGTCATAATCAGCTGTCCTGATTTCGAGAGGGAATGCGTCGCAATCTCTTTCCTTGCAGCGCTGCTTCATTTAGAGCATGATCTAGGAGCTCCTGGTCTTCATGCGGTTACGGCCGGCGAGCGGGTTGCTATTGGTTCTTGTGTAGCAATTGCTACTGATGTTGACGACCAACATGTAATGTTTTCCACGGCCGATGGCAATACAGGCTTCGACAAGAGGTACACCACATTTCCTTTGGTCCATACCGCCCGAAATGATGCGCCTCTTTCCAAAACTAGAAGCACACCCAAACGCAAGAAACTCTCATTAAGAAATGCCGCCACTCAGTATGAAGGCATTCCTCAGCCGCTCCGTCATTTCTTGGACCTCTGTGGCAAGCCCGTTCAATCTGTTGCTTATTGCTCATCCCCATCGCAATACCTGAACGAGCCTCCCACTCACATTCCTAACGGCTCTATTACCGTCGCGGGCGAAACAAGCGAACTTTCGCGCCTTCTTCCCATTACGCACTACCAAGCCAATGGGAAGATAAAGAACGATTTCGATTGGCCTTTTGATGCAGCGCCCTCAATCTTGGTTTGTCCGCGAATTGACGGCGTTGGGACAACCAGACCCGTTCTGGACTCAACGAACGACGGGGCTACCATCGATTTCGCCAGCTTCAACATTCCAAGTGCCGATTACCTTGAGACCTCTATGTACACCGACTTTCTCGACTTGAAAGACGCTGGCGTCGGAATCGTCGGCTTCTGCGATCGTTGGACAATGGACAGTATCAGGCAGCTCAAGGACGAGGGCTTCCTATTCTTTGATTGGGGCGATTGTTCTCTTGCGGAGGAGTCTGACACTTTCAGGCTTTCCCCCATACAGCAGACAATCAAAACCCGCAGGCAAGAAAAAATTATCGCTGTGCAAGATGAGGACAGCGGCCTCTGGCGTGCCAAACAGATACTCTATGATGATCTAGCAAACAAGCAATTTACTACAGACGAGGCGCTTGCCGCATTAGCCAGTCTGTTCGCCGTTCTTGGCGCAGCCATCAGAATGACCGAAGCTCCTGATAAAGACTACGCGTCAGAGCAACGCGAAGTAATAGACGACTCGCTTGAAGCTATCGCCCAATCTAGAAGCCTCTCTTCCACGGACTTTGACGAGCTCAACGAGGCATGCGAGATATTAAGGTCGATTTACCAGACAGGACGACGGCTCCCAAAAGAGCAGAAGATATACGACCTTATTACGGGGTGCATCGATAACGCGCAGCGTGTAATCCTTGTCGTTGATCGGAATAGAACTGCTCCTGTATATGACTATTGGTGCGGGGAGCTCTCCTATAACGGCTATGGGACCAAGTTGTTCAGCGTCGTTAACACTCGTGAATTCATGGCTTCCAAAGGAATACGAGGCAATGAGACGGTCATATTCAGTGGTTGGTATGACCGTGGCACGATGGACAGGGCCCTTCATTCCGGAATCGCTTCAAACTCAATCTTCGTTCTTTACGGGCACGACAGCGGCGGTCTCGAACTTGAATGGTGGGCGCGAGCAGACAGACAATGGGAAGCGGCGGCTTCACGTTGCTTCAACGACACGAACCGGACGCTTGCTGCTCTTCATATTCAGAAGATGACCGGCGGCCCTAAACACTCTCTGGGTTCAATGGCTTCGCATGGCCATACCGATATTCCGAGAGAGCGCGATGAGTCTCCTACCGGTGTTATGACGAGCATCGAACGTCGCAGGATTCAGAGCGATCTTGCGCAGACGGGAGAAAAATCCGTCCGCGCCACCCCCGTCATGTTCAATGACGGATCCCACATCTGGCTCAAATCGAATGTGCAGCGGTCAAAAGGCGGCCGACTCGTAGTCATTACCGACTGCTTGGATGGGCAAGACATGGAGCCTGAACAAAAGACTGCCGCCGCCCTTCTTCCTGGAGATGTCGTATTGCGCACGCATTCGGACAAGACATACATAAGAAAGACCTCGGAACAGACCACCAAGGGTTATGACGACGTTTTCTCCGTTGCGCAAAAATGGAGGGAGCCGATAAAGGCAGCAAAACTATCCGGGCTGACAGATGCCGAGATAACAGACAGAATCTATTCTGCCGTCAAGGACTCAAGGACCAAACAGGCCGTGCGGGGTTGGGTCAAAGGAAATCGAATTGCCCCCCAAACGGTCGAGGATATTCGGGCGGTTTATTCCGGACTCCGCTGCCCAATCTCCGATAACGACTTCTATGCCATCACTCGTGCGGTCAAGTTAATAAGAAACAAACACCGTGCAGTTGGCAGGATGGCGGCAAAGGACATGGTCAACCAGTTCTTGACCGACGTTCGCACCTATGGCTTGGACGATGCGGTGCGCGGGTTCGACGACAGGCACGAGGCTGGTGACGTCGAGCTTCTTAAAGTTACATCTGTTGGAAGCGAAATGAGCGTCGCTACAGACCGTGCCTACATCATGTAAGAAAGGATCTTTATGGGGCAAGCCACCGACAAGGACGAGATGGATAACTCTCTTCGAGATCGCCTCTATCAGTCAATCTATGAGGAATTCGTAGGCCCTGCCGATCCCGTCTCGGAAGAACTTATCGACTTCTCGCCCTCGCAGCGATATAACGCGGGCGTCCTACATCCTAGAGGCGCTTCTTTTAGCCTTGAGAGTACCCGCGATCGCGATGACGGCGACGACAAGCAATCTCATCCAGACAGCGAGCCATCTGTCCTTCCAGCACCTGATATGGATGTACCAAGCGCCGCAGACCAGGGTGGCTCTTCTGATGACGGCTTCGAAGAACCAATCTCCCTCTCAAATGCCCGAGCCCAGTCCGCCTTGAGCATGACGGTCGGGATAAGAAATGGCGATGCCATCACCATTGAGATTGATACGGCCGTCTATCGAAGCGAGTCCACCGAAGAGGGAGAGCGTTACAGACGGCACCCCCTTCACTTCCACCTAGATCCGGACGAGCTGACGCTTCCGCGCGGCGATTTCGATGGTTCTCAATGTAGTCGATGCGGTTATCCGCTAGACGAAGGCAAGCTCAGTCTGTGGCTCGTGCATAGGAGACAGATTTCTGGTGGCGACATCATCACCGTTGCCATATGCAACATGATTGATGACGGTGGTGATAGCTATTCGAACTGCTATTACCAAACCAAGCTCAGACTCACTTCTTCGCAAGGCCTCATCCCTCCTGTATGGAATCCTGAAGGCGCCTCCCCTTCCGAAGAGGAGGCAAATAAGCGACTCATATACCGAAAGCTTGCCAACTATGCGATAGGCCATGGCTGCGCAACCTCTTGGGACTCTGGAAGTCCGGTTTGCTGGGCTGAAACCAAGACCATGCCTATTGCCGAGACGCACTTCATGAAACCACTTCACCCCATGATGAAGGGGGTCTGTCTTTCTCTTCGGCAGTTTGCCGACGAGGCCAGGTGGCCCGATACGCTGAAGAGCATGTTCACAATGTGCTCCAAATACGAGGAATGGATCGGCGATATTACGACCAAAGCCGCATCGCTTGACGACGAGCTCGTCTCCGCGGCTAAGCGGAACATCGATTCATGCCGAACTTGTCTCGCCCGAATGAGGGGCGGAATCGACCTTCTTGTTAAAGACCCCCTTGCAAGACGGGCCTTCATCATGGCAAACGAAGCCATGTACGAGCAGTACCTTCATTACAGCGTCGTGAGCGGTGAGCGAGAATCGCTGGACGCTCCGCTTGCCTACGAGCGCGCCTGGAGGCCCTTCCAATTAGGATTCATCCTGATGAACCTTCGCCCGATCGTAGACGACGAAGATTCTGGTCGCGGCATTGTCGACCTCATATGGTTCCCGACGGGCGGAGGCAAGACGGAAGCCTATCTGGGTCTGACCGCCTTCATACTTATCTGGGAGAGGCTAGCCGATGTCACAAGCGATGGCGTGACCGTCTTCATGCGCTATACGTTGCGTCTTCTGACTTCCCAGCAATTTGACCGGGCGTCATCCCTTATCTGCGCGCTCGAATCAATGCGGCGTCGCATGCCTGAAGTCCTTGGCAACAGGCAATATCGTATTGGGCTCTGGGTCGGCGGCGACGCGAGTCCCAATACCCGTGAAGACGCCGAAACGAAGAGGGCGAAGTGGGCCGACAGAAAGGATGGTCCGAACCCATTTCCGGTCCGCAGGTGCCCATGGTGCGGCGCGGACCTTGAAGCCAGCCCCCGGAAGAGCTACAGGAGAAAAACCGTTTCGGGCAGGTATCCAAAGATTGTTTTCACGTGCCCCAACCCCGCCTGCAACTTTTCAACTGATGAGGGGCTGCCCTTGGACGTTGTTGACGAGGAAATCTATCTCACTCCACCATCGCTTCTGGTCGGGACGATTGACAAGTTCGCAATGATTCCGTATCGGGAGGATTCGTATGCTCTCTTTGGCATCAGACAGGGGAAAAGGCTCGCGCCTCCCAAGCTGATCATCCAAGACGAGCTGCACCTCATTTCTGGACCTCTTGGCTCCATGGCCGGGCACTACGAAACGTTAATCTCCAACCTCTGCGAGCGGAGTAAGGACGGCAGAATCGTCAGACCTAAAATCATCGCCTCGACCGCCACGGTGAGCCGTGCTAAGGAACAATGCAACGAGCTCTATGCTTGCGGCGAGGACAACGTTTTCCAATTCCCCCCATCAGGAATAGATTACGACGACTCCTTCTTCTCCATCGAGGACAAAGATGCTCGTGGTAGGCGCTATGTCGGCGTTTTCGTACCAACGCTCAACGAGGCCTCCACCAACATTCGCCTTTATGCGGACCTCCTCTGGGAGCCGGCCACATGGAAAGATGTGCCTGACGAATGGAAGGACCGCTACTGGACGACCATAGGTTATTTCAATACCACCCGCGAGCTCGGCCAAGCTGTAACGTGGATGGGAGGCGACATCCCCGAACGCCTCTGGGAGCATCGCCGAAGGGCAGAAGCGAGTGGCAACGACTACGTGCGATATATCAATGTTTGTTGCGAACTGACCGGCCGCAAAGACGCAGACGAGGTGAGAAACGGTCTTGCAAGCCTTTCCATAGCTTATCCGGACCGCAGGGCCGTTGATCTCTGCTTCGCCACGAACATGATTTCGGTCGGACTTGATGTCGGCCGGTTGGGGCTCATGGTCGTTGAGGGCCAGCCGAAAACAACCGCCGAGTACATCCAAGCTACCAGCCGGGTTGGTCGCGGAGACGCCAAGGGCATGGTCTTCGTCGTCTACAACACCACGAAGCCACGCGACCGGTCCCATTATGAGAACTTCTCGATGTATCACCGCAGCTTCTATGAGAACGTAGAACCGTCAAGCGTGACCGCCTTCTGCAGACAAGTGAGGTATAGAGCGCTTTTCGGAACCCTTATTGGCATTTACCGTGCATACACTCATCGCGATGACGCTTACAAGGCGCCTGACGAGATTGCCTTTGAAGCTGCTTCCCAAGCCATTCTGCAAAGGGTTGAAAGAGTTGATCCTGACGAGGTTCAAAGCACCAAAGAGGATATTGGGACCATACGCACGCATTGGGAATCGCATACATTCCAACGGTGGGAAGAGCTCAAGCCAGAGAACTTCGATTCCCCGACGCCCCTGATGCATCCATTGGGTGCCCAGTGCTCCGACGACTGGGGCGCTGAACCCTTCGAGGTCCCCACATCCATGCGCAGCGTCGATTCCGAATGCAGCGTGAAAATCGTGGGATCTTACTCTTCTTATGCAGACTCGAAAGGGAGGTAGGCCCACATGCCAAGGAGAAGCTTTGAGACCAGACAAAAGCAGACCGGCAGCAAAGGGTACCCACTACGGATGGGCCAGCTGTTGGGCCCTTATAGTATTGGGTCGATCTACCCCTGCGACGCCAATACTACCATCATGATTGCCGGTCTTGATGCGTTCGACACCAGCAAGATGAATCGCGTCCAAGACAGCAGGCTAGAGCGATATATCGGGGTGAATCAGCTATTTGCACCTCCGGCCAACGAAGGTGCAGGCAGCGGATATGTACCCGCCATCAGATTTCCCAACTGGCTTTATTGTCCTCGTTGTGGACGAATGCGATATGTTCAGCCAAACGACACTAGCAATGCTATCTATTGCGACAATCCCGCCTGCCAAGCAAAGACCAAGCACAAGACCAAGCTCGTCCCAGAGCGTTTTGTTGTCGTGTGCCCAAGAGGGCACATCGACAGCTTTCCCGTCATGCAGTGGGTTCACGGCGGAGAAGACCATGATCCGGGAGATCCCAACCATGTGATCACTCGCCGGACTTGTGGTGGCAGCACGACCATGGGGGATATCGTCTATACATGCTCATGCGGTGCGAAACGCTCTCTTGCCGGAGCCACCCAGCATGGAGGACTTAACAGAATTGGATATCACTGCACTCGCCGAGAACCTTGGCTGGATAGAGTTTCTTCAACTCCCTGTGATTCGACCAATGAGGACTTGCGCGTCGTAATCATGGGAGCGACGAACGTCAGCTATGCCGATACCATGAGCTCCGTACTCATTCCCGACGCCGTGGATGAGAAAACGAAGGGCGTCATAGGAGAGCAGTATGAGAGCCTCTGCGACATGGAGTCAAAGGGGTTACTTGATGCCGCTCTTGATATGCTCTCTACTTCATCGAAGATTGCTAAACAATCCCTGTTGCTTGCATATCGAATGAGAAAAACTCAGCCAACGAAAGATATTTCTGAGGACGAATACCTGCACGAAGAGTATCTGACGCTCAAAGAGGCGAGGAGCTCGTCCAAAGGAGAGTTCGAGGCTTCGATGGCTGACCCTCTGGCTTACAATTCGCCCATCATTAATTCATACATCTCAAGAATGACCCTTGTCGACACCCTAACCGTAACTCGCGCACTGGTGGGCCTTTCCCGACTCAACCCTACTGCTAATGACGGCAGGCCCATGCGAGAGCGAAGAGCAACCCTCTCACGCAATCCTCGACTCGATTGGACGTTGGCGATTCAAACAATTGGAGAGGGTATCTTTATTGAATTCGACGGAGACGAGCTCTCCAGTTGGGTTGTGCGCCCCGAAGTCATGGAACGCATTGGAATAATGCAGCACAACCTTGATGTTGCTAGACAAAAACGCAACCAAGAGCGAAAGCAGCTTAATCCGAAATATGTTGCACTACACACGCTTTCCCACTTGCTCATACTCTCAATCAGCAAGGTGTGCGGATACGGCGCGGCATCCCTTCGCGAGCGAATCTATTGCGAGAAATACCTCGAAGACGGCGGCGAGCTATTCGATGACATGCATGGGTTACTGATTTATACCGCATCCCAAAGTGGGGACGGATCCCTCGGCGGTTTGGTTAGGGCCGGAAAGCCAGGCAGATTTGAAGACGTTCTCAACGATGCTTTACAGGAGGCATTGTGGTGTTCCGACGACCCCGTCTGCATTGAGTCAACCGGTCAAGGATTGGATTCATGCAATCTTGCAGCCTGCTTCAACTGCTGCCTTGTTCCCGAGACTGCGTGTGAAATCGGTAATAAGTTTCTTGACCGAGGTCTAATCGTAGGCACCTTAGACGTTCCCACTATCGGTCTTTTCGGGGCAGATCTTAGAGAGGTTTAGAGACTCAATTAGCCTTATGGGTCCTCTTGAGGCTCTCGAAGAATCCATGAGGATTCACCCCCAGCGCTCTTGCGACCACAACAGCAATCTGCTGGGCAAGCAATGGCGGAACCGCATTGCCGACTTGCGTATACTGTGAGGTCCTGTTTCCCTCGAAGAGGTAGTCGTCTGGAAATGTCTGCAACCGCGCAGCCTCACGAACCGTGAGGCTGCGACATTGTGTGGGGTCAGGATGGATATAGTAGTGTCCATCCTTTGCAATATGAGACGTTATCGTCGTTGCTGGCTTGTCATAGACTTGCACGCGGAAGCGATCGTTGAATTCATAGCCTCCACCATTTTTTACTCCGTCGACGTTTTCCAAAACATTGCGATGCTGGGGAAGCAATGCATCGGGAAACTCTTCCAAACGCGCCGGACGTCCATGTACTTCCGCATAAGCCGCGCAGAATAGGTATCTATCTAGATCCTTGGCGAGGTGCGATCTCGATTCATGATTTGTCAGCAGTTTACTTTTCCGGAACCTGCCTCTGTACCATCGTTCATACGGCCCCTCATCTCTAGTCACGGTATCCTTCATCGCTTTCTTCGGCGGCCGACTGGAAACCACTTCTTCAAGGACCGGCCTAAGCTCCGCGCATGACTGGTCTGTCAACAATCGTTTGGCAGCTTCATCGATGTAGGCTGCCCAATTCATGCTCTTCCACCCTGGATTGTTCATTGAGAACACACTTCTAATTTTTGGAAGGCCGCATAGCGCGGAACGCACAGACATCTCATGGGAGGGAACGAGGATTTCCGTATCCATCCCCGAGCCCTCTTTGACTCCTAGCAATATGACCCTGTGGCGCATCTGAGGAATGCCGTACTTCTCGGCTTCAACGACATAATCAACAGGATTCTGCGGATCTTTTAGTACCAATGACCGTATTTCATATCCGGCATCTTGCATGTCCTCATAGATATGCTCGAACACTCCCTGTCCATTATGCTTTGCGGATAGCAGCCCCTTCACGTTCTCCATTACAAAAATATCTGGGTTAAGTCCCAAGATAAAAGATAGGTAGCATTTATACAAAGTATGCTTCAGATCTTTATCGAAGTTCTCATCATGGGTGCGTCGCGACCTACCCACCAAAGAGTAAGCTTGGCATGGTGGCCCGCCGATAAGGACAAGCGGGGCATGTCTGTCATTAGTGGCTCTCCATTCATTCAAACGTCGTGAGGCAAGCTCGACGAGTGAGCTGTCCCCCTCAACGAGAGTCGCGCAAAGGGCTTCTTCGCAAGCCCTCCTCCATTGGTCTGGTCTGTAATTAATAAGACTTTTCCACGCTGCTTCGTTATGCTCTCTCATGTAATGAAGATAGACTTGTGGGATGCTTCCGTCGTCATTAAGAATCTTTCTTACGTAGGAACGCAAGCGAAGTGTTTGATGTGCCTGTGAATCCTTTTCAATAGACATGACCGTCTGGAAAATGGGCCTACCGTTCTCGTCGCGGAGTGACGAGAAGCCTTCTCCAAGTCCGCCAGGGCCAGCGAAGAGATCGATAACCGGAATCACCTAGATAGCCCCTCCATCGTTCGTTAGGCCCCCAAGCTACTAGGTTGAGCCCACGTCGTTAATGTCCACGTTAGTGGAAATTGTATTCTATTGAGTGCGGTACAAATTGTCTGGTGCTTCCATCAGCAGAGGCTTCACTGAACTCGATATGCATTTGTCATCATGCACGCTCGCCGAGGTTAACAGTGGTAGCCGGGGTGGAAGGCAGTCTGCAGGGAGCCCGGGCTCACCCGCTCGATGTTCAGAGAGGGACGCCGCGATAGGGGGGTTCTTCGGGAGGCTGAAGAACGATTTCTTTCGGGGCAGGGACTGATCCGGCGTCACGGTCGCGGAGTTCGAGCGGAGGCTAGACCGCTGGATGGGGTGGTACCGCTCCGGCAGGCTGGGGGAGTTCCGCGAGAGCGGCAAGGTCGTCTGGGATACCATAGACAGCAGGAGGACGAGGCTCGGGCTGGCAGTGTAGCCGATCCAAGAAAACGTCCGTGCTACGTATTTTGGAGTACCCAGTAGAATCTGATGGAATCGAGCAATTCCAATGAACTCTAAAATTCCAAAACTACCAAAACGAATTTCAATCGTTGACCGTATATCCAGCATTACTAATGCCTATGTCAATGGAATCATTCCGTTGATTGAGCCAACAGAGGAACAGGTCAGAGATGCGCTACGCGTGCTAGGCATGACCGAAGAAACCATTGAATGCGCCTATTGCGGAGATCCCTGCACCGAATGGGATCATCTCAATCCTCTCGTTGAAAACAAGAAGCCAACTGGCTATATAACAGAGATCCACAACCTAATGCCTTCGTGTGCAACATGCAACCAGTCAAAAGGAAATCAAAACTGGAGAAAATGGATTTACAGCGATGCTCCGAAATCTCCTCATTCACGAGGAATCAAGGATCTCGACGAACGCGTTGCAAGAATCGACGCATATGTCTCTAAGTTCAATCCCGTAAGACTCAACTTTGAAGATATCGTGGGCCATTGTAAATGGGAGAGCTACCAACAGTCACTACTAGAGCTGGAAGAGCACATGCGGCAGTGTCAGAATCTTCAAGATGAAGTTGCTACGCAGATTACTGAAGCCTATGAACGCAGTGCGGTTGATAGAACTTCATCCAATAATGATGATGAACCCTCGAGCGTTCTCTCCGAGCAATCCTGTGATTCGAAAAAAGTAAGTGATCTCGTAAGAGAAAGATTGGTTCCTCACCTAGTTGCTGGTGATCTCAATCAAGAATCTATCGCTAAGCTAGAAGACAAGGCATTTTCAAAAGAAACTTTCGGTCTCAACTTTTCTCTTCTCAAAAGGATTCCTACAGGAGCTAACGCTTCGTCTGAAGCGCTGGACGAGCATAATAACCATCGCTACTACGTGCATCCCATTGAAATCGAAGGTGTGCGATTTCTTGTCTGCTCCCAATGGTACAAACAAAACGGAAAACGATTGGAACGCTGGCTCTCAAATAAAGGCTGGTAGACCACAAACAGAACCGCTATCTGTACTTGTTTCCTAAATTTGCAAAACAGAGTACGAAATTCCTTTACAAACTGTCGCGGACCGATGGGTTTGGTGAGCAATGGTGACGCAATGGCCCCAGTAAAATTGAAGGACTAGAGGGATACCGAACCCAAAGATGCCAAAGCATAGGTCAAGGTATGGATTATTCAGAGTGTAAGCCTCTCCGAAAGACCTTCCACATACAGCAAAGTCTAAAAGATTGCCTGGCAGTACCCAGAGACGACAGACGCGGTGAAGGTACATCGGAGGACGACTTCCTCAACGGTACTTACTGATTATCAGCGCCGTTCACGGAGTTCAACAGGTGGCTCGGGACATATATCCAGAGGTGCCACGGCTACAAGCGGGAGAGGCCGCTAGGATGAAGCGTGACAGTGGAGCAGCGCACGGAGCTTGGGTTTTCAGTCCGCCGATGGTCCAAAGGAACGTCTGGGGCCCAGCTAGGTGCGGCTTTTTGGAGGCGGTAATGTCTAATTTATTTGAGTGGGACTATGAGCAGAGCTATCCTGACCAGACGGTCATTCACTTTGGTGACATCGACTGGTACTCGCTCGCAGTTTCTACAGATGGCAGCAAAGAGCTTCTCATTGCGCGGGAATCCATAGGGGACATGCCCTTCGAAGACGAGGACAAGTGCGATGAACTGGAGGAGGCCGATGAGCCGTTAGTTTGGGCAAATTCAACCATCAGAGAATACCTAAACGGTCCCTTCCTCGAGGAGCACTTCACGCCTCAGGAGCGGCAACGGATAGTCGAGGCGACCATACGCAACGACGACAACCCCGACTCCGGCGTCGTTGGGGGCGGGCCCACCAAAGATAGAGCGTTTCTCCTGAGCCAATTTGAGGCCGATTTGCTTGCGTATGGGTATGAGTTCGAGGGCAACGACTGGTTCTGGCTGAGGTCGCCCGGAGATGACATGTGGGCTCCAGCCTTCCTCTGCTTTGACGAGGAGACCCTGTGTGAGGCTTACGACATTGATTGCGAAACCGCTTACGACGCTCCCGATTCCTATGTTCTGACTGACGGGGATGGCGCTACGGAATGCTACGGCATCCTGCCGGTCATGTGGGTTAACAAGGCATAGGACTCGTTGGCGTAGCCGCGAGGGGCAAGGGCGGATCTGGTAGAGCGCTCTGTTCATCGTCCTTTAGTAGCATGACAAGCTTGTCTTGGCGTTCAACAGGATGCCTTACGGACATTACGAGGCAAATCGTGAATGCAATTTGACGGGATTGGCACTCCTTGGTCTTAAGAGCCTCAAGCTGTACTTAAGGGGATCGATGCGTCGGTCCCCTTTTCATTGACACATGTAGGATCATCATTAAGTTGGCATTATTTGACAGCCATTAGTATCCGCTAGCCCCCCGAAATGAGTCCCATGCCCGCCTCGCAGCATCCCTCCCCCACCCTTCGCGACTGCGTCTACGGACAGGCCGTGGGCGACGCGCTCGGCGTGCCGTACGAGTTCCGCGCCCGAGGCACGTTCGAGTGCACGGGCATGGCGGGGCACGGATCTCACAACCAGCCCGCCGGCACCTGGAGCGACGACACCTCCATGGCGCTCGCGACCTGCGACAGCATCCGCGCCACGGGCCGCGTCGACGTGCGCGACAACGGCAACGGGTCCCTCATGCGCATCCTCCCGCTCGCGTTCGCGGACGCGACGGGCGACGAGGTTCGCGCCGTCTCCGCTATCACGCACGCGCACGCCATCTCCTGCGAGGCATGCGTTCGCATGGTGCGCGTGGCCCGCAGGCTCATCGCCGGCGAGGGGCCGCGCGACGTCGCGGCCAGCCTCGTGGACGTGCCCGCGAGCCAGATCCGCTCCGGCGGCTTTGTGCTGGACACCGAGCGCGCCGCCCTGTGGTGCCTCGCCAACACCTCGAGCTACGCCGAGTGCGTGCTCGCGGCGGTGAACCTGGGGGACGACACGGACACCACCGCCGCGGTGGCGGGAGGGCTCGCCGGCATCGCGTACGGCATGGAGGGCATCCCGGGCGAGTGGCTCGACGCGCTTCTCGGCAAGGCGACCATCGACGCGTGCCTGTTCTAGGATGCGGGGTTCTCGGCGGCAAGATGTCCGGGAATCGGCCACTTTTGGGCCATACGGTAAAATGTCTCCCATTAAACATATTTAGGAGATGTCTATGCAGCATCCTATCGTCCGCAATGACCCCAAGCTCTTCTCCAACGAGAGGGAGAGCCTCTACTTCGACCGAAAGAGCGCGAGGCTCAACGCCAAAGAAGTGGCTCGACACATATGCGCTTTCGCCAACGCATCGGGCGGTAAGCTAGTTATCGGCATCGAGGACGATGGTGAGATAACGGGGTTTAGACGCAATGGCGCGCGAGACATAGAGGACTTCGAACAGGCCCCAGTCACTGGTTGCAATCCCGTGCCCGTAGTGCACGCGACGAAGGTCCCCGTTACAAACTCGAAAGGCCAACTGGACCAGATTCTCGTGCTCGACATCGCTAGCTCGACTGGCCATGTTATCGCAAGGCGTAGCGACAACGCCGTGTTTCTCAGGCAGCAAGACAGCAGCGTGGAGCTCGACCGCGAGCAAGTGCTAGCGCTCGAGTATGACAAGAACCAGCGGCGTTACGAGGACGAAGTACAGGAGCGCTCCTCCATCGCGGACGTAGACCCCGAGGTGGTAGCCCGCTACAAGGCGGAGCTCGGGACCGAGGCGAGCGACGAGCAGGTCTTGCGAAGCCGCGGTTTCCTGCAGGACGGTCATCTGACCAACGCGGGGGTCCTGCTCTTCTCCGATAATCCCACGCGGTTCATGCCCTGGGCGCGGGTACGTGTGCTGCGCTTTGACGGGAACAAGATGGAAACGGGCAAACACCTCAATATCGTGAAAGACAGGACATTCGACGGGCCGCTACCCAAGCAAATCGAGGGAGCCAAGGATTTTATTTCCAGCCAGCTGAGGGAGTTCCAGTACTTGGGGAAAGACGGCAAGTTCAAGGTCATCCCTGAATACCCTGAGTTCGCTTGGTTCGAGGGTCTGGTAAATGCCATCACGCACCGCGACTATGCCATGAGCGGCGACCACATCCGCGTGATGATGTACGACGACCGTCTGGAGATAACGAGCCCGGGAAGCCTACCCAACATGGTGACGCTGGAGAACATGAGATACACCCGGTGGTCCCGCAACCCCATCATCGCTCGTACGCTTGTGGAATTCGGCTGGGTGAGGGAACTCAACGAGGGCGTGCAGCGCATCTACAATGAGATGGCATCCTTCTTCCTAAACGAGCCCACATACACGAGCCCAACGGTATGTCGGTCCGCCTAGTGCTTGAGAACAGCATCACCTCGCGCGTCTTGAGGCAGGCCGACTCCATAGCTGATGGCCTGGGCGAAGGAATCTATCGGTCGCTCAACGAATACGAGCTTGCAGCCGTACAGTACGCGTACGGCAGAGGACGGGTTACGGTAAAGGATCTCGCCGCCCATCTTGACCGCAGCCCAAAGGTAGCTCGAGCGATACTTAGGTCCCTCGCTGACAAGAACGTTCTTGACTGGCACGGAACCAGCCCTACCGACCCTTCCCAGTACTATGACCTCCATAGGGCATAGTAGGTAAGAGCTTGGTCATAGCTCGGGTACCTCTCACAGGATGCAGAGGGTATTAAGCTCTTCCCCTGAGGGAAGAGTAGTAAGAGCAGACACTAGTAGCTGTGCCATCGGGCACCATTCTCGTTGTGACATGCGCGCAATCTCAACCATCCGCCACCGAGGCATCCGGCATGGTAACGGATGGTAGAACTAGCGCTTCTGACTGGGTTACGCACAGCAAGTTGGACTGAAAAAATCCGGGAGTGGAGGTCAACATGCACAGCAAGGAGAACGTCGAGTTCGCCCGCGAAAACCAGTCTCACTATTGCGGCGAGAAGCCCCTTACCGTCGATGAGTACATTGCCCGGCAGCCCGAGGGAGTGCGGCAGGAGCTCCTCCAGGTGAGAGGCGTACTGCGAGCCACCCTCCCCAACGCGGAGGAGAGGATCTCCTGGGGCATGCCCACCTACTGGCAGGGGCGCAACCTCATCCACTTCGCTGCCAACAAGCACCACATCGGGCTCTACCCCGGTGCCGAGGCGGTCGCGCACTTTGCAGGCGAGCTGGACGGCGCGTATGCCTACAGCAAGGGCAGCATCCGCATCCCCTACGGCCAGGCCGACGTCGACCTTATCGCACGCATCGCCGCGTGGTGCCTTGGTGGAACGGCGGCCTAGTACTTCCCAGGAAGAAGCTTGTCTTCGATTTGGTCTGGGATGCGCGCATCCTAGGTCCGGTGACCGCCGGAGCCCATTGAACCATCTTGGGTTGCGCGCCTGCCCAAAAATCGACATTCTCAGTACTTTTTTGGGGCCCCGCTTAGTATTGCCTTACAGATGCCCATTCGCTACCTGCGAATCTACAAAATGCAAGGACTTCCGTACCCGGCATTCGCTGTAAAAGTACCAAGAACGCCATTTTTTGGACACAAGCCCCCCGCTAGCCCCAATCGGAATCCCCAGGTCATGCATTCTCGGTGGCATTTCCGTCATACACTCGGCGTTTAAACGAGTAGCAAGCTGGGCGCGTCACGCAATCGCATCGCCCAACAGGAAATAGCGATAGGAAACCCCGTACCCAGCAACGCGGTCCAAGCAAACTCCGCGTGGCGCGCTAGGCCGAAGCCGATTGCATGGCCGCTCGCTTGGCCTGCTCATCATCCAGGCGTTCAGATACCCACATCTTAATAACAGCCTGTCGGTTAACACCAATGCGCGCAGCCTCATTATCGAGCGCCGCAACCATCCAGGCAGGAAAGTCGACATTGACGCGCTTGACTTCCCGGTTGGGGAACTCGGGATGATCGAAATCGAAGTACTCGCTCATGTCCTCGCCCGCATCGAAGCTATCCAGCAGTGCGTCAGTGCTGTTGCGCGTTGCGCTCATAGCTCTCCCTCTCCTTTTCGGTGACACGACGGGCAGAGATTATGCCTTGCTAATAACATCGTACGATGCTTCGACATCACCCCCTAGTACTTCCCCGAAACCTCCTGCTCTGCTCGCGCAAGGCCCGCCTCGGCGCTCTTGAGGGCGCCGCGATACCACGACTCCCCCTCACGCACGGCAGCGGAAAGCCCGGCCACGGCGCGAGAGTACCAGCTCTTTGCCTCCTGGAAGCTCTGGGTGCAGCCCTCCGCCGTGCATGAGACAAAGGGAAACTCCTTTTATCTCATCAACATTGACGCGTTTCTCCGGATTATTGACTGATTGACGCAAAATGCCGGGTATTTCAGCTGCATATACTAAAGCCATTCCCGGGAAGTACGAACAGCACACGTCTTAGTCGCATTCCATCAAGGAGGCGCCATGGGTTCCATCCTCATTGGACTCATTCCCGCACTTGGCTGGGGCTTCCAAGGCATCGTCATGGAGAAGATCGGGGGCACCACCGCCAACAAGCAGATGGGCATGGTGCTCACGGCCCTCGTCATGAGCATCTTCGTTGCCCTGGTAGACCCCATCGTCTGGAGTCCCGCGCTCATCGCAGCGGCAGCCGTAAACGGAATCCCCTGGGCCATCGCCCAGATCCTGCAAATCAAGAGTTTTGACTATCTCGGCGTTTCGCGAGCAATGCCGCTCACCGCAGGTATGCAGCTCATTCTCACCTCAATCATCGGCGCGTTCTACTTTGGCGAGTGGCCCCAAGCCTGGCAGATGGGCGTGGGCTTCGCCGGCATCGCGCTCATCATTGTGGGAACGGTGCTCACCACCTACACCGAGGACGGCCAGGAGACCACCAGCAAGGAAGACATCCGAAAGGGCGTCATCATCACGGCAATCTCCTCGGTGCTCTACGTGGCCTATGCCACCGCGGCCAGGTTCTTCAACGTGGACAGCTTCCAAATTCTGCTTCCGCAGGCGCTGTTCATGCTCGCCGCCACGGTTGTCATCGCCATTTTTGTGAGCAAGCGCGATTCCGTCGACGGCGTGTTTGGCCGCACCGAGGGCGTGTTTGGCATCAAGTCCTGGCAGAACATGCTCACCGGCATCCTGTGGTCCGTCGCAAACATCGCGGTTCTCTTCTCCAATCAGGTGAACGGCGTGGCAGTTGGCTGGACGCTCGCGAACATGAACCTCATCTTCGCCACGCTCGGCGGCCTCTTCATCCTCCACGAGAAGAAGACCCCCAAGGAGCTCAAGTTTGTTATCGCAGGCATGATCCTTATCGCCGCGGGCGGCATCGCCATCGGCGCAACGAAGCTGGGCTAGAAGCGCGCCTAGCGCGACCGGCGCGCCAGAAACGTCAACAACACTCATCGGCCGCACTTGCGGCAGAGGGGAGCAACAATGTCAATCACGCACAACAAGTACGACTTCGACGGCAAGGTAGTCATCGTCACAGGCTGCGCCCGCGGCATTGGCCGCGCAATCGCGCGCGCCTTCGCCGAGAACGGTGCCAAGGTCGCAGGTGCAGACCTCAACGTAGACGGCGTGCGCGAGACCCTCGCCGGCTACCCGGATTGCACGGCCTACTCGTGCAATATCGCCGACGAGGAGGCGTGCAAGGACCTCGTGGACAAGGTGGTCGAGCACTACGGCCATCTCGACGTCCTCATGAACAACGCCGGCATCTTCTGCCAGGCACCAGTCACGCAGATGTCCGCAGCCGACTGGCACAAGATGTTCTCCGTAAACGTGGATAGCCTCTTCTACCTCACCAAGTACGCCATGCCCCACCTGCTCAAGACCAAGGGCAACGTGGTGCAGACCGCAAGCGTCAACGGCCTGGGCGGCGACTATATGTCCTGGGCGTACAACGCCACCAAGCACGCCGTAGTGGGCATGGTGCGCAGCCTGTGCATTGACTACGGCCCCCAGGGCGTCCGCATCAACGCCGTTGCCCCGGCCATGACCGCCACCGACATGAACCGCAGCGTCTGGACCGTGCCAGAGAAGGTCGCGCCGTTCATCGAGCGTATCCCCATGGCACGCATTGGCCAGGTGGAGGACATTGCCCGCGCAGTCATGTTCCTTGCCTCCGAGGACGCGGCCTACATCACCGGCCAGGTGCTCTGCGTGGACGGCGGCGTCACGGCATCCGACGGCCAGGCGCCCGGCGAGTACGACGAGAAGTTCTAGACTCGGCGTTGAGCTGCGCCGCATTGCCTTTGCAGAGAGGGGCTGTCCCGGACTTTCCGGCGGCGGCCCCTCTCGCCTATTGCGACGAGAAGCGCTTGCGATACGAGGAAGGCGACTCGCCCAGCTGCGCCACAAACAACCGGTAGAGCGCATCTGCGCCCGAGAGGCCCACGCGTGACGCCACCACGGGCATGGGCAGGTCCGTCTGCACCAGCAGCAGGGTCGCAAGTTCCAGGCGCTGTGCGAGAAGCCATTCCTTGGGTGTCTCGCCTATGGACTCCAGGAAGTGACGCTGGAAGGTGCGCACGCTCACGCCACTCGCACGCGCCATCGCGGCCACCGTCCACGGGCGCGAGAGGTCCGCGCCCACGATCTTGCAGACCTGCTCCACGTCCCTGCCGCGGCGCTCCACCTCGGGGGTATCCGGCATGCCAAAGGCATCGCTCCGCGTACCCAGCGGGCGCGGGTTCCACAGGCTCATTGCCTCGGCAACCTGTGACGCAACCACGGGCCCAGAAAGATGCGCGACAAGCGAGAGGCACAGGTCCAGGCCAGACGCCCCGCCAGCGGAGGTCCAGATGCCGCGGGCTTGGTCATGTGTGAAGACGGAGTCCTCGTCCAGCAGCGCGGCGGGATACAGCAGGCGAAACTGGTCCCAGAACGCGTGGTGAGTCGTACAGCGAACACCGTCGAGAAGGCCTGCCGCCCCCAGCACAAACGCGCCTGTCCCCAGCGAGGCAATCTGGGCCCCGTGGTGCGCTGCCTCGCGTAGCCATGTGATTGTCTCGTCCGTCTCGTCTGACTGTATGGCGCGACAGGGATCCACAAAGCCGGGAACGCATACCAGGTCGGGGATGGTGTCGCACTCGACAAGCGGCGTGGTTGCAGCGGAGAGGCCGTGGTCGAGCGAGGCGGACCTTCCCGCAGAGGCAAAGGAGAGGTCACAGGGCGCCTGGCCCCTGAGCGGGACGCCGTTGCCAAAGACCTGGATTACGTTGGCCAGGTCGTGGGCCCACATGCCGTCCATGAGGAGGGCAACCACGCGCGGGATGCGAGGGGCGCGGCTGCTTGATGTAGCTGGGGTTTTGGACATTGGTTTTGCTCTGCCCTACTCCCCCACGACGCCCGCCACGGTGCGTACGTCTTTCTCGGTTGTGCCGCGTCGCCACGCCACGCGGACGGTAAAGCTGTTGGCACCAGCGTCTTGCCTGTGGGCCACGGGGTCTGCTGTCACGGTGACGGTGGCGGCGTCGGGGTCTAGGCGGTACGTGGGCGCCGCGGGCGCGACGGGCGCGGCGGTAAGCGTTACACCGACGGTGACGTCGCCCGCCTGGTACACGCGCCAGACCCCGCGCTCGCTGGCCCCCTGCGCGACCGCAGGGCCAAAGTCGTACCGAAGCTTGACCTTCTCGCCAACCGAGAGCGGCAGCACGTCCGCCTCCAGCGTGAGCGCGCCGTGCGACTCGTCGCGCACCACAAACGGGTACGGTTCGTCCGCCACCCGCATGGCCACTGAGCCCGCGGGCGTTTGCGCCTCGGTTGCCATGTCGCCCAGAATCACGCGCGCCTTGCGGTACTTGCGGAGCCGCGCGATGTCCTTTGGCCCCACCTCGTCCAGGCGCGTGAGGTCGCTGTTGTGGCGCAGGTCAGCCACCTTGACGCGTCGCGCGATGGGATTCTCGCCCACAGTACGCACGTAATCCAGGTAGGGCACGCCGTCCTTGTGGGTGAGGAGCTGCACCGCGGCCAGTGCTTCTGGCGAGATGCCCAGGGCGAGAAGGTCCTCCGAGGTAGCTCCACAGTCCTCCATAACGTCGTGGAGAAGCGCGACGCAGGTCTCGTCCTCGGTGGACATCTGCTCCGCGAGGTGCAGCGGGTGGTTGACGTAGGGCAGGCCGGCCTTGTCCAGCTGGCCAGCGTGCGCGTTGTAGCAGAACCTGATCGCGTTTTTCGTGACGGGCGTGTACAGCATTCCGTGCCTCCTCATGAGACAAAGGGACAGTCCCTTTGTCTCATATTATGGCACGAGGAGGTCCGCGCGCCGCGAGGCGATCGGCGCAGTTCCGGTTGACAGCAGTTTTGGTGAGAACCCTTATGTGACTTCGGCTTAGTGGCAATTCACTGACCTGCGGCATATCAGACTTCGAACCGCTTTGTACTTGGGGTGCCCCCGAAAAACCGTAGTCCAACCGTCAACCTGCGCCATCGGGATCCGGACGGCAATTTTGCTCGCCGTCGTAGCCCCACCGGCGCTGTCAGGAGAATCCGGACAGAAGTCGTGGCGGAGATGCCGCAGAGCGGCCATTCTTTCTCAGCAGCACCCCGTTGATGGAGTGGGCGGCAGCAATCACACACCGCACCCGCACGCCGTGCATGAGACAAAGGGACTGTCCCTTTGTCTCATCCTGGTAGCGGTCAGCCCTTCTCAACGCCCCGGTAACAACGCACGAGGGCGATAATGGAATTCAAGCAGAAGAGCCCGGCCGGCGCCCCCGTGGTCGCCCGCGCCGGAAAGCCGCAACAGAGGGGGGCAAACAATGACACCAGAGGAATTCGACGAGGCCGCAGGATACTGGACCGAGAGGGACGCGACCTCTGCCCGCATGCCCGAGGATGAGCTGCGCAAGGCAATCGACGCGTTTCTCGGCGAACAACAAATCTGCGCCATGGCAACGGCATCGGCCGACCTCGTCCGCTGCACCCCGCTCGAGTACACCTACCGTGATGGCAAGTTCTGGATCTTCTCGGAAGGCGGGCTCAAGTTCCATGCGCTCAAGGAGAACCGCAACGTGTGCCTTGCCGTCTTCGAGCCCTCGTACGAGTTTGGCAGGCTCGAGAGCGTGCAGGTCACGGGTACCGCAGAGGTCGTCGACCCCATGAGCGAGAAGTTCTCGCGCGCCGCAGCGGAAAAGAAGCTCACCGGCGAGAAGCTCGAGCAGATGCGCACCAAGCTGCACCTGATTGAGGTTACGCCCACGCGCATCGATTACCTGTGCAGCACGCTGCGGAAGCGCGGGTTTGGCGTTCGCCAGTGGATTGAGCTGTAGCCGAGTGGCTTGCGGCCGCGATGAGACAAAGGGACTGTCCCTTTGTCTCACTAACGCCCATACTGCAATCAGGCAGCCGCGCAGAGCGCGCAACCAGAGGAGGCCCCATGGAATTCACTGACGTCATCAAGAACCGCTACGCCTGCAAGAAATACAGCGACCGTACCGTTGAGGACAAAAAGCTGGCGGCGATCCTCGAGGCCGGGCGCGTGGCGCCAACCGCGAAGAACCTGCAGGAGCAGCACGTCTACGTGCTGCAGTCCGCCGAGGCGCTCGAGAAGTTCGACGGCCTCACCCCCTGCCGCTACGGCGCGCCGACCGTTCTTCTCGTCGCGTTCGACAGCGAGAACGTCTACACCTACCCAGGCAGCGAGCGCACCTCGGGCATCGAGGACGCGAGCATCGTGGCAACGCACATGGTCCTTGCGGCCGCAAACGAGGGCGTTGACTCCTGCTGGGTGAACCGTTTTAGCCCCGAGGAAGCTGTGAAGGCGTTCGGCCTGCCGGCAAACGAGGCGGTTCTCTGCGCGATCGACCTTGGCTACGCTGCCGAGGGCGCGGGCCCGCTGCCCAACCACTCCTCGCGCAAGGAGCTGGCGCAGACCGTCACGCGACTGTAGGGACTGGACCTCGGCGCGAGCTTCTCGAACCGCATACCTCACACGCATACCTCACACGTGTTGTTTCTTTTTTGATTTCTCCTCACTCTCAACTGGGATTTTGCCGTCCCATGCCTCAAAAGAGAAACCACGTGTGAGGTTTTATCTGCGCGAGAAGAACCTACTTGTGACTGGCAAGGTACCTCATCGCAGCAGGTCGCGCAGCTCGTTCGGTTCGAAGTGGTAGTGCTCGCCGCAGAAGTGGCAGTACACGTCGGCGGGCTCGTCCTTGGAAATCATGTCCTCCAGCTCCGCGCGGCCAAGCGCCAGCACCACGCGGATGGCGCGTTCGCGGTTGCATCCGCAGTGGAATTCCGCCGGCATGGCGTCCAGCTCCTGGTACGAGAGACCGTCCAGCACATGCTCAAGGACGTCCGTAGGCTTCATGCCCTCCTCGAGCAGGTCCGTGACGGAATGCGTGCCGGCGAGGTTCTTCTCCAGGCGGTCAACCACCTCGTCCTCGCATCCCGGCATCAGCTGCACGATAAACCCGCCCGCCTGGCGGATGCTCTGGTCGGTGTCAACCAGCACGCCCACGCCCAGCGAGGTAGGCACCTGGTCGCTAGCGGCAAAGTAGTACGTGAGGTCATCCCCTATCTCGCCGGAGACAAGAGGAACCTCGCTGGAGTACGGCTCCATGCCCGGCAGGTCGTGGACAACCGAGAGGGTCCCCGTGTGGTTCTCCCCCGCTACGGCCTCGCCCACACTGAGCTTGCCCGCACTGTTGAGCGGTAGCCACACGTGGGGATGGTTGGCGAATCCCTTGGCCTGGCCGCGGTTGTTCGCGGTCACGGTGAGGCCGCCCACGGGACCCTCGCCGCGAACCACAAGGGTGATGAGCTCGTCGTCGTTCTTGGACATGGCGCCCATCATCATGCCCGCCATCAGGAGGCGCCCCAGCGCGGCGCTCACGACAGGCGAGGTCTGGTGGCGCTCGTGCAGCTCTTGGACGCTCGCGCGCGCCGTCACCGCAAAGGCGCGCACCTGGCCGTCGGCCGCCGTTCCGCGCACAATGTGGTCGCCGAGACGAACCGCCTCAGCGTTGAAGTCGATGACGCCGCTCTCACGCGCGGCCTGCTCGCTATTCTCGTCTGCCATGTTTTTCCTCTCTTCTCGTCTATCGGGCACCATGGTAGCGAAACGAGACGAGCGGCAGCCGTAGCGAGAGGCGCGGCGCCGACCGGCGCAACCGGGCTTCCGGTTGGCAGCAATTTTTGTTCAAACCCTTATGTGACTGCAGCTTGGTGCCAATTCGCTGACCTGAGGTTTATCAGCTTTCGAACCGTTTTGTACTCGGGGCACTCCGGAAAAACCGTATCCCAATCGTAAATCCGCGCCAACGTGACCCCCCGACGCTGCTCGGTTTGCCTGCCCTACAGCTCCCCCACGCAAACTCGGGCAGTTTCCGGACAAATTTTTCGCTGGAGAAACCACAGAACGTCTGATTTCTGCCCGACGACGCGCGGGGACCGGGGTGGACGGCCGCACGGAAGCCGAGAAGCCCCGGCGACCCCTAATCGAAGCGCGTCTGACCTCACCTGCGCTCGGCGTCAGCAACCTCCATCGGCACGCTAAACGCTCCATCAAGCCAAACGCACTGGTAGAGGGCACAGTTCCCAATGAACTTCGACCAGTAGCTCCCGCGCGAACCCGGCGTGAGGTACTCAAGGATGCCCTTCATCAGGATTGCGTGCGTGGAGACAAGGATGCGCTCTCCGGACGAGCGCGCAACGTCCTCGACAAACCGGCCAGCCCGCGCTGTCACGGACGAGAGCTGCTCCATACCGGCAGGCGCCGGATTGTGGACAAAGTCGCTGAAGAACGTGACGACCTCTGGTGCGGGCTTCCGCAGGTCCATGCCCTCGTAGGGGCCGTAGTCCATCTCCAGGAGACGGTCGTCCGTCACAACCGGCACGCTTCCGCCCGAGACGATCCGCGTGGTCTCGACTGCGCGGCCAAGCGGACTCGAGTAGACCCGGTCGAACAGAATCCCGCGCTCATCGAGAAGCGCGCGAAGGCGTCGCGCCTGCTCGCGGCCCTGCTCGTTGAGGGGAATATCCCTTCTCCCCTGCAGCTCGTGGCGCAGGTTGGCGTCGGTCTGCCCATGTCGAATGACGTAGATGTCCATGCCTGCCTCCCTGCGCCGCGCCCTTCTAGTCCACCGGAGCAATGGTAGCGAAACGAGAGGAGCAGGCCAGAGGAGTGTCAGACCGCCACCGCCACGTCAAGCTTATAGCCCAATGCCCTAATCACCTTCTGGACCGTAGCGAAAGACGGATTGCCCGAAGGAGAAAGCGCCTTGTAGAGGCCATCTCGCGTGATGCCTGTCTCATGGGCGAGCTGAGTCATGCCTCGCGCGCGAGCAACGTCACCGAGCGCCGCAGACACAAGGGATGGGTCACCATCCTCGAGCGCTGCGTTAAGGTAGGCGACAATGTCCTCGTCCGTATCCAGAAACTCTGCCGCATCGTAAGCGGCCGCCTTCTTCGCTTCCATTGCTTGCCTCCCTCGATCTACTCGTACTCCTTGTTGAGCTGTTTGGCCTTAGCGATGTCTCGCTGCTGGGTAGACTTATCGCCACCAATGAGCAGCAGAATAAGTTCATTTCCGCGCCACGAGAAGTACAGACGGTAACCCGGCCCATAGTCTACGCGCAGCTCGCTAATACCCTCCCCAACTGTTTTGGCGTCACCCAGGTTGCCCGTAAGCGATATACGCCTAATGCGCAAGTTGATACGTGCCTTGGCGTTGGCATCCCGCAGCTTTCTGAGCCACCTTGAGAACTCGTCTGTCCTATTTATCTCCAACATGTATGAATTGTATACTGTAGTATACGCCTTTACAAGAGCCTACCAGTTTCGTGGCACACGCAATCACGCCACGCGGCCTTACTCTCCCCAGACGCGCTCCGCGATGCGGCGGACCAGAGCGATCTTTGCCCACTGGTCGTCCTCGGTGAGGACGTTGCCCTCTTCGGTCGAGGAGAAGCCGCACTGTGTGGAGAGGCGCAGGTGGTCGAGCGGCACGTACTTCTCGGCCTCGTGGATGCGTGCGATGACGGTGTCCTCGTCCTCCAGCTCGGGGAACTTGGACGTCACCAAGCCCAGGACCACAACCTGGTCGCGGATGTGGCGCAGCGGCTCAAAGTCGCCCGCGCGGTCGGAGTCGTACTCGAGGAAGAACCCGTCGTAGTTTGCGTGCGAGAAGAGCGCCTCGGCGATCGGCTCGTAGCCACCCGAGGAGAACCAGGTGGAACGGAAGTTGCCGCGGCAGATGTGCGTCGTAATGGTCATGTCCGCCGGCTTTGCCTCGAGCGCGCGGTTGATGGTCTCCACGTAGCGCCTGGCCACGGCGTCGAGGTCGATGCCCTGGGCCTCGTAGGCGACGCGCTTGTCCGCGTCGCAGAACTCTCCCCAGCTCGTGTCGTCAAACTGCAGGTAGCGGCAGCCCTCGTCGTAGAAGGCCTTGATGGCGTGCTGGTACGCCACGGCGATGTCCTCAAAGAGGCGCTCGTCGCCGTCCGACCCCGCGTAGCGGTCGATGGGCCGGTACGTGGCCTTGCCACGCACGCAGGGAATGAGGTGCAGCATGGAGGGCGCGGGGATGATCAGCTTTGTGGGGTAGCCGTCCGCGATTTTCTGGAGGCAACGGAAGTGCTCAATGAACGGGTGATCCGGCCCAAAGTCGACCTTGCCCGTGAAGCGCAGCTGCGCGCCCTTGGGCTTGGGGCCCTTGAACTCCACGGACCAGGTGTCGGCAGAGATCTCCTCCACGCCGTTGAGCGCGGCGAGAAAGTCCAGGTGCCACATGGCGCGACGGAACTCGCCGTCGGTGACGGCGCGCAGGCCGGCGGCCTTCTCCTTTTGCACGAGCTCGGCGATGCACTCGTCCTCGACAGCCGTGAGCTGGGCCTGGTCGATCTTTTCGGCCGCATACTCGGTGCGGGCCTTCTTCAGGCGCTCCGGCCTGAGGAAGCTTCCAACAATGTCGTAGGTGTAGGGCGGCTGCTTAAGCGTGGAGGCGGACATGGTTGCTCCTTGTCACGAGGGATGGTTGCAAATTTGTTCTCCATCCATGATGGCAGAAGGGCGATGCATGAGAGCGTATCTATCTTCTATCGCGTTCCATAGCCTGTGGCTATGGTTTTGGGCGAGCAGCCCGCCGGCGGCGGACGGGCGGCAGGCGGGCGGCAGGGCAGCCAGTCAATCGAAACCTGCGGCTTAATAGAAGCCTGGCGAGAAGGACCAAGCCATCTACCTGCGGTTATTCTCGGCACACCTTGTCCGCGACTGCTATTAAGCCGCAGGTTTTCCCGAGCCACCCCAACCGCCAGCCACCCGCAGCCGTCCACCAGCCAGAAGCTGCGCGGCCGCCGCCCTGCGACCAGCTAGGATTGCCTCAACCCACGCGAGGAGGCAGATATGGCAGCGTTCGATCGTGTACCCAGCGGCATCGACGGCCTGGACGAGGTGCTCGACTCCATCCGCCTGGGCGACAACGTGGTCTGGCAGGTCAGCTCGCTCGACGAGTTCCGCCCCATTGCAGACGCCTTTGTCGGCCGCTCGGTGGCAGACGGCAGAAACGTTGTCTACCTGCGCTTTGCCTCGCACAGACGGATCATCGCCCGCGGCACACCCGGCGTTGTCGAGGTCGACCTCGACCCCAGGAAGGGCTTCGAGACCTTCACCATGCAGGTGCACGACGTGATCACGCACGAGGGCCCCGAGACGTTCTACGTGTTCGACAGCCTGTCCGACCTGCAGGTTGCGTGGTCCGCCGACCTCACAATGGGGAACTTCTTCCGCCTCACCTGCCCGTACCTGTTCTCGCTCGACACGGTGGCGTACTTCCCCATCATCAAGGGCGACCACTCCTTTGCGGCCATCGCAAAGATTCACGACACGACGCAGCTCCTCATTGACGTCTCACCGGACGAGGGCGACCTCTTCATCCACCCCCTCAAGGTCTGGCGCCGCTACTCCCCTACCATGTTCCTCGCGCATCGCCTCGACCTTGCCACGGGAGAGGTGCGCGCCCTCACCTCGGGCGTCGACACCAGCCGCTTCTACGCGCGCATGAGCGAGGAGATGAAGGGCGCCGCCGACCGCGACATAGACTCCTGGGACCGGTTCTTCCTGCAGGCACGTGCCAGCTACCAGCACGGCGAGGACATGCGGCGCGCCTGTCGCAAGATGTGCAACATGATGATGACGAGAGACCCGCGCATGCGCGCGCTTGTGCAAAAGTACTTCTCGCCCACCGACTACTTTGACGTGCGGCGGCGCATGGTGGGGACCGGCATGGTTGGCGGCAAGTCCTGCGGCATGCTTTTGTCGCGCAAGATTGTCGAGAAGAACCTGCCCGAACTTGTTGGCCTGCTGGAGCCGCATGACTCGTTCTACGTGGGCACGGACGTCTTCTATACGTTCATTGTAGAAAATGACCTGTGGCCGCTGCGTATCGCGCAACGCGGCGACGGCTACCTGCGCGTGGCGGATTCTCTAGCGCAGGGCATCGAAAATGGAACCTTCCCGCCCGAGATCGAGCAGGGCTTCCGTCGCGTCCTGGACTACTTTGGCCAGGTTCCCATCATTGTGCGATCGTCCAGCTGCCTTGAGGACGCGTTTGGGAACGCCTTCGCCGGCAAGTACGACTCGGTGTTCCTGCCCAACGTGGGTGACCCCGAGGAGCGGCTTCGCGAGTTCGAGCGCGCCGTCAAGCGCGTGTACGCGTCGACCATGAACCCCTCGGCGCTGGAATACCGCCGGCGCAACGGGCTGGACACGGCCGAGGAGGAGATGGCACTTCTCGTTCAGCGTGTGAGCGGTTCTCGCTACGGCGACGCGTACTTCATGCCAACGGCCGCGGGCATTGGCTATTCTCGCAGCGCATACCGCTGGCTTCCGGACATGGACCCCTCCGCCGGCATGCTTCGGCTGGTGATGGGCCTTGGCACAAAGGCAGTGGACCGCACCGAGCGCGACTACCCTCGACTTGTGAGTCTGGACAGGCCAACCGCCACCACGATGGTCACAGATGCGGACCGGCACCGCTTCTGCCAGCGCGGATGCGACCTTATCGACCTCGCGGGCAGCGCATTTGCCGAGAAGCTCTGCACAGACATTGCGCCCCTCATGCCGGCGTCGGTGCGACCCATGGTGATGGAGCACGACCGCGAGGCCGAGCGCATGCTGCGCGACCGCGGCCAGCGGCGGGAGGTGACGTTTGCCTCGTGCGCGGGGCTTGCGGGCGACCGACGCTTCACCACGGCCATGCGCAAGATCCTTCGCGCCCTGCAGGAGGCGTACGACTACGCCGTCGACATCGAGTTCACCGTGAACGTGGACACGGCGAGCGGCGAGGAGACCGAGCCACGCTTTGTGATCAACCTGCTGCAATGCCGGCCGCTGCAGTCCTTCAAGGGCACGGGTTCCGTTGAGGTGCCCACCACGTCTGGCCCCGTGCTGCTCCGCGCTGCCGAGAACACCATGGGCGCCTCGATGCAGACGGGTGTCGACTTTGTCTGCGTGGTCGATGCCGCAGGTTATCGGGCATGCCCGCACGGCAAGCGGCCGGGTGTGGCGCGCGCTGTTGGCGAGGCCGCGCGCAAGGTGCGCGAGGCGGCGGGCGCAGCCGCAGTGCTTCTCGCGCCCGGCCGGATTGGCACCTCGTCCCCCGACCTGGGCGTGCCCGTCACCTTTGCCGAGATAGCCGCCTTCCGGGCGATTGTCGAGTACGCCGACGCCGCGCACGGCTTCTCCCCCGAGCTGTCGTATGGCAGCCACATGTTCCAGGACCTCGTCGAGCAGGACATCCTCTACTGCGCGGCGCTTGAGCGCGGCACGACCGTCTTCGACCGCAGCGTGCTGTGCGACCTGCCGGAGGTGGGGCTCGATGCCGCCACGGCGGACCCTGACATCGCGGCGTGCATTCGCCTGTACGACGCGCGCGGACGTGGCCTGGGGCTGTGGCACGACCTCGTGAGCGGAAAGGCGCTCGTGGCGTTTGCGTGAGGGGGTGGAGGCAGTCGCCTTGCCGGAAGTTCAGACGGACTTCCGGTTGGCAGCAGTTTTGGTAAGAGTTCTTATGTAACTGCGCCGCAGTGGCAATTCGCTGACCTGCGGTTTATCAGACTTTAAACCGTTCGATACTCGGGGTACCCCCGAAAAACCATAGCCCAACCGTCAATCTGCGCCATCCGGCACCCGGCGGATGTCCGGGCAGCCCCAGGCCTGCCCACCATGCAGCCCCCCGCGCGCTGTCGGGCAGTTTTCGGACATAATCCGTGCTAGCACGGCCCCAAAACGTCCGAAAACAGCCCGACGGCGCCGGGGGGCGAAGCGGGCTGCCGCGCGGCAGACCCAGGCAGCCGGCAGAACTCAACCTACCTACCCCCACACACCGGTCCAAGCTCCCCAATAATCCGCAACAGCTCGTCGATGGACTCCACTCGTCCGTGCTCAGCCCACGTCGTGAGCACGCTCAGCGTGAACCCGGTCCTCACGGCCAGAAAGTAGTCGCTATGCTCCATCCAATACGAGAATGACTGCACAGGAGCCCTCGGTGGAAGGGGCATGAGGATCCGAATGCCGTCCACGTCATGTTTGTACGTGCCTTGCCGCACGTGGCTAGCAACGCTGCCGCTAGCGCACTGCCCGCTGGTTCACAATGCCAAGGACGTCGACGACCTCTTCGCCATCGTTACCCTTCTCGCCACACTCGTAGAGCACGTCATAACCTGCAGCTACCACTTTGAGGCAGGCAGAGCCATATGCATGTCTAAGCGAGGGTTCCACCAGGGACGAACCCACTCCCGGAAAGCCCTGTACGAGCGCGAGCTTCTTCCATACGGACTCCTCGACCCGTTTATCAAGCCCGGCGAGAGACTCGAGGAACTCCTCGGAGAACCTAAGCCGCGCCACGGGAGGCCCGCTTATCCGCAACGGCAGCCTTCGCCGCCTCGGTACCTTCCACATACCGGCCGGCGGCAATATCCGCGCGACCACGGTCTATTGCATCGGAGACACGCTGCGCATAGAGCGCTCGTTCAACGGCATCGTCCACTTCCCGTTGGAAAACCTCCTCAGAGCAAAACACGTAGGCGCCGTTGCCATTCTCCGTAATCCTCACGAGTCGTTCGCGGGCAGCCTGCTTCACTTCGCGCGGATGATCACGCAACGCAGTCGCAGAATAGATGGCATCCATGTGATTCCTCCCATGATGTGTCCAGTTATGTACATGATAATGCACATAATTAGAAGGTGCAGGCGAAGTACGGTACGTTACTCCACAGAATCTGTCATAGGCATGCCACAGCGCCTAAGCTGTGCGGTGAGGTTCGTAAGAATGGTTTCCCATGCGGTAAGCGCATGCCGCAGGCAGGCTAGCCTTGTAATGTTGGCAATAATGCCCGCGCCTGCCGCCTTTACTCAGCCGCAACTGACTCAGTTATGACTGAGTAAACCGAACCTACTGGTATGAGTCCCAGCACGAAAACGGCGTGACCCACACTATGGTGTGAGTTGGGAGACTAGAGGCAGCGCACCCTCGCGCACTACTCCTGCGAGCCACGCAGCCTGCGCACCTTGCGCGAGAGCTCGGCCAGCTCCCCCTGCGTCAGTTGGTCCAGGTGCTCCAGCTTGTCCAGGTACAGGGCCAGGCTCTCGTTGCGCCGCGCCAGCATGAGCTCGTTGCAGTAGCTGACCACCGCCGCCGTGAGCACCGCCACGAACAGAATCCCCACCACGCTAAGCGCCACCACAATCGCGCGGCCAACGGCGCTTGTGACGGTGATGTCCCCGTAACCGATGGTCGTGACTGCCTGGAAGCAGCACCACAGCACGTCGCCAATCCAGACCTGCTCCTTGCCCTTTGTATAACGGTTCGAGTTCACCTGGTCAGAGGTGAGGCTGATGCTGCCGAAAGTGTCGAGGCTCACCCCAGCGGAGAGACTGAACGAGTAGATGTCCCCACCCATGAGGACGTCGTCGTTCTCGGCGGTCCCTGGTTGAGGCCGTCCAGTCGTGCGGCACCCAGGGCGAAGGGCGCCAGGGTCGGCCGGTATCGGCCACCCTGGTCCGAGTCCTTGCAGGCGGTCTCGGTGATGCGTGCGGCATCCTTGCCAAGAGCCTTGCGGTAGTAGTCGGAGACGACGAAATCGTCCTGGGACGTGTCATAGTACACGTAGCGGTAGCCAAAGTTGGCGTACTCCGCGTTGGAGCTGCCACCGCAGTCCCAGCCGGCAATGATGAGGACCGTAGCCGCGGCGGTCGAGGTCGCCGCCGGCCAGGGTGACCACCGGGGCCATCATGAGCTGCATTCGGTCGGTGGGGTCATCTTTGCTGTTGCGGATCTCGGCAAGTTCCTGTTCTGTGACATAGTAGGACGCCTGGCCGCAGTCCACCCACTCCTGGGTGTGGCTCCAGGAGCTGTCGGGCTGCAGGTCCCACATATCGATACAGGCAAGGCGCTCGCCGTTCTCGTCCTTGTAGCAGTCCGTGTAGCAGAAGACCTCATCCACGCCGTCGCCATCCACATCCGCGGCGGCCACTTCGAAGTAGGAGTCATACTCCTGCAGGTAGCCTGCTCGGAGGTATGCCAGCTCATCAGAGTAATTGCTCGCCTGGATCTGGCTTTCGTTGACCGTGGGGCTGAGGCTCGCGACCTCCGTGCGGTTCCCCTCAGTGTCAAGCGAGAATACCTTTACCGCAAAAGCACCGCTCAGCTGCTGGTTGCCGACCGTGGTGTAGTATTGGCTTCCATAGGCGCGCAGCTCGACGACGTGGTCCTTGTAGCCGCTGCCGAGGTCTGCCGAGACGCTGGTGGCATACTTGCCGCTGAATCCGTTGTTGGTAGACCCCTTGATGACGTCATTCTCGTTGTCGCTGAGCGGCGAGTAGTAGCTAACGCCCTTCTCAACCATATCCACGGCCGTCCCAGGATTGCTGCTCGTACCGTAGAGCTCGTTGATAGGCCAGAACAAATGCGAACATCGCCGTGAGGATACCAGAGATGGCGGGCAGCCACCTCGTGCAAGTGGGGCGCGTTGCCATGGTTGCTCCAATCCCAGGAGGTCTGCCTGCTTGGTTGGTTCTTTCTACTGGCCATAGGCGTCCAGCCTCTTGGTGATTTTCGACGGCATGCGAGCAAAGCGCATCGTCCCAAAGTATGAGGCGTCCGAGACTTGAGGCGATTGCGTCGAACAGGTGGATGGGCCGGGCACGACGTCTAGAGCGGTGCGGCTTTCTCACACGATCAGTGTTCAATTTGGCTTGTATAAAAAATCGGAGGTCCTAAAAGGGCCTCCGATCTGCGTGTATGGTGGGCGTTAGAAGATTTGAACTTCTGACCTCTTCCGTGTCAGCAGCCAGTCATCCTACCAACATGCATTTCTCGATGCATCTTCGCCCACATTTCCTGCATCCGAATCGTCCGAATAGCCCGTCTACCTCGGATTTTCCGATTCTCTAAGATTCCGGCTGTCACGACGTTTACGGTGTGTCCAAAGGCAATTTGGACAGCATTTGGACAGCGGGCACCGCTCATTTGGACAGCGGATGGGAGCGAGAATGGTCACGTACTCCAAGGGGAGCCTTCGCCAGAGGAGCAAGGGACACTGGCAGGCGCGCTTTTGTCGCACCGACTCGAACGGGTCAAGCATCGTCACCAAATCGTTCGAGGCGCCATCCAAGAGGGTGGCGACGCTCGTCATGGAGGACATCCGCCGGGAGCTCATCGAGAGCGAAGCACAGAAGTGCTCGTCGATCGACCTCGTGACGTACATGCTCTCGTATGTCCGAGATCGGGAGGAATCCGAGCAGATCGAGGCGAGCACTGCCAGCAACTACCGAAGCTCGATAAAGCACATCGCGCGCCACCTCTTCGGCCGCTCGATCGGCGAGATCACCTCCCAGGACATCCTCGACATGCAAGCCGGTCTTCTCAGGGAGGGCCTCGTCGCGGACACGGTGGCAAAGGACCACCGCTTCCTGAAGCAGGTCATGGACTACGCTGCCGAGATGGGCCACATCCCCCAGAGTCCCTTCAACAAGGCGACCAAACCACCAAAACGGAGGAGGCCCTGCCCCAACGCCCTCGACGCGAGGAGCCGGGAGGCGCTCATCTCCGTTCTGGACGCCTCCCCGACCTCCAGGCAGAGCATCGCGGCACGGCTCGGGCTGCTGGCGGGGATGCGTCGCGAGGAGGTCGCTGGCCTCAGGTGGGGAGACGTCGACCTGGACGCGGGGCGCATCACCGTGCGCAGGGCGATTGGCATGTCCGAGGGGAGGCCGTACCTCAAAGGGACGAAGACCGAGGCGGGCGAGAGGGAGATAGTGCTCGAGGAGAGCCTCGCTAGGGCCCTGGGGGCGCTCAAGGCCGCGCACCCTACCAAGGCGAGGGACGACGACTACGTCCTGGGCGAGGGCGGGTCGTTCTACATGCCCGACCGGATCACGAAGGACTTCAGCTCGCTCGCGAAGGCGATGGGCCTCACCGGCGCCGCCGGCAAGCGGGTGACCTTCCACGACCTGCGCGACACCTTTGCGACGCACCTCATAGCGAGCGGCGTAAACGTGAAGACCGTCTCCTATCTCCTCGGCCACGCAAACGCCGCGATGACGCTCAACGTGTACACATCCAACACGCCGGCGGGGATGGAATCCGCCGCCACCGCACTGGAGGCGCTCGCGAGATAGCGACTGGCCGGCGCCCGCGACGTCGCGGATGCCGGCCAATCTGACTAACTACCCGCCCGGCTCTTCCGCAGCCTGCACATCTCCGAACAGGTATCAGAGGTCGGAATCCTGTTCCTGTTGGGCTTGCCCTCCCCCTTCAACACCAACCGGTTGGTCGTGCTCCGGAACATGAACAACCCGCCGCACTCGCTGCAGATGTGCCATACCGGCTCATTCTTGAGATTTGTCTTTCCGCTTTGGATAAGGCTCGCCTTCGCGAAGTCGAGCTGATGGAGGATCTGTTCGGCAATCGCCTTTTGGAGGGTCATCCTGTTCGCGCGGTTCTCGAAGAATAGCCCACCCTCCCCGAGGTCGGCGATCCTTAAGGATTCGTCCTCGATGAGGTAGTGATCCCGCGGACTCCAGCCGTTGGTGAGGCAGGCCTCGAGGAATATCGCCAGGTCGCCCTCCAGGTTCTGCCGTGGACCCTCCCACGCGCCCCACATGGGCCGGAGGTCAAGGAGCCGCAGCGTCTCGGGGTCGTCCTTGTAGCTCTCTTTGGCCTCGTCCAAAATGCGGTCGACGAGCCGCCTCTCGGGATCCTTGAGGGCGTCGGAAATCACCCCGGGTGCAGCCTGCTCGCGGTCGTCCTCTCGACAGTCGACAAGGCAATCTCCCCTCACCGAGCGGAGTGCCTTGACGATGTTCGGACGGCCCATGATGAATAGCTGGAACAGGCGCTCCGTGCGGCGGATGTCCAGGTACATCCCCGCCACCCGGCCCGCTCCACGCTTGTTCAATTCTTCAACGTCCTGGTTCACTCCCTTAAATGATGGCATGAGGAATCTTTGCTCGTACTTACGGCGCGCGTCACCGGCGACAGTGCGCTCGCTATGGGTACAGTCGATGTATGAGAAGCCCTGAAGCACCACTGACGAAACCTGCAGCAGGTAGAGGACAGCCCGCACCTCCTCGAGGGAGATAAGGCACAGCGGCAGCGCCCACACACCGGTCTCCTCGTGTCTCCTCGCCTCCACGTTCCAGACGAATGCCCTGAGCCGCTCCGTGCCGACGAGTTTGTCGTCACCCTCAAGGTATCGAACGAACCCCCGCATGTTTGACCGGAGGCAGTCCGACTCCTTACTTGAGGTCAGACCGGCGTAGTAGACGTCCTTCGCATCCCACATGAAGTCGCAGCCCTTGAAGCCCTCTGATGGGTCGGCACCCATTTCATCGAACTCGCCGCCCCTCTGGCGCCGAACATGGAACGCCCTTCCCAGACGAACCCAGATTGAGGCGCGATGCGCATTATCCGTATCCTCCGAGTTCTCACGCGCGTGAACGATGCTGTTGAGGAGCCGACGGTAGCCGAACGGATCCTCTATCGCCATGAACGTCCTGTCGATTGCACCGGCATACGGACACGTGACCAAGCCGTACTGTCTCGTGAACTCCAGGACCTGCTCGTCGTCGGAGAAGTCGTAGTCGAGCAGCACCTTCGTCGAGAAGCCCTTGGGCAGCCCCTCGGCCTCCCTAGGGGGCCTCTCGAAGTGGACCGCTATCGCCTTCGGCAGCATAGAGGCGCCCGGATACAGCTCCCCAACGTCGACGAGATCGCAGTCGTAGATTTCCCAAGTTTTTCCCGAATTCATCGAAGCCCCTCTCCCATTCACGGGCAGATTTTCCCCTTTACCTGCATGTACGTTTTTAGGTTAACAGGGTTGTTGGGCGACTCAAGCAATTCGAGACTGGACGCACCAGCTGGGAGATACGGACCGATAGCAACCATAGGAGCCGACATGGATCACAGACACATCACATTTCACAGCCGCGGAGGAGCGCAGCTCCACCAGGGGGGCGCCAATCCGGGGGACGAATGGATTACCGCGGCGGAATTCGCCGAGCTGTATCACATTAGCCGATCAAGCGCATACGAGGCTTTCAAACGCCTCGACACCATCCGAATCGGCGGCTGCCTGCGAGCGCGCCGTTCGGAAATCGAGGACAAGCTGGAACGCCATGGGTGCATCTAGACGCCTCCTAAAGCCCGGCGAGTCCATCGATGCCAAGACGCTGATGTCCCTGCACTTTGAGGAATGCCGCGCAATAATCCCAGGATTCCTTTACATGGGGCTGACCATCCTGGCTTCACGACCAAAGGACGGAAAGAGCTTCCTCTCGTTAAAGCTTGGCCTGTGCCTCTCAACCGGCGAGAGCTTCCTGGGACTGCCACCCACGCGGTGCAGCGTCCTCGTCATGGCCCTAGAGGACACCCTGGACCGAATCCAGGACCGGCTGAAGCTGCTCCCATATGACAAGGACGAGTCACTGCATTTCAGTACGGTGTCAGAGGGCCTTCCCGAGGATGTATTCCACGAGCTCGATCTCCAGCTCTCTAAGTTCCCCGATATAAAGTTGATCGTAATTGACACCCTTCAGAAGGTCCGGCACCGGACGGGCGACGTGAGCTACGGGGCCGACTACGAGGACCTCGGCGCCCTCAAGGAGTACGCCGACCAGCGGGGAATCGCGATCATGCTGCTACATCACACCCGAAAGGCCGAGGCCGAGTCGGCATACGACCGCATCGGCGGGACTTCGGGCATCACCGGCGTAGCAGACACCTTGATGGTCCTCACGCGCCACGGGGACGAGGCGACGCTCAGCGTACGGAGCCGCGAGACCGAAGAGTGTGAGTATCAGCTCGAGTTCCACAGCGGCGACTGGGAGCTCGCCGACCCCGCGGCGGTCGAGGCGCGCAACGAGGCGACGCTACCGGAGGGAGTCCGGCTCGTGGAGTCCTTCATGGAACTCAGGGAGAGCTGGAGCGGGACTTTCAAGGAGCTCCTCGCAGCCCTGGGGTCCCCTGGGATGACAGAGCGTGGGCTGTCACAGCAGCTGCGAGACAACCGGGAGAGTTTGGCAGCTCGAGGCATCAGCCTCGCGTCGAGGAGGACGAACCGTGGGTCCGTGTTGTCCCTGACCCACTCCTCCCTGCAGTGAGTGGGGTGTGGCGGAGTGACGGTCATCCGCATCCCTAGGGGCAGGAGCAACCGTCACTCCGCCACCAGGCGCCCAGGCAGCCTCATGACGTCTCACACGAAACCATGAATCCCGACATCTCATAGATGGGAGAAAACCCTATGGAAGACAAGCGAAAGGTCATGAGCCTCAGGCTCGACCAGCAGACCTACCGTCGGCTCCACGCATACGGCGTCGCCGGCGGAATGACCGACAGCGCGGCCGCACGCGAGCTCATCGCTTCGGGCCTCGCCCGCGACGGCCTCGAGCTCTACTCCACGGAGCTCGGTGCGTACCTGAGGGGCGTCATGCAGCCTCTCATCGAGGGGTTCGACCAGACCCTCGAGGCACGCAACGCGGAGCAGGAGGACCGCATCGCGCGATGCGTGCACAGGGCGACCCGCGGGTCGATTGTGGCCGCCATCGCGGCGGTGGAGATCGAGAAGGGCGTCTTCGACGGCCTCTCCGAGATCCCGGCGTCTGACATCTATGCCGCCTACGACAAGCAAGCCCGCCTGATTCAGGCCGGCATGAGCCTGGAGGAGGCGCGCGACCGTGTCCGCCGTGGGAAGGAGTAGCCTCTTCGTCAACGCCCGCGTGCACCTGCCCGGCGCCAGCTCGAGGGCGACGGTCCTGTCCCACAACGTCGAGTACATCGCCACCCGCCAGGGAGCCGACCGCGCGCCAACGCCGGACGACGAGCGACGGGCGGAGCTCTCGGAGCGCATGGGGATCGCGGGCTACGTCGCCATGCGCCCCGGCTCCACCGCCCTCTTCGACCAGGATGGCGCTGTGAGCCTCGCCGAGGCTCGACGGAGGCTCGCGGCAGCGGACGGGGCGCTCTCGACATGGGTCATCAGCGTGCGCCGGGAAGAGGCAGGCGACCTTCACCTCGGGGACAAGGCGGAGTGGCAGCGCTTCCTCAGGCGAGAGCTCCAGCCGGCCCTCGCCGAGGCGATGGGCGTCCCGGAGTCGTCCGTCCGCTGGGTCGCCGCCGAGCACGAGAACGCCGCGGCGTCCAAGCACGTCCACGTCATCGCCTACACCTGCGACGGCTCGTTCGACAGGCTGATGTCCCCCGTCAGGCTCGAGGCGGCTCGCCGCGCCCTGACCGACTCCGCGCTCGAGCCGGCCATGCGGGCAGCTATTGCGGAACGCGACCTGGCGAGAAGGCAGGCGGTCGACGCGGTGAGGAGGATTGACCCCTCCGAGATCAGCGTCGAGCTGCCGCCGGACGGGCGCATCTCGTACGAGCACCTGCGCAGGTGGCACCCATCAGTCGCCAGTGGCGTCGAGGCGGAGCTTCATCGCCTGGGTGAGTGCAACAGCGAGGTGTCCGAGTCCCTCGCGAGGTACGAGACAGCCGTCGCGAGGTATGCCGACCTCAAGGGCCTAGAGGGAGACGCCCGAGCGAGGTACGTCGACGGCGCGACGAGGGAGATGGAGTCGAGGAGGGCGAATGCGCTGCTCAGGTCCATCGCCCCCGACAGGACGAAGAGGCCCCGACCTAGACCCGCCCCAAGCCTCCCTCCGTCCGACGGCCCGGCGAGGAGGAGGGCCACGGCGAGGAGGCTCGCCGCCGAGGCGAGGGCGTGCCTGGGAGACGGTGGCGTCTCCCGCACCGCAAGCTCGCTCGAAAGAGGCAGGGTCCCGGAAAGGGAGCTCGCGAGGTGCCCGAGCTTCAAGGCCCTCGGGTGCGCAATAACGCCGGAGATAGCACGCGGGATGCTCTCCGCCGCGCTGCGGGCGGCGGAGGAGGACAGGGGCTCGAACACTGGGGATGAGGCAGAGCACGCGGCACGCGTCGTGGGCAACGCGCTCCTCGCCGGCCTGTCCGCCGTGGGCTCCGGGAGCCCCGAGGTCGTAGCCGCAGTCGTTTCGAGAGAGCTTGTGAAGGGGATGATCGTGTGACAAGAGAGAAGAGCTTCAACGTTGACGCGACGAGGGCGGCGCTGCGGAGCATCGCCACCGGCGCGCTCGTGGGCGCCGTCGCCTGCCTGACCGTTCTGCCGGTCTGCTGGGGATGGCTGCACTGGGCGATGGAATTCGCCCTCTCCATCGTGGGGCTCATGGGCGGGAAGGCGGCTGCCCTCCCCGACCCTCCGGAGCCGCAGCCGCTCGACCCGCTTGGCGGCCTGCAGCGCATCGCGTCTGGGCAGGCGGCCGAGACTTACCTCGCCGCATGCTGCGCCGTCGTGGCGCTCTGCGTCATCATGGCACTCGCCAGGCATGTCGAGTGGCGCCGGTGGCTGTACGACGGGACTTGGGTGGGAGGCCGCCGGGCCCCGGGGGCGCCGATCCACGGCGACGCCAGGCTGGCCGCCTCGCCCTCTGAGCTCAGGAGGATGACCTACGGCTGGCGCGAGGGCAGGAGGCCCGAGGGCGGTACGGTCGCCGTCGGGTCCCTGGGCGACACCGTGCGCCTGGTGGACGCCGTCCACTGCTGCGTCCTCGCGGAGAGCGGCGAGGGCAAGTCGAGGAGGATAGCACTCGCCTCGTGCCTCGCCAACTTCCTCCAGGGGAGGTCCCTGGTGATCAACGACGTCAAGGGCGAGCTCAGGGCCTATCTCGAACCGTACTTCGCGACCGCCGGCACGCACCGGATCGTCGACGTGATGTTCGACGCGCCCGCCTCGTCGACGCGCTTCGACCCCCTCGCCCGGGCGAAGGCGGCCTTCGCCTCCGAGGGGGACGGCGGTGCCGCGAGGGAGCTCAGGGAGCTCGCGAGGTGCGTCGTCCCCGCAACGCTGAGGGGTCAGCAGTACTTCACGGACGGCGCGCGCAACGTCTTCGTCGGCATCGCGCTCCACCTGATACGCGCGGAGGAGGTGCCCGACGACGAGAAGACGATCATGTCGGTCTCGGCGGCACTGGCGCCCCTCGGAGACCGCACGTCGCTCGACCGGGTCTCCGACCTCGTGGCCTCCCTGCAGCCGGGTGACCCGTCCCTCCCCTTCCTCGCCGGCCTGACAGGGGAGTCCGGTGGGGCGCCGGGCATCATCTCGACGCTCTCGACCTACCTCGCGGAATACTCGGACGGCAACGTCGCCCGCATGCTCCACGACGACGAGTGCGACCTCGGGAGCGTCGGGGAGGCACCGACCGTGGTGTTCGTCAGCTCCTCCTCCGCGACCGGCAACTACAAGCGCCTCGTGCAGACCTTCGTTTCCCAGGCGCTGTCGGCACTGAGGGAGACCGCGGCGAACAACTGCGGCAGGTGCCCAGTCCCGACCGTCCTCTGCCTCGACGAGGCGGCATCCCTCGGCCGCAACGAGCGCATGATCCAGGACCTGGGCGAGATGAGGTCCGAGCGCATCAGCATCCAGTGGTTCGCCCAGTCGCTCGTACAGATGCAGTCGGTCTCGGGCTACACCCGCGAGGAGGCGGAGACGATACTCGACCTCCTCAAGGACAAGGTGGTCCTGTCCTGCTCGAACATAGACACGGCGCGCGCGATCTCCGACTCGCTAGGCTCCTACACGGCGCTGGCGGAGTCCCGCAGCCGGACGAAGGGGTCCCACTCGGGCTCCACCGGGACGAGCGAGGGGACGGTGAGGCGCCCCCTCATCACCCCGGACGAGCTCACCCGTTGGACGGGCAGGCGGACGGGCGCGCTCGTGATCCACGACGGCCGTCCGATGGCGCTGCCGAGCAGGGACGTGACGGAGACCTTCGTCGGGCGCATGCTCGGGATGACGTCACCCGAGGCCGAGGAGGGTCTCATGAGGGCGGCGCTCGCCAACCGAGCCGTGCGCAACGCCGGGGTGCCGCCCGTCTGGAGCGGCCCAGTTGCGGACGGAGCCAGCCAAGCAGGCACGCGCTCCGGGATGAGGGCGTCGCCGGGAGGCTACACCCCGGAGCTTCCCTGACGGAGCCGCGTAATCGCCTCCGACCTCGCGGGACGTCGCAACCGTAGTCGCGACGTCTTCTCGCGTAATCACTGGGCGAGGCAGGGGCTGGCGTATGCTCGCTGGCCCCTGCCTCGCCCTCGAACTCGGCCCGCCGAGTTGCGCCGCACGCGTTCCGGCGAAACGTAGTTGAGCCTTATCCTGCACCGCACCGCCACATTCCATGTGGAGGTGGGTAATGGCTATAGATACTCGGAAGCCCACCACTCAGGAACAGGGCGAATCGAGCGAAATTCTCTCTGGTAACATTAAGAACAATTGATGCATGGCGTGCCGGGGCAGCCCTGCGCATGTTGTCTTACGCAGCATCCAGCCCCATGGCATGTTTCCCTCTGAAAGGACTGCGACGTGGGTGCTGGGTCAGACGAGATTGGTGGTGGGGTCTCGATCCCTATCAATGAGGATTTCTTCGAGCAGACCATCATCGAGCACATGGTCGACACCCTCGGCTACGAGCACCTCTACGGCCCAGACGTCCCAAGGACCGACTCCCTCTACCATGACGTCTTCCTCATCGACGTCCTCCAGTCCAGCCTTTGGCATATCAACCCCGGGCTGCCCGCCGCCGCCATCCACGAGGCGATTCTCAGGCTCAACGATGTCGACGCGGGATCGCTCGCCCAGCGCAACGAGCGTTTCTCGGACTACGTGCAATCCGGTGTAGAGGTTCACTTCTTCGATGGGAAGGAGGAGCGAAACGACATCGTCCGACTCGTGGACTATGACAGGCCGGAGAACAATACCTTCCAGGTGGTTAACCAGTGGACGTTCGTTGAGCACGAGCAGAAGCGCCCCGATATCGTCGTGTTCGTGAACGGTATGCCTCTTGTCGTGTTCGAGCTCAAGAGCCCCTCACGCGAGGAGACGGATGCCTCGGACGCCTACCTGCAGCTGCGAAACTACCTCAAGGCGATTCCCTCCTTCTTCGTCCCCAACGCCTTCCTGGTGATGTCGGACATGACCACGACCAAGGTAGGCACCATTACCTCCCCTGAGGACCGCTTCAGCGAGTGGAAGAGCCTCGACGGCGACTACTCCAAGAACAACACCAAATGGCAGACGACACTCGACGGGATGTTCCGCAAGGATCGCCTCTGCGACATCCTGCACAACTTCATCTGCTTCAACGACTCGGACGAGAAGGTTGTGAAGATTCTCGCCGCCTACCACCAATACTTCGGCGTGCACAAGGCCGCGGAGCGCGCCGTGGAGGCAATCGAGGGCGACGGAAGGATCGGCGTATTCTGGCACACCCAGGGCTCGGGGAAGTCGCTCTCGATGGTCTTCCTCGCGCATATGCTCCAGGACCGAATCGACAGCCCGACGATCGTGGTCATCACCGACAGGAACGACCTCGACGACCAGCTGTTCGGCCAGTTCTCCCGCTGCGCGGCCTTCCTGCGCCAGACGCCAGTTCAGGCGACGTCCCGCGAGGACCTAAGGAGACTCCTCGAGGGCAGGGAGGCCAACGGCATCGTCTTCACCACAATGCAGAAGTTCACGGAGCGCGACGAGCCGCTCTGCGACCGCAGCAACGTCGTGGTGATGATCGACGAAGCCCACCGCGGCCAGTACGGTCTCACCGAGACCATCAAGGACGACGGCACGGTGTCTATAGGGGCTGCAAAGCAGGTGCGCGACGCCCTGCCGAACGCCTCCTACATCGGCTTCACGGGCACTCCCATCGCGCTCGACGGCAGGAACACCCAGGAGGTGTTCGGCGGCTACATCGACGTCTACGACATGACGCAGGCCGTAGAGGACGAGGCGACCGTCCCGGTCTACTACGAGAGCCGGGTCGTGGCGCTGAACCTTGACCCCGACGCGCTCGAGGAGCTCGACAGGGCCTACAAGGAGTACGCAGACGAGCACGACGAGGAGTCGACCGAGCGCAGCAAGCACGCCATGGGCGGCCTCGACGCCATCCTAGGCGCGCCGGAGACGATAGACACGCTCTGCCGCGACATAGTTGCCCACTACGAGCAGAACCGCGAGGGACTCCTCACCGGCAAGGCGATGGTCGTCGCCTACTCCCGCCCCATAGCCATGGCCATCTACTTCAAGCTAATGGAGCTCCGGCCGGAGTGGAGGGACAAGGTCGGAGTGGTGATGACGACGAGCAACAAGGACCCCGAGGAGTGGTACGACGTCACCCATGGGGTCTCCGACGGCTCCAAGTCCGGCGGCAGGGCCCTCGACCACAAGAAGGACATGGAGAGGCGCTTCAAGAGCGACGACGACCCCCTCAAAATCGCCATCGTCGTGGACATGTGGCTCACCGGCTTCGACGTCCCCTCGCTTGCCACGATGTACATGTACAAGCCCATGAGGGGCCACAACCTTATGCAGGCCATCGCCCGCGTAAACCGGGTCTACCCCGGCAAGGAAGGTGGCCTCATCGTGGACTACATCGGCATCGCGAGCGCGCTCAAGTCCGCCATGCACGACTACACCAAGCGCGACCAGCGGAAGTACGGCGACATGGACATCGCCAAGACCGCATACCCAAAGTTCCGCGAGAAGCTCTCCGTGTGCCGAGACCTCCTGCACGGCTTCGACTACCGCACGCACATCTTCTCGGGGAGCAAGGAGGAGCTCGCCTCCTGCATCGCCGAAGGGGCGGACTGGCTTCTCGACAGAGACCGCGAGGAGACGCGGGAGGAGTTCCTCAAGCAATCCCAACTGCTCGTGAGCGCCGAGAGCCTCTGCAAGAGCATGGTCTCCGAGGAGGACCAGCACGAGGCGGCCTTCTTCCAGGTGCTGCGCGTACAGGTCATGCGCATCCTCGGCCGCTCAGGCTCGGGGGGCGGCGGCATGAGCTACGAGGAGTTCAACAAGCGCGTCGGGGCAATCCTCGAGCAGACCGTCCAGAGCGAAGGCGTCATCAACCTCTTCGACGGAGGAATCGAGGTCTCCCTGTTTGACGAGTCGTTCCTGGACGAGATCGCCAGGATGAGGGAGAAGAACGTCGCCCTGGAGACGCTCAAGAGGCTCATCGAGGAGCAGGTGCGCTCCTACAAGAAGACGAGCGTCGTGAAGTCCGAGAAGTTCTCCGAGATGTTGCAGCGCACTCTCAACGGCTACCTCAACGGCATGCTGACCAACGCCGAGGTCATCGAGGAGCTTCTCAAGATGGCCCACGAGATGATGAGGGAGCGTAACGAGGGTGAGAAACTCGGCCTCACGAAGGAGGAGCTCGCGTTCTACGACGCGCTCACCAAGCCCCAGGCGGTGAGGGACTTCTATACCAACGAGCAGCTCGTTGCCATGACCCATGAGCTCACTGACGCGCTGAGAAAAAATGCGACGATAGACTGGCAGGAGAAGAAGACGGCGCGCGCCGGCATGAGGCGCGCCATCAAACGGCTGCTAAAGAAGTACAAGTACCCGCCCGACGAGGAGCGCGAGGCGCTGGATACCGTGATGGCGCAGTGCGAGACGTGGGCGGACAACCAGACGTTCCAGAAGGACTAGCGGGAGAGGCAGGACATGGGAAGGCCTAAGGGCAGCAAGAACAAGCAGACGACGGCCACCAACACGCAGGAGATCGGCTTCGAGGAGAAGATCTGGCAAGCTGCCGATCGGATGCGCGGCCACATCGACCCGTCCGAATACAAGAACGTTGTGCTCGGGCTCATCTTCCTGAAGTACATCTCCGACCGATTCGAGCAGAGGCACGCAGAGCTTGTGACTGAGGGCGAGGGCTTTGAGGAGGACCGCGACGAGTACGAGGCGGACGGCATCTTCTGGGTCCCCAGGGATGCCCGCTGGGAAGCCGTGGCCTCGGCAGCGCACACCCCTGAGGTCGGCAAGGTCATCGACAACGCTATGAGGCAGATAGAGGCCGAGAACGACTCCCTCAAGGGCATCCTCCCCAAGAACTTCGCGCGCCAGGAGCTCGACAAGCGCATGCTCGGCGATGTGGTGGACCTCTTCACCAACGTAAAGATGGCCTCCGATGGTAACACCCAGGATGTTCTCGGCAGGACCTACGAGTACTGCCTCACAAAGTTTGCCGAGAAGGAGGGAAAGAACGCCGGCGAGTTCTACACGCCCACCTGCATCGTGCGCACGCTTGTCGAGATCATCCAGCCCTATCACGGCCGCGTCTACGACCCGTGTTGCGGTTCGGGCGGAATGTTCGTCCAGTCGGCCCAGTTCGTCGAGCACCACTCCGGGAGCATCCGCGACATCTCTGTCTTCGGCCAGGAGAGCAACCCTACTACCTGGAAGATGGCAAAGATGAACCTAGCCATTCGCGGCATCGAGGCCGACCTCGGCCCGCACAACGCGGACACCTTCTTCGAGGACCTGCACCAGGACAAGCGGTTCGACTTCGTGCTGGCCAACCCTCCCTTCAACGACAGCGACTGGGGAGGGGATAGGCTCCGCGACGATCCGAGGTGGGACTATGGCGTTCCACCCGCCGGCAATGCCAACTTCGCCTGGATGCAGCACATGATCCATCACCTCAACGACCACGGGCGCATGGGCATGGTGCTCGCCAACGGGTCGCTGTCCAGCCAGCAGAGCGGCGAGGGCGACATCCGGACCAACATCGTGAGGGACGACATCGTGGAGGGCATCGTCGCCCTGCCCGACAAGCTCTTCTACAGCACAGGCATCCCCGTCTGCCTCTGGATCATCGACAAGGGCAAGAAGGCTCATTCCGAGGAGGCCGGGAAGGTCCTCTTCGTTGACGCGCGCGTATTGGGCACGATGGTGACCCGCAAGCTGCGCGAACTCAAGGACGACGACATCTCCAAGATCGCCGGTGCCTTCAACGACTTCCGCAGGGGTGTCCTTGAGTCCGAGAAGGGCTTCTGCGCCGTTGCCACGCTAGGCGAGATCGAGAAGCAGGACTACATCCTGACTCCCGGGCGCTACGTGGGAATCGCGGACGAGGATGGCGATGACGAGCCCTTCGACGAAAAGATGAAGAGACTTACTAGCGAGCTCTCGAAGTGCTTCGAGGAGTCCGACCGCCTGCAGGAAGAGATTAAGAAGAACCTGGAGGCGATTGGGTATGGGATGTAAATGGCAGCATGCCAGCCTCGGTGATATCTGTCGGCTCGTTGGTGGCTCTGCGTTTCCTCGCCGGTACCAGGGGCAGTCCGAAGGCGTTCCTTTTATTAAGGTTAGCGATATGAACCTTTCTAGCAATGGTTGGATGATTTGTAAGGCTTCCAACCATGTTAATGAGAAGGTGTTGGTAGATATCGGAGCAAAGAAGCAGCCGAGGGGCGCAACCGTTTTCGCGAAAATTGGTGAGGCTCTCAAAGCTGATCGGACACGCATGCTTACAACCGAGACCGCAATAGATAACAACATGATGGCGGCGATTCCAAAATCGGGCACAGATAAGTGGTTTCTCTATTACCTCATCTCCTGGCTAAGGCTCTCCAACTACGCCGAAGGAAGCGCCCTTCCTTACCTCAAGCAGAGCACTCTCAATAAAATCCCGATTACTCTTCCAAATAGCGAGGTGGCCCAACGCAAGGTTGTCGAAATACTTTATGAGCTTGACTCTCAAATAAAACTTAACACCGCGCAAAATGGCTATTTGGCGGCGTAATAGGAGTCCAGCTGTGGCATTCGTCTATGGGTGGCACCATCCCAGTCGATAATCTGAGTCGAGCCCATGAACATATCAAGCCTCGCTTCTGAAAGATAAGCATCGACGACGAAGAGTGCCGACATCAAATCGAGGGCAGTTTCTAGATTGGCTGACTCATAGTTTTCGGCTCGGTGATGTTTTACTTTGTTGTAGGAGCTCCACCAGGGAAGCGACTCAGCTAAATTCTCAGCCAACGGTGCCCACGGCGCTCGAACTACTTCAGAGCGAAGAAACCTCACCCTAGCCGTTGTGAACTGGCCAATTGCTTCAGAGGCAATCACGTTCTTATAATCCATCATATTAGGCTGCTTGCCCGTGGCGGCGCTGGAATCCGGAGCTACAGCCTTGGCAAAACTCTTCAGGGCTACGTCGAGTTCGCTTCCGGCTGCGAGTATCAACTGGAGGATTCGAGGGCCATACGTTGTGTAGTTCTTCTCGGACAGCTCGACGGTCTCTGTGATAGCAACCAAATCCTTCTCGAGAAGGAGAAGGTAATCCCAATGCAGCTGTACGTCCGTTTTCATTTCTTGATCTGCCTCATCACCTATTTGACACTTGATAAGTCAATCTCGCCGGTCATTAGCTTTGGGAGAATGGTATCACGCAGTTGTCTGAGCCTTCGGTTTTCCTCTTCAAGAAGTCGCTGCTGTCTCAAGATGGGATCAGCCCAATCGGAGAACTTCTCGCATAGGCTCCTGTCGGGCACCGCCAGTCCGATACCTTTCATGGTCTTGCCCGAGACCTCGGGGAAGGTCGTGCCCGACCCAGCGTCCGCGATTCTGTCCTTGTTCCGCTTGAGGAAGCAGTACACGAAGGCAGTTCCTATGTCCTCTTTCGGCACGACAGATTTGAACCCCTGGTTCGTTGCGAGCTCGTCTGTGGCGATAGCGATATACCCGATTGGGGCCCTTGAGCTGAATAGCACTGTCCCGGCTGGCATGAGTCTAGCGCTGCATGAGTTGTAACCGGCCTGGGTGATGTCATCTGCCCCATGCGAGATGAACTTGTCTGTCGTGTTCGAGAGATCACGGGGCGTTATCCAACCTATCCCCTCACGAGTGTAATATTCGGCTTTCTTCTTTGACGGCGTCGCGCCGCCTACGACCTCCCCGACGTCGGAAATCGTGCCGTCATACTCCCGGTTGTCCGCGGCAAACAGCTCATCGTATCGAGCTACAAGCAGCTCTTCCAAATAGCCATTTATCTGGCCGTTGACTCGAATCTTATCCGATATCGCATCACAGAAACGGACGATTCCATCCTGTGTACAGCGAGAGGGAAGCGTTATTGGCATCGAAGCGTAGGTCTTGGCGTTAATGTTGCCTCTTGTGCTACCGGTGTTGAATGAGGCTACCCAATCCCAATAAGGCTTTGACTGAGCGTAATACTTGATATACCTCGGGTTGACTTCAGCTGGGTTGAGCGAGAACTTGATGAGGAACCCTGCATATGCAAATCGTCCATCACGTGGATCATAGAAGTAATTACGTCCAGTGCTGTTACCTGTGCGCGCAAACACAATGTCGTTTGGCTCCAGCATGTAATCAGTGGCGTTAGGGTCTTCCACTGATTTTCTCGATGAGAGATCGAGTGTTCCATCGTCTCGTATGTCGGTAATGCGCAGGTATGCTGGAAGGTCAGGTGTGTAATCGACAGCGGATGCTGCTATTCCATAGCGGCCACCATTCATGCTCAGCTCTCCGAGCGAAGTCTCAGTCATTCCAAGTACTTCCTGTGTGATGCCTTCACGTTGTTCTGGTCCACCATGGCGTAGCGCATGGTGGTGTCTATTTTCGCATGGCCGAGGAGCTTTTGCACCTGCTCGATGGGCATCCCCTTGTCAATCGCATGCGTGGCGAGGGTGCGGCGGAACTTGTGCGGGTGGACGCGCTCGACGCTGGCGGCCCTGCCGAGCTCGCGCACGCGCGCCTCAACGTTGCCTATGGAGACGCGCCGGGGCTCGCCCTTGAGGGACACGAACAGCGCGGGACAGTCGTCGGTGCGGGCTTCGAGGTACTCGGAGAGGTGCAGCTTCGCGCGTGCGTCGAAGTAGGCGGGGCGCTGCTTGTTTCCCTTGCCCGTGACCACGCACTCGCGCCCGTCGAGGTCGACGTCGGCGATATCAAGGCCCACGAGCTCGCCCACGCGCATGCCGGTGGAGGCGAGCACGTCCACGATTGCGAGGTCGCGGGCGCAGGTGCAGCTGCTGCGGATGCTCTCAAGCTCCTCGTCGGTGAGTACCGCTTTCGCGACCTGGGCGCACTTCACGCGATGGATGCGCCGCACGGGGCTCTTGACCACGTAGTCCTCGTCCTCAAGCCACGAGAAAAAGCTCGACATGATACGACGGATGTTGTCGATCGTGACCTTGCCCGCGTGGCGCTGCGCCTCATAGCCGGAGAGATAGGCGCGCAGGTCATCGCTTGTCACCTGCATATAGGGCTTTGCGAGGGCGGTCGTCATGTGTTCCAGCGTGCTTTTGTAGTAGGCGATGGTCTTGGGCGAGCAGCCCTCGACCTCTTTGGCTGTGAGGAAGAGGGTGAGGAGGTCTGCTTCCGCATCGGATGCCGCACCGCAGGTCTGATTGCTGAGCGTGCAAACAAGCACCTTCTTCAGGGTCTTGAGCTGGCTGCCGCTAAGCAGGGCCTGCATCTGGCTTAGGATGCTGTTGATGATCACTTCCATGGGGGTTCCTTTCATTCGGGGATGAAAGTATTCTCAGGTCGTGATTGCAGCTGGTGCCTAGTGTACGTAGAGGTTGGACATGGTGATACCGCATCAAGTAGACACGTCGATACGCGGCCGCATGGGAGACGTGCGCAAGGCGTTCGAGGCCGGAGCGTTCCTCTCGGCCATATCTATGGCCCTCACATTGCCAGATATATGCGGTGACCGTCTGTATCCCGGCTCTTCGTCGAGTGAGCGATACTCGAAGTGGTTTGACAAGTACGTTGCTCCCTCATATGTGGGGCCGCGACCTGACGGACCTGATGCCTGGGATATAAGGGGAGCCGATGTCGGGCCAACTTCATGTTTTACCAGCTACTTTTCTGGCGACGACTGCTATCAGCTGCGCTGTGTGTATCTTCACGAGGGCGTCAATGCACCTCATGTTGAAAGGAACAAGACGCCCTTCAATGTCATACAGTTCCGGGTCTTCGACGAGATGCCTGCCGGCTGCGACGGCATCGAGAAGGTGCAGGGGAATCTGGAACCCGATGGCTTTCTCAAAATCGACCTCGACCTGAGGAAGTTCCTGGACAACCTCGAGGCTGGGATCGATAGATTCTTGAACGAACATCCCGAGATGAACGACGACAGGGGCTCTGACAACTTTCTTTACCAACCCGTGCTCGACTTCCGTAGTGGGATTGCCAGAGAGATATAAATGGCTATTTGGCGGCATAGGCACCTCGACCTTCGAGACGTCAATCTCACCTGACATGAGCTTGGGGAGGAGGGCATCTCGGAGTTGAGTTAGAGCTCGCGACTCTTTTAGCAGAGCTACTTGATGATGAGCTATCGCTACGAACAGATGGCTCAGCGATTCTAGGGCCCGTTTATCATTAGGAAGCCATACGGCATAGTCTTTAAGAGCCTTTTTGCTCAGATGAAGAACAGTTGTCCCGTTAACGTATGTGAGGCAGTGTCTATGGAAGTCTTCTGTTCCCAGCAGAGCAGCGAGCAGCTCGTTTGGTATATGTTCGTTTTTGCTCACGACCTTCACTAAATCAAGGGACGCGATTAGCTTTTGATAACCCCCGTCATCTAGAACTTGTATTGCACGCCCGATAATGTCTGCGTTTTGGGTAAGGTCAGTGTGGGCCACTACGACATCGCCAACGTTTACCCATTGAGCAGGTTTCGCTTTTTCTGGTTCGATTGGTTTGAACCCACTTGTCTTAAATGATCCATCCCTCGAGAAATTCTTGATGCTGACCATGCCCGTATCTGAGGAATCCCTTAGCTCAGCGCTTTTGTAGGAGTAGCCGCTTTGTAGGTCTGCTATATCAGGCAACAAAACCTGATGCCATTCAGATGGTTCATAGTCAATCTCCTCGGATATCTTGGTTTGGACTACGGCATTGCGAAGAGCTGTCAAATAGCCATTTATCCGAGCTTCCCCAGAAATAGTCGGTCAGAGAAGCGGATGGGGTTTCCCTCCCCGCCGTCGTTAGGTGTTCCTGACGGCGGGGAGGGCGGCCGCGGGAGGGCTTGGCTGCGGCCGTGGCGGTAGGAAATGACCGCTCGGGGAACTTCCCCGAGCGGCCGCTTTTTGCCTGCCTTCGGTCTGGCTAGGCGTCCCACGTCCAGGCGCCTATGAGGTGGCGCAGCCTGGCGCACCCCTCCCCGGTGATGACTATCGATATCGCGTCGTGGCGGATGGACTCCACGTCCTCGTGGTCGAGGAGGTAGAGGAGGCAGGCGCGGCGCATGGCCATGACGTCGTCCCTCCCGAGTTCGAGGGACGGTACGGCCTCGGAGTCCCTCTCAACTCTGACGCTCACGCTCGCGAGTATCGTCTGCCGTCCGTCCCCGGCGACGATCGGTGTGTCCTCGCAGTCGCAGGTCCACCGCTCGCCCCTTTCCACGCTGAGACCATGGGCCTCGAGATAGGACTCCGCGAGGCCCCTCGCCGTCTCCCAGGCGTCCTGTCCGGTAGCACCGAAGCCGCCGTTCCATTTGTCCTCGGTCATGTTGACCTCCTTGAGACGTGGGAAGGACCTTTGCCCTCCGCTGCCCAAGAAGCAAGCAAGGCACGTGGGATGGCGCGCCACGCGTTTGCGGGCGTGGCGCGGTGGTGCGCCGTCTCACGGGCCGTCGGGGAGCGGGAAGAGGTGCTTGCTCCCCGTGCTAGCGTATTGGGCAGGGGGGGCAACCCAGTCCGGACAATTACCGTGCACTTCCATCAGCTTGGAAGACCGTCATAGTCTGAAATGGATTATTCGTGGGAATCACTCGCGGCATTTTGGCCGCGAAGACTGAAGTCCATGCATATCTTGACAATCCGATTCGTCCAGCAAATCCACGCAAATTTGGACAGTCATTTGGACAGGGCAAAAATTGATTTGGACAGATAGCAAAACAGGCCAGAGAGCATAGCCTCTGACCTGCGAATTTATGGTGGGCGTTAGAAGATTTGAACTTCTGACCTCTTCCGTGTCAGGGAAGCGCTCTCCCCCTGAGCTAAACGCCCGAATCTCTGCTGCTGGGGTTGCAGCGAGGAGTATCTTACGCGAAAACGCTCATGTAACGCAACCGTCAATCGCAAGTTTTTCTCGCATCACAAATACTGCTCAGCGAGAAGGGCGAGGGGAAGGCCCCCGGCGGCAGGCGGGGCTCCGGCGGCGACAAACAAGGCCCTCCCAGCGCCCCCAAAGCCAAACCTGCGGGTTAGTTGCAGTGCGCCGAGAAGGGTCAAGCCGTCTACCTGCGGTTCTTCTCGGTAACGTCGTCGCACGGGTGCTAGTAACCCGCAGGTTTCCTTCCGGAGAAGAGACAGGAAGAGCCGTGGCTGGGAACTAAAGGCAAAGCAGGCACAGGACACAAAGCCACTCCCCGGCGCCAAAACGACGCCAGGGAGTGGTTTTCGTACGTGATAGCTGGAAAAACGCGCCTTCGGGCGTCACCGGCCGCGGGGTGGTCACGCACCGGCCGTCCGCCGTCCTCCGGTCGACATCGCCGTCACCCCGTGTTCTGCAGCCCGGCGGCAACGCCGGACACGGTGCACAGGATGAGGTAGATGAACCGCTCGCGCTCCTCCGGCGTGAGGTGCTCGCCACGCGTGCGCATCTCGCGCAGCGCGCGCACCTGCGTCACCGAGAGCACGTTCACGAACGGCAGCCTCGCGCGAATCACCGGCCCCAGCACGCGACGGTGCTCCAGCGGCCACTCGTCGCCCACAATGGCCAGCACCCACTTGCGCGTGAGGCGCATCTCCTCCAAGACCTTCTTGGCCAGGTCGTCGCGCGAGCCCAGCGCCAGGTACATGCGACCAATGCGCTCGTCGGTCTTGGAGAGCGACATCTCGATATTGTCGATGAACGTGGTAAAGAGCGGCCACTCCGCGTAGGCCTGGCGAAGAAGGTCGAGGTCACCCAGCTCCTCGCACGCCGTGCCCAGCCCGTACCACGCGGCCAGGTTGATGCGCGCCTGCGACCACGAGAAGATCCACGGAATGGTGCGCAGGTCGTCCAAGGACTTGGCACCCAGGCCGCGCTTTGCGGGACGCGAGCCAATGGGCATGAGGCCAATCTCGGTAAGCGGCGTGACCGTGGAGAACCACTCCGCAAAGCCCTCGGTCTCCAAGAGCTCGCGATAGCGACGGCGAGAGGCGCTATCCAGCTTGGCGGCCAGGTCGGCGTACTTGGCCGTGGTTTCGGTGTTCACGTACTCGATGGACGGCGAGGACTGCAGCAGCGTTGCGCCGGCAACGGACTCCACGTGACGCCTGGCCAGCGTGGGGTCACCATAGCGGGCAAAGATGACCTCGCCCTGCTCGGTGAGCTTGAAGCGGCAGTTGACCGAGCCCTTGGGTTGCGAGAGAACCGCGCGGTTTGCCGGGCCGCCGCCACGTCCCACCGCGCCGCCACGGCCGTGCATGAGAACCAGGTCGATGTCGTTCCTCTCGGCCCACTGCGCAATGGCCGCCTGCGCGGCGTGGAGCACCAGCGTGGCCGAGGTAGGGCCGGCGTCCTTGGAGGAGTCGGAGTAGCCGAGCATGACCTCCATGCGCCTGCCGGTCTGGGCAAGGCGCCTCTGCACGGGCTCGAGCTTGATGATCTGGTCGAGCGTGTCGACGGCGTTCTCCAGATCCTCCACCTGCTCGAACAGCGGAATCACGTCGAGCACGGGAACGTCCGCCTCGTGCGCAAAGGCAAGGCGGGCCAGCTCGTAGACGTCGGCCACGTTCTGCGCCGACTGCGTGAAGGAGATGATGTAGCGCCGCGCGGCCTTCACACCGTTGATGCGCTGGATGCTGCCAATGGCGCGGAAGGTGTCGAGAACCTCACGCGTCATGGGCTGCAGCTCGCCCCTCTCGCCCCAGCGCCCGTGCTCGCGGATGTCCTCGAGCGCGCGGGCGTGCACGAGCGAGTGCTGGCGGAACTCCATCTCGACCAGGTGGAACCCAAAGGTCTCCGCCTGCCAGATGAGCTTCTGCAGCGGGCCATACGCGGTGCGCACGGCGCCGGCCGCCGCCAGCGAGCGCTGAACAATGCGCAGGTCGGCAATGTAGTCGTCGGCCGAAGCGTACATGATGTCGGCCGTGCGCTGGATGGTGGCGCGAAGGCGGTCAGAGATCACAATCATGACGGCGCGGTGCAGCTCGGAGGTGGAGACCTCAAGCGCACGCTGCGAGAGGACCTCGCTCATCTCAACCTGGTGGTTCCACAGGTTCACAAGCGCGTCGGAGGGCTTGGTAAAGCGCGCGTCCAGCGTGAGGTTGCGGCCCACGTAGTAGGTCCTGTCGGCCAGGGCCTCAAGCACGTGCACGCGGAACTTCTCGGCGACTTTGCGGCTCACCTTTGCGGTGACGTTGGGGTTGCCGTCGCGGTCGGAGCCAATCCAGCTGCCGGGGTGGAAGAACGCCGGGCACACGGGCGGCACGGTGCCGGCGCGCTCGCCCAGCTCCCAGTCGTCGAAGCGACGATAGACCTCGGGCACCATGTCGAAGAGCGTGGCATCGAAGATATCGATGACGGTGTCGGCCTCCTCGACGGGCGTGGGCTTCTTGTACGCGATGGGCGAGGTGCGCACCAGCGCGTCAATCTCCTGCAGCATAAGGCGCTCGTTCTCCACCAGCTCGACGCCGGCGAGCGTGGAGCGCTTGGCGAGAAGCTCGGAGATGCGGCGGATCTTGCCCTCGACGGCCTTGCGGCGCGCCTCGGTGGGATGCGCGGTGAAGACGGGGTGGAACTCAAGGCGGTTGAGAAGCGCCGTTGCCTTGGCGCGACCGCACTCGTCTACCAGCTGGCCATAGGCCACCGTGAGGTCGTTGATGGGGTCGGCCGTCTCGGTGGTGGGCACCTCGCTCTCGCGGCGGCGCAGCGAGGACACGCGGTAGTTCTCCTCGCAGATGTTCGCCAGATGGAAGTAGGTGACGAAGGCGCGCATGAGCAGCGTCGCCCTGTCCATGGAAAGCCCGTCGATGGTGGAGACAAACTCCTGGAACGCCTGCTCGGCCAGGGCGGCCTTGTCGTCAGTGCGCGCCACGCCGTCGGCGTACGTCACGCGGATGGCGTCACCCAGCAGCAGGTCGAAGGTGGCGAGAAGGTCCGGGTCGTTCTCCTTGAGCACCTTGCGAACAAGGCGCAGGAAGAGCGCCAGGTTGTCACGGAGCTCCTCGGGCACGTCGACCAGCGCAAGGGCAGACTTTGCCTGCTCCGCCTCGCTTGCCCGGACGAACGCGCGTCCCTCCCCTTGGCTCGAAGCCTCGGTTGTTGTCATGTGTCCTCCCTCAAGCTCCCGCCGGTCACGCCGACGGACTTGCACGTGTGCCGCATGTCGCTGCATGCAGGACAACCTTAGCAAGCCAACCCACGTTAGGCGTCAACCCCACCGAGCATCCGCAAAGGCGAAACGCAACGTACACGATGCGGCCGGGCGCGGGACCGCGCACACGCGGCGCGATACAATGGCCCCTATAGATAATGAGCGGGCGAGAGAAGCTTGGCCCCAAGGGCCGCGAGAGGATGGTCGGCGCATGGCACGAACGAGCAGGCAGCGCGGGAGAGCCCAAAAGACGGGTCTGAGCTCGCTCGTGGGGTCGCGCGCCGGCAGGCACGAGAGCCGCTCCAGCCGCACAGCCAAGCCCAAGAAGGAGGGCTTTCTCCGCCGCGTCACCAACCACTGGTGGGACCGCCTGATCTCCTCGGTCTTCTCGGGCAGCGTCTCCGAGCAGTCCGAGCAGTACCTGGCGCACCAGACCACGCGCGACTACGTGTGCAACTCCATTGGCCAGGCGTGCTGGGGCGGGTTCTTCCCGCTGCTCACCATTGTGGCCACGCAGTTCGTGGGCGCCGAGAACGCCGGTCTCTTCTCGATGGCCATGGTCGTGGGTACGCTCCTGTTCTTTGTGGGCAACTACGGCGTGCGCACGTACCAGGTCTCGGACATCGACGAGATGGACTCGTTCTACGACTACCAGGTCAACCGCATTGCGACCTGCGTGGCCATGGTGCTTATCGGCCTTCTGTACTGCCGCATCCGCGGTTACGACGGCGACATGACCGCCATCGTGTGCGGCGTGATGGGGTTTCGCTTCTTTGACGCGCTGGGCGACGTCTACGAGGGCAGACTGCAGCAAAAGGACAAGCTCTACCTGGCCGGCATCTCGCAGGCGGTGCGCTGCGTGCTCTCGTTTGTGGTCTTCACGGTGCTGCTCTTTATCACGCGCAACATGGTGGTCTCGAGCATTGGCATGGCGGTGGGCGCCGCAGCGTCGTTTGTGCTGCTCACGCTGCCGCTGGCGCTCATGGAGACCGAGCGCTCGCTGCCGCTTACGTGGCGCGGCGTGAAGGAGATCTTTGTCAACTGCTTCCCGCTGTTCCTGGCGGCGTTTCTCTACAACCTCATCGACTCGATGCCCAAGTTTGCCATCGAGGGCGTGCTCTCGTACGACAACCAGCTCTACTACAACGCCATGTACTTCCCCGCGCACGCCATCCTCATGGCTGCGGCCATGATCTACAAGCCGCAGCTGCTGCGCCTGGCCAGCATCTGGGACGACCCCGAGCAGCACAAGCGCTTTGACCTCATCATCCTTGCGATGATGGGCGTGATTGCGGGCATCACCGTGATTGTGGGGCTCTTCATGGGGTGGCTGGGCATCCCCATCATGAGCTTCCTGTACGGGCTGGACTTCGAGCAGTTTAGACCGCTAGTCTACGTGATGGTGGTAAACGGCGGCATCTGCGCGGCAATCGACTTTCTGTACCAGATCATCACCGTGCTGCGCGAGCAGCAGGCCGTGAGCAGGCTGTACCTCATTGCGTTTGCCTTCTCCGTGCCTGTGCTGTGGCTGCTCGTGGGCTTCTCGGGGCTCTCCGGCGCCGTGGTGGGTGCCGTAGTGGTGATGAGCATCCTTCTGGTGCTGCTGCTCTCCGAGTACTTCGCCATCCGCAAGCGCCTCGAGCGGTACTAGGCGGGGCCTCTCATCTCCTCCCCCATCTCGTCCCCGCATTCTTTATCGGTATTTGAGAATCGTGCCGCGCGCCAACTGGGCAAATACGGCCTCCGTTTCACAGAAACCGCTAAAGAACGGAGGGAGGGAGCGGAGACGGAGCCGAAGACCGCCGCCACTCCCCAGCAGCTACGACTCGTCGTCCATATCGAGGCCGTGCTCGCGGGATTCTCGCCGTTCCTTTATGGCGCTCGCCACGTGCACGAAGAGCAGCCCCAGGATGGCCGAGGTAACCGAGCCGGCGAGAATGGCGCATTTGGCAGCCATGACCTCACTGGGGTCGGTAAATGCCAGGCCAGAGATGAGGATCGACATCGTGAAGCCCAGGCCTCCCATGATGCCCACCGCAATGATCTGCAGCCAGTCCACGTGCTTGGGCAGCTTGGCAAAGCCAATGTGCACGAGAAGCCATGTCACCAGGATGATGCCGATGGGCTTGCCAAGCACGGCGCCAAAGTAGACGCCCTTGGTAACCGGGTCCGCGATGATGGTGGCAAGGTCCATGTCCACGATCCTCACCTGCGCATTCACAAACGCAAAGATGGGCAGGATCACAAAGTTCACCGGCACCGAGATGTAGCGCTCCATGCGCTCCAGCGGCGGCGTGACGTGGTGCATCACGCGCTCCACGCGCACGGCAGCGGTGGTGAAGTCGTGCTGGCCCAGGACGTGGCTCTCTTCGTCATACGTGTCGTCCAGCTCGCGGGCGCGGGCGTCAAGCCAGTTGCCCAGCTTTGAAAGGCGCACGTCAGAGCGCGCGGGCAGGAAGAACGCCAAGATGACGCCGGCCAGCGTGGCGTGGATGCCAGAGTTGTACATGCACACCCACAGCACCAGGCCAATCAGCATGTAGGGCTTGGCCGAGTAGACCTTCATGCGAGAGATGATCCACAGCACCACAATCACGCCGAGAGACGCGGCGCACCAGGCCACGTTGGGCGTCTGCCCATAGAAGAGGGCGATGACCACAATGGCCAGGATGTCGTCGGCGATAGCCAGGGTCTGGAAGAAGACCTTGGTCGCGGGCGCAATGCGGTCACCGAGAAGCGACATGACGCCCAGCGCAAAGGCGATGTCGGTGGCGATGGGGGTGGCCCAGCCGTGCACGGCACCACCGGCGTTGAGGATGAGGTAGATCATCGCAGGTGCCGCCACGCCGCCAACTGCGGCGAGCATGGGAAGCGCGGCCTGCCTGGGCTTTCTCAGCTGCCCCACGGTCATCTCGTACTTGAGCTCTATGCCCACCAGCAAGAAGAAGATGGCCATGAGGAAGTCGTTCACAAAGGCCTCGATGGTTATCGAAAAGGTCGCGGGGCCAATGCCCAGCGAGAGGGGCGCGTGGAGCACCTCCTCAATCACCTCGTAGGCGGGCGAGTTGGCCGTGATGACCGCCGCGATGGCAGCGAACACCATGACCGCAGCGGCTATGGTGCCGTTGGAGGTCACCTTGTGGACAGCGCTGCGCTGCTCGATGCGCCTGATGACTGCGGGCTCACCGTAGATGCTTGCCATTGGTTGTATTGTCCGTTTCCTTGAGGAGAGGCCGCTCGGGCCCTTCGTTACCCTCTTATCCTACCCAACCAATGATGCAAAATTATTTTACCGTTGTTACGGCAGGTGGCGTGGTTGCTGCTGCGTGGCTGTCGCTGTCCACGTGCGCGCCGGGCTGCTCGGCGAGGGCGGTCTCCTCCCCCAGCGCCAGGACTTGCTCCACGTAGATCTTGGCGGCAAGGCTCACCACCGCAGCCTCGATGGTCCGGTCGAGCGGCGAGTCGACCTTCTCGCCGTTGGCGTCGCGCAGGTCGATCACCGGCTCCACGGCCGGGGCCACAAAGTCCGGCCCCACCGCGAACTGCTCGGCAAGCGCGCACTCCAGCGCCGCGCAGAGCTCGTCGTAGGTGTGGCGAAGGTCGAGGTTCTCCTCCTCCACGTGGCGAATGAGGCGCGTGACCTGCTCGATCGAGAGCACGCGCTTGAAGAGGCACACGCAGACCACATAGCAGACGTGGCGCCTGGTGTACCGGTGCTTGACGGGCGCCGGCACAACGTGGCGCTTCACGTAGTTGTTCACCATGGAGCCCGTGACCAACGGCCCCTCGTCCGGCAGACGCATGAACGAGAGCTCGTCGTCCACCAAGGAGAGAAGCTGGTCCAGGTAGAGCTCGATGCGCGGGAGCTCCGAGAAGCGCGAGATGTGGATGCTCGTCATGCGCTCGGCGAGCGTGCGGTAGGCAACGCACGTGCGCTGGGCACGCTCCTGGTCCTGCTCGTCCGCCATAGCGCCCCCTCTCGCAAGCACTTGAATTCTGTGTGATTAGATTATCTAGTATTAAAAACCAGATGCAATGGCTATAGTTGTGACAACGAAAAAATCGGACGCGCTTTCCTTCTCCGATGTCCATTGGGGGAAACGTTGAACAGCCAGAGAATCGCAGTCATCACCGACACGGGCACGGACACGCCTGCCGCCTTTGCGCGCGAGCATGACGTGCGTATTGTGCCGCTGCGCATTAACTTCTCGGACGGCTCGACGTACGAGAGCGGTGTCACCATCACGCCCGAGCAACTTGTCGAGCGCATGGCAACCGAGGTGCCCTCGACCTCGCTGCCCTCGCCCGCGATCATCCGCCGCGAGTTCGACCGCGCGCGTGACGACGGGTACGTGGCCGCGATCTTTGTGAGCATCTCCTCGGGCCTCTCGGCCACCTGCGACACCGTGCGCATGGTCGCCGACCAGCTGGACGACTTCCCCGTTGAGGTCGTGGACACCAGGACCATTGGCGTTGCCGCCGGGCTTGTGGTGATGGAGGCCGTGCGCATGGTCGAGGAGGGCATCACGCTGCAGCACATTGGCGCGATGCTTGAGCTGGTGGCACATAAGAACTCTGTGTTCTTCTCGGTAAAGAGCCTTGACTACCTGCGCAAAGGCGGGCGTATTAGCGCTTCCGTGTATCGCCTGGGCACCGCGCTAAACATCAAGCCCGTAATCACCTGCAACGAGGAGGGCGCCTACGTGGTGGCGCGCAAGGCGCGCGGCTGGGAGCGCTCCATCGACACCGAGATTGCCCTTGTCGAGGAGCAGGCAAGAAAGTACGACAAGGTGCGCGTGGCCATCTGCTGCTCGAGCGCGTGCAGCGACATGTTCGACGAGCTTGAGGAGCGCGTGCTGGCACAGGTGGACAACGCGGTGGAGGTCATTCGCTCGGGGATCTCGGCGGACCTTCTCGTGCACACCGGCCCTGAGATCGTGGGGATCGCAATCCAGGGGGCGTAGCGGCGCGGGCCGGAGCAGCGGGGCGTAGCGGCGGCGCCAGGCTGGACGTTGTCGCCGGAGAGCCGCTATTGGCGCCATTTGCAACATTTAGGCGCCTCCGGCGACAGCCGCCGGCGCCCCAGCAGCCTCGCCCTACTCGCCCAGACGTGACACCATGCGAGCAACGATGGCAGCGCAGTGCTCGGCTGCGGCAGTCTCGAACGCGGCGTACTCCACGGGCGTCGTCGACCCCGGCTTGTCCGAGATCGCCCGCACCACCACGAACGGCACGCGGTTGAGCCATGCCGTCTGGGCAACAGCAGTGCCTTCCATCTCGCAGCACATGCCGCCAAAGTCGTGGGCCAGACGCTCCTTGTCGTGCGCGTCGGTCACAAAGACGTCGCCCGAGACCACGCGCCCCTCGAAGGCCCGCACGTCACCCGCCACGTCGTGCACAGCTGCCACGGCCTGCGTGCGAAGCCCCTCATCTGCCGAGAAGCTCACGCATCCCAGCTGCGGAATCTCTCCCGGCTCGTAGCCAAAGACCGTCGCGTCCACGTCGTGGTAGCGGCAGTCGGTCGATACCACAATGTCGCCCACGTCGATGCGCGCGTCGAGAGACCCAGCAACGCCGGTGTTCACCACGTGCGTCACGCCGTAGCGGTCTACCAGCACCTGCACGCACACGCCGGCGTTGACCTTTCCCACGCCGGAGCGCACCACGACCACCGGCACGTCGCCCAGGGTGCCCGCATGGAACACCATGCCAGCAACAGTAGAGACAGACTCATCCTTAAGGCTAGCCACGAGGTGCGCCACCTCGACCTCCATGGCGCCAATGATGCCAACCTTGATGTCACTACGCATTGTGGGACTCCTCGTTGTTCTCGCCGTCGAGCAGGGCAGGGTACGAAAGATGCGCGTCATCGATGACCTCGAGCGTGTTGGCGAGGTAACGGCGCGCCCACCAGTGCGCCAGGTTGAGGTCGGCATCGTGCCAGTTACCGCAGGCCTCGGGCCGGGCGCCGGGAATCTCCCCCTCGAAGTCGCGCACAAACTCAAAGCAGCGGCGCACAAGCGGCAGCACCTCGCGCGAGGTGCACTGGCCAAAGACCACGAGGTAGAAGCCCGTTCGGCAGCCCATGGGGCCAAAGTAGACCACGCGGCTTGACCACTCGGGGTCGTTTCTCAGGAAAGTCGCGCCCAGGTGCTCGATGGCGTGGACCGCCGCCGTGTCCATGACCGGCTCGCGGTTAGGCGCCGTGAGGCGCAGGTCAAACGTGGTGACCACGGCGCCGGTGGCGGGGTCCTCGTCCACGCGGCTCACGTAGACGCCGGGCTCGAGCACGAGGTGGTTCACGGTGAAACTTGCGATGGTCTTCATAGTCGCTGCCTTTCAGTTGGTTGTGTTTGAGGTGGCACCCGATGCGTTAGCCGCTGTACCGGCCACGGCAGAGGCCGGCCGCGCGACCCACGGCGCGCGAGAGATGGCACGCACAAGGGCGTCGGCCTGCGCGGAGTAGTTGGAACCAGCAACAAGGTGCAGGTGGGCGGTACCGTGTATGCCCAGGGGTCCAAGGGCGTCAAAGAGGACCTCGGTCGTGTAGCCCGTGGCAAGCGCGGCGCCGCAGGCCTTGCTCGCAAGGTCCTGCACCTCGCGAGTCACGGCATCCAGGTCACTTCCCGGCTCGGCGTAGAACTCGACCGGGCAATCGGTGACCGACCAGTCCGTCTCGCGCGTAAGGGCAGTCTTGTTGAGCACGGAGTTGGGGATGACCTCCACCTTGCCGCCCTTGTCGCGCACCATGGTCGAGCGCCACGTGACGTCCACCACCTCGCCGGTAAAGCCGCCAATGGTGACCTGGTCGCCGGGGCGCACCACGCGCCCCATCATGAGACCCAGGCCAGCGATGATGTTTGACACCGTGTCCTGCAGGCCAAAGGAGATTACCACGGAGGTCACGCCCAGGGCGGCCACAAAGGCGGTGGGCTGGACGCCAAAGACGGGCTCGAGCACGGCGAGCAGCGCAAACACCCAGATGACGGCGCGCACGATGTTCACGAAGATCGACGCCTTGGGTACGCCCGCCGCATCAAGCGCGCGCTTGAGGCCATGCACCACGATGCGCTGCACAAGCAGCGCGACGCCAATGACAACGGCGAGAAAGACAATCTTCCCTATGAGCGCCGACGTGTCGATGTCCGCGAGAATGTCCTCCATCACGCCTCCAGGTGGCCAAACGGTTCGTGGGAAGCCATGATACTCTCCCGAATGAGACAAAGGGACTGTCCCTTTGTCTCATCGCGCGCCGCAAGCGGTATGGCTAGCGGCGCCAAACGGCAGGATACACCCCCCACTTTTCATGGTATCTACCTGCGCATTCCCACCTGACGGAACCACCCTTTCCGCACTGTAACACAGCCTCCGCCCACAACAAAACCCGGCTTCGTACCATCTGGCATGAGGTTCGGGTTCGGTCCCTTATCAAGTGTTGGGAGGACGTTATGCTCAAGGCAAGTGTCGGGGAAAGCAGCAATCTGGATCCGCGTGAGGCCGTCAAGGAGACCGTGGGCAAGCTCCGTGCGCAGGACAAGGACGTGGCAGGCGCGAAGGTGCTCTTTGCCTATGCGAGCTGCGCCTATGACCTCCCAGCGATGCTCGACGAGTTTGCGCAGGAGCTCCCGGGTGTGCCGGTGATTGGCAACACCTCCTTCACAGGCGTCATCACGCCGGCAGGCTTCACCGGCGGCGACGGCTTTCTGGGCGCGATGGCCTTCGATGACCCCGCGATGACCGTGGGCGTTGCCGCCTGCCCCAAGACGGACGCCTCCCAGGACGCCGTCGAGCTTGGCGAGAAGGTCGCCCGCAAGGCCATGGAGGCCGCAGGCAAGGACGAGGCGCCGCTCCACTACTTCATGGCCGCCTCCCCCGCCGAGGAGGAGTACTACGTCAAGGGCATCACGCACGTGATTGGCCGCGTCCCGTTCTTTGGCGGCAGCGCGGCGGACAACGCAATCGCCGGCGACTGGAAGCTCTACACCTCCGAGGGCGCCTTCGCGGACGGCGTCGCGGTTGCCTTCTTCTACGGCGCCCCAGCCATGGCAAACGTCTACACGGGCGCCTACCACGAGACCGAGGATGTGGGCATCGTTACCAAGACCGTTGGCAACCGCATCCTCGCCGAAATCGACGGCGTGCCTGCGCTCGAGAAGTACGCCGCGTGGCGCGGCATGGACGTGGACGGCCTGCGCGGCGGCGAGCTTCTCGCAAAGTCCGTGGTGTCCCCGCTCGGCGTGAAGGACCGCCTGGGCGACCTGGTCGCAATCCGCCACCCCATGGCCGGCAACGACGACGGCTCAATAAGCCTGGGCAACAAGATCGCCAAGAACACTGCGGTCATCCGCATGGAGGCCAGCGTGGACGAGCTTGTCTCCTCCACCGGCAAGACGCTCGGCGAGCTCAGGGCTGAGGTCGCAGACCCCGCCGCCTACCTGCTGGTCCACTGCGGCGGGCGCCGCGCGGGCATCGGCGACCGCATTGGCGAAGTGGCAGACCTTCTCGCCAAGGAGGCGGATGGCGTGCCGTTCCTCACCGAGTTCACCTTTGGCGAGTATGGCCAGGTAGACGATGGAGCCAACACCTGCGGCGGCCTGATGCTCTCGTTCACCGGCTTCTCTAAGTAGCGCAAGCCCCGGCGGCGCAACACCCAACCCCCAAGAAAGGAAGGCAACCTGCCATGAAGATGTTTCTGAACGGCCAGCCGGCCAACGCGTCCGACGGTGCGACCATCGAGGTCACCAACCCCGCAACCGGCTCCCTCATCGAGACCATCCCGTCCGCAACCGAAGACGACATCAAGGCCGCCGTCCAGTACGCCAAGGCAGCCCAGCCCACCTGGGCAAAGGTGCCGGTGCACGAGAAGGCCGACATCCTCATGAAGTTCCTCGACCTCGTGGCGCGCGACCACGAGTCCCTGGCGCAGACCCTCTGCGCCGAGACGGGCAAGCCCATCGTCGAGGCGCGCGCGGAAATCTCGAACATACCCATCGCGTTCCGCGCCTTTGCCGAGCGTGCGAAGCACCTCTACGGCGAGACCATCCCCGCAGGCATGGAGGCGGGCCAAGAGCACCACATCCTCATCACCCGCCGCGAGCCCCTGGGCGTCATCGCCGCCGTCATCCCCTTCAACTTCCCGTGCGACCTCTTCGACCAGAAGGTCGCGCCCGCCCTTCTCGCCGGCAACGCGGTGATTGTGAAGCCGTCGACCGACAACCCGCTCACGCTCTGCCGCCTCACGGCGCTTCTCGGTGAGGCCGGCGTCACGCCAGGCGCCATCCAAATCGTGACTGGCCGCGGCTCCAAGGTGGGCAACTGGCTCTGCACCAACCCCGACGTCGACGCCATCACCCTCACCGGCTCAACCGAGGTTGGCATAGAGACAGCCCACCACGCGGCAGACCACCTCGCCCACACCGCCCTTGAGCTGGGCGGCAATGACGCCTTCATCCTCCTGGCAGACGGCGACGTTGACCTTGCCGTGGACGAGCTCATGTGGGGACGCATGTACAACACCGGCCAGGTGTGCTGCGCCTCCAAGCGCTTCCTCATCCACCGGAGCCTCGTGGACGAGTTCACAAGCAAGGCCGTTGCGCGCATCTCGGCGCTCAAGCAGGGAGACCCCGCCGACGAGTCCACCCAGATTGGCTGCCTCATCTCGGAGAAGGCCGCCATCAAGGCAGAGGAGCAGATCAAGCTCACCGTGGAGCAGGGCGGCAAGGTCATTCTCGGCGGGCACCGCAACGGCGCCTTCCTCGAGCCAACGGTGATCGCAGACGTCCCCGCCACCGCCGACGTGGCAAAGGATATGGAGATCTTTGCGCCCGTGGTGCCCATCATCACGTTTGACACTGTGGACGAGGCCGTGGAGATTGCCAACGGCTCCAAGTTTGGCCTCTGCGGGTGCGTCTTCACGCGCGACATGAGGCTTGCCACGAACGTGGCGGAGCGCCTGGAATGCGGCGGTGCCGTGATCAACGGCGCGAGCTTCTTCCGCAGCTTCGAGATGCCGTTTGGCGGCTACAAGTACTCCGGCATTGGCACCGAGGGCGTCATGTCCACGTTTGACGAGGTCACGCACACCAAGACCGTGGTGCTCAAGGGCATCGTGTAGCGGCTGCCGAGAATGCATGGCAACGGGCCCGCATCGCTTGGTGCGGGCCCGTCTCGTCTACGCGGCCGGCGGTGGCGCACCGTCTGTGCGGCAGCCAGGGCGGCTACGGGCGATGCGGCTTCGCTACGCGGCCTGGTAACCCATGCGGCGCGAGAGGTGCCGCGCGGCGCTCATTACCTCAGCGGCAACCATGTCAATGCGGTCGTCCGTCAGCTCCGAAACCGTGCCGCTTGCGCTGATGGCGGCCACGGCCTCGCCGCGGTAGTCAAACACGGGCGCGCCAATGCAGCGGTGCCCCAGCTGGTACTCCTCGTTGTCCATTGCCCAGCCCTGGGCGCGCACCCTGCGCAGCTGCTCGATGAGCTCCTGCCGCGAGCAGATGGTGTACGGGGTGTAGCGCTTGAAGTCGCAGCAGTCCAGGACGCGGGACAGCTCGTCGCCCGAGAGGCACGAGAGCAGGCACTTCCCCATCGACGAGCAGAACGCGGGCGAGCGGTACCCCACCTGCGTGTAGAGGCGCGTGTGGGGATAGACGTCCATTTTCTCCATGTAGACCACGTCGGCACCCTCGAGCACACCCATGTGCGTGGTGAGGTTGAGGTCCCAGAGCATGCGAGAGAGGCAGGGCTTTGCCTCGGCGAGAAGCTCCAGGCTGTTTATGCGCGAGCTCGCGATCTCGATGAGCTTGTAGCCCAGACGGTAGCCGCCGTTCTCGTCGTGCTCCACGTACTGGCGCGCCACCAGCGAGGCGAGGATGCGGTGCGCAGTGCTCTTGCTGAGACCCGTCGCCTTTGAGATGTCGGCCAGCGAGAGCGGGTCGCGGCTGCCCGAGAGCGCCTCGAGGATGTCAAAGGCACGGTCCACCACGCGTATCGACTCGGGCATAGCTGCTCCTCACCGTCGCTCTTCTCGCCGGCACGCTGGTGCACACCGGCGAGAAGAGCGTAGGACATCCGGAGCGAGGCGCGTTCCACCAGACGGTATGCGGCACCTCTCGTCCGCGAGCGTGAGACAAAGGGACAGTCCCTTTGTCTCATTGGGGGCCAGCGGTGTTACCCCTCGATCTTCACGATGGGAGCAAAGCCCTTCATGAGCTTCTTGGTCTTGCCCGTGCGAGAGAAGCGCACCTCGATGGTGTCTCCCTTTGCGGCGATGACCACGCCGGGACCAAACGTCTTGTGCGAGACGTGATCTCCTGCCGAGAAGGACTCCGCCGCCTTCGCCGCATCGCGGCGCGGGGCCTGCGGGCGCGACAGGGGCGCGGAGGCCGCAGCGCTGGGTGCGGCAGAGCCGCCCGTCGAGCGCGTGCGCGAGCCAAAGACGTGGCCGCCGTAGACCTCGGACCCTCGGCCGCTGCCAAAGGTGCCGTGCCTGTCTCCGCGCTTCTCCCAGCCCACGCCCGAGAAGCCCGACGAGCCCACGCCCACGGCCTCGACGTCTGCCGCGGGAATCTCGTTCACAAAGCGACTGCGGGGGTTTGCCTGCACCGAGCCAAAGGTGCGGCGCGTGAGGGCGTAGGTGAGGTAGAGCCGCTTGCGGGCGCGCGTGATGGCCACGTACGCCAGGCGGCGCTCCTCCTCGATCGACGCCGGGTCGCCCTCGTGCGCCGAGTGCGGGAAGATTCCCTCCTCCATGCCGGCAACGAAGACCACCGGGAACTCCAGGCCCTTCGCGGAGTGCACGGTCATCATGGTGACGGCGCTCGCCGAGCCCGCAAGCGAGTCCAGGTCCGACCGCAGCGCGAGCCACTCCATGAGCGCTGGGAGCTTCTCCGCCGCGACGGGGGGCAGCTGGGTTCCTTCTGCAGGCGATTTCGTGAGCGAAGCGAGCGAGCGAGCGTCGTCAGACGCGAGCGCTGAGCCGGCAGGAGGAACCAAGCTGCCTGCGGCCCGGAGCTGTTCCAGGCTCTCGAGCGTCTCGACTGCGTCGTCGTGGGTCTCGTCGAACTCGGCCGCGACGCCGTAGAACTCCTTGATGTTCTCGATGCGGCTGTCGGCCTCGACGGAGTGCTCGGCCTCCAGGGCGCGGATGAGGCCAGAGCGGTCGATGATGGCCTCCACCACGTCCGAGAGCTCGCCCGTCATGTGGCGGCCGGCCTCGATGGTGCCCGTGAACTCGGAGAGGGCATTGCGCACCTTGGGCGAGAGCAGGCCCTGCTCGGCGATGCACGCCTCGCACGCGGCAAAGAACGAGATGCGGTTCTCGGCCGCGTACGTGCGAATCTTGTTGATGGACGTTGAGCCAATGCCGCGGCGCGGCGTGTTGACCACGCGCAGCGCGGCCACGTCGTCGTCCGGGTTCACGACGACCTTGAGGTAGGCCATCACGTCGCGGACCTCCTGGCGGTCGAAGAAGCGCGTGCCGCCCACGATCTTGTAGGGCACGCCGGCGCGCAGGAACATGTCTTCGAGGATGCGCGACTGCGCGTTGGTGCGGTAGAAGACGGCAACGTCGTCGTAGCTGGTGCCCTTGTCGTGCAGCTTCTCGATCTCCGAGCCAATCCAGCGGCCCTCGTCGCGCTCGTCCGCGGCCTGGTACACGCGGATCTTCTCGCCGTCGCCAGCGTCGGTGAAGAGGCGCTTGGCCTTGCGGTGCGAGTTGTGGGCCACCACGGCGTTTGCCGCGTTGAGGATGTGGCCGGTGGAGCGGTAGTTCTGCTCGAGCTTGACCACGTGGGCGTCGGGGTAGTCCTTCTCGAACGAGAGGATGTTCTTGATGTCGGCGCCACGCCAGGAGTAGATGGACTGGTCGTCGTCACCCACGACCATGAGGTTTCTGTACTTGCGCGCCAGGAGGTTGGTGATGGCGTACTGGACGCCGTTGGTGTCCTGGTACTCGTCCACGCTGATCTGACGGAAGCGCTCCTGGTAGGCGTCGAGCACCTGCGGGTTCTTGGCGAGAAGCTCGAAGGCCTTCACCAGGAGGTCGTCGAAGTCCATGGCATTGGCGCGCTCCAGGCGGCCCTGCAGCACGCGGTAGACCTGCGCCGCCTTGCGCTCCAGCGGCGTCTGGGCCTGGCCCTGCATCTCGTCAGGCATGATCAGGCCGTTCTTCGCCGCCGAGATCTGCGAGCGGATGGCCTGGATGGGGAACTGCTTGGGGTCCACGTCGAGCTCGGACATGATGGTCTTGACCAGGCGCTTCGAGTCATCGTCGTCGTAGATGGTGAAGTTTGGCTGGTAGCCTACGAGCTCCGGGTCGTCGCGCAGCATGCGCACGCACATGGCGTGGAAGGTGCAGACCCACATGCCGCGGGTGCCGCCGGGGAGAAGCGCGTTGAGACGCTCGCGCATCTCGGCCGCCGCCTTGTTGGTGAACGTAATGGCGAGCACCTGCCACGGGCGCACGCCCTCGTCAGCGACCATGTGCGCGATGCGGTACGTGAGCACGCGCGTCTTGCCGGAGCCCGCGCCGGCAAGCACCAGAAGCGGACCATGGGTACAGAGCACGGCGTCGCGCTGTGCGGGGTTGAGGCCGTCGATGTCGACGGCAGAGGGGCGGTTGGCGGCGGAGCGCGCGGCAGTCGCCGCCTGCTGGTCGCTAGCTGCGGAGAAGAACGAGAACTGCTGGTCAGAGGGCATGCATGTCTCCTGTGGTATCGAGTTGACTCACAAGAGTCTAACGCCCTGAGACGACAGTAATAGGAACCTCCAATGGAATCCCATTGCCCGGTAATGGGATCCCGTTGCCCGGCAACATAATCCCGCGATTCTTCTCGCCCCGCCACACATTCGCACCCGAAGCTGTATCCCGCCGCGAGCCCTAGGCACCCAGGACCGCGGAGTACGCCGCCATGGTGTAGTAGTTGTACGGCTGGTTGAAGTGCGGCAGGAAGAAGACGTCGAGCAGCGCCAGGCGATCGATGGTCAGCCCCTCCTGGATTGCCAGCGAGAACATGTGGATGCCTGCGCTCATGTCGTAGGTCGAGGCCATCTGCGCGCCAAGGACCCTGCGCGTGGTGCCGTCGAAGACCACGCAGATCTTGACCTCGGGGTTCTCGGTCTCAACGAAGGTCGCCTTCTGCACCTGCGAGAAGTCGCTCACGCAGGCATCGTAGCCGGCCTTGCGCGCGGCTGCCTCGGTGAGGCCCGTGGCCACCATCTTGAGGTCGTAGATGCAGATGCCCGATGAGCCCTGCACGCCCACGCCCTCGATGGCCATGCCGCAGGCGTTGTGGCCAGCCACAATGCCCGAGCGCACGGCGTTTGTCGCCAGCGCAATATAGGCGGGCTCGCCGTCCTTGGCGTTGCTATAGCAGCTGGAGCAGTCCCCCACCGCGTACACGCCTCGACGGCTGGTCTCCTGGTGGTGGTCGACGAGAAGCGCGCCGTTCCGCAGCGTGTCAAAGCCTACACCCTCGAAAAGCGCGGTATTTGGCTTGAAGCCAATGCACAGGCACACGAGGTCCGCCTGGTGGGTGCCCTTGTCGGTTACCACGCGGGCCACCTTGCCGTCCTCGCCTTCAAGACGCAGGACCTTCTCGCCAAAGGCAAGCTCGATGCCGTGGCTGCGGAGGTTCTCGGCCATGAGGTCGCAAAACTCCTCGTCAAAGTTGCCCGAGACGCAGGTGGGCGCCATGTCGACAAGCGTGACCTCGCGTCCGTTGCGCTGGAATGCCTCCGCCAGCTCGACGCCAATGTAGCCCGCGCCCACAACGGCAACGCGGCGGATGGCGGGGTCCTTGAGCTTCTCGACCACCGCCTGCGCGTCCTGGAAGAGCTTCACGCGCTGGACGTTCTGGAGGTCGACGCCCTCGATGGGCGGGCTGATGGGCAGCGAACCCGTGGCCAGGATGAGCTTGTCGTAGGGCTGGTCAACGCGAGTGCCGTCCACCGCAACGGCGTGGACCACCTGCGCGTCGTAGTCGATGGACTCGACGCGCGTCTCCATGAGGACCGTCGCGCCCTTGGCCTCGAAACCCTCCTTGGTCTGGTAGAAGAGGCCGTCCGGACCAGAGATCTGCTGGCCAATCCACAACGCCATGCCGCACCCCAAAAAGCTGATGTTGCTATTCTGGTCGATGATCACGACCTCGTTGCCGGGGTGGTTGTCGAGAATGGCGTTGGCCGCCGCGGTCCCCGCGTGGTTGGCGCCGACGATCACGATCCTGCTCATGTGCTCCCCTTCCCTCCCGCGGGCGTACCGCGCGGACGGACACGAGGGACGCAGCGGACAGACGAAGGGCAGCTGCCGGCAGTCCCTTGCGCTAATGTTATCTTCTATATAACATATTGCCCGAGCAGTACGGCCGGCTTCTAATTGCTATTCGGCGAGTGACACATATACGCGGTGGGGTGCCATCTACCCCCGCGCGCAGAGCAGGTCGAGCGGCTCCACCACGAAGGGAAGTCTCACCTGGTAGAGCTCGCCATTGGTGACGAGAGGCGCGTCCAGCTCAAAGCTCCGCACCGGCTGGCCGGGCGAGAGCACCTCAAGCTCACCGCCGGCGTTCGCACGGTTGCGGCAGAGGACGCAAGCGACACACGTTCCGTCCGCACCGGCCGAGACCTGCTCTACCACGCCAACGAGGCGCCTCTCGCGCTGGTAGTCCACCCTGCCCGGATTCTGCTGGGGTTCTCCCAGGTAGAAGCCCGTGGAGTACGGGCGGTGGCTCACGAGGTCCAGCTCCCGGCGCCACTGCCCCGCATCCTCGCCGTCCAGCACGTGGCGGTAGGCGTTGGTCACGGCAGCTGCGTAGTAGGCGCCCTTTGAGCGACCCTCCAGCTTGATGGCGTCGATGCCAGCCGCACGCAGGTCGCCAAGGCGCTCGATCATGCAGAGGTCGTTCGACGAGAGCAAATAGCTTGCACGGCTGTCCTGCTCCACCGGCAGCACGGCGCCGGACTTCTCCTCCGTAAGCGACCACGCCCAGCGGCACGGCTGCGCGCAGGCCCCGTGGCTGGCGGAGCGCCCTGGTCCCATGAGGTCCGCCGAGAGCAGGCACCGCCCAGAGTACGCCATGCACATCGAGCCGTGCACAAAGGCCTCAAGCTCGAGCTCCCCCGTCACGCGGCGCCGCAGTTCGGCGATCTGCCCAAGCGTCATCTCGCGGGCGAGAACCACGCGCCTGGCCCCAAGCCGCGCGTACTCCTCGGCCGCGGCGGCGCTCATGACCGATGCTTGCGTTGAGACGTGCACCGCCACCTGCGGCGCGTACCTGCGCGCAAGCGCAATGGCGCCAAGGTCGGCCACGATCACCGCGTCTGCGCCGGCCTCTGCCAGAAGCGAGAAAAACACCGGTAGCGCGTCTGCGTCCCTATCGGTCATGACCGTGTTCACGGTCACGTGGACCGCAACGCCCCGCGCGTGCGCGTAGGCCACCGCCCTTATCAGCTCCTCGTTCGAGAAGTTCCGGCTTCCGGCACGCATGCCCCAGTGCTGGCCAGCCAGATAGACGGCGTCTGCGCCAAAGTGGATGGCCTCGCGCAGCTGCTCCGGGCCACCTGCAGGCGCCAGAAGCTCCATGGGGATCTGCTCACCCATCGCTAGCGGGCCTCGCCCTCGGCCTTGGCCAGCAGTTTGTCGAGCATCGCCGTGCAGCCGGCCATCACGTCGTCAAAGGTGGCATCGAAGTTGCCCGTGTACCAGGAATCCGCCACGTCGCGCGGGTGGCCGGTCCAGTCCATGAGCAGCGAGACCTTGTGCAACGGATCCGCCTCGCGCACAAGCTGCGCCGAGACGGGCGGCCACGAGAAGCCCATGCCCCTCTCGCCCAGAAGCAGCCGGTACATGCCGTCATAGTTGTCGCGGTCCATGCCCACGATGTAGTCGAAGCGGTCGTAGTCCCTTGGCCCCATCTGGCGAGCGGCGTGGTGGCCACAGGGAATGCCCGCTCGACGCAGGCGCTCGCGCGTGCCGGGGTGGACGTCGTTGCCAAGCTCCTCGCGACTGGTCGCGGCAGAGTCGATCTCGAAGTCACCTTCGCGGCCAGCGCGACGTACCAACTCCTCCATCACGAACTGGGCCATGGTCGAGCGGCAGATGTTGCCGTGACAGACGAAAAGAATGCCTGTCTTATCGTTTTCCCGCGGCTCCCCGTACTGGTTTCTCGCCATGCATCCCCCGATTCCGTCACAAGCGCCCAACAACTCGCAGGTTACGAGTATGGACCGCGCCGCGTGGTCCGCGCAACGTCCCCGCAAGCTCGCCCGACCGCCGCGCACTGCTAGGATTGCAGAAGAACACAGCGAAGGGAGGCCGCGGTGGACGAGGCAGACGATAAGGACCGGGCGAGACAGGCGCTCGCACGTGCGGCACAGCGCTGCGGCTGGCCTGCGGAGTTTGGCGAGGCGCTCGCCCTCTACCTGGGCTCCGTTGGCGCCATGGAGCGCATGGCGGCCTACCTTGCGCAGGCGCGGCCGCAGTCGATGGAAGAGGCCGCCGACGAGGCAGTTGCCATCGTCGAGCAGCGCGATGCCTGGATAGAGCGGAAGAAGGGCGAGTACTATAACGCCAAAATCACCGAGTTCTACAACCGCGAGCGCGACGAGTAGAGAAGGCGCAGACATGCTGGGCTGGTTCCACAAGCAAGGCAATGGGGACTCCGCCGGGCTAAAGCCCACCAAGGGCGGGCAGCTCCTTCCCGCGGGCGACAACTGCCGCGACCTGGGCGGCTATCCCCTACCGGCGGGCCTCGGTCGCGCTGCCGGAGCAACCACGCTCACCCATCGCTTCCTGCGTTCTGGCTCCACCTCGACGCTCTCACGTAAAGAGGTCCACTACCTGCGCGAATACGGCGTCACGCGGGTGGTTGACCTGAGAAGCACCTCGGAGTGCGCCAGCTCGCCGGACGTCTTTGCCTCCTACACCGGCGTAACCTACACAAACGTGCCGCTCTTTGGCGTCAACCTGCACGACCCCAAGCTGCGGCTCCCCGGGGACACGCGGGACTACCTTGCGTCTGGCTACCTCAGGATGCTCGACAACCACGAGGCCGTGCGCCGGATCTTCTCGGCCTTTGCCGAGGCGGCACCCGAGGACTGCGTGCTCTACCACTGCGCCGCCGGGATGGACCGAACCGGCATCACGTCGCTGCTACTCCTGGGCCTGTGCGGCGTGGACCGCACGAGCATCGTTGCGGACTACACCTACTCGTTTGCCTCGCGCGAGGAGGTCGACGCCTACATCTACCAGGGTGTATCTCCCAGCTTCACTACCGTGGACGTACTGGCCAAGCTTATGGGCCGCGTGTACGACGGCCTGTTCGAGAGCTACGGCTCGGTTGAGGCATACCTTCTCGCCTGCGGCGTCAGCAAGTCGCAGCTCGCGCGCGTGCGCGAGCACCTCACGAAATAGTGCGGGCAAGCCGACAAGCGCAATGAAAAGCCCCGACGCACCGGCGCCGGGGCTTCATCAATCTTCTAATGAGACGAGGGGAAGCTCCCTTTGTCTTACGAGAGGGCCTTCTCGGCGGCCTCCTGCAGCTTGGCGCGCACGGCCTCGGCTTCGGCACGCGTGGCGCCCTTGGCGAACAGGTACGCCTTGACCTTGGGCTCGGTGCCGGACGGACGGAAGATCACCTTGTTGTCGTCCTCCAGGCGGTACTCAATCACGTTGGCCGCGGGCAGCTCCTGCGCAGGCTCCTTCTGCAGGCCGGAGACACGCGGCATCTCGGCGCCCTTGCCAAAGTCGGTCATGCCCACAACCTTGTAGCCGCCAATCTCGGTGAGGGGGTTCTCGCGCAGGCCGGTCATGATCTGCGCCATGCGCTTGGCGCCGGCCTCACCCGGGAACTGCGCGTTCACGGTGCCGTTGAGGTAGTAGCCATACTGCTTGTAGAGCTCCTCCATGGCCTCGTAGAGGTCCATGCCACGCTCGGCATAGTACGCCGCCATCTCGACGCACATCTCCACGGCCACAATGGCGTCCTTGTCGCGCGCGTGCGTGCCCACGAGGTAGCCGTAGGACTCCTCGAAGCCCATGAGGAAGCGGTCCTCCTCGCCCTCGTCCTTGAGCTGGTCAATCTGGTCGCCAATGTACTTGAAGCCGGTGAGCACGCGGCGCATCTCAAAGCCGTAGTGCTTGGCCAAGGCGTCAGGCATCACGGACGAGACGATCGTGGACACGGCGACCTTGCGCTTGGGGTCCTCGCCGCGGTCGATTGCCATCTTGATGAGCCAGTCCATCATGAGGACGCCCATCTCGTTGCCGGTGAGCAGCTTGTACTCGCCGTTGTGCGGGATGGCGGTGCCCATGCGGTCGGCGTCAGGATCAGTAGCCACGACCAGGTTGGGCTTGACCTTCTCGGCAAGGTCAAGCGCCATCTGCAGCGCCTCGCGGAACTCGGGGTTGGGGTACTTGCACGTGGGGAAGTTGCCGTCGGGGTTGGCCTGCTCGGGCACGACGGTGACGTCGTTCACGCCAATCTCCTTGAGGATGCGCGTGACGCACTCCATGCCGGTGCCGTTGAGCGGCGTGTAGACAACCTTGTAGCCCTCGGGCGCCTTGAAGCCGGGGACCGAGACCTTCTTGACGGCGTCGATGAAGGCGTCGAGAACCTCCTCGGGCGTCCACTCGATGAGGCCCTGTTTGAGGCCCTCGTCGAAGTCCATCATCTTGACGCCGCCAAAGACGGGCGTCTGCGCGATGGAGGCGCTGATCTCATCCGCGGCCTCGTTGGCGATCTGGCCGCCGTTGTCGTTGTAGACCTTGTAGCCGTTGTACTGTGCCGGGTTGTGCGACGCCGTAAGCACGATGCCTGCGGAGGTGTGCAGGTAACGCACCGCAAAGGAGAGCGTGGGGACGGGCTCGATGCGCGGGTAGACGTAGACGTGCACGCCGTTGGCGGCAAGGACGCCGGCCGCCACGCGCTGGAAGTCCTCGCCCTTGAGGCGAGAATCGCGCGCGATGGCAATGGTGGGGTGGTCATAGTGGGCGTTCAAGTAGTTGGCCACGCCCTGGGTTGCCTGGGCAACCACGTAGACGTTCATGCGGTTGGTGCCCACGCCGAGCGTGCCGCGCAGGCCCGCAGTGCCAAACTCGAGCGTGCGATAGAAGGCGTCGTTGAGCGCATCCTCATCGCCAGCGCTGACAAGGGCGTCAAGCTCGGCCTTGAGGTCTGGCTCGGTGACGTTGTCCTGCCAAAGCTTGATGGTTTCCTTCACGCCTGCGTCCATGGTTCCCCCCTTGCTTCCCGCCGCACGAACACGCGTGGTGCGCCGCGGCTGTCTACGAACAAGCACGAACAATGCACCTTAGATTCTATCCGTGACGGCGCGGCGCGGAGCGCTCATGCGGACGAACGACTTTGTGGAGCTGCGAGCGGATGGGCGGGTGCCGCCCGCCGCGCGAGACCGGCACACGTATCATGGTCGCAATGGTTTTCTCGGCGCGTGGGCGCCGCTTGGCGCGCCGACTGGCGCGCAGGTCACGGGCGAAAGGTGTCCCGATGGAGTTTGTCGCAACGTGTCCCAAGGGCTTCGAGTCTCTGCTGGCAGGAGAGCTGCACGCGCTTGGCGCCGAGGGAGTGCGCCCGCTTGTGGGCCAGGTCTCGTTCACGGGAGGCCTTGCGGACGCCTATCGCTGCTGTCTGTGGTCTCGCCTGGCGTCAAACGTGACGCTTGTGCTGGCGCGCGTGGGGGCGGCCAATGCGGACCAGCTCTACGAGGGCCTCTCGGGCATCCCCTGGGAAGACCACGTGGCGCCCGGCGCAACCATGGCCATCGAGGCGCGCGGCACAAACGACCAGCTGAGAAACACGCAGTTTGTGGCCCTGCGCTCGAAGGACGCCGTGGCAGACAGGCTTCTCTCGCGCCGGGGCGCTCGGCCCCTGGTGAACACGGACGCGCCGGACGTGGGCATTGTGGTGCGCCTCTCGCGCGAGCGCGCGCTCGTGGGCATAGATCTTACGGGAGAGCCGCTCTTCAACCGCGGCTGGGAGGCACCCCTGGGCCACGGGCGCCTTGCTCCGCGCCGGGCGGACTACGCTGCGGCGCTTCTGGAGGCCGGCTGCTGGTTCCGCGACGTGCGACACGGCTCTCCCGTACTGGTGAACCTCTTCCCCGGCACCGGCAGCGTGGCCGTGGAGGCGGCGAGCCAGGCCCTCGACCGCGCGCCGGGGCTTCTGCGCACGCGCTGGGGCTTTTCGCACTGGGCCGGCCACGACGCCGAGGCCTGGGACGCCCTTGCGACCGAGGCCGCAGACCGAGCGGCGGCGGGTGCCGAGAACGGCGTGGAGCTTCTGCTCTGCGACACGCGGCCAGGCGCGGAGGGCGCGGCGAGAAGGGCACTTCGCGCCGCTGGCATGGACGTGGAGCCGCGCTTCCTCGCCGCAGGCGAACTTGCGGCCGCCGTGGGCGACGGCTCGCCGCTCCTGGTGGCAGACCTCGCGTGGCCGCAGCCGGACGACCTTGTCAGCGAGGCCGAGGCGCTCTCGCTCTTCTCGGCAGGGGCTGGAGCCGTGGCGGGGCACGAGGGCGCCGGCGTGGTAGCGCTCTCCCCCGACGACGCGGCGGACGCGGCCGCAGGCGGCGAGCCCGCGGAGGCGATTCCCGTGATCTTGGGCCGAGACGATGCAACCATCCGCTGCTACGACCCCATGTCACTCTCGGCGGAGCACCCGCTGGTGCAGCTGCGCGGAGACGCGGGCAGCGTTCCCGTGCTGGTGGGGGCATCGGACCAGTTTGCCGCTCGCCTCGCCAAGGTGGCCAAGCTCCGCGCCAAGTGGGCTGCGCGCGAGGATGTGAGCTGCTACCGCGTCTACGACGCCGACCTGCCGGACTACGCCGTCTCGATTGACCTGTACCGCGGGTCGGCCACGCCGGGCCGCTGGCTCTACGTCTCCGAGTACGCCGCGCCGCGCGACGTGGACGCGGGCCTTGCGCGCAGGCGCCTTCTCGACGTGCTGGCCATAGCGCCGCGCGTTCTGGACGTGGACCCCGCCAACGTGCACGTGCGTGTGCGCACGCGGGCACGCGGCGGCTCGCAGTACGCAGACGGCGGGCGAGAGGGACGCGGCGGATCTGCTCGCGACGAACGTCCCGCGCGCAGGCGTGACGGACGCGTGGAGCTGCCCCGCGGGGCGCACCTCGTGGACGAGGGCGGCCTCACCTTTGAGGTCAACTTCTCCGAGCGCCTGGACTGCGGGCTCTTCCTGGACCACCGCGAGACCCGCTCCATGGTGCGCGAGCTCATGAAGCGCACGCCGGGCGGAAGCTTCCTCAACCTCTTTGCCTACACCGGCACGGCAAGCTGCTACGCGGCGGACGGCGGCGCGGGGCTCACCACCACGGTGGACCTCTCCAGGCCGTCGCTCGACTGGGCGCGTCGCAACATGGAGCGAAACGGGTTTGTCGGGCGCAACCACGAGTTCATCCAGGCAGACGTACTTCAGTGGGTGGCCGACCGCCGCCACGAGCACCGCTACACCTGGGACCTCATCTTCTGCGACGTGCCCACGTTCTCAAACTCCAACCGCATGCACGCCAGCTCGTGGGACGTGCAGCGCGACCACGCGGACCTCATCATCTCTGTGTCCAGGCTGCTCTCGCGCGGCGGCTGCGCGATCTTCTCGTGCAACCTGCGAAGCTTCAAGCCCGATGTCGAGGCCCTCGAGAAGGCCGGCGTGGAGCTCGAAGACATCACCGCCAAGACCATCCCCGAGGACTTCTCGCGCAACCCTAAAATCCACCACGCCTACCTCGTCTCGCGCCGTGGATGAGACAAAGGGACAGTCCCTTTGTCTCATGCGCAGGTAAAGAAAACGCCGGGAGGCCTCATGCGAGACTTCCCGGCATCGTTATGAGACAAAGGGACTGTCCCTCTGTCTCATGCCTTCTGGTAGAAGTCGTGGATGTCGCGGTCCATCGCGGCAAGCGTGGGCTCATCCACGTAGGCCATGTGGCCGCAGCCGTAGCGCAGCCAGGTCACGCGCTCCTTGAGCGCAGGCGAGAGGAACTGGCAGCTCAGGTCGTGGCGCACGTTCCAGAACGTGGTGGCGGCGTCGTAGCGGCCGCCGATGATTGCGAGCTTCATCGCAGGGTTGCGGCGCAGCGCAAGCGCAACGTCGCCGGTCACGTTGGGCGCGCCGACCTTCTCGCCCGTACCGGGAACCTCGTGCTGCCAAATCCACTTGTGACCCACGCGCTCCCAGTTCTGCCCCAGGTAGACCGAGGGGCCCTGGTAGCCCAGCTCATCCGCGCAGAACGCGCGGAAGGCGTTGGTCCAGTTGGCCTCCACGGCGTCGTCGGCGGCATCCTCGCCACCCAGCCAGTCGAGGCTCGCCTGCATGGGCGACGGCTCGTCCGAGCAGAAGCGCATGTCCAGGCGGCCGCACACGCGCCCCTCGTCGCGCAGCAGCTCGCGGCGGAACTCCGTGAGCTCCACGCGCAGGTGATGACGCGCAAGGAAGTCGACGGGCAGCCCCACGAACTGCGAGAGCTGGCGCGCCACGTCACGCTCGCGCTCGGCGCCCAGGCGGTCGCCGCGGAGAAGCGCTGGTGCCAGCGTGTCATCGGCAAAGTCCATCGCGCGGTCAAACCACTCGTTGGGGTCCACGCCCTCGCCCGTGCGGCCAAAGAACTGCGCCGCAGCCGCGTAGGTGGGCATCATGCCCAGGTAGTAGAGGTCCTCGCCGGGAAGCGTCTGCACCCAGTCCCAGATGGCCGAGAGCATCACCACGCCGGTGAGCTTGACGGACTTCTCGCCCAGAAGCCTCATGAGCACGGCGTTCCTAAAGGTGCCGTAGGACTCGCCATAGAGGTAGATGGGGCTTGACCAGCGGTGGTTCTTCTCGAGCCAGTCCATGATCGCGCGCGCAAAGGCGTCAGCGTCGCCGTCGACCGAGAAGACCGTCGCAGGGTCGCAGTCGTCTGCAACCACTGACCAGCCGGTGCCTAGGGCGTCGAGAAACACGAGGTCAGAGTCCTTGAGCAGCGTATGAGGGTTGTCGGCCACCCGCGCGGATGCCGCCAGGTGATTGGTGCCGTCGGTCTCAACGCGGCGAGGCCCAATGCCGCCAAAGTTGATGGGCACCGATGCCGAGCCAGGGCCGCCGTTGTAGGCAAAGGTCACCGGGCGGGCGGAGTTGGGCTGGCCCTCCGCGTCCACAGCCACGTAGGAGAGCGAGAACATCTTGCCCTCAAGGCGGCCAGAGTCATCGCGGACGTCAAGGTGGGCGGCAGTGGACACGTAGTCGATGGTCCTCTCGCCGTCAGTCCACGAGAGGCGCGCGCTCGCCGGGTTGGGCACGCTCCTCACCACGTTTGCGGGCACGCCCTCATACGGGCGGCGCGGCGCCTCCGAGGCGGGCGCCGTCTGAGGCGCTTGCGTGTTCTCGTCTGCCATAAGAACCCCTTCCCTTGTAGAGCCTCGACCAGTTGTACAAGACCACCCAGCCGAGGATAGCGGCAACATGCACCATTCTACTCGCTCCCCGCTGTCCCCCGCTCCCCGCCGGCCCCCCGGCGAGACAGCACGATTTCCGCCGAGAGGAGCCGCAGGCAAACCCCGCTTCAACTGCATATACTTGTCAGAGGAGTGAAGCATTCACCTTTCTTTAAGGAGAGTGCTATATTCAACGATTTGTATTTGGAATAACCACGGATTCGCAGGTAGAACCCACGGAAATTGGAGCGTCATGGTTACATCCAACGCACCGGCCCCAACCAAGCGAGCCAGGAAGCCCATCAAGAAGGGCGGCATTCCACTCTCAGCAGGTATGGTGCTTGTAACGCTGGGCGTCGTCTACGGCGACATCGGCACCAGCCCCATGTACACCCTCAAGGCCATCATGACCGGCAACGGCGGCCTGGGCACCATGAGCGAGGACGTGGTTCTCGGCGCGCTGTCGCTGCTCATCTGGACCATCACGCTCATCACCACGGTCAAGTACGTGCTAGTGGCCATGAAGGCCGACAACCACAACGAGGGCGGCATCTTTGCGCTGTACAGCCTCGTCAGGCGCTGCGGCAAGTGGCTCATCATCCCCGCCATGGTCGGCGGCGCGGCACTTCTCGCCGACGGAATCCTGACCCCCGCCGTCACCGTGACCACCGCCATCGAGGGCCTGCGCACCATCGACTTCTTCTACGGCATCATCGGCGACAACCAGGCCATCGTGGTTGGCATCACCCTCGTTATTCTCTGCATCCTCTTTGCCATGCAGAAGGCGGGCACCTCCACCATCGGCAAGGCGTTTGGCCCGGTCATGACCGTGTGGTTCCTCTTCCTGGGCATCACCGGCCTCCTCAACGTGGGACTCGACCTCAACGTCTTTCGCGCGCTCAACCCGCTGCGCGGCATCATGTTTCTCTTTAACCACAACCTCAACGCCGCCGGCCTCATGGTGCTGGGCAACGTCTTCCTGTGCACCACCGGCGCCGAGGCCCTCTACTCCGACATGGGCCACGTGGGCAAGGCAAACATCTACTTCTCCTGGCCGTTCGTGAAGCTCTGCCTCATCCTCAACTACCTGGGCCAGGGCGCCTGGATTATCGCCAACCACGGCAGCGGCGAGCTTGCGGCCATCACGGACCTCAACCCCTTCTTCCAGATGCTGCCCGAGGAGTTCCGCGTCTTTGCCGTGATTCTCTCCACCTTTGCGGCCATCATCGCGTCGCAGGCGCTCATCACGGGCTCCTACTCCATTGTTTCCGAGGCCATTCGCCTCGACCTCATGCCCCACATGAAAATCAACTACCCCTCCGAGACGCGCGGCCAGATCTACATCCCGCTGGTAAACAACATCATGTGGATTGGCTGCATGGGCGTGGTGCTGCTCTTCCAGAGCTCCAAGCACATGGAGGCCGCCTACGGCCTGGCCATCACCTGCACCATGCTTATGACCACGCTCCTGCTGTTCTCGTACCTCTCGCGCATTCGCCGCAAGCCCGCGGCGGCCGTGGTGTTCCTCGTCTTCTTTGGCACCATCGAGCTCATGTTCTTCTTCTCGAGCCTCACCAAGTTCTTCCACGGCGGCTACGTCACCGTGCTTCTCGCCACCGTGCTCTTCCTCGTGATGTACATCTGGCGCCGCGGAACGGCCATCGAGCGCACGCAGTCCGTCTACCTGCCGGTTCGCGAGTACCTCGACCAGCTCTTTGACCTCTCGCACGACGAGTCCTACCCGCTGCTTGCCGACAACCTGGTGTTCCTCACCAACGACTCGTCGCTCGACAAGCTCGACCGCGACATCCTCTACTCAATCCTGGACAAGCGTCCCAAGCGCGCGAGGGCGTACTACTTCCTCAACGTCCAGGTGACCGACGAGCCCTACACCCACGAGTACATGGTCAACACCTTTGACACCGACTTCGTGTTCAAGGTCCAGCTGCGCCTGGGCTTCCGCGTGAACCAGCGCGTGAACACCTACCTCTACCAGATTGTCGAGGACCTGGTGGAGCACAACCAGCTGGCCCCGCAGAACCACAGGTACTCGATCTACCGCAAGCACAGCATCGTGGGCGACTTCCGCTTCTGCCTGATTCGCAAGGTCCTCTCGCCCGAGACGGACATCTCCGGGGCGGACTCGCGCACCATCGAGGCCAAGTACTTCATCCGCCGCCTGTGCGGCACGCCCATGCGCTGGTACGGCCTGGAGAACTCCTCGGTGATCTTTGAGTACGTGCCACTGTTCGCCAAGGCCAAGCGCCAGCACAAGCTCACGCGCATCCCCATCGACGCCAATGCGGTGCTGGCAGCGGCACCCAAGAAGGTCGTCGCAAAGCCCGCCGAGAACAGCGAGGACTCCGACGACGAGGACATCTTCTCTGCCTCGATGCACAACGAGCGCGAGGAGAATGCCAGCGACGCCGAGAAGACCCTGGTAGGCGGCGATACCGCAAGCTTTAAGCCACTGCGCATCGACGAGGACGACGAGGACTCCGAGGAGGAAGAGCTCGAGTACGCCGTCAAGGCCGCCGAGGCAAAGATTGGCGAGCAGGGCCAGGACGACGATAGGTAGTCCGCAGTCTTGTTGCCACATGCGAGAAAAACGCGGCTCCGGCGTCAATGCGACGCCGGAGCCGCAACTTTGTACGCCCCTACGGCACCCACGCGGGACCCGCTCCAGCCCTTGCCCATCCGCGCCGCTTTTCCTCGACGGTTTTCTCCAACACCTGGGTAGATAATCTGATGTCGCTACCACCAGACACCAAGCGCACGGAGGCGAGCGTGGAACTCGTTCGGACAAACCTCAGCGGAACCGCAAAGCAGCAGCTCACCACCTATGTCATGTCCCTCTACCGCAAGGGTCAGACAAAGCTCCCGCCCGAGAACGACCTCGCCAAGCTCTTTGGCGTAAGCAGAATCACCATCCGTCGTGCGCTTGGAGAGCTCGAGCGAGAGGGTCTCGTCCTCAGGGAGCAGGGGCGCGGCACCTTCATCAACCCCGCCTCCGCCAGTATCATAATCAACCTTGTCCCCGGTGAGGAGTTCACCAAGCTCATCGCCAAAAGTGGGCACCAAGCAACCATCACGGTCGTAGACATCTCCACCAGGCCCGCCGCGCTGGACGAGGCGGAGCGCCTTGGCGTTGCGCCGGGTACCGAGCTCTGCTCAGTCGAGAAGCTCTACTTTGCGGATGGCACGCCAGCAATCATCAGCGTAGACAGGTTCCCCACGTCCCTTGTCGAGAACCTCCCCACCGCAGAGTACCTCTCAGCCCACCCCATCTTCGACTATCTTCGGGACGAGGCGGGCGTCGCCATTGTGCGAGACAAGATTGAGATCGAGTCCATCACGCACCTCAGGGCCTGCCAGCTTGCCAAGGCAGGGGCGCAGCTGCGCTGCGAGACGGCACTCACGTTCAACGGCATCAACTACAACCGCGAAAACGTTCCCGTGATGGTAAACACAGAGATCTATGACACGAACATCGTGAAGTTCGAGCTGCTCCGCGTGAAGGACGTGTGCTAGGGGGCGCGCGGAACGGTCGCGAGCCTGGGTACAAGATGGCGGCATGGGCAGGAATGACATCCCTTACCCGAGAAGCGCCTCCAGGTACGTCGCGAAGCCGCTCTCGGCGTTGGTCGCCGTCACGTGGTCTGCCTCGGCAAGCAGCGCCTCGCACGCGTTGCCCACGGCCACGCCGTCCCCCGCCGCGCGAACCATCTCCAGGTCGTTGGGCGAGTCCCCAAACGCCACGCTCTGCTCGCGCGCAATGCCCAGCCTGTCGCAGAGCCACGCCAGCGCAGAGCCCTTCGACGCCCGCGCATCCACCACCTCGATGGCGCTGCCGTAGGAGCCCGTGTGCCGCAGCGTGGAGTCCTGCTCCACAGCTGCACGCGCAGCATCGGCAACCTCGCGCGAGCCCTCGACAACGCCCCAGCACATGCCCAGGCGCTCGACTGTGCGGGCATCGCGAATTACCTGCTCAAGCGGCTTGTCCACCAGCGTGCGGGACGCCTGCATGTACGCGGTCTGCGCCGCAGGCAGCCCCAGCTGCCCAATAAGCTCCCAGCTCGCCCTGTTGGTAAGCACGCGGCCGTCGGCAAACACCTCGAAGGTCATGCGGTCGAGAAGCCCGCCCACGCGCGAGAGCAGTGCCAGCGCGCGCCGTGCGCCCAGGCTCTGGTCGAGAAGAACCTTCTCGGACGTGGCGTCAATCACCACGGAGCCATCCGAGGGCACGCCGAAGTGCGTCGCCGGGTGGCGGCACACCTCGGGAGGAATCGCGTACCATGCGCGCCCCGTGCAGGGCACAAACTCGATGCCCTCCTCGGCCAGGCGGTCAAGCATAGCCATGTTGCGCGGCAGCAGCGACTTGTCAGGCGCAAGAAAGGTGTCGTCCATGTCCGAGAAGACGATGCGCGGACGCACGGGGGCGCCCTGCGCATCAGTGTGAGAGCTACTGCCCATCTGTCACGCCAGCGTCCTTCTCGTCCGCGGCGCCCTTCTCGCCTGCGGCGGCAGCGTCGCGTTCCGCCAGCGGCACGTACTCGCGCATGTCGAAGACCGAGCGGTATGCCGGCCTAATGATGCGGCCCGCGCCGTAGAGCTCCTCCATGCGGTGCGCCGCCCAGCCGGCGACGCGCGCCATGGCAAAGATAGGCGTGTAGAGGTCCTTGGGCACGCCGAGCATGGAGTAGACAAAGCCCGTGTACATGTCGATGTTAGCGCAGATGGGCTTCTTGGTGCCCTTGACGTTGCGCATGACCTCGGGCCCCAGGCGCTCGATGCTCTCGATGAGGTTGAGCTTGTCCTCGGCGCCCTTCTGGTGAGCCAGCTTGCGAGCGTAGTGCTTGACCAGCTGCGCGCGGGGGTCAGAGAGCGTGTAGACAGCGTGGCCAAGGCCGTAGATGAGGCCGGTCTTGTCAAAGGCCTCGCCGCGGACGATCTTCTCGAGATAGCCCGCCACCTCATCATCGTTGGTCCAGTCGGCCACGTGGGAGCCAATGTCGTCGATCATCTGGCCAACCTTGAAGTTGGCACCGCCGTGCTTGGGCCCCTTGAGCGAGCCCAGTGCCGCCGCGTAGGCGGAGTAGGCGTCGGTCCCCGAGGACGAGAGCACGCGCGTGGTGAAGGTGGAGTTGTTGCCGCCGCCATGCTCCACGTGGAGCATGAGCATAACGTCGAGCATCATGGCCTCGTCGTGCGTGAAGCCCTCGTCGCCGCGGAGTACGTCGAGCACCGTCTCGGCCATCGAGAAGCCCTCGCGCGCTGGCGGCACCACCAGACGGTCCTCGTTCATCGCCGCCACGCTTGCGGCGTGCGCCACGGCAGCCGTGCGCGGCCAACGGCCAAGCAGCGAAAGGGCAACGTCGATCTCGTGCTCGGGCGAGGTGTCGTCCGGCGTGGGATCGAAGGCGTAGAGCAGGAGCGTGGCGCGCTGCAGCACGTTCATGATCGAGTGGCTGTACGTGGTGCGGGGGAAAATCGAGAGGTAGCCGTCAGGCAGCTGCCTGCGCGAGTCGATGCGGGCGCGGAAGTCGTCCAGCTCGGCAGTGGTGGGCAGGTGCCCGGTGATCACGAGGTAGGCCACCTCCTCGTAGCCAAAGCGGTCCTCGCGCTGCGGTCCTGCCACCAGGTCCTCAATGTGGTAGCCACGAAGGATGAGGTCACCCTTGTCGGGCACGACCACGCCGTTCTCCTTGGTGTAGCCGTGGACGTTCGAGATGGTAGTGAGACCCACGAGCACGCCGGAGCCATCGGCGTTGCGCAGGCCGCGCTTCACGTCGTAGCGGCTGTAGAGGTCGCCGTCCAGGACGTCGGCGTCCTTGTAGCCGTCATAGAGGCCATCGGAGACGGCGGGACGGCCCAGGGCCTTGGACGGCATGGGGTAGGCGTCCGCCACGTGCGTCATGGCGGAGGTGTCGAGCGTCGAGAGGATGGGCCCAAAGACCTCGTTCCTGCTGCGGTTTGACTTGAAGAGGGGCATGGCCTAACACCTTTCTCGCCGTCCCGCAACGCAAGACGGACGCGCCGAAGACCGTTGTGTGCGCTGAGAAGAGCTACAAGCGATACATGTAGCGGAAGACTTCCTCACGCTGGATGCGAATCTGGACGCCCAAGCGCTCCGAGAGCGCGTCGAGGGCACCCTTGAGCTCGGAGAAGTCCGTCTTGACCTGTGCCAGGTCCACGAGCATGGTCATCGTGAACGTGCCCTGGAGGATGGTCTGCGAGATGTCGAGGATGTTGGCGGAACGCTCAGAGAGCTCCGTGGACACTGCTGCCACGATGCCCGGGCGGTCATGTCCCAGGACGGTGATGATCGCGCGGTTCTGGTCTGTCTCGTCTGCGGTGGGCACGAATCCTCCTTGGTCGAGGCCATATGGTTGAGTGAGTCCAATTCTACCCAAGGCAAGTGCTTTGCCCACGCTTTAGTGAGAATGGCAACGCAGCGGAAAGAATGTGGTGGGCGCATGCTGTGAGCATAACGCCTTCGATAAGAAAGCCGACCGCACGTGGCGGCCGGCTTTGCGTGCGAGATATGTGTGCAAGCGAGTGGTCTAGTTCTCCTCGGCAGCAGCATCAAGCGCGCCCTCGAAGAGCGCCTGGACGTCCTCGGGCGTGGTGTCGAGCGCGACGGAGAGCTCTTGGAGCGAGCGGGCTGTTGCCAGCTTGAGGATACGGTCAAAGGCCACGGGCGGCTTCTTGTTGCGGGACTTGACCTCGTCGATGCGCTCGCGGAAGGTCTTTACGATGCGAACGGAATCCTGGCAGCTGCCGCGGCGAATCTCGACCTTGAAGTGCTGCTCCTCCAGGGTTCCGCTGTGCTCGGAATAGGATTCGACCTCCATGGTGGGGTACTCGTCGATGATGGCGCGCGCCTCGTCTGCCGAGAGGACCGGGCGCAGGCGAGACTCGCTGGAGACGGGGTAACTGATGCGCATGGGGTGGCGCTCCCCAACAGGCATGAGCTGGTAGCAGGGGGTGGGGCCATCTGTCACTTCCTCGACACGGCACACGCCCTGACCCGGATGGACAACGTACTCACCAATCTCATACATGCGAAAACTCCTTTCTCATGTATATTATATTAGCACGATAACAGAGTTTTCTATACCGTTTAGGTATATGCCCTTGCCTATTGCGGCAAAGCACACTATCTTTTTTGGTTTATTTCGTTGCAGCGTGGGTGCGGGGCGGATTCCATTGTCCCTAGTCGACCATCGTGATGGAGGCAATGACGGGCTGATCCTCCTTGGGGAGAATCCCGTTGGAATCGCCCTTGTCGGCAGTCGCATTCACAATGGCGTCGACCACGTCCATGCCGCCCGTCACGTTGCCAAAGGCGGCGTACTGGCCGTTGAGCGAGGCCGCCGTCTTCTGGACGATGAAGAACTGCGAGCTGGCCGAGTTGTAGTCCGACGAGCGTGCCATCGAGATGGTGCCGCGCACGTGGGCAATGTCGTTCTTCACCCCGTTTGCCGAGAACTCTCCCTTGATGGTGGTCCCCGAGCCGCCGGTGCCGTCGCCGTTGGGGTCGCCGCCCTGGATCATGAAGTCACACACCACGCGGTGGAAGGTGAGCCCGTTGTAGAAGCCCTGCTCGACCAAGCCGGCAAAGTTGGACACGGTGATGGGCGCGACGTTGGCGTTCAAGGCAACCGAGATGGTGCCGTAGTCCGTGACCTCGATGGTCGCATGGTGGATGCCTGAAGCGTAGGGGCCCGTGGGCTGGTCGCTGGGGTCCGTGGCATCGCTGCTCGTCAAGGAGTCGGACGCCGCATCCGAGGAGGACGAGGAGGTGCTTGCGCTCCCCTCCCCGCTCGCGCTGGAGGAGGCTCCGCAGGCGGCAAGCGAGAAGGACGCCGCAGCAAGCGCCAGGATCATGAAGTCGCGCCTTGTGATGGCCGCGTATGCCGTACGTACGTTGTTCTCGTCAGTCATATTCCACTCCATGAGACAAAGGGACAGTCCCCTTGTCTCATTCGCAGCAGGAAGTGATCCAGGAGAGGAGGTTGTCGCTCGCGGTGCCCGAGCGCTCGGCCATCACGTGGCCCTGGCCCCACACGGGAACATAGGTGACGTCCTCGACACCGCTGAAGTGGCGCAGCGCAAGCACCAGATTGGCGGAGGTAGCAAGCGAGGTCGAAGTGTCAAAGACGCCCTCGTTCACGCGCCAGTGCGGCGCCACGGAACCGGTGCCATAGCCGCCATAGGTGCCGCTCAGGAAGTAGAGCGGGTTGAACATCGAGACGCGCGTAGAGATGTCCGAGTCGAGGGAGTCGGCCTTCTCGAGGTCATCCTGCCAGGCGGTGGCGTAGGACTCGTCCCAGCCCTCAAGCGATGCGTAGGCGTCGGCGTTTGCGGCCACGCGCTCGCCAACCGTCTCGTCAAAGTGCAGGGTACTCTCCTCGCCAATACCAAAGAGCTGGTTGGTCTTCGTGGAACGGTCGGCAGCATCAAAGGCGGGAACCGAGAGCTCGGCGGGACGAAGGTGCGTCGAGAAGTCGCGCAGACTCGAGATGGAGACCGTCTGGCGGCTCACGTTGTAGTTGATCCACCAGTAGTCGGAGTTCAGCGCCGCAAAGTAGTTCTGCACGGTGTCGTAGATGGTGGACTGCACCTGCGTGGTGCCCGTTGGGAGCGTCGTGATAGTCGTGGTAGCGGTGTCGCCCGTCGAGCCTGTGGCGTCCGTGCTGGCACCGTCACCCTGGGCATCCGCAGCAGCAGAGGACTGCGCCTCCTGCTTGGCAGCCGCCACGGCGGCCTCCGTAGCACGCGCGGTAGCGAGGTTGGGGTCGCCCGGGAAGCTTGGGTCATCCATATGCTGCGGCGTGTACGTGTACGGGAACGTGGTGTCCGAGACAAAGTTGGTCGCCGAGTCATTAAGAATGGAGATGAGCTGGCTCGCGTAGGAGCCGAGCGTGTAGACGCCGCCCTCGGACTCGTCGAGCGTGAGCTGGGAGTCGTCGGAGTCGCGCAAATCCATCGCGTTGATGTAGCTCGCGTAGTCCGCGGCAAGGCCCTGCGAGAGGGCGGCCGTCCACGTGCCGTCCGCACGATTGCCCGCCGTCGAGAACTGCCCCATCATCCACTCGTAGGACGCGTCGGCCATGTCGAAGGAGGTGACCGGGCACCACGACGCGCTGCCAAAGACGGCGTCCGAGACGGCGTTGCCCTCGGCATCGTGCGTGATGGCGCCAATGGAGTCCAGGTAGGGCTTGTAAATCTCAGCATCTCCAGCAGAGCCGAGCAGCGCGCTCACGCCGCCACCGGCAGAGAAGCCAAACGAGAAGACCCGCGAGGTGTCACAGGGAAGCGCGTCCTTGTTGTAGCGCAGGTAGCGGATGGCGGCCTTGAGGTCGACCACAGGCCAGGGTGCACCGCCGGGATAGAGGTCGGTGGAGCCGGTCGAGGAGTCATAGCCAGCGCTCCTCCCGCGGAAGCCCGCGTACACGTAGATGCAGCCGGCATCGAGGAAGGTGCCCAGGCCGTCGTAGCCGTACTTTGTGGGGCTCGCCTGCGGTGAGAGCGTGCCGCTGTTGATAGGCAGAAGGACGGGCGCCGTGGACGGCGTGAAGCCGCCCACCACGGCCTTCTCGTTCACCGTGCATGAGTAGGTGTCGCCCTTCTTCTCGGCCGTGAAGAACTTGCCGGGAACAAAGATCGCCAGGGACTCGTAGGCCGTCGTGGCGGGCTTCAGGCAGTAGGTGAGGCCCAGCTGGTAGTAGACGTCGTTGTCCGCATCATACTTCCAGGCAGACGTGTCGAGCGCCAGGCTCTTGAACTCGCCCAGGTCCACGTTGTCGGCAGGCTGCGTCGTGGTGTCCGTGGACTGGTCGGAGTTGTTGTCGGCCTGCTGCCGCGTGGGAGCGCTGCAGGCGGCGAGGCCCATGCTTGCGGCACCAGCCGATGCAAGCTCGAGGAATTCCCTTCGTGTCCAGCTCATCGCAGACCCCCCTGAAATGGTAACGGGCCGCGGTGCGGCCCGGAAGACGTTAGCGAGAGGCACGGCGCCTACTTGGCAGCCTTGCCTTTGTTCTTGGCGTCGTTGTACTTGTCGTCGCGGCGATCCGGCCCCCAGAAGCAGCAGGAGTACATGCCAGGGCCCACGTGGCAGCCGATGGTAGGGCCAATGCTCGAGCGGTAGACCTTAAGCTCGTGCTCGGTAGGCTTGAGCATGCGGGCAAGCGAGTCGCCGTCGGCCACGCAGTCCGCGTCGCCAATTGCCACCACGTGGCCCTCGTAGGACGAGTCGTGGAAGTCCTCGTAGAACTCGGCCATCTTGCGCATGGCCTTCCTGCGGCCGCGCGCCATGCCCATGATTGCCAGCGAACCATCGAGGTTGAAGGTGAGGAGCGGCTTCACGTCGAGAAGGCCGCCGACCACGGCGACGGACTTGGGGATGCGGCCTCCACGGTGGAGCGCATCGAGGTTGTCCACCATGAAGATGGTGTGAGCGTGGAAGCGCGCGTCCTCTGCCCAGGCAACCAGCTCCTCGGCCGTCAGACCCTGGTCGCGCTTCTCGATGGCGGCGTGGATGAAGAGGTTCTGCGTGGTGGATCCTATGAGGCAGTCGACTACGTAGATGGGCGTGGGGAGCGTGCCGCCGTGCTTCTCGCGCACGCGGTCAAGCGCCGTCACGGCACCGTTGTACGCGCCGGAGATGCCGCTCGAGAGGGCAAAGTGAACCGTGGGGATGCCGGAGGCAATGGCCTTCTCGAACGCCTCCTCGTAGACCATCTGGGAGGGCTGCGAGGTCATGGGGCAGGCGCCGTTCTCGATGGCGGAGTAGAAGTCGTGGGCCGAGCGTGACTGGAAGAGGTCGTCGACACCGGAGAGGCCACCGTCAGGCTTGCTTGCCTCGGTATAGGTGAACGAGAGGCACGTGATGCCCGCCCGCTCGACCTCCTCGGGGGAAAAGTCGCAGCACGAGTCCGTCATGATGTTGCACTTGGTCGCCATGTGGTCTCCTCGGTCGCCCTTGTTGTCCGGGTAGTATTGTAAGCGTACCCGCGCGTGGGGTCGTTTGCACAGGCAACAACCACGATAAACGGAGAGCTTGCAGCCGGGAGAGCGGGACGGCGGCGGGCACCCGAGGGAGACGCTATGTTCGCGAGAAAGAGCAGAGACGAGGTCGAGGGCGGCGGTGCGGCCGCCAGCGACGCAGCCGGCGGCGACACGCGGCGGATCCACGTGCGCTTCGTGGGGCAGGTGCAGGGCGTGGGCTTTAGGTGGACCAGCCAGCGCGTGGCCTTTGACCTGGGGCTTACCGGTTGGGTGAGAAACGAGCCCGATGGCTCGGTGAGCATGGAGCTCCAGGGGCCAAGCGAGGCCGTGGCCACGTTCTTCACGCGGCTGCTCGAGAGCTACCGGCGCTTCCCCATCAGCTACACCATCGACTCCAAGGAGGACATCCCGCCCATGCCGGGCGAGACCGAGTTCTCCGTGCGCTTCTAGGCGGCCGCATGGCCGCGATTGCAACAACGCTCTTCTCGCTTGACGCCATTGCTGCGTCGGGGCAGGTGTTTACGTGGCGGCGCGCCAAGGACGGGTGGCTTGTCGCCAGCGGAGAAAGGCGGTGTCTGCTCTCGCAGGAGGGCGATGCCGAGAAGGGCGTTGTCTTCGTACGGCGCGCGGACGGAAGCGACGTCAACGCCGACGAGCTTGCCTATTGGCGCCACTACCTGGCCCTGGACGTGGACTACGAGATGATCCTGGACGAGCTTGCCATGCCAGCCGAGGTCATGGAGGTGGGTGTCGGGATTAGGGTGCTCGCCCAGGACTGGTGGGACACGGCCGTGAGCTTTGTGGTGTCGCAAAACTCGAACATCGTACGCATCCAGCGGACGATGGATGCATTGCTCGACGCGGGTGGAGGGTGCGTGCCGGGGCCAGACCAGCTGGCGGAGCTTCTCGGCGACGAGGCATTTGCAGCGGGGCTCAAGCTGGGGTACAGAAGGCCCTACCTCGAGGCGCTTGCGGCGCGGGCGCAGGCCTGGCACCCCGCGCGGATTGACCGGCGGGACGTCTCGCTAGAGGAGTCCATGGCCGAGCTTGAGGAGAGCCCAGGCATTGGCCCCAAGGTTGCAAGCTGCATTTGCCTCTTTGGGCTGGGGTATCTCGATGCGGTGCCACGCGACACCTGGATCAAGCGGGCGGAGCGCGAGCACCACGTGGCGTGGAACGCGCGTTGGGGCGGAATCCAGCAGCAGTTTGTCTTCGCGTGGATGCGCGAGAAGGGACGTGGAAAATGAAGGTCGTCAACATCCTCGAGATTGCCGACGTAAACGAGGCTCTGCTCAATGCTGGGGTACCGGCGCGCGTACGCCTGCGCGATGCATGCGGTGGGCAGTCGCTGTGGGTGGAGGTGAGCCGCGAGGCGGTTGCCGAGAAGGACGATGCCGCCGTGCTGGCGGCGGCGCGCAAGGTCGTGAGCTCATACTTTGCCGGAAGGTCGAAGCCCGTGGCGTTCGACGAGGACGGCAAGTCCTTCCGCCTGGCGTAGAGGCTGGCGGGGGTTCCGAAACGTTGAACTACATACGGCCCATGGCGATGGAAGTGGGAGCAGAGCATAATCCCCTCATCACGCTGGCTGTAGAGTGCGCAAACCGTAGTGAATGGGCCCATCGTTGCCCGCCCATGGTTGGCCTCGCACATTAACTACTCCTCTTCTGGTCTCCCGTGCCAGTCGGGAGCGTGGCGGGGCGATAACGTTACGTCGAACTCGTCCTCGTTACATTAATTTGGGCCGTTCTGCATCGAACTGCCCTTCGTTACATGAGGTTTCGGACACACGTCAAGTAGTGACTGTTTGCAGTCATTACAAAAGCCCAGGTAGATTTGTAAATCAAAAACATAACTACCTGGGAAATCGAATCCAATCCCTAAAAAGGCATGTTAACGAAGGGCAGTTCGATGCAACCACGAGAAATTTTGTGCAACCAAAGGCGGTTCGATGCAGTCCTAGGGCAGGACGGATTCCCAAGGCAAACCAATTCTTCGTTTCCCGCCCGATGATTTTCTCGGCATTGCAAAGATTGTCATTGACCTTTTCTCGGGGTTTGGTATAGTAAACGAGCTTGCAAGAGCAAGCCTTTGGCTGGGTAGCTCAGTTGGTAGAGCAGGGGACTGAAAATCCCCGTGTCAGGGGTTCGACTCCCTTCCCCGCCACCAGTAAACACGCAGGTCAGGGCACTAGCTGCTCTGGCCTGCTTTTTTGTGTGCTTCACCATGTGCTTCAAATGTGCTTCACGGATTATGAGAGCTTTGCAAAAGCCCAGTTGGCGGAGAGCCGCGCGAGGACCTCCGCCAGCCGGAGACCCCCCGCCCTGGGGCACGCACAATCTGCGTACCCATGCGTTCGGCACCGCTTAGCCCATGCCCTAAACGCCGCTTAGCCCATGATCGATAGCAACGCCCCGCCGATTGCATCACTTGAACTGACGGAAACCCGCCCATGCGGCGCGGCGCAGGCGACCGAGGGCGCGAGAGGGCAAAACCGCAGGTAGGGAGGGCAGTTGGGAGGGGGTCGAATCGTGACCACTATCGCCACCCCTACCCAGCATAGGGCCTGATTTTTTCGCGCGGCCGAAATTGAGGGTTCCGGGTGTTACAAGGCGGGGTGTAACGGGGGCTTGCGGCCCTCAGGCGCGTTGCGCCCGCTTCTTCGCCGCCTGGTACTCCCTCTCGGCCCTCTTCTGGCAAGCCTCCTCCTCCTCGCGCAGCCGGGTGAGCCTCTCCGTCCAGCACGTCGGGCACATGCCGTGCCTTCCCGCCGACGTGTGGGGCCTCACCTCGCGCATGCCGCACACGGGACAGACGTCGCCCGGCCTCACCCTGAGCGACACGTGCGCCTTGGAGGCCATGCGCCTGACGGCCTTCGGTGAGCGCCCGAGTATCGCCGCCACCGCGTCCGCCCCCTCGTTGCGCATGGTGGAGAGGGTCTTCAGCTCGCCCGTTGTCCAGGGCCTCCTCTCGTTCGGGTACGCCGTCCCACCTGCGGAGGGGCCAGGCGTGGCCCCGGTGTTCGTGTCTCCCATGGCATTTCCTGAGTGCCTCGTCCACGCCAAGGCACCTTGCCACGCCCTCGATGTTGAACCGCACCTCTCACGTGCGCCCGTTCACGCAGACGCGCAGGACTCCGAACTCCGCCTTCTCGACGAGAAATCATTCGGAATTACAGGGACGCGAGTACCAACCGCGCCCCCAGGGACTACAGCCTTCTCAGATTCTTTTGCTTGTAACTGCTTGCATCTGTGGGGTCATTTTCAGCTCCTTCCCCGTGGCCGACTTGACCACGGGGCTGATTGGCGCCTCGCCTACCTGTCACCGCCGAACGTGAGGAACAGCCCGCCGAGCAGGCAGTGACTGCTGGGCTTGCGCTCAACGGGTGGCCTCTCGGGCTTCTGGTACCTCGCGCCCTTGGCCTCGGCCAGGATGCGCACAGCCTCGGCCTGGTTCCTCTCCCAGCGCTTCTCGGCCTTGGCCTTTGCCTCGGGGGACTCGTACATCTCGTACGCGGTCATCGCGCGGATTACCTCGTGGTTTCCCTTGTCCCCCACGTCGAGCCTGCGCATGCCCCGCACGCGGGCCAGCTGGCGCTCAAGCTCGGCCTGGTCCTCCCAGGGGTCGAGCGGGTAGTCGTGCTCCTCGACGGAGAGGACGTGCCACTTGCCGTCCTCGCGCTGGCCGACGTGGTAGAAGACGGGGAACTCGTACGGGTCGGTGACGGCAAAAAGCTCTCTGCCGTCCGTGAACACGTCCCATGTGGTCTCGCTGTTGCCGATGAGCGTGAGACGGCCCTTCCTCGGCTCCGCCTGCTGGTAGCTCGCCCTCATGCTCCTGCTTGCCATGGTGGCCTCCGTTCCGTGTGGCCCGGGGCGGCAGCCGTTGCCCAGGCCATCGTTTGCCCAGATTGTACCCGCAGCCTACAGCCGCTCAATCCATTTCCGCGACGTCTGGAGCCGGTTTCGGTTTGGCCCCGGCCAGCATCACCGTCACTCACACCAACGGAGCCTCTCACCCACGCATCAATTGAGCCCAAACAGGCACGCCCTTATCATGCATGTGAACATACATGCCGGTAGACAAGGACGGTCATGGATGGACCGAGTGCCGCAGTGCTGGTTGCGGTGCACAGACGGGCAATGCGATTGGAGCAAGGTATGGACACCAACTTGTGCGTACGCCACATGCTTGACAAGGCCGGTCTGTCTCCGAATGCCGCATGCCAATCGATGGGAAGAGCAAACGGCTATGTAGACCAGTCCCTCAAGCGCAAGGGCGGCATAGGCGCACCGGCGTTGGCGGAGATAGCCCAGGCGTGCGGTTACAAGCTGCAACTCGTCGGACGAGGGGAGACGCTGAGCATAGATCCAGCGAACAAGAGCGAAGCCGAGAACACGCAGAAGGCGCCACGCAAAGGCAGCATGCCGCTTTTCGGAAGTGGCGACACCACATGGAGCATCTTCACGGACGGCAGCGAGCTTCTGGCCGTCACGGACCCGTACGAGTTCCCCGTCTTCTACCACATAGGCCAGTGCGAGGACGGCAAGTGGCACGTCCTCTCCGTCGAGGAGCACAACTACGCGAAGGAGGGCGAGGGAGAACTAGAGCACCAACTGGTCCGCGTGCGGGGGCTGCGGCAGCTGCACGGAGATGACAAGGGTTGGCACGAGGCGTTCCGAGCCATGGACCTATACGTAAACTGCGAGTCCCCCGAGGCAAAGGCAAAGGCCGAGAAGCGCTGGCAGGAGGTACAGGAGAACGTCGCCCGCGAGCTGGCCGAGGCCAAGGGCGCGAGGTACCAGAAGCCAGAGAGGCCGCCCGTCGAGCGCAAGCCCAGCAAGAAGGGCCCCAAGTTCTTCACGGGACTCTTCATCACGTTCGGTGGAGACAAGTAACGCTCGCAAGGATTGCCCCACGTTCTTCTCGCCAAAACGGCCCGCGACGCACAGGCGCCGCGGGCCGCAACATTGTCGTTCGGCGGCAAACTTGGAACTGACCGTCTTCCCTACTCCGCCAGCTTCGCCACGATGGCAGCGGCAAGGGCATCGATCTGCTCAAGCGCGCCCTCGTCCACCGCGGAAGTCACATGCACCTCGGGATCGAGCACCTCCATGCCCTTCATGCGCTGAATGGCGTCGAGCATGAGCGAGCCCGCCTGCGGCGCCCACGAGCCGTTGTAGATAACGCCGACGGTGCGGTTCTTCATCGCGTGGGCGTTGAGGTCCTCGAGAAGCTCGCGCATTCCGTCGAAGATACCCATGTTGTACGTGGCAGACGCAAAAACGAGCACCGGCGAGCGGAAGGACTGCGAGACCATCTCGGAAACAGGGGTCTTGGAGACGTCGTAGACGCGAACGTCGTGCACGCCCGCCTCGGCAAGCTTGGTCGAGAGGATATCCGCCGCGTTGGCAGTCCCACCGTAGATGGAGCCGTAGAAGATGGCAACGGACTTGTCCTCGGGCTCGTAGGCGGCCCACTTCTGGTAGCGAGAGAGAATCTGGTCAAAGTCGCGGCGCCAGATGTGCGCGTGAAGCGGCGCGATCTCCTTGATGTCCAGCTTGGAGGCCTTCTTGAGCAGCGACGTCACCTGCAGGCCGTACTTGCCCACGATGTTGGTGTAGTAGCGACGCGCCTCGTCCGCCCAGTCGCGCTCCCAGTCGACCTCGTCGGCAAAGATTGCGCCACCGGTGGCGCCAAACGCACCAAAGGCGTCTGCCGAGAACAACGTGCCCGTGAGCTGGTCGAAGCTCACCATGACCTCCGGCCAGTGGACCATAGGTGCCAGGACAAACTGCAGCGTGTGGCGGCCAAGCGAGAGAGTGTCGCCCTCCTTGACCTTGATGGCGTGCGGCGTGGGGTCAAAGCCATGGAACTGGCGGACAAGATCGAAGGCCTTGGGGGTGCCGACGAGCTTGAGGTTGGGCCACCTGCGGACAAGGTCGGGGATGACGGCACAGTGGTCGGGCTCCATGTGATCAATCACCAGGTAGTCCAGGGGACGGCCGTCCAGGACGTGGGCAAGGTTCTCCTCGAACTGGCGCGAGACCGCCTCGTCGACGCCGTCGAGCAGGCAGGTCTTCTCGTCCATGATGAGGTAGTTGTTGTAAGACATGCCGTTTGGCACGGGATAGGTGTTCTCGAACAGCTGAATCCTGCGATCAGACGCACCCAGCCACCAGGTGTCCTCGCAAATCACGCGCACGTTGTACATTGCTCTCCCTTCGCCCGCTTCCGGGCGGCACGGGCGGCGCTTTGCCACCCGACTGCCATGTCCAAACCAAACGCCCCGCTCGATACGCCGGGGCGTTTGGCAAGCGCTTGCATAGTCCGCTCTGATGATATTCGATTCCACGAAGCTGCGCGCCCAGGGAGCCGAGAGAACCGCAAAGTCGTACGAGGGCGAGGCCGTTCGTTGGGTTCCGGAATCCGGATAGGTGCGAAGCCTTGAGCTGCGGAGCTGCGGCTCAGCGGTCGCCGACGCTAGAACGCACCGCCGCCTCCACCACCGCCAAAGCCACCCCCTCCGCCAGAGGAGAAGCCGCCTCCCCCGCCGCTGCCGCTTGCGTCGACCGAGTTGGCAATCGCCGCCACCGAAGCATCGTGGATGGCACCGCTGAAGACATCCGCGGGAGAGCCCACACCCGGCTGGCCGATGTAGTACCAGTAGTAAATCGGCATGAAGTCCGGATCGTCGATGAGCTCGGGCATGGCAACCTTGAGCTGCTCGATGACCTTGTCCGCAACGCCGAGCGCCACCGCCATCACCAGCAGGCGGTTCCAAAGGATAACGTCACTCGGCACCGCCTCGTCCAGGCGGGTGAACTCCTGGAGCCAGCGCTTGAGGGCCAGGACCTTGGCCTTTGTCTCGACCCCCTCAACACTAATGTCCTTGAAGAACCTGTCGCTGAGCAGGAACAGCGAGATACCACCGCTTGCGCCGCAGACCGCGGTGACGCCAAGTGCGAGAAGGATGTCGGCCTCGAACATGATGCCAACAACGAACAGCTCCAGGAATGCCGCAAGGATGGAGAACGCACTAAGCCCAACGGCAAGCCCGTGGCCTGTCCCCTTGAGAGAGCCGTTGCCCGCGAAGCGCTTGAGGTACTCAACCCTGATCGAGGACTGCCAGGACTCGTAGGCGTCCGAGTACGCCTCTGGCGAGGACTTTGCGTACTTCTTGATGGCAGAGAAGTACAGGGCAGGCTCGCTTCCGGTGTACGAGGGGTCATTAGGCGCCTGTATCCTACGCGCAACGCGGTGGAAGAGGAATTCCACGGCAGCCTCATCCGCGCGCTTGGCGGATTTGCACTCCGCGGGAGTGCCAAAGGTCCCCTGGGGAATTGGTCCCACGATTGACGCGCGGTAGTCGTCGAACCGCTTGGAACCGAGCATCTTCTTCTTGCTCACGTTAACCTTGTCGAGCTGCACGGCATGCTCGTCAGTGAGGCGCATGAGCGAGGCGGTGAGGCCATCGGGGCCAGGGTCCTCGCCGGTGGCAAGCATGGCGAGAACCACCGGGTGATCGCCCGTGGGGACGTCCCGGAAGTATTTGTCGTCAAACTGCGCCGCGTGCGAGGTCTTGTAGCGACGCATTGCGATTACCGTGGCAACAATGGCCGCCACCGCGACGGCAAGGCAGAGCCCTGTGACCCCATACACAGCCGCGCGTGCCGCGGCGCGCCGAGCGTTTGCGTTGTCGGCGTTCTTCTGCTCCTCCGCGAGAATGGAGCTGAGCACTGTCCCCGAGGTCTCTGGGCAGTCGGAGATCCAGGTGGCCGGGAAGGTGATGCGCGCCTCGGCGTACTCGCTGGTGCCGACGCCCGGCACGGAATAGACCACGTCGTTCCCGTCGAACGCAAGGCTTGCGTCCAGGGGGCCGTGGCCCCAGGCCCGCACGTTGTCACCACCCGCCACGGACTCTCCGCTCGGAACGGGCAAGTGGATGGTGCAGGTAACGTTTTGCGACTCCACGTCCCAGCCGTCAGAGACAAACTTCCAATACAGCTCACCCGTATCCGACCAGCGCGTGGCAATACCATCGGCAAAGTAGGACACGTAGAACTGCACCGTTGTGTCACTCTGGGCAGAGTAGAGCTTGACCTGCAGGTAGGAGCCCCCGTCCGTGATGGAGTAGGTCTCGTTGGCGCCAGAGCTGGACTCCGCGAAGGAGCGGGCCTCGCCGTTCTCGACAATGCCGGCATCCAGCACCTGGACACTCACCGTGCGCCCGTTGGAGCTGTTCTCCCCCTTGGGAATCTTCCAGTAGACACCATGGAAGTCCCCGCTGAAGTCGAAGGTTCGCACTTCGGTCACGGTAAGACCACCCGACGTGTCCAGCGTCGCGTCGATGTCCGTCTGGTCCATGCTGTAGTCATCCGCATGTGCGGGAGTGACGCCAAGCACAAGAGCAAAGAGCATGACCAGGAGCGGAAGCACGAGAAGCGCAGGCCTACGGCGCCTAAGGACGCCGGCGGGGTGCCGGTTACTCATAGAATCCCCCAATGAACGGTTGTGGAAGACCTTGTGGCAGCGCGGTCCCAGAATACCAGAGCAAGGCTCATGCCTCAGCCCGCACCGGCGTGACGAAGGCGCCGCAGATGGAGACCGTCCATCCAAGGGGAACGAGAACCTCTCCTCTCACCTCCCTTCCGGAGAACATCGCGGGGTTGGTGGCCCCCAAGTCTATGACGCGCATGCCCTCCTCGCCATCCTGCGCGGGAAGTATCCGAACGTGCGAGCGGGACACGGCACGCGAGCGGAGCACAACGTCACACGTCTGATCACGGCCTATGACCAGGCCCTCATTGGGTATGGGAAGCCTTACCTCCATGGAGGGCGTACGCACCCAGCAGAGCACCTCACGGGAGGACGGCTGGGTATCTGGGCTTAATGCAGCCGTGGCGATTGCCTTATTGCCAACGCCCGAGAGATCAAGCGTGTCGTCCTCCCAGCCGGACTCGGCAGGGGGCAGCCCCGCATCCCAGAGGAACGGCTCGTCTTCCACAAGCTCTGGCAGCAAGGGCTCCTCGGCGGCAGAAGCCGTCTCCTCTGTCTTGGGCACAGCTGGACTAGCCGGTGCCGGAACGTCCCTCCCGGGCGGAAACTCGTAAAGGCAGCCGTAGCAGACATGCATGTCCGCAAAGAGCTCCTCGCCGCAACGCGGGCACACCTTGATCTCATACTCCTTCATGATCCGGCCACCTCCACCACCGGCTCGGGGAGTGCGGCGCACGGTTGCACTGATTGCTCTGGCTCGAACAATAGGGAGGTCACGCGCAGCGTCTCCCCCACAAGTGGCCACGGGAAGGGACTTGCCGGGCGCTCGAAGGCACAGAACGCCGCAGCGTGGGAGAAGACGCGGCCAGGCGGTAGCGCTCGCTCGGAGGCAAGCACCTCTCCCCGGCTGCCCACAAGAGCTACGTCGATGGGGTAGGCCATCCCGTACGTGTGGATGGAGCCGCACCTCATGAGCACCACAGGCTGGGCAGATGGCCCGGTACCGAGAAGCCCCACAAGCCGCTCGAACCAGGACGAAAGAACCCTGAACCCCAGCGTGGGAGAGTCCTTCTCGACCGCCGAGCTCTCTATTTGGACGAACATCCACCTCATCAGACCACCACCCCCGGACGATACCTATCGATGACAAGCGTTCGCTCGTGCCGCAGCTCAAGCGGCGCGGAATACGTGATTCCCGGAAGCCGAAGCTCCCTAGGCCACGGCCTAAACACCAACGTGCAGGTGTAGCGGGTGAGGAGGGGTGCCACAGAAAGCAGGCTCTCACCCTCTCCAGCCGAGACGCGCTCTGCCCTCACCTCGACATCGCACGAACCCTCACGGCCAAGCGCCACGCGAAGAGCATCCTCGACCGCAGCGACGGATGCTGCCACGCCCTGCTCGCCTGTGGGAGAGACCCCCTCGGCAATGACCTCGTCGAGGCTCAGGCGGTCAAACGCCGCGCAGGCGTCGACAAACTCCATGAGGTTTGCCACAATCAAGGCAACCACAATGACCACGGGCACCAGCACAGCAAGCTCCACGGTCATCTGCCCGGATTGCATCCCTTCGCACCTGTGGTACCACCAGCGCCACGCCACCATCACCCGAGGGCCGCTCATGATGCCTCCAAGAGGTCATCAAGCCTGATGGTGAGGGGGATTGAGATGTCCGTCCCTGGAATGGTGAGCTCCGCCACAGTGATCTCTCCGTAGCCAAGGGAGTCTGCCGCCCAGACGCCCAGGGTCTTTGCCAAGTCGAACGAGCTTGCCCCAGGAGGCAGTGCCTCAATCATCTGCCGCGCCTTGCCAGCCGCGTCATAGCCGGATTGGTCGAGCACACGAGTCCACCCCACCAGTGCGGGCTTCATGAGTCTCATGTCCACGGGTTCAAAGCCACAGGCGGCGACCGTCTCCTTGATCTTGCCGCGCAGCCACGAGCCCACCGTCCCACCAAACACGCTGTCAAGCCTGTCGAGAAAGTCCCCCACCGAGGCAGAAGCCGAATCGTACCTTGAGCCATACCCCACGAGCAGGCGCTCCCAGAGCTCGCAGACGCCGTCGAAGGCGCCTCCCAGCACAGAGCCCGTTCCCTGGGACGTGACTCCGTCAAAGAAGCTGGCGAGCACGTTGTTCTCGGCTGTCGACTCGTCTGGCGCCAGGGCCGCCGCCGATACCGCAGACCCCGCAGGAAGCTCTCCCGAGGAGAGAAACGAGGCGGTGAGCTCGGTGGGAACGGTCGTCGCCTCCGTCCTGGAGACCACGGCGACGCAGCCCCAAGCTCCTGGCGGGCAGATGCGAGGTCGCACGACCGAGAGCTGGTCCACGGCGCGTTCGAAAGAGCTGCGCGCATCCTCTGCCTTGTCGCGCAGGTCCTTCTCGGCATCCGCCTGCTTGTTGCGCGCGGCCTCGTACTCCTTAGACGCCGCCACGACCTCGCGCCAGTAGTGCTCGAAGCCGTTATCCGTCGAGGTCGACGCAGCGGCGACCGCACCCATGGCAGCAAGGTCCATGCCGCATGTTTCGCACCTCTTGACCGCCCCAGCATCGAGGTCCTGGAGGGACGCGCGTCCCGCCGAGGAGCCAGTTGCGCCCGGACACGCGGGTGACGAGTGAAGCACCGTCCCCGCCTCCTCCCCGGTACAGGGCCAGAGGTCATCAGTGTAGAGACTCGATGCCTTTGTCTCTTCGACGTTGTGCGGAAGCTCAGGCAGATTGATCTGAACCGTCCCGTCCTCGTGCTCTGCGTAGGTTCCGTCCCGCACCTGCTCGAGCGCGTAGTCGTAGAAGGCGGACCGTGCCGCGGAGTTCGTAAGCTCCTCAACCCTAGAGTCGAGCGGCTTCTCCTGCACCGCACGTGCCGCGTAATAGGCGCGCGCCCGCAGAAGGGGGACGCCAAATCCCCACCCCTCCTCACTTGGGTAGTGCGGGTTGCCCTCGCCCGCAAGGCCGGCAAGCGTGGTAGCGCGCTCTTCCAGACAATAGGGGGTCCCACCGCAATCCGCTGTCCACCCACGCAAGCGCGCCGCGTCTGCCAGGGACTTTGCCGCATCTGCCTGCTGCGACAGCTCTCGTAGCTCCTCGGCATCCTTGTCCATCTCGTCCGAAGAGATCTCGGCAGCAAGGGACGAGAAGTCCGACTGCGACTCAACGGGAAACGGAATGGCGCAACCAACATACGGCAGGCCCTGTGCCCGCGCGTTCTCCGCAACGCAGGCGGCCGAGTTTGCAACCACGACCGCCGGCAGCACCTTTTCCAGACGTTCTAGGCCCTCCGATGCGCTTCTCGCGAAGTCCCGCCGGGCATCGAGGACCTTCCTTCCCGCATCACAGACGCTTCCCCCAAAGGTTGCGGCACCCGGTATGCACGAGAGCACGAGCCCCGCCCCAAAGACCGTCACGCCGAGAAGTCCCAGGCTGAGCACGCAGGCATCAAGCACCCTGGCAATGGTGGCATAGGCTGCCACGGAGTTTGCCCCGGCCATGGCCGCGGCATCTGCCACGGGCTGAACCTCGTACGAACGCGCCATCACCCACTCCGCAGACGCGGCTGCAAAGACCAGCGATATGCTCACGAGCAGTGCAACCGCCACGGCGACCGTGGTGTATCCGCCCTCGTCGTCCAAGAAGAGCGAGAGGCCCAGGTGCAAGCCACCCTGCCTCGACGCCGTTCCGGGTACGGCCTCCTTAGCCCCACGCTGCAATCCAATCACCGTAGTCACCCCCAACCCACTCGGCCCGCGTGCTGCGCTCGACCTTGGCCGATAGGAGCACGCCCTCGCCATCCATCTGTCCAACCAGCCCCGCCGTCACCCCCATCAGCGGTAACGGCCGGGCATGGCCCACAACGCAGACGCGTACGCGATTCCCGTCCTGCTCGACGGAAACGTTCCAGGCGTCGGCTCCTCCCTCGTGGAAGCAGGCAACGTCCGGCACGGCCCTGAGCCTCCGTCTCACGTAGGAGTCGACGAGAGACACCGCCTCGTCGTACGTTGCGGTCGTGGCAAGCCGGGCCCCCTCGGCAGCTGCCCCGCTCATGACCGCACGCGTGTAGAGGAGCATCGCCGGTTGGAGGAGAAGCGCGAGCACAACCATCACCGTGGGAATGAGCACGGCTGCCTCGACCGTTGCCTGTCCCTCCTCGCCCACGTGGCCTACCCACCACCGCCTGCGACCCATCTCAGAACCCCAGAAGATCCTGGAGCCAGGCAAGCGTCCCGCCAGAGGCCTGATGCGTTGCCGCATTCGTTGCCATGCGCACGAGGGCCCCGTCACGCGCCGCATGCCACGCCAGCCCCAGTGCGGCGACCATGGAGAGAAACGCCACCAGCACCAGCGCGTACTCGAGCGTGGACTGCCCGGAGTCCCCGGCTAGCCACCAAGGCCAAGCTCGCCCAGGGACTCCCCCCACTCTGCGGCGTCCATGTGCATGACCTTGGTCTCGCTCGTCCCGCCGTCTGCGCTTTGGACTATGCACACGTCGACCCATCCCGATCCCTCCACAACCATGCTCCAGACCCGGCCCGAGAGGTCGAGGTACCCAGACCTCACGAGCACACAGTCGCCTCGCTGCTCGTACTGACACACAAGCTCGGTTGCCGCCTCTTGCACCCCATTGGCAGCAGGGGCCAATCCGATATCTGCCTCGCTCGCGGCGGCATCCCCGGATAAGGAGACGAGCTCGCCCCCAATCGCCTCGCCAGGGCTTGTGTCCAAGCGCTCCTCGCCAGTTGCACCCGTTCCAGTCGCAGGCGACGGTCCGCCTGTCTGCCCGCGGCCGGAAAGCACCACCACGCACGCTGCAAGCGCGTAGGCAACCACCGCAGCGACAAGGACAGCGCGTCTTTTTCTCACAGCGAGTTGATGCCGTTCGCTATGGCGCTCCACAGCTGCGAGACCCGCTCGCGGAATGCCAGGATGGCCACGATGGCAATCACCACCAGGACCCCAACGAGGATCGCGTACTCCGTGGTGCCCTGCCCGCGATTGTCGCGGAGGGTGCCTACGGCCACCCTGCGAACCTCTCGACCCATGCTTTCCCATGTCATGTGACGCTCCTTTCCCTCGCACCACCGTCTACCTTCCAAACGAGGCCGCCGAGGCAAGCAGCGGCCCCAGAATCGCGAGAAGCATGGCAGGCACAACCAGGACGCCCAAGGGGACGAGCATCTTGACCGGCGCCTTCTCGATCTCCTCCTCCACCTGCGCCCGCTGCTCGTCGCGGATGGCCTTCGCCTGCACCTCCAGCGCAGATGCGAGCGGCGAGCCAAAGTCGAGCGACTCTCCCACGACCGTGGCAAAGCGCGCCAACGCGTCAACCCCCAGCTCGCAGGCCATCGCTTCGAGTGCCTCCTCCCTGCTTGTGACGCCCATCCTCCAGCTGAGCATGGCCTCAGAGAACGCCTGCGAGAGCTCCGTCTGATAGCGATCACAGTAGAGCGAGAGCGACGCATCAAACGAGAGGCCCGCGGAGAGCCCCAGCGTGAGGACGTCGATCAGTGTGGGCATCTCTCGCAGGCAGGCAGACCTCCTGCGCGCAAGACGTTCTCGCTCCCTCGCCTGGCGTACGGCGGGGATGCCCCGGATCGCCTCTCGCGCGCTGGCAACGCAACGTTCGAGCTCCGCGCCCAATGCCGCGCTCTGGACGTGGCCACCAGTCCCGCTCACCACCAGCAGCCCCGCCAGGACCGCGCTGGACGCGCTTGCCGCAATGAGTGCGATACCGGCCATCAGAGCACCGCCCTCATGAGGCGCCTGATGACAAGGACCGCAAACGAGTCGAGCGCGGCGGCCACGGCAACGGAGCCAAGCCCAACGGGCGAGAGCAGACCCCGCTGAAAGTCGGGCGAGATGACGGCGAGAAGCGCCACCATGAGAAACGGCAGGCTGCACACGATACGGGCAGAGAGACGCACCTGAGCTGTCTTCACCTCAAGCTCGCGCTCGAACTCTCCCTGTCGCTCGACGAGCGCGGCAGACCGCGCGAGCAGGTCACGCAGCGGGCTTCCCGTGCGATGCGAGATCACGAGCGCCGTGGTGAGAAGTCCCATCCCTGGCGCGTCGAGCGTCCGTGAGAGCGACTCGAGCGCGTCCTCTGTCGATACGCCACAGCGAAGCCCCAGCGACGCAGATGCAAAGCCCGCAGAGACCGGCCCGTGGCCGTGCGATCCCACGTACTCGATAGCCTGGGCCAGTGTCTGGCCAGCGCCAAGCGCCACGGAGAGCGTCCGGAACACGCCAGGCATCTCCTGCGAAATATCGTGCACACGACGCCGGTCACGCGAAGAGCGCCATGCAGCTAGGGCAATCCTCTCCAGACAGGCAAGAACGAGCGCCGAGACAAGCGAGAGGAAGAGCAGGCCTCCCACGCAGGCAATCCCCACCCCAGCGACAAGCAGCGCAGCGCACGCGGACTCCCTTCTCAAGCCCGGCCTGCCCTCATGGGGAAGCGCGGCAAGGGCGTCCGACGCCTGTCTCCAGTCCTCACCTTCGAGAAGCGCAGCCACCATGCCACTGCGCCCCAGGGACTCGAGACGTCTACCTGCCCAGCGCTCGCATGCACGGAGCATTCGGGACGCCAGGGTCTTGGCGCCACGCTCGCCGCTTGCGATGAGTATCCGCACGGCCGAAAACGCGCAGGCGGCAGCCATCAGCGGAAGGAAGACCTCCATCGCTCCACCTCGCCTTCGTCGAGAATCCCGTCGCACACCGCCTGTGCCACAAACACCGGCTCGCGAACGAGCTTCCAGGAGCGCTCTGCCACGTCGAACGATACGCACTCGACGAGGTCCACCGACTTTGCCCCTCTCGACCACCCAACCTCATGCGTCGTAGTGATGTAGCGCGACCCATCCGGCGCACGCCGCGACATCACGATGAGGTCGAGCGCCGAGGCAATCTGCTCCTCTATGATGTCGGCGGGCAGGTCCATCCCAAAGCGCGCCATGAGCACCAGGCGAAGCACGGCCTCCTCGGCGGTGCCCGCGTGCAGCGTGGTCATCGAGCCGTCGTGTCCGGTCGTCATTGCGGCCAGCATGTCGATGCACTCCTCGCCGCGAACCTCCCCCACCACAATGCGGTCCGGTCGCATGCGTAGCGAGTTCTTGACCAGGTCGCGAATCGTGACCTCGCCGGACCCCTCGATCGAGGCGCCCCTTGCCTCAAGGCTCACCACGTCCGGATGCGCATCAAAGCGCAGCTCGGCGGAGTCCTCTATGGTCACAATCCTTTCGCCGGGGTCAATCTCGCACGAGAGCGCGTTGAGGAGCGTGGTCTTGCCCGACCCGGTGCCTCCGGCTACTGCTATCCCCTTTCGCGTCCTCACGGCCCAGCGCAACAGCTGCGCGTACCATTCAGGCAGCGAGCCCAGCTCGACCAGCGTGTCCAGCGACGTGATGCGGTTGGAGAATCGCCTGATAGTGACCACCGGCCCGCCTATGGCAACCGGGTCCGCCACGGCGTTCACGCGGTCGCCGTTGGCAAGGCGCGCGTTCACGATGGGGCAGCTCCTGTCGAGCCTTCGCCCAAGGGGTGCCAGGATTCGGTCGATCACGATCATGATCTGCTCGGGTGAGTCAAACACCGCCGGTGCCGAGAAGACCTCACCTCTGCGCTCGTAGAAGAGCGCATCGCAGCCGTTGATCATGATCTCGGAGACATCCTCGTCCTCGAGAAGCGGCTGGATGGGGCCAAGACCGCAGATCTCGTCCGTCACCTGGCGCACAAGACGCGCCACGTCCTCGTGCGAAAGGCCCTCGTAGCCCCCGGTGTTGATGATTGCGTTGCACGTCACGGCAAGTGCCGAGCGCGCCTGGGTGGCATCGCCCGCAGAGAGCATCGAGGCAATGGTCGCAAGCCCCAACCGCTCCACCAGAGCGTTCTTGAGGCTCAGCCGCTGCTGGCGAAGGTCGCGTCCCTCCGTTGTGGCAGTCCCTCTCCGCGCTTCCTCCTCGCGGACCATCTCGAGTACAGACACCTAGACCGCCTCCCTCCTGCGCCGGAAAAGGCCCCTGCGCCGCGGGGCAAGCCCCTGGGCAGCGCGCTGTGCAGGTTCGGCCTCTGGGAGCGACCCAAGCTCCTGGAGGAGCTGCGCCAGGCAGGCGGCAACAGACTCCGCAAACGGCGAGCCAACCTCCAATAGGCCTGCCGCATCTCCATATCCCAGGTAGTCAGAAACCTCGTCCCCGCCATCGAGCGCCGTGAACGCACGCGCAGCCTCGAGCCCCACCTCTGCCCTGCCCAGCGCCGGGTCTGTCCTGTCCCGCACGTCCACGCGGTTCTCCAACCGGGCAATGCGCGTGCGCGCAACGCCCAGCCGCACGGCAAGTCCGCTCGTGCGGGCAAGCGCTGCCAGTGATCCGGGCCGGCTGTCATGTACGAGAACCACGCGGTCGCTCTGGCGAACGGCAAGCGCCACCGCCTCGGAGAATGTGGGAGACGTATCGACAAGCACCAGATCGGCATCAAGCGCAAGGGCGCCAAGCAGTTCAGACACAATCCCCGAGACAAGCTCGGAGGTTTCCGGACGCTCGCATGGCCCCCACACGCGGATGCGCTCGCCGCACGGAGCGCCAAGCCTCCCCAGGCGCTCTGAGTCCCCCAGGTCTTCCGCCGAGAGGCGCGAGAGGTCCGTCCCGCGAGCAAGGCCAAGCATCGCGTAGAGGTTCCCGCAGGAGAGGTCCAAGTCAACCACCTCTACTCGCATGCCCCACGAGGCTGCGGCAACCGCAGCGCACGCCACGACGGACGTCTTGCCAACGCCGCCTCTTCCCGAGCAGAACGTAAGAATGGGCGCGCGGGCCCCCTCGGGCGCCAGCGCCGGCCCCGGAGCAGCCGAGGTGCGACCCCCATCGCTGTTCTGCAGGGGCTCCGGAACCGGCGCGGCGTCCATCTCCGCAGATGGCGCAGGGGACACGCCGTCCAGGTCAACGACAAGGTCGATGCCCGCCCTCGCAGCGCGAGACCTCAGCGACCCAGAGGGTGACCTCAGCGCAAGCACGACCTTCTCGGCATGGCCGTCGGACGCAATGGCGGCCGCAAGGTTGACGTCCGAGACACCGCTCTTGGAGAGGCCGATAAGGGCGGACCGCTCGCCGCTGGCGCACTCTGCCATGCGTTCCCGCAGTTCGCTGGCATCCTGGGCAAACTCGCACTCTGCCAGGCCGTCTATCGTCCTGAGCGCCTCGACCATCCCGGCGCGCTCCTCCTTTGGGCACAGCACGCTCCACGCATGTCCCATCACTCGCCCACCTCCTGGTCAACCTTGGTTGGCGCGGCGGGCACGCCCGCCTCAACGCCCTCGACGTCGCTTGCGGGAAGGCCAAACCGAAGGCTCCCCTCGGTCGACGCCGCCAGGACACTCGAAACGTCCGTCGGAGCAAGCGCAACGGTCATGACCTGTAATCCCGACGCAAGCGTGCGCGACCCCTCGGGCATCGAGAGCACCGTTGCCTCCTTGGCAAGCACCGTTGCTGCGCCATCTGCCACGCGGTAGGCAACAAGCCTGTCACCCGCTACCACACCCTCGCCCACGCCAAGCTTGTCTGCCATGGGAACAGAGACGGCAATCTTTCCTGACGGCACCTCTACAGCGGCGCCCGTCTCCCTAAAGTTGAGCTGGGTGAGCGGTGTCCCAGAAGCAGCAGCAACCGTGATCTTCTTGCCAATGGCATCGTCCAGGTTCGTAATGGCACCTTCTGGCACCAGGTCAGAGACCCAGTCTCGCTTGGCAACGTCACCCGCCGAGATGACCTGCCCCTCCTCCAACTGGGATGTGGCAACAACCAGGCTCACCACCTCGCCGCCGTAGCGCGTGAGCGTCTCCTGGCGGCGCGCCTCCTCCTCCGCACGCACGCTCTCGCCATATGCCAGGCACAGCACAACGGCAAGCAGTGCAAACGCCCCAGAGAGCACGATCTTGAAGCGGCGTGACATGGGCTCCCCCTTTCCCAACCTCCGTTCCTGGCTGAGAAAATTGTCCGGTGGAAGAAGCCCCGCACCGCCATCCTTCCAAGAAAGAGCTACCAGTTACGGACACCTCTCTTGCAGGAAGCTGTCACATTTTGTTGTTATCGCGGGAATTTTGCTATGAGAAATCGCCATTTGCTGTTATTGCCTGGGCATGCCAGAACCGCGCCCAGCACGGCCCCGCAGCCGCATTTGCGCAGCTCAGATGGCATATATTTAAATGTGTAGGAATTGTGTACGCACCGCGACAGGGTCCATATCAAATATTCGCTGTTCTGCGCGTGCACGCTGCGTCACGCGGCGCCCGCCGCGTACAGCCGCCCAGCTAAAGCACGATATCCGGGTCGAGTGTCCGCGCGCTCTCGCGCATCTCGGCGGCCAGCGCCACGTACGCGTCATAGCGACGCTGAGAGATGCGCCCCTCGGAGAGAAGCTCGCGCACCTGGCATCCCGGCTCGTGCGTGTGCGTGCAGTCACAGAAGCGACACCCACGCGCGGCATCCGCCACCTCGGGAAACACAGCCGCAAGGCCACGCTCGTGACCCACGATGGGAAGGCTCCTCAGCCCCGGCTCATCCACGATCACGCCACCGCCCGGCACAGAGACCATACGGCGCGCCACCGTCGTGTGCCGGCCCGCGTCATCGGACCCGCGCACGGCGCCGGTCTTGAGCACGTCGTGTCCCAATAGGGCGTTGAGCAGCGTTGACTTGCCCGCGCCGGACTCCCCCAGCACAATGGCAACGGTACCTTCGGGCACAAGCGAGCGCACGGCGGCGGGACCCCAGGCAACTCCCAGGGCGCCCGCGTCCTTCTCGGCGCGCTCGGCCTCCACGCCATCCGCCGAGGAGGTCATGACCAGCCCGCACTCCTCGCCCAGGACGTCACGAACGGCGGCAACGTCCTCTGCCAGCACCGCGCTGGGGGCGCGGTCCGCCTTGGTGAGAACAACGGCGACCCGCGCGCCACAGTCGCGCGCAATCACGGCAGAGCGCGCGATTCTCTCGCACGAGATGGGCGCCGCTCCCAGCTGCTGGACAACGAGCACCACGCTCACGTTTGCGGCAAGGGTCTGCCTCTCGCCGCGCGAGCCTCCCCGCCAGCGGGCAATGTCGCTCTCGCGCGGCAGGATCTGAAGGATAAGGCCCATGTCGTGGCCGGCGGGCACGCGCGCCAGAACCCAGTCGCCTACGGCCACGCGCGAGTCCCCACCCTTGGTGAGGTGCGCCGAGAACTCCGCGCGGAAGAGCGCATCTGCCGTCACCACGGCAGGAAAGCCGCGGTCCAGCCGCACCACGCAGCCAAGCGCCATCTCGTCTACGCTGCAACCAAGCGACTGTGCCGCCTGCGTAGCCGCCTCGCCAAAGGCGCTTCGCTGGCGATCGGACGGCGTAAGTTCGGAGAAGCGAGGCAGGTCCGCGAGAGAAGAAAGGGCCGGCAGGCCCTGCTGGGACCTGCCGGCACTCGAGACACTACGCTTGCGCGAACCCTTCTGAGAGCCCTTCTTTGGTGCGCGCTTGCCCATGAACGACTAGTTCCTGCCCTTCTCGACCGCACGCATGATGGCCTTGTAAATCTCCACCAGCGGGATGATGGCTGCCGCAAGCAGCATGGCAATGCCGTACTCGAACGCGTTGATCTCGGCGAAGTCGAATGCCTGGGCGAGCGGGGTCTCGATGACCACAAAGGTGAGGACGAGCGAGCCCGCGAACGCGAACCACAGCCACTTGTTCTGGGTGGGCAGCTTGAAGATGGACTGACGACGGCTGCGCATGTTGAACGAGTGGAACATCTCGACCATCGAGAGCGTGAGGAAGGCCATGGTCATGCCGTCGAGGCCCTTGTCGGCACCAGACAGCACGGACGCCAGGGGCACGCCCTCGATGTTCAGGCCAATGAAGTACGAGATGAGCGTCAGCGTACCAATGAAGATGCCCTGGATCAGGCAGTCGAGACCCATGCCATTGGCAAAGATGCCGTCGTCGGCGTTGCGGGGCTCGCGCTTCATGATGCCCGGCTCGGCCTCCTCCATGGCCATGGCGAGCGCGGGGAAGCAGTCCGTGATGAGGTTGAGCCACAGGAGGTGCGTAGGCTCAAGGATTGTGAAGCCGATGAGCGACGCCACAAAGACCGCAATGACCTCGGCGAGGTTGGACGAGAGCAGGAAGGCGATGGACTTCCTGATGTTGTCGTAGATGCGACGGCCTTCTTCGCAGGCGTTGATGATGGTCGCGAAGTTGTCGTCGGCAAGGACCATGTCGGCCACGTTCTTGGTGACGTCGGTGCCGGTGATGCCCATGCCCACGCCAATGTCGGCGCGCTTGATGGACGGGGCGTCGTTCACGCCGTCGCCGGTCATGGCTACGACCTTGCCGAGCTTCTTCCAGGTGTCGACGATGCGGGTCTTGTGCTCGGGCTGGACGCGGGCGTACACACCGTACTTGGAGATGTTCTTCGCAAACTCCTCGTCGGACATGCGGTCAAGCTCGGCACCAGTAATGGCCTGCGAGCGGTCGACGATGATGCCCAGCTCCTTGGCGATGGCCACGGCGGTGTCGATGTGGTCGCCGGTGATCATGACAACACGCATGCCGGCGGAGTGCGCCTCGGCCACGGCCTGCTTGACCTCGGGGCGAACCGGGTCGATCATGCCACACAGGCCCAGGAAGGTCATGTCGTGCTCAAGCGCCTCGGGCGAGAAATCCGTGGGGGCCGTCTTGCCGTAGTTCACGCGGGCCGCCGCCATCACGCGAAGCGCGTCGTCGGCCATGGCCTTGTTGGCCTCCATGATGCGCTGACGCCACTCGTCGGTCATGGGCACGTCGCCGTTGGCAGTGTGGACCATAGTGCAGCGGGCGAGAATGACGTCGGGGCCGCCCTTGGTGTGCTGGATGTAGTTGCCATCCGGCGCCTTGTTGACCACGGACATCATCTTGCGGCCGGAGTCGAAGGGTGCCTCGCCCACGCGGGGGTTGGCGGAGTCGAGGTCACCCGAGGTGAAGCCGAGCTTGGCGGCATCTGCCACAAGCGCAGCCTCGGTGGGCTCGCCCACGGCAATCTCGTGCGCGGAGTCCCACTTGGCGTCGGAGCACAGCGCCATGCAGCGAACGAGGCGATCCTGGTCCTCGGTGAAGTGGCGCACGACGGTCATCTTGTTCTGCGTGAGGGTGCCCGTCTTGTCCGAGCAGATGACCTGCGTGCAGCCAAGGGTCTCGACGGCAGAGAGCTTGCGGATGATGGCGTTGTGCTGGCTCATCTTGGTGACACCGATGGAAAGCACGATGGTCACGACGGCGGCCAGACCCTCGGGGATGGCGGCAACGGCGAGCGACACAGCGACCATGAAGGTGTTGAGCACGAGTGTCATGTTGTCAAAGAAGCCCATGCCATGCTTGAGCCAGGTGACCACAAAGACCAGGGCGCAGATCACGATGCAGATGATGGAGAGAATCTTGGAGAGCTCGTCCAGCTTCTTCTGGAGCGGCGTCTCCTCGTCCTCGGCACGCGTGAGGGCGTCGGCGATCTTGCCCATCTCGGTGTCCATGCCCGTGGCAACAACCACGGCGCGGCCACGGCCGTAGACCACGGTGGAGCCCATGTAGCACATGTTCTTGCGGTCGCCGAGAGGAACGTCCTTGCCCTCGTCAAGCACGTCGAGAACCGTGGCGATCTTGTTGACCGGCACGGACTCGCCCGTGAGGGCAGCCTCCTCGATCTTCATGGACGCGCTCTCGATGATGCGGCAGTCCGCGGGAACGGAGTCGCCGGCCTCGAGAATCACGAGGTCGCCAACGACAAGCTCGGAGGACGGCACGGTAACCACCTCGCCGTCGCGCACGACCTTGCTCTGTGCGGCAGACATCTCCTGGAGCGCGGCCAGGGCCTCCTCGGCCTTGGACTCCTGCACCACGCCGAGAACCGCGTTCACCACAACCACGAAGCAGATGATGATCACGTCGGCGAAGTCCGCCTCGCCCTGAGCCATGCTCGTAAGGGCCGAGATGACCGCCGCCACGATGAGCATGATGATCATCGGGTCTGCCATCTGGGCAAAGAAGCGCTTCCAGAGCGGGTCCTTCTTGGCTTCCTTGAGCTTGTTGGGGCCGTTCTTCTCGAGGCGTGCAGCCGCCTCATCTGCGGCGAGGCCGTAGGTGTCGTCTGACGCAACATCCTTGATGACTTGCGCAGACTCCTGCAGGTACTCCTTCAATTCTCCTCCTGGGGTCACGGGCGCCCAGCAGATTGATGCCCGATCATAATTCCCCAGGAGGGGCAAGGGCTCACCAAGGTTGCCATGCTGGACGCATGGTTGATACCGCATCATTCTACCCGATGAAACGAGCGTCAGTCTTTATTGGATGAAGGTGCAATTTGGTGGTGAAGCCCTCTCCCGTATCGCATTCGTAAGGACTTATCGGGGCATGCCCCACGGCGCTTGCCCCATGCGGTAAACTTTCGCTAAGTCAGCACGTAACCGCGTGCGAGATTGATTCCACAGGGTCTCGAGGAAAGGGCAACGATGAAGATTCTGTTCTATGGTACCGCCAGCTATGACAAGGATTCTTTCACCAAGGAGCTCAAGGACTACCCGGACGTCAAGATCGACTTCACCGAGACCAACCTCACCCCCATGACCGCACCCCTTGCCCGCGGGTATGATGCGGTCTGCGCCTTCGTGAACGCGGACTGCGGCGCCATGACCCTCGAGATCCTCTCCGGCTTTGGCGTGAAGCTCGTCCTCATGCGCTGCGCAGGCTTTGACGCCGTGAACGTCGAGGTCGCCAAGGACCTTGGCATGAAGGTCACCCGCGTCCCCGCCTATTCGCCTGAGGCCATCGCCGAGCACGCCATGGGCCTGGCCCTCTGCGCCAACCGCCGCATCCACAAGGGCTACATCCGCGTCCGCGAGAACAACTTTGACCTCACCGGCCTTGTCGGCGTGACCCTGCACGGCAAGACCGCCGGCATCATTGGCACCGGCCGCATCGGCGCTGCCCTCTGCCGCATCTGCAAGGGCTTTGGCATGTACGTCATTGGCGCCGACCTCTACCCCAACCAGAAGCTCGTCGACGAGGAGCACGTGGTTGACGAGTACGTCGACATCAAGGACGGCAAGGTCGACTACGACTCGCTCTACGCCCGCGCAGACCTCATCTCGCTGCACGCCTTCCTCAACGAGGAGAGCTACCACATGATCAACGACGACTCCATCTCCAAGATGAAGGATGGCGTCATCTTTGTGAACACCGCCCGTGGCGCTTTGGTCGACTCCAACGCGCTCATCCGCGGCATCCGCGCTGGCAAGATTGGCGCCGCAGGCCTCGACGTCTACGAGGAGGAGAACGCCAACGTCTACCAGGACCGCGAGGACGAGATTCTCGGCAGCTCCATCACTGCGCGCTTCTGCTCCTTCCCCAACGTGGTCATGACTTCTCACCAGGCATTCTTCACCAAGGAGGCCCTTGGCGAGATTGCCCGCGTGACGCTCGACAACGCGCAGGCATTCGCTCACGGCACGGACTTCGTGCCCAGGAGCGTTGTCTGCTAGCCATAGAGACATCGCACCAAAGAGGACAGTAGGCAAAGGAGAATAATGGCATTCAGCAAGAAAACCAAGATCGTGTGCACCATGGGCCCCGCCACCGAGAGTGACGACGTCCTTCGCTCCCTCATCGAGAGCGGCATGAACGTTGCCCGCTTCAACTTCTCCCATGGCAGCCACGACTACCACCGTCAGATGATCGAGCGCGTCCGCCGCATCTCGGCCGAGCTCAGCATCCCCGTGGCCATCATGCTCGACACCAAGGGCCCCGAGGTTCGCACCGGTCTTCTCGAGGATGGCAAGAAGGTCACCGTCAACACTGGCGACGCCATCGTGGTTACCGCCCAGCCCACCAGCGAGGACTTCCACGGCAACGCCGGTCACATCTCCCTCGACTACCTCAACCTCCCCAACGAGGTCGAGAAGGGCTCCATCCTCCTCATCGACGATGGCCTTGTCGGCCTTGAGGTCGACCACGTGGAGGGCTCCGACATCCACTGTGTGGTCACCAACGGCGGCGAGATTGGCGAGAAGAAGGGCGTCAACGTTCCCAACGTGAACATTGGTCTGCCCTCCGTCACCGACCAGGACCGCGCGGACATCATGTTTGGCTGCGAGCTGGGCATCGATGCCATCGCCGCGTCCTTCATCCGCGACGGCGCCGCAGTCAAGCAGATCCGCGACATCTGCGTCGAGATGGGCGCACCGCACGTCCAGATCTTCCCCAAGATCGAGAGCGCACTTGGCGTCAAGAACTTCGACGAGATTCTCGAAGCCTCCGACGGCATCATGGTTGCCCGTGGTGACCTGGGCGTCGAGGTACCCGCTGCCCAGGTGCCCCACATCCAGAAGACCATCATCCGCAAGTGCAACAACGCGTATAAGCCGGTCATCACTGCAACGCAGATGCTCGACTCGATGATCCGCAACCCGCGCCCCACGCGCGCCGAGGTCGCCGACGTTGCCAACGCCATCTATGACGGCACCGACTGCGTCATGCTCTCCGGCGAGACCGCTGCCGGCAAGTACCCCGTGGCTGCCGTGCGCACCATGGCAGAGGTCGCCAAGGAGACCGAGCGCTACCTCGAGGAGCGCAAGGTCTACCACGACCGTGGCGGTGTGCGCAACGTGAACGGCGCCACCGGCTTTGCAGCCGTCGAGATGGCCGACCGCGTTGACGCCAAGTGCATCCTGTGCCCCACGCACTCCGGCCGCACCGCGCGCATCGTCTCCAACTTCCGTCCGCGCATCCCGCTCTACGCCATGAGCCCGAGCGAGGAGGCCATCCGTCGCACCTGCTTCTACTGGGGCGTCTACGCATTCAAGACCACGGAGCAGGGCTCGCTTTCCAACACGCTCTACAACGCCCTCAACGTTGCCAAGGCGAACAAGGTCGTTGACCCCGGTGACATTGTGGTCATCACCGCCGGCGACCCGCAGACCTCCCCGCGCCAGGGCGACTACACCACCAGCACCAACATGGCAATGGTGGCGCAGATCCAGTAGGGTTTGCACCAGGTTTTTTCGCTGCTGTAGACCGCCTCGGGCTTCTCGCCCGGGGCGGCTTTTCTTTGGCGAGAAGGGCGGGGCGTCGGCAGTCCGCTATCGCTCGCAGAGCCACCAGTACGCCGAGAAGGGTGCCAGCTCGGAGCCGCCGCCAAAGTCATGTGGCTCGCCGGTGATGAGGTCCACGGCGCGTCCGCATCCGGCGTCGAAGTGCGCCACGGCAGGCTCTGCCGACGCGTTTATCGCCACAATGACCCGCTCGTCCCCGTGGCAGCGCTGGAAGACAAGCTGCTGCGGCTGGCACTGCAGCTCGTGGTAGTCGCCCCACACGATGGCGTCACTCTTCTCGCGTGCGTGCGCCAGCGCGGCAATCCAGTCCGTAAGGTCGTTCCACTCCGGCGCGTCAAGCGCGGGCCGCAGCTCATAGTCGCCGTAGTGCTGCTCGCCCTCGATGCCCCACTCGCTGCCGTAGTAGACGCACGGCACGCCGCACATGGCAAAGAGCAGCCCGTAGAGCGGCTTGAGCTGGCGCTTGTCGTCCAGCTTGGTCGCAATGCGAGGCACGTCGTGGTTGTCGACAAAGTCCAGCAGGTGCTTGCCAGCGTAGAGGTCCCAGGGCTGGGAGCCACTCTGGCGCTCCAGCGCGTAGGCCACCTCGTGCATGTTCGCGCTGTTGAAGCTCGACCAAAGGCCCTTGTAGGCCTCGTAGTTGGTCACCGAGTCGCACAGGCCGTCGCCCATCCACTGGTTGTAGTCGCCAAACATGGTCTCGCCCACCAGCACGAACTTCTCGCCGCGCTCCTGCGAGATCCCGTCGGCAATCTGGCGCAGGTAGCCCAGGTAGCCGCGGTCAAGGCAGTAGGCCACGTCCAGGCGCAGGCCGTCGATGTCAAAGTCACGCACCCAGCCGCGAATGACGTCTGCCAGGTAGTCGTTGAGCTCGAAGTTGCCGTGGTTAAGCTTCACGAGCGTCGAGACGCCCGCCCAAGTCTCGTAGCCAAAGCCGTCGTTGAACTCGCTGTTGCCGTTCCAGTCGATGTTGAACCAGCCGGCGTATCGGCTCTGCTGGCCCTTCTGGCGCACATCGCGGAAGGCAAAGAAATCGCGACCAACGTGGTTAAAGACACCGTCGAGAAGCACGCGGATGCCCGCCTTGTGGCACGCGTCCACAACAAAGCGCAGGTCATCGTTAGTACCCAGGCGGCAGTCAACGGTCGTGTAGTCCGTGGTGTCATACCCGTGCGTGAGGCTCTGGAAGACGGGGTTGAGCATGAGGCAGGTGGCCCCAAAGCGCTTCATGTGGTCAATCCAGCCGTCGTCGACGAGCTTGCGCAGGCGCGGCACGGTGACCCCATCGTTCTCGTGCGGTGCGCCGCACAGTCCCAGCGGATAGACCTGATAGACAAAGGATGGCTCGTACCAGCTCATCGTTGCTCCTCTCGTCGTGGGCGAGACGCCCGTGCGGACGGCGTCCAGGGGACGCCGTGCCAGCCACTCAACCATACGCGAATAACGTTGCGTAAACGTGTACGGATTTGTATGGGGCGTGCGAAAAGCGCGTAGCCGTCGCGGCTGCTTGACCCGGAGGGGCCTCTCGTCCCTTTCCTTCTGCAAACCTGCGACTTAATAGCAGTCTCGCGTGGAAGCTCCCGAGAAGAACCGCAGGTAGATGGCTTGCGGCTCTCGCCGGCACTGCAATTAAGCCGCAGGTTTCTCTGTTGGTCGAAGTTGGGGCAAGGGCTGGTTGCGAATCCCTTGTTGCGGCATCCAGCCAAGGTCGGCATCCAGCCGAAATCTGGATTGAGCCGAGATTATTGCGCGTTTTTCCGGAGCCATTTCATGACCAACTGGCAAAATATGATTCTAGCGAGAAATAACGTTCAATAACTGAGGAGCCTTGGAGAGAGCCTTGAGGGAACCGCGGAGAAACCCGAAGAGAAGACCGCGGAAAAGGCCTCGGAGAATCCTGAGGAACGCCTTGGCTAACCGGCCACCGATGCAGATGAGACAAAGGGACTGTCCCTTTGTCTCATGCCTTTGTCTCATGCGAATGGCCGCGGTCTAAGGCCGCGGCCACCGGGAAGGGGTCCCTCGAAGACCGAGGGACGGGAGAGACGGCCGGGTGTTCGGGGGACCCAGCCGTTCCTCTCCCATGGTGGTCTCCACGGGTTGCGGAACGGTGAACCGCGGGTAACAACGGGTGCAAGATTGGCAACATGAAACGTAACGACGCAGGCAGAATGCCCCGCGTTACGAGGCCTGTCCGAGAAGCCCCGCCACTATCGTCGCATTGGCCTCCTCAGACGCAGCCGAGAAGAACTCCGGCGTGAGCAGGTCGTAGGCGGGGACGCTTCGAATAAGGCCTTCGTGGTTCTCGTCCACAATGCGTCCCGCAACGGTAACGGCCTCACGCACGTCCGCCTCGACCACGGGGTACTGCGGGTACGCGGCACAGGCGGCGACAAGCTCAGGCGTCACGCGTGGGCGCAGCGAGATATCAAAGGTTCTCCCAAAGAGCGCAAAGTCGCGCTGCTTGCGCTTGCGGGTAACGTCACCGGCCTTCACGCCGATGGAGGCGATGTACGCCCGTGTGCGCGTGTTGTACACGGAGTCGCACACCAGGTGCGCCCACGCGCCCAGCACCAGGTCGTGCAGGGAGCTCGCGGCCTCCGCGTCGCAACCCGCCACAAAGCGATCCCAAAACGCCTGGTAGTTAGGGGAAGGAATGGCGCCGCCGTCGGCAAAGTGCGTCTCGCGGTAGTCACGCAGGCGCGCGACGGGCACCGGCACCATGTAGCCCACGTAGATGTCGGGCAGAAAGTTGCCAAACAGGAAGGCGTTCACGTCGCGCACGCCCAGCCGAGCGGCCCCCTCCTCACGAAGGAGCCGCTCGACGTGGGCGGTATGTATGTTCCAGCTGGGCACGTGCGTGCGTCCTTGCGGCGCGCGGACAGCCCGCTAGCCGCGGACCTCTCCGCCGGTGGCGCGGCAGACCTTGTCCACGACCTTCTTGTGAGCGCGGTCCACCTCCTCGGAGGTCAGTGTGTGGTCGGCAGAGCGATAGGTGAGCGAGAAGGCCATCGACTTCTTGCCCAGGCCAACGCGCACGGGGTCGCGATAGACGTCAAAGAGGCGCACGTCCGAGAGGAGCTTGCCGCCGGCACTCTTGATGCGCTGCTCGAGCTGCTCGCAGGTAACGGACTCATCGACAACGATGGCCAGGTCAACGTCCACGCCAGGGAGCGTGGGCACGTCGACGTAGGGAAGCTCGCGGTGAGCCAGGCGCAGGAGCGACTCAACCGAGAGCTCGAAGGCAACCACGGGGGCGTCGACGCCAAATGCCTTGAGCGCCTTGGGGTGGATGTTGCCAACCCAGCCCATGAGCTCGCCCTTGTTGCCGTGGACCTCGGCCGCGCGACCGGGCTGAAGCCAGCCGTAGGTCTGGGGGTCTGCCACCTTGAAGCGCACCTTGGTCACGCGAAGCGCCGAGAGGAGCTGCTCCACCACACCCTTGGCATCAAAGAAGTCGTAGTCCTCAAACTTCTGGCACCACTCGTCGTCGCGGTGACCGGAGAGCACGCCGCACACAAAGCTGGGCTCGTCGGGCTGGCTCTTGTTCTCGTGGCCAAAGAAGACGCGGCCAATCTCGTAGAGCGCCACCGCATCCACGCCGTGGTCGAGGTTGTATGCCACCGAGCGGAGCAGCCCAGGCAGGATCGAGCGGCGCATCTCGGCCTGGTCGGCCACGAGCGGGTTGATGATCTTGACGGGGATGCCGCGGCCCTCCTCGCTCATGCCCAGCTTGGAGAGATCGTTAGCGTCGGCAAAGCAGTACGTGGTGGTCTCGGAGAGGCCGCAGGCGCGCAGCGTACGACCAATTTTGCGAATGCGCTGCTGGTCAACGGTCAGGCCACCGGCATGGTTGCGCGCAGCGGGAAGCGTGGGCGTGATGTCGCCCTCGCCCCACAGGCGCACGACCTCCTCGATGAGGTCGACCTCGCGGGTGAGGTCGGGTCGGTTGGTGGGCGCGGTCACCGTATAGGCGCCGTTCTCGGCGGGCTCGACCTTGCAGCCAAGGCGCTTGAGGCGCGCGACCATGAAGTCGTCCGGGATGTCCGCGCCGGCGAGCGCGCGAACGCGAGCAGGACGCATGGTAATCACGGGCGCGGGCACGGGACCGGGGTAGACGTCCACGATGCCCGGGCAGACCTCGGCCGAGCAGCACTCCTCAAAGAGCGCCGCGGCGATGTTGGAGACGTCCGCGCAACCGGCGCCGTCGACCTGGCGCTCGTAGCGAATGGAAGCCTCGCTCATGAGGTCAAGGTTGCGGCTCGTGCGAGAGATGTGGCCGGCCGAGAAGGTCGCGCTCTCGAGCAGGACGTCGGTCGTGGTCTCGTCAATCTCGGAGTTGAGGCCGCCCATGACGCCGGCAAGCGCGATGGGGGTCTCGCCGCCGTCGGTGATGACGCACATGTCGGGCGTGAGCGAGCGCTCCTTCTCGTCGAGCGTGGTGAGAAGCTCGCCGTCGCGCGCAGCCCGCACCACCACGTGGCGCTTGCCATCCTCGCGCTTCTGGAGCTTGCCCAGGTCGAAGGCGTGGAGCGGCTGGCCGGTGAGGTACATCACGTAGTTGGTGACGTCCACCACGTTGTTGATGGGCCTGGAGCCGGCGGCAATCACGCGACGCGCGAGCCACTCGGGGCTGGGGCCAATCTTCACGTTGCGCACCACGCGGGCCGTGTAGCGCGGGCAGAGCTCCGCGTCGTCGATCTGCACGTCCACCAGGTCGTGGGCATCCGGCCCCTTCTCCTCCTTGATCGAGGGAAGCGTGATGTGGGTGCCCTCGTCGAGAACGGCCGAGGTTTCCACCGCCATGCCCACCATGGAGAGGCAGTCGGGACGGTTGGGGGTGATCTCGCAGTCAATCACGGTGTCGGAGCTGCCCAGGTAGTCCGTGTAGAGCATGCCCACGGGAGCGTCGGGCGGCAGGATGATGATGCCGTCGTGGTCGTTGCCCAGGCCAAGCTCGCGCTCGGAGCAGTTCATGCCATAGGACTCGACGCCGCGGAGCTTTGACTTCTTGATCTTCACGTCGCCGGGGAGCACGGCGCCGATCATGGCGGTCACAATGTGATCGCCCTCGTTGAAGTTCTGGGCGCCGCACACAATCTGCAGCGGCACGGGGTTGCCGTTCTCGTCGACGTTCTTGTCGCCAACGGAGACCTGGCAGAGCCACATGTGGTCGGAGTCTGGGTGCGGCTTCTTGCTCACCACCTGGGCGGTGTAGACGTGGTCGAGGTCGGCGCCAACGCGCTCGACGCCCTCGACCTCGGTGCCGGTGCGGATGTACTCGTTGACCAGGTCCTTGGGGTCTTCGGGCACGTCCACCATGTCCTTGAGCCACTCATACGAAACGCGCATGGTATCTGCAATCCCTTCTGGGCGGCTTGGTGCGGCCGCCCTGGTTCTTCTCGTCCTGCCGCGGGCTTCTCGCCCGGGCGCCTCCTTCTGCCCTGGCCAGGCCTAGAACTGGTTCAGGAAGCGCATGTCGCCGGTCATGAGCATGCGCAGGTCAGGCAGGTCGTAGCGAAGCGCGGCCACGCGCTCAACGCCAATGCCAAAGGCGAAGCCGGTGTACTTCTCAGGGTCGATGCCGCAGTAGCGGAAGACGTTGGGGTCGACCATGCCGCAGCCCAGAATCTCGAGCCAGCCGGTGTTCTTGCAGAAGCGGCAGCCCTTGCCGTGGCACACGCCGCAGGAGACGTCGACCTCGCAGCTGGGCTCGGTGAACGGGAAGAAGTGCGGGCGGTAGCGGGTGGCGCGGTCCTTGCCAAAGATCTCGCGGGTGAAGTAGTCGAGCGTGCCCTTGAGGTCGCCAAAGGTGATGCCCTCGTCAACGACAAGGCCCTCTACCTGCGTGAACTGCGGCAGATGATTGGCGTCGGCGGTGTCCGGGCGAAAGACGGTGCCGGGGCAGATCATGTAGATGGGAGGCTCGTGGGTCTCCATGGTGTGCACCTGGACGCCCGAGGTCTGGGTGCGCAGCAGGATGTCGGACTCGCCCTGGACGTGGGTCTCCTTGCCCTCGGGGGCGTTGTCTACCACGTAGAAGGTGTCGCGCGCGGAGCGGCTGGGGTGGTCCTCCGGGGCGTTGAGCGCGGTGAAGTTGTAGTAGGTGGTCTCGACGTAGGGACCGTCCTCGACGGTGTAGCCCAAGCCGCAGAAGATGTCCTCGATCTCCTCGCGAATCTGGCTGATGAGGTGCTGCGTACCCGGGGAGAGTGTGCGGCCGGGAAGCGTGACGTCCACCGCGTCGGCGGCCATGCGGCGCTCCATTAGCTCGTTTGCCAGCTCCTCGCGACGGGCGGCGAGGCCAGCCTCTACCTTGGCGCGCACGGTGTTCGCCATCTGGCCCATGGCGCGGCGCTCCTCGGGAGGGACCTGGCCCATCATGTGCATGAGGGCCGTGAGCCTGCCCTTGCGGCCGAGCATGGAGACGCGGAGGGCCTCGAGGGCCTCCATGGTCTCAGCGCGCTTAAGTCCCTCCTCTACCTGCGCCTCAATGGACTTGAGGTCATCGGACATCGCCATAGTGCAATCCTTTCCAAAGCCAATAAAAAACCGTCCCGGGCCATGCTGCCCAAGGACGGATGTCTCCGCGGTACCACCTTGATTGACGTGCGCGTTTTCTCTCGCGCGCGCCCACTCGTTGCGCCCCGTGCCGTGGGGCCTACGGCTTCCCTACTCGCTGGCCGTGCGGCCGGCTTTGAGGTTGCGGCTGGTGGAGTGAACTCTGGACGTCAGCCTTGGAGGGACCTCTCAGCCGGTGAGCCCCATCTCTTGTCCGCTGGCGACGCGACGACCAAACCTCTCCGTCATTGCCTAGGGGGCATGGTAGCACGATGGGGCGCTGGCGAGGAGGGCGGAGCCAAAACGGGCGTAAGCTCTGCATGATTCCGGGGCGGGGGCCGGGGCGGCGGCTGGGAGCGCGCCAGCGGTGGGCGCGCCTAAGATCCCGCTCCGGCGTCATTTCTTCTCCGGAGGGCGAGTTCCCGCAACCGCAGCGGAGAAAAACAAATCTCCGGCGAGGATTCGACGCCGGAGGGCGCGTCTCGTACGGAATCCCGTCGGGAGTCCACGTTCCGGCGCAGTTTTCTCGCCGAAAGACCCATTTCCGCAGCAGCGGCGTACGAAGTCTTTCCTCCGGCGTCATTCTGCGCCGGAAGACCCATTTCGGTACAGCAGACGCATTCGAAACCCCTGCTGCAGCAACCTCTCGGCCAACTTATCATGTGATGCGGATATTGCCCATCCCTTTCACAATCCCCGTGCAGCACTGCACTCACAAGCCACACGAAAGACGGAGCGCCTCACGATCGACATCCACGGTCACATCCTGACGAAGGGCTACCTCGACCTCCTGGAAGCCCATGGCGCGACCCGTGAGGACGGCTTCCCACTCCCCGTTTGGAACGAGGAGAGCGCCCTCTCGTTCCTTGACGAGACGGGCATTCGCTACCAGGTCCTGTCCCTCTCTTCGCCGCACCCGTACTTCGGTGATGCGGCAGAGTCGGCGGACTTTTGCCGGGCCTTCAACGACGAGACGGCCCGCGTCGTTGCGCGCCATCCCACCCGCTTTGGCTTCTGCGCCGTCGTACCCCTGCCCAACGTCGTCGCCGCCGTCGGCGAAGCCACACGCACAATCGGAGACCTCAACGCCCTTGGCGTCAAGCTCGCCAGCAACAGCCGAGGGCTCTACCTCGGCGACGAGCGCCTCGACCCGCTTTTCCAGCGTCTCGAGTCCATCGCAGAGGGGCGCGACCGCGACGTCGTCTGCCTCATCCACCCGAGCCGTCCCGAGCCAATCGCGGAAGGCGTGTTCAGCGCGGGTCCCGTGCCGCTCTACGAGTTCCTCACCGACTCGACGCGCGCCGTGCTCAACATGATTGCCCACGACGTTCCTCGCCGGTTCCCCCGCGTGCAGGTCGTCGTCCCCCACTGCGGGAGCTTCCTGCCCAACGTCGCACGCCGCATCGAGGGCGCCCAGCCCATCCTCGAGAAGGTGCACATGATGGGCCACGTGGACGTACCCGCCAACCTGGCGCGGCTCTGGTTCGACACGGCAGGCGACTCTGTCCCCGACCTGCTACCGTTGCTGCTCACCATCACGGGCCCCGACCACGTGCTTTTTGGTAGCGACTACCCATTCACGCCCCGTTCGCAGACACTGGCAAACATACGACGCCTGCAGGAGTTCCTTGCCAGTGACAGGCGCCTTGCAAAGCATGCAGATGACATCCTCGACAACAACGCCCGAAAGCTGCTGACCGCGGCTGGCGCTCTTCGTTGATGCGGGTGGGGCACCCACCCGCATCCCTTCCCGTAATGAGGATGGGACACCCACCCTCGTTCCTTACGAAGAATATCGCTATTTCTTAAAAGGCAGTCGCGTTTGCCCAGGTATCGCACATGAGTTTTAAGAAAGAGCGATAAACTATGGCGACCGCAGACAACGGGCTAGAGGAGCCCAAGAACGAGAAGGCCCAGGGTCCAAACCTTCGCCCCATTTTTCCGGTTAGTGGCAGTTTTCGTCTAATTCCTTATATGACATGATGACAGGGTCAATTCACTGACCTGCGGTTTAACAATCTTCAAACCAGTTACTACTTCAAGGATTCTCGACAAACTGCCACCAACCGTCAATCCACGCCAATAGGCGCAGCATTAACACCGCCATCCCGCTCCCCCTCCCCTTCTTTATCGGTATCTGTGACTCGCCATACTTGCGACCTGCGAAAACGCGATGAGAGATTCACAGATATCGATAAAGAACGCAGGTCAGTAGGAGAGAAGGGGGCAGGGCGGGCTCCAAAGCGCTACCACAGCATCTGCGCGAGCCCCACCACCAGGGGGATCGAGGCAAGCGAGAGAAGCACCGAGACAACGATTGTCTCCACCGCGTAGACGTAGTCGGCGTCGTGGAGCTGGGCGTACACCGCCACGTTGAGGCCAACGGGACACGCCTGCGCAACCAGAATCGCAAGCTTCATCTGAAGCAACGAGCCAGGCAGCAGGCTCAGCAGCACCAACGTGACAAGCGGCGTCACCAGCAGACGCGCCAGGGCAACCTTGTAGAGGCCCGCACGGTGAATCATGTCTGCCGGGTGAGATTGCGCCAGGTAGACCCCTATGGCAAACATCGCCAGCGGCGTGTTGAGGGCCGAGACGTAATCCAGGCAGCTCGTCACCACGCCCGGGAGCTGCAGCTGGGTCGCAAAGAGCACAAGGCCAATGAGCGTTGCCACCATAAACGGCGAGCGCACCAAGGAGCGCAGCGACACCCTCCCTCGCTCGCCCGCAAGCAGCGAGACGCCATAGGTCCACTGCCCCAAGTTCATGAACGCGATGTAGGCGGTCATGTAGAACACAGGCCCCTGGCCAAGGATCGACACGACCAGGGGAATCCCAAAGAAGCTCGGGTTGGAGAAGGTGGCCGAGAAGTTCCCGATTGCGTCGCCACGCAGGACGAGTCGCGCGACAAGCGCAGAGACGAGCAGGGCGATAAACCCCATGAGCGCCGAGACCCCCAGCGCAAGGACGTTCTCCGCCGTGCGCTCGACCATGAGTCCCTTAATGATCACGCAAGGCAGCGACAGGTACACGAGGATGTTGCCAATGGTGCGATTGCCCTCCATCGTGATCTTGCCGGCGCGAAACATCGCAAACCCCACGCCCACCAGCATAAACATGACAACTATCTGCAAGGCGAGCGTGGCTGGCATTGACATTGCCGTGGTCCTTCCTGGTGCCGATGGCGTTGCGCGGGGGCTTTGTCCTGCGCAACCATAGCACCAGGAAGGCAAGGAAGTCCTATTTCGCTCCAGTGGACTCCGGCAGAGGCATGACAACGTCGAGAAGAAATAGGTTGTCGCGAGCACTCGCAACGAGCGTCCCGCCATAGCGTTGCGCCGTACGTTCCATCGAGCGAACACCAAATCCGTGATTGAAGTCATCACCCTTACTCGACTTTGGAAGCCCGTCGACAAACTCGAGCTTCCCCACAAAGTAGTTCTCTACATGGAGCGAGACCATGCCCATATCGGCCCTAAGCACCAGAGAGATCCTTCGCTTCTCGGAATTCGGAACCGCGCTCACGGCCTCGATGGCATTCTCCAATGCGTTGCCAAAGAGGGAGTAGATGTCAGTAGGCTGCATAAACGCAACAGAGGAGCCATCCGCCATACAGGAAAGCGAGATGCCTCGCCTCTCGCACATGAGCGACTTCTCGCTCAGGATAACATCTAGCGCATCGTTTCCCGTGCTCACCGTAGAGTCGTAAACGCGCACCTCCCGGGCAATGTCATCAAAGATGAGCGGGTCTACTACAACCGTACCAAGGCCGTCCGCCATGTGGCGGATTTGATGCCTAATGTCGTGGCACTTCACGTTGATGGACTCGATGGTCTCCTTCGAGAGGTGGTACTGACGACGCTCATCATGCAGGAGCTGCTCACTCTCGGCCATCTCGGTCTTGAGGCGCGTCTTGTAGAGCATTTGGTACTCGGCAAAAAGAACGAATGCGCAAACGAGGGCATGCACGACTCTCAGCGTGACGAACGTCGCGAAGTCAATACCGTACGCATAGCTTGACTTTATGCAGACATCAAGGCCAATGACAGCGAAAATGACCACCAATACCATGAAGAGCATGCCATGGTCTTCCTCAACGACAAGTCCATCCCTGTTCATTCGGCGAACCATCACCAGGTAGACCACCACGTAGACAAATGCATACTCAAGAAGATTCGCAAGTATGAAGACTGCCGAATCGGGTGTGGCAGCGGGACAAACCTGATTAATGAATCCCATAACACCCGATGCCAAGTTCTGAGTTGCATACCCCGCCGTCGCACAAAACAAGCTCGTCCACGTGGTTGTCTCATGGCATGAAGCGACCACCAAACAGCAGAGGGCGAGCACCAGGGCATATAACAGAATGAGAGGGAACAGCATAACCCCAGATGAAACCACAAACTCATGCATAAACGTTGCAACAAGTGTGGCAAGCGCGGCAACGGCCACAAGACCCCGAAAGAGATACCCTCCCCTACGCGGCAAGCCACTAGCAAAGAGAAGAGATGCTGCCACGAGCTCAATAGCCGTAAGCAGGGAGTTGACGATGGTTTCCGCATCCATCAGATGGTCCTTCCCATGTACTGGGCTATCCGTTTGAGACAATCGTGCTTACAGCGGCGGCTAAAAAAGAGCGTTGCTCCCCCTGTCGTTGTCAGACAGTCTCCAGTCACACGCGCGATATGCATCATGTTCACAAGCTGGCCCTGAGAGACGCGGATAAAAGGCTTGTCCTCGAAGCTCGTTGCAAGGCGTCCTAGGCTATCTCGGACGCGAATTGGACTAGCGCCTGACGAGAAGTGATATACGAGATCATGTCCACTCGTCTCGACGTATTCGATGTCCGAGACGGGAAAGAGGTACAGGCCCGACTGTGTCTTCAGAGTAATCGACTCCTCAACGTTTCGGGCAATCACTCGACACACCTTATCGAGGCACATCGCCATGTCATAGAAGCGCACGGGCTTAACGATGAAACCAGCGGCATCGACCTGATAGCCCCTGACGGCATACTGCGCGAGACTCGTCACAAACACAATCTGCGTGGTAGCGTCGCTTCGGCGCATCTGGGCCGCAGCGTCCATTCCATTCATCCCAGGCAGATCGATGTCCATGAACACGACGTCAACGTCATAGGGCGCATCGAGAAATGCTTCGGCAGACCCGTAGTGTACACATGACATCTCGACGTTACGGTCACGGCCATAGCGCGCAAGCTGCTCTTCGAGCAAGCGCTCCTCTTCCCCATCATTTTCGACACTCGCTGCCCTAATCAAGACCCCAACCTCCCCGAACCGATTATCCCATGCAGACGCACAAGCCAAATGGCAGACATAGCCCGAAAGTGCCATCAGGAAAGCCGAATCCGCCAGACCCCCTTACCGCCCGCATTACCCGGGACTTACGATGCGCGGCGACAAGCCCAAAGAGGGCGCAACGGGAACGAAAGACGAGAAGGGAAGGGCATGGGTACCATCTCACGCAGGCAATTCGTGAAGGGCGCAGCGGGCATCACGTCGACCGTGTTCGCGACAACGTGCGTAGGCGCACCGGTCGCTCAGTCCTATCGCGGAAGAATCAACACCGCCCTGGGGATTGACACCACAAGTGTGACGTCAAATGGGTCGAGCGGAGACACCACCTATTACAAGAGCGACTATGGCACCGACATCTACGATGCGACGGCACTCCAGAAACTCGAGGACGACTGCGCCGCTGCCGCCATCGAGGAAGTCGAAGGCGGCGTTGTCCTGCTCAGGAACGAGAACGGCGCCCTCCCGCTCCAGAAGGGCGCAAGCGTCACTCTCTTTGGCCAGAACTCCTTCGAGAACCCCGATGCCGACACAACAAGCATGGGATTTGGATACACGGGCCCAACGTATGGCCCCTTCTACAGCTACCACACGCCCGGCGACACCAGCACGGTGAAGTGGGTCACGTACCTCTCGGCCATGCAGGAAGCGTTCGACGTCAACCCCACGGTCACGGAGGCCTACCAGACAAGCGGGTACGGCAGGGTAAAGGATGCGGAGAATCCAGACGTTGGCGAGGCCCCCGTGTCCCTTCTTACCGATGACATTCGCGCAAGCTGGGCCTCACAGTACAACGACGCTGCAATCTACATGATCACCCGCCAGGGTTCCGAGGACTGTGACCTGGTGCTCGAGGACTCCGAAGGTATCAGCCAACTTGCCCTGCATCAGAACGAGAAGGACCTTCTCGCACTCCTTCAGGCCGAGAAGGCAGCTGGCACCATCAAGCGCATCATTGTCTTGGTGAACTCCAGCTGGGCTGTTGAGCTGGGCGATCTTGCAAACTACGACGTCGACGCCATCCTCTGGGTGGGAACCCCTGGCGTTGTCGGCTTCACCGGTGTCGCCAACGTGCTCGACGGCGATGCAAACCCCTCCGGTAAGCTTGTTGACACCTACGCTAAGAACTCGCTCTCGGCACCCGCAATCACCTACGCACAGGCTAAGAATACACAGGAGTGGTCGAACCTCGACGAGGTCCTCGACACCTGCAGCGATACCGACAAGTTTGTTCAGAGCTACCTCATCTATGCCGAGGGCGTCTACGTGGGCTACAAGTATTACGAGACGCGCTACGAGGATGCGATACTTGGCCAAGGCAACGCCACGGGCACCGCAGGATCGTCAACTGGATCCGCCTGGAATTACACAGACGAAATTGCCTACCCCTTTGGCTATGGCCTCTCGTACACAACCTTCCAGCAGACTCTGGACAGCTGCTCGTTTGACTCGACATCTGACACGTACACCCTCTCGGTGACTGCTACAAACACCGGAGACGTTGCTGGTAGGTCGGTAGTCGAGGTCTATGCGCAGACCCCCTATGGGGACTACGAGAAGAAGAACCAGGTTGAGAAGCCCGCTGTTGTTCTGGTTGGCTTTGCAAAGACTGGCGAGCTGGACCCCGGTGCCTCGGAGACGGTGAGCGTACAGGTCGAGCAATACCTCTTGGCGAGCTACGACTACACGTCTGCAAAGGGATACATCCTTTCCGCGGGCACCTACTACCTGGCAATTGGCGATGACGCACATGACGCACTCAACAACATCCTCGCTGCTAAGGGCGCTACGGGCATGGTTGCGGTTGACGGAACGCGCACGGGCGGCGATGCTTCCAAGACGTATTCTTGGGACCTCTCTAGCGTCGACGCGAACCGCTATGCCATGTCGCGCTACGTCGACGGTAAGCAGGTTACCAACTGCTTTGATGATGTCGATCTCAACAACCTTGGGACCGATACCATCACGTACCTTTCGCGCAGCGACTGGGACGCCACCTTCCCCACCGAGCCCGTTGCCGTTCGCGCCACGCCGGACATGATGGAGGTGCTCGACGGGAACTTCTATGAGATGCCTGACGACGCTCCCAGCGTGTCTGACTTCACGCAGGGCGAGGACTCCGGAATCACCTTCGTAGCGATGCGCAATGTCGACTACAACGACGAGGAGACCTGGAACGCCTTCCTCGACCAGCTAACCGTCGAGGAGATGGCCTCCATTCTCCCCGACCAGAACGGCTCGGTTGCCATTGACTCCATCACGATGCCTGCCTCCTACCGCGGGGATGACATGGACCAGCTTCAGCAGGTGGTCTTCAAGCTCAACGGTGAGTCTGGCTTCAACTGGCCCTGCGCCATTGTCGAGGCGTCGACGTGGGACATCGACCACATTGCCAAGCGCTCCAACCTCACCGGCAACGAGAGCATCTTCATGGGCCTGACCGAGATCTGGTCTGGCGGTCCCAACATTCACAGGACGCCGTTCAACGGCCGCGCATCTGCGTACTACTCCGAGGATGGCAACCTTGACTACCTGATTGGCGAGGTCGTCTCGCGCGAGTGCCAGAAGTACGGAGTCATTCTGGGTTATAAGCACATGGTCCTCAATGACCAGGAGGCAAACCGAGAGAGCGCCGCAACCTTCGCGAACGAGCAGGCCATCCGCGAGGAGTACCTGCGTGCCTTTGAGGGTGCCTATGCAAAGGGCGGCTGCATGGGATGCATGACCGCATTCAACCGCATCGGCGTTACCTATGCAGGGAGCTGCTCGGCAACCATGCAGGACGTAATGCGCGGCGAATGGGGCTTCAAGGGCGTCATCTGCTCTGATGCATGCGTTGGCTCTGACTACAAGACGCACTATGCCACGAACCTTGCAAACGGCCTCGATTACTGGTGCTGGGACATGGCGGGCTTTGGTCCTAGCGCCGACTCCTCCTCCGCCAAGCTCAGCAACACGGTAATCGCAGAGGACATTGAGAACGGCGATGGCTATCTGCTAAAGGCACTCCGCGACGCCACTAAGCACGCCGTCTATGCCCAGGTTCGCACCAGCAACATCAACGGACTGGATGACAGCTCGCAGATCGTCCATACCAACGCATGGTGGGAGAACGCAATCACGGGTACCCAGATTGTGAGTGGCGTGCTGACCGCTGGCCTTCTCGGCGTGTATGTCTACGACACGGTAAAGGCAAGCAAGGCGCAAGACAACGAGGACAAGAAGGGAGCTGAGGCATAATGGCTCAGGTCAAGGGAATCAAGATTCAGACAGCAGGCGCTTGGCTCAGCCTTGTCTGTGGTGCGCTGTCGCTTGTCACCGGAATTTACTACGCCGTCGCTGCCGGAGCGACAAATAACTTCACTGCAACTGTCCTTGTGTGCTTCCTGCTTGGTGCCGTCTGCGCGCTTACCTACTCGCTGGTACCAAGCGATTGGGGAGATATCCTCAACCTTGTTGCTGTAGTCTTTCTTGCCGTTGCCATTCTCGAGTTCATTGTTTCGAGCATCGCGACCCTGGCAGACGTGCTCTCCGGCATCACCATGTTTGGTTCAACTGGTGGTATTGAGTACATAGTGATCACGATTGGTCTCGGAACTGTTGCCCTGGTTGTCGAAATAGTCTCTTGCTTCATGAGGCGAACGAAGTAAGGACAAGTAGACCCCCTTCCCCGCAAGCCCTCCCCGGAAATCCATCCGGGGAGGGCTTTTCAGCAACACCGGAAGCTGAATAGCATTACTTCACAACGTACTGGTACGTATCACCCATGGGAACAAAGCGGACGGGGACCTCAGACGTCCCCAGAGCTTGGGGAAGCCACTCCGCCATGAGTTCCATACCAGGTTCCTCCAGGTCGAAGTGTCCGACGGTGATTGCGCACTTTCCCTCGCCAAGCATCCCCACGTCTCGAATGTACTCGCAGGTAGTGAAGTCAATGAACTCCATGGTCACCAATGCGTCCACGCCTTCGCTGTCGGCGAAGTTAATCTCATAGGTATCAGAAGCAGGATCGCCCATCACGTGCTTTGGAATGTGAACCCTCCGCACTCGCGCGGAGGAATCCCCTGTGATCCTCGTGCCGTTGAGGCCCAAACTACTCACGAGTAGCCGCGCCAACTCCACACCGGAAGTCTGCGGAATCTCAAAGTCACGACAGCGGACAACGTCCCCCACTCGGCAGCCCTGCCACCCCATCTTCTTGGCAAAGCCATAGAAGATGCCGTCGACCATTGCGCCGCCGTCGATGGGAACGCCCGAGTGAATGTAGTCATGGCAGCGCCAGACCGTACCGCCCCATTCGTCAAGCAGCGCTTTCTTCTCGGCATACGCCCTAGTCCCACCAATCACGTCCTGGTGGTCGCCGTGATTCCAGAACAGCGCCTCGTGCGAGATGATGAGATTTGCATCACAGCGCATTGCCTGGCGAACGATGTCGGCAGTCGGCCAGATGCAGGTCACGATTCCCGTGCACTCCTTCTCCGTCGTGCCGTAGGTGACCTTGTCGCGAGTGGTCGCCTCGTCAATCGGCTCGCCCGTCCATGGAGAAATCCCCAGACAGTATCCCTTCACAGCAGAAATGACCTCATCAATGCGCATGACCAGCCTCCATTGAACTATGAATTCGCCTACTCCGACGCTAGGCCGCCCGACAGCCACCCGTCCACAAACAGCCTCGCGAGAAGGAACGTGACGGAAATGAGAAGCGCAGCAGAGCCCCCGATTCTCTCGACAAAGTAGCTGCAAATAACCACACCAATGAAAAATGAACCGATTAGCGCCAGATAATGGAGCGCACGCCGCAGCTCACTTGGCTCATGCCCAAATGTTCCCTCATAGAGTGCCTCTGAGAAAGAACGGAGATTCCCGGTGCAATACGTACTTGAATATCGCGAACCCTGTCCAAGCTCCCGAAAGTTCTCGAAAGACATTGCCGCACAGGAAGCAATCAAACAATCGGACAGGACGTCTGGAATGTAGTCCGCGAAGACGCCAATCACCGCAAACGTTATCGCCTCAAAATCAATGACCCAACTCTGCATCTGGTCTTGTCTTCCATGAAAGCACCTACTCGATACCAACCGTGAAAGAATGATGCCCATGATAAAAGAGACTATGGGGATGAAGTACCTGAGAAAGGAACAGGGATCCAGCAGAGAGGTCGCAAGTGCCAGTCGCACGACATTCCCCGTCTGTCCTGTTGCGAACACCTGATCATGAGCCGTGAAGGCATAGCCGTCCATCATGCCACCCGCGCATACCACCACGAGCCCTAGCTCAAATTGCGCATGGGGCCTTAAGGGGTTCACTCGTCACCCTCTGCTGCCTCAACGGCAACCCTGTTCATAAGCTGCATGGAGTTTCGGGCCTCGGCCAGAACTTCTTCAATCGCGTCGTATGTCAACGGCTCTGGGGTAAGCACGAGCTCGAGAGCACACGCCACATTGACTCCGGCAACAAGGAACACATGCCCATTCATATAGGGCGCAAATGCCTGGTTGACACTTCCCTGCATGATGTCGGTGAGTATGAGAACCTCATCGTTGGCGCCATATTCGTCGAACAAAGCCTTAACCTGGTCATCCAGCGGGGTTTCGTCAACGTACGCACAGATAACGTCGAATTCGTTAATTCCACCAATGAACTCTATCGTGTCCGCGAGACCGGCAGCGAACTTATGGTGAGAAGCAAGTATTACGTGTCTCACAGCCACTCCTCAAACTCGTCAAGAACAGACTCAATGCCACCGCGAGGAAGCTTGGTCACGAACGACTCGTATCCAAGCCCAAAATCCTCGCTAGGAACAAAGTATCCCTGAGCATCGTTTGCGTACCCAACGACAATGCATCGCCGGGGGAGAAACATCGATTTGATGCGCATCCCAAGGACACTGCCGAGTTCTCCAGGGAAGGTCACGAATACTATTCCGCCAAAGTCGATTACCCTCATCACTATGGGAAACTGAACGTGGTCGATCTCGAGCTTCTCGCTAAGCCTGCGAACCTCAGTCCGGGCGAGCTTCTTTGCCGTTGCTGTTGACGAGTCATCCGCAAGAGTCTGCTTGGCCTCGTTTAGCAGCTCCTTATATCTCGCAAAGAACTGTCTGTTGTCATAGTCCACATCGTGAATGAACTCTCGGACCGTTGGCACACCAAGCTCAACGGGCTCGAATGAGCCCCTCATGAACTCAGCCGAGATGCCAACCGCAGTCCGCTGAAGTTCGTCGAATCCATCGCCCCTACGGAACTGTCTGTTACCCAAATCTCCAGACGCGCCTGTAAACGCATAGGGCGTGATTCCCACCCAAGGCGCAAGCAAGGCTCGAACTGACCCCTGTAGATCGGACGTAATGAGCCGGTTGAAAGGCCCAACTACAGTCGAGTGACAGTTGAAGTTCTGCATCGCTCCAACAACAGAACCATCATCTGCCACAAACCTAACGATAAAGGCCTGGTCATCAAATGGTTTGTTTTTGTCATTCCGATTTGAGTACCATCCGTTGATTCTTGTTGAGAGAATTTCAGGCTTGGCCTCGGTAAGCCTCTCCGAAAGTCGAGAGGCTGCCTGGACTACGAGGCCCGTCACGAGGTCTTCGTAACCAGGAGTGTCATGAGAAATTGAGCTGCCATCACGAAGACCGTTGGGGCATGAATGGCTATGAACTGCAGAAATGACAACTAACTCATCGCGAACGTCCAACAATGACGAGAGCAGCGCCCTCATTTTCTTAGTTCTTGAAGGGCTAACTTGACACACATCGATGCCAACGAAGAGAACGCGCTCTCCACCCTCTTCCAGCAGCAGAAGGATGGCATAAGGGTCATCATGAATACCTATGCCCGGAAGCTGGCGAACATCATTGAGATATCCATCAAGATAGAAAACCCCGCTTGGCGCAATGCTCACCTTTGTCGAAGAGACCTTCATTGCATACCTCCAGCGTTGGCGGGATGGAAACCCATCCCGCCAAGCCCGTTAACCTATAAAGCCAAACGCGGCGCCAAGCCAACAAAAGACGATGATTCCGAGAATGATCTTGTTTGTGGAGACGCCCTTCTTGATGAGCTGGTAGACGATCGCGGTAGCGCACACCGGAAGAAGCCCCAGGAGAATCTTGTCAAACAGCCCCTCTTGCAGGCCAAATGAGACATCACCGATATTGATTGTCAGCTTGGTAGAGAGCTTAACGACGGAGGGAATCAGTGCACCAACGACAGTAAGGCCGAGGACGCTCATAGCCTCAGTGAGGGCGGCAACCTTATCAGCAAGGTTGGTAACGAGCTGGGTGCCAAAGTGATAGCCCAAATCCCAACTCTTAATCTTGACACCAAGGCTAAACACAAGGTTGACGGCCACGAACAGAAGCGCACCTATAGGGTTTCCGCTCTGCGCCAGGTATGCAGAAATGGAACCGAAGATTGTTGGGATAAGAATCCATATGATGGCGTCACCGATTCCGGAGAGCGATCCCATGAGGCCAACCTTGAGGTCTTGGACAGCTCCCAAGGCAGCAGTGCCGTTCTTCTCCTCCATTGCCAGCCCCGCGCCGAGAAGGATTCCCGCAACTGGAGGTGTCACGTTGAAGTACTTTGCCGAGTTTGTAAGGGAGTCCCTGTATGCGGCGTCATCATCGCGATAAATCTTTTTTAGAGCATCCGCCTCAGAAAACACCACAGAGGGCGCAAGCTGGGTCTCATAGTTAAAGCCATTCACCGACATGCACCAACGCCAAGCGCATTTTCTGATGTCTTTGTCAGTGAGCAAACGGCCATTCTCCTCTGCCGGAGCCTTCATCGACTCCTGCTCAATTTGCTTACTCATCCTCGAGACCTCCTTCTGCGGTAGCAATTGACTCTTCAGCAATCCGGGAGGTCAGATTCTTATAGACCTCGTACGCAGCTGCTCCACCCAGAATCGCCACAGGAAGAATCGACAGGCCAAGGTATGCCGAGAGCACAAAGCCAATGGCAAGGAAGCTAAAGTACTGCTTCGCAGGCATGTAGGTAAGCAGTGCGCCCATGCCGATTACAGGCAGCAAGCCACCTGCAAGCGAGAGCCCCTTGGTGAACCATGCGGGCACCACCGAGAGAATGGCATTGACAACGTCTCCGCCAAACGCGAGCACAATAAGCATTGGGATGGCATCTGTCAGTCCAAACAGCACTGGCCCAACGAGCGTCACGGCCTTCATCTTCTCGTACTGCCCATCCTGCGCATACTCAAGCTGCTTGTGTGCCATGAAAACGTTTGCAGTCTTTGCGAGGACGTCAAGCTGGACTCCCATGGTGCCAACGGCGATGCCAACAGCAAGGCCAACGCCCTCGTCCTGGCCAGTCATGATACACACCGCGGTTCCAACCATTCCCGCCAGGGGATAGTCTGGAACCGAAGACCCGGCAAGAGCTGCGACACCCAGCGACATCAGCTGTACGGACGCGCCAACGATAAGACCGGTCATTCCGTCGCCTAGTATCAGGCCAACAAGCCAGGCATAGAGGACGGCATTGTGGCCACACACTTGCGTTCCAAGTCGATCAACCCTGTAGATAAAAGCCAGAAGCGTGATGACAACGATTTGCCATACGGCAATTTGCATATCCACTCAACTCCCCTCAGAGATTGACGTACTTCGAAAGCGGTTCGTCTTTGTCTGCCGGAACGTACTGGATGTTGACGCTGGTTCCATGCGCTGCAATTGATGAGTAGACGGGAACCTCGTTATCAAGAACGTAGGCGCGACGGCTCACCTGAGTCGCTGCCTGCCCATCCTGGGGAGAGACGGTCCCACCAATCGTGAGCTTTGGCACCTTTTGTCCGTCTTCCTCGAGCTGCTGGATGATGCGAGGATCACGGACAATGACGAAGACCGTGTGGTCATCGTACTTGCCCTCACGAAAGTGATCGCGTGCAGTTTGCTCGCTAATAATGGAGAGCGCTACGCCCGCGGGCTTGGCCATGCGCATGCCAGCCTTCTTTGTTGGGTCACCAGCATACTCATCGTCGATAACCATTACCCTCTGCGGCTTCACCCTTGGGACCCATTGGGTAGCCACGATGCCGTGGAGCAAGCGATTGTCGACCCTTGCTGCTACAATGCTCAACTCGTTCTCCCTTCCCCCGTGAACGTCCGTGATGGCAAGCTTGTCTGCCTGCCCGCGACATAGAAGATAGGGATGGGAAGGCGCAGAGAGCAGTGCACCAAAGGAGAAATGTCATTTACTGAGGTATTTCGACAATCGGTGATCTCATCACGTGCGAGCGCCGCACTGTTCGACACTTCTATTCGACACTTCTGTTGGCGCCACTCGTCTTCAAATGAAACTTGATTGCTGCGATACACTTCCCCGCTAGCACCATCGGCCTCTAGCATCTTGTGCACGTAGGCTATCTCCGATACGGGAATCTCAACACGATAGCGTCGGCACATCTCGGAAAACGCGGCGCGGAACCAGGCGATGAACTCGGGATTCGAGCGCGCAAACTCATCCTCTCCCAAGAATGAGTCAACGAAGTTGTTTGTCACGAGCCTCTCGATCAATCCGCAGAGATGCACGTAGAGGCCAAGCCTTCTCCTTGAGTCAATCTTCTTCCCGCTGAGCTGCGAGAGCCGTTGAATCGCATTGTCTGCCTCAACGTAGAGCATCTCTGGGTTGAGGATGGTGATGGACTCAACAACATTTCTCAGCGTAAGGTTCTTCAGGAGTGCGGAGTGGAATGCGGAGATGCCTGAGCGGTCCAAGTACTTCGCAAGCGCAGCATCAAGCTTATCCGAGTAACCCTGGCTCAGAAGATCTTCCAAGGCAACGAATGGAACGGAGGTGACATTTGGATTCATCGTGCCAACGATTGCTCGAACGTTTTGGCCCTCAATGGCCAGAGACTGGTTCCCGTCCCTCACGAGCTCGTTGTAGTCACAGGTCGTAAAAGATACAGGAAGGCTTTCTGGGAGGCTATCTTGGATGAGCCTTCTGATCTTCTCGGCAGCACCTACTCCCGCCTCTGAGCAGAAGAGGATCTTCTCCCCCGTCTTTGACAACCGCGCTACTCGATAGCTCGGGGATGCAGCCTCGAGTACCTTTGGGAGATTGTCGCTCAGGCATTCTTTGCTCGCAAGGATGCTCCCCACCTCCAAGGCGAGGCCAGTCGACACGTTGGTTATTACGTACACGTCGCTGCTAATGGAACGTGGAATCACATCTAGGACCTGCTCCAATGAGCCCATGTCGACGAGGATGACCATGGATTCGCAAAACGAGAAGCGCTCAAGCAGATGCGCAAGCGGAGTTGCCACATCCGAGAACTGCTGCTCGTAGGTCATGTCTATCGCCTCGAACACTCGCACGTGGAGCATTCTGTTGGCCGCCTCCGCAATGCTCGTGGCAGTCGAGTACCCATGGCACATCACGACCCCTAGAGCCTCTCGCCTTTTGGTCCCCGAAGAGAGAACGTGACAGATTTCGAGGAGAAGCATTGCCCGTACAAGGTCGTCCATCTCCGCGCCCAGCGCGAGCCTCACCTTAGAGTCAATCTGAGACACTGCAGAGGAGGCCACGAGATACCGGCGAGAGAGCTCGGCACAAAGAGATTTGAAAGCGACTCGATTGTGCAGGCGCCATGATGTCAAAGGGGTTCCCGCCCATAGCTGAGACGCAACCAAATGCGAAAGCAACCGAGCTGTCTTCCTCGTCAGGTCTAGGCCGTAAGACTCGTTAACCTCATCGACAATTGGCCCGATAACCTGCTCGTAGGATGCGGAACGCTCATCTGCGTTTTGATCGTCGAAGTCAAGGTAGTCTTCATAGGCCTTCAGAGTCGCGACTGCCGAAGAGAAGAACTCGTCAAACGAGAGCTTCTCGTCCTCAAACGAATGGAACGCGTCAACTATTTGTTGAAACAATCCGGTAACGCGCCGATGAGAGTCAAAGGCATCCTCCGTGCCACCGGGAATAAGCTGGTCATCGTCGACTCTTGTCTGCAGAGACGAGATGATGTCAGGAGGAAGGTTGTAAGTCTGAATGACGAGACGGTCATCCTTCCTATTGAGGTACGAATTGGCGCAGCAATTGGTTATGCATGCTCGTAGACCGTCTACATTGTCCTCGAACTCGCTCGCGACCAATGCCCTGAGCGCTCCACGGCTAATTGCTGCGTCAGATGCAGCTCGCTGGCCTTCTTTCTTGAGAAAATCCATGACGAGGAGCGTACGCTCCTCCATTGTTCTCTCCGAAAGGCGTGGAAGCCTAATCACGATGGGAATCGACCGAGCGATTGCTTTTACGGCATCGCTGTCGATATCTCGACTCGTTCCAAGTATGAAGCGCGCTGTGCGCCCCTGTTCCTGAGCACCGGTCTCGCATTCTCGAATCCTCTGGAGGATGGCATCACGAGAGACAGGATCCAGGTGATCAAAACGTCGAATGTAAACGACTCCCCCGTGGGAATTGCCAACGGAGCCCGGTATCTTGCCTTCCCCGAAGATCAGCCGTTCGAGAGACGCACCGGCATTACTGTGCCGAGACGCATCAACCGAGATATACGAGGCATTCTTGCTGAGGATTCCTGCATTCTTTCCGTACTCGAAGGTGAGCCTGGATAGGTATTCCTTCCCGGTCCCATGATCCCCAACGAGGAGCACTGGAATTCCGTGGGGAGGGTACTGCATGGCACTCTTGAGCTGCTCAACGCATTGTCCAAGAGACAGGTCGCTCCCAATTGCCTGCTCGAAATCTCTTGATGCCCTTCTCCCAGCCAACATGAGCAGCTCGGACATTGAGGAATACTCGTTCTTCTCGAGCTTTGCCTGCAGGTACCGTTCCAAATCCCTGCGATGCAGGAAGAGCACTGGCCGAGATCCAACCTTAATTGCAGGCCCTTCTCTCACCAGCTCGTTTAGATATTGACTCGCCAAGTTCCGGCTCACATGACAAGCGCTGGCAACGGCAGTGGTGGTGAAGGACTCTGTCTTTGGTGGGTCAATCTCTCGCGTTACCTTGTCCAGATACGAAAGGATTTCACCCTTGGTTTCAACTCCAGCCATGTGACCCCCAAAACTTGATCAGCGTCAATCATGCAGAACAGACATTCTCGAAGTAGAGGGCAGACCTAAGGCCTACCGCAGGGTCAGACGGCCTTGTTTTCTCGCCGAGCGAGAGATTCTGCATTCTGTATCTACGCCACGACAGCATACGCGCTTGAGCGCCCGGAACCCACCTTCTTGAGCTTGCCCTCCTGAACCAAGCCCTCAAGAAGCCTACCGGCGCTGGATCTTGAGACGCCCAGGACCTGCTCGACCTCCACGCGCGTGATGCTCCCGTTGGATTCCACGATGTTCATCACCATGTGAATTGAGTCCCCGGGGCGCATTACGCGAGGCCCCGGCACTTGTTCCATGGTTCTGGGGACTCCACCCATGGGGACGAGAGACCCCTCCTCCGCCCATGTCGGCACTCCGTGCTCGCGAACGTAGTTGAGATTGGGGAGCGTCAGCTTGAACACGTGGGCAGAGGCCTCGACGATGGGCTTCACTGACCTTCCAGCATATGCCGCAAAGACGCGCGGCAATCCCATCCCATATGCCTCAACCATTCCAAGACGAAACATCACATTGGCCAACCTGGGGTTGCGACAGACGGACGTGCCGTTTGTCACTTCGTCCATCCGCACGCCTCGGGCAAGGCCCCCGGCAGTCATGAACTCAATGCGGTCGTCGAAGACGCTTGCCTTGTTGATGGCGGGGGAACCATAGTCGCGATGCATGACCATATTAAGGACTACCTCGCGCAGAGCTTCGAACGTAAGATCGTCCGCGCCACAAGGAAGATCCTCGAACGAAGGGCAACTGTGGTAGCCATATCCTTCGAGCAGCTCATCGATTGCTCTCAGCAGCTCGTCTTCCCTCATGGCGACTCATCTCCTACCCATATACCACCCAACAGGGTAGGTAATGGGTAGGAGAGGTTCGCCGAGCGGTTCTCCAAAATGCGTCGGCGACGGACTGCTCGACGCGAGAGGCTACTCCCTATAGAACTCGTGCAGGTCAGCGGCCATGGCGTGGAGCGTGGGCTCGTCGGTGTAGGCCATGTGGCCACACCCGTAGCGATGCCAGGTGATCTGACGTTTGAGCGCATCTGGCAGGTAGAGCTGCGACATTGTGTGCCGCACATTCCACCAAGGCGTTGCCGTATCGTAACGGCCGCCCAGGATGCAAAGCTTGGTCGTGGGACTGCGCCTCAGAGCAACCGCAATGTCGTACGCCAAATTGGGTGCCGCAACGGTTGTCTCGTCAAAGCCTGGCTCATCGTGAACCCAGTTCCATCCAATGCCAATCTCTCCCCACACGGAAAGACGGTACTCTTCAGGCCCCTCGTAACCCAGGTCGCCCCTCAAGAAGTCTCGGAATGCCACATACCAGCAGCTCTCAAGCGCATGGTTGGCAGGATCCTCGCAGGCAAAGTAGAACGAGGCACGCTGACTGGGAAGCAGCGAGGTCTCGGTGAAGCGCTGGTCAAGACGGCCACACACAAGGCCGCGGCTAGCGAGAAGGTCTCGCCTAAAGTCCTCAAGCTCAACCCGGTTATTTCGGACAAGCAGATAGTCCTTAGGAAGCCCAATGAACGCAGACAGGTGCTCGGCCAAAGCGTCCTTATCGGCAGGAGTAATCTCATCACCCAGGAAGATGCCACGGGCATACTCGCCTCCAGCAAACGCAGAGGCCCTGTCGAACCACTCGTCCTCGTCGACGCCTTGGCCAACCAGGCCAAAGTACTGCGCCGTCGAGGCAAAGGTGGGAACCATGCCCACGTAGTAGAGGTCATTGCCGGGCAGGTTCTGCGTCCAGTCGTAGTAGGCAGAGAGCATCACGACACCCGCCAGGGGCACGTGCGCCTCGCCAAGGTAGCGCATGAGAACGGCGCTACGCATGGTGCCGTACGACTCGCCAAAGATGTAGAGCGGAGAACCCCAGCGGTCGTTCTCGTCAAGCCACTGGCAGATGGCGCGGCAGAAGGTGCGCGCGTCCTCCTCGAGGCCATAGACGCGCTTGGTGTCGTAGCCCTCAGCCACGAAGGACCAGCCTGTGCCCAAGGCGTCCGGGAAGACGAGGTCTGACTCCCGCAGCAGCGTGCCGGGGTTGTCCACGACCTCGTACCCCGCACCCACGAAGTCCATCCCGTGGGTCACCACGCGACGCGGCCCCAGGCCGCCAAAGTTGATGGGCACCGAGGCAGAACCGGGACCACCGTTGTAGCAGAAGGTCACCGGGCGCTTGTGGGGGTCCACCTCGCTGCCATCAATGGCCGTGGCAACATAGGAGACGTTGAACATGCGCCCCTCGAGGACCTTCTCGCGGTCGACGATGTCCAGGTGGCCAGCCGTGGCCACGTAGTCGATCGTCTCGTCACCAACATGCCACGTGAGCTGCGCGCTCTTTGCCTCCGGGACCTCGTTCACCGTGGCCTCGCAACCGCACTCGCACTCACAACCGCACTCGCACTCTCCCATGCAAGACCTCCCTACTCGATACCAAGCATGTCGCAGAGGGTGAGCATGTAGATCTCGGCTGCATGCACCACGTCCTCCACGTCCACGTCCTCGTTGTAGCCATGGATGCCTGCGTTGTTGGCTGGGCCAAACTGGATGGTGGGGCATCCAAGAGCACGATAGTGCGCCGCGTCGCTTGATGCCCACTGGTAGGCGGGCAGGCACTCCTCGCCCCAGACGCTCTCGATGTTGTCCTTGAGGCTCGTCACCAGAAGGCAGGTGTCGTCGGTGTAGTTGCCCTCGGCAATCCACTCGTAGCCTGCCTCGACACCCGTGACGCCGCTCTCCTCGATGATGCGGTCGACGGCAGCAACCACGTTCTCGTGCTTGCAACCATAGGGCAGGCGCACATCCACCTTGCAGCTTGCCTGGTCTGGCACCTGGTTGATCTTGCCGCCGCCCTCGATGATGCCCACGTTGGCCGAGCAGTGGTCAATGACGTTGCCCACCAGGGGGTTGTCGATGGTGCGCTCGGCAATGGTGCGGGAGTTGGCAACCGCGCGAGCCTGGCTGGGAAGGTAGTGGCCGGGCACGGAGGTGAGCTCGTCAATGTGGAGAATGACGCGTGCCAGCTTGGTGATGGCGTTGTCGCCCTTGTAGTTGCCCGTCGAGCCGTGGCCAGGCGTGCCGTGCGCCGTGAGCGTGAGGTGCAGGATGCCCTTCTGGCCAATCTCAATGGTGTCGTGCCCGGTGGGCTCCCCCACCATCACGGCATCCGCGCCGTCCGCATAGCCGTTGTCGCAGAACCACTTGGTGCCAGTACCTGCGATCTCCTCGTCCGTGGCCACATGCAGGCGGATGTCACCCCTGAGGTTGGCACCAGACTCGTTGAGAAGCGCCATAGAGAAGAGCAGCACTGCGAGGCCGCACTTCATGTCGGAGGCACCGCGCCCGTGGATCTTCCCGTCAAACACCTCGGCCCCAAAGGGGTCAAAGTCCCAGCCGGAGAGGTTGCCCACAGGAACCACGTCCACGTGACCGTTAAGGACAACGCGGAAGCCCTCGTCAGAGCCAATGTGAGCGTAGATTACCGGGTAGTCCTCGCCCGCGTAGGCAACCAGGCGCTGCGACTCGATGCCGTGGCTCGCGAGGTAGCCCCTCACAAAGTCGACCGCCGGCTCCTGCGGGTCCAGCGGGCTCTGGTTCTTTATGCGAATGAGGTCCTGGCAGAGAGAGACAAGCTCATCCTTGCGGTCGAGGACCTTCTTGTGAAGCTCTTCCTTCGTAACCGTTGACATGGCAGACAAACACTCCCCCGAACTAACGAACGGATTGATTACGTGAGGCTCACGCGGCTACTCGGCCACGATGTCGTGGTACTTGAAGCACGCCACACGATGGCCGGCCTCGACCTCCTCGAGCGAAGGCCGCTCGTGACGGCAGCGCTCCATGCGGAAGGGACAGCGGCCGGCAAGTGGGCAGCCCACCTGCTCCCCCACAGGGCTTGGGATCTCGCCCTGGAGCTTGATCTCTTCCTTCTTGTCGAAGGGGCTCTCGGGCGGGATGGCCGAGAGGAGCGCCTTCGTGTAGGGGTGCAGCGGGTGCGCGTAGATCTTGTCGGCGGGGCAAAGCTCCATGACGCGCCCCAGGTACATGATGGCAACGCGGTCGGAGATGTGCTTGATGACCGAGAGGTCGTGGCTGATGAAGAGGTACGTGAGGCCACGCTCCTGCTGCAGGTGGCGGAAGAGGTTGAGCACCTGCGCCTGGATGGAGACGTCAAGCGCGGAGACGGGCTCGTCGCAGACGATGACCTTGGGGTCAAGCACCAGGGCGCGGGCCACGTTGATGCGCTGGCGCTGACCGCCGGAGAACTCGTGCGGATAGCGCTGGAGGTGCTGCACGTCCAGGCCGACCTCGCGCATGACCTCGAGGACGCGCTGCTCGCGCCTGGAGGCATCGGGCTCGGTGCGGTAGATGAGCATGGGCTCCTCGATGGTCTTGGCCGCAGTGTAGCGCGGGTCAAGCGAGGAATAGGAGTCCTGGAAGATCATCTGGATGTCCTTGCGGACCGCCTTGAGCTGCTGCCCGGAAAGCTTGGTGATGTCCTGGCCACCGTAGACGATCTGCCCCGAGGTGGCCTGGTGCAGCTGCACCACGCAGCGGCCCAGCGTGGACTTGCCGCAGCCGGACTCGCCAATGATGCCCAGCGTCTCGCCGGGATAGACGTCCAAGCTCACGTCGGAAAGGGCATGGAGCACCTGCGGCTTGGAGAAGAGCTTCCCGCCGCGCAGACGGAAGTCCTTGGAGAGGTGCTTGATGGAGAGAATGGGCTCTCCGCTCGCAACCTGGGGTCTCTCGACAACAGCCGCCGTCTGCGTCTCACTCATGGTGGTTCACCTCGCCTCTCACGAGCCTGTGCTCGCCGTCCTGCCTCAGGCATGCCACAAAGTGCCCCGGCTCAACTTCCTTGAGCTCTGGCACGCGCCTGTGGCACTCCTCCGTCGCATAGGGGCAACGGTTGCAGAAGTTGCAGCACGTACCGGTGAGCCTGAGGTCGGGAGGCACGCCCGGTATGGTCTTGAGGTCGGTCTTCGCAGTGTCGGAGAGCCGCGGCATGGAGTCAAGAAGGCCCCAGGTATAGGGGTGGAGCGGGTTTGAGTAGAGCTCCTTCATGGAGGTGTACTCGCAGGTGCGCCCCGCGTACATCACCATAACGTCATCCGCCATCTCCCACACGATGCCCAGATTGTGGGTGATGAGGAGAATGGCCGTGCTCAGCTCGTCCTGAAGTCCTCGCAGGAGCGAGAGGACCTGGGACTGAACGGTAACGTCGAGTGCGGTCGTTGGCTCGTCGGCGATGATGAACTTGGGGTGGCAGCTCACCGCCATGGCGATAATAACGCGCTGGCACATGCCACCCGAGAGCTCGTAGGGGTAGGCGTCCATGCGGGCCTCTGGGTCGGGGATGCCAACGAGGCGCAGCATCTCGACGGCGCGGTCGTAGGCCTCCTTCTTTCCCAGGTCGCTGTGCGCGCGAATCAGCTCGACCATCTGGGTCCCCACCTTGAAGACCGGGTCGAGGCCGCTCATGGGGTCCTGGAAGATCATCGAGATGTCGCTGCCGCGAAGCTTGAGCAGCTCGCGCTCCGGCACGTGGACCATGTCGATGCCATCGAACTCGATGGAGCCACCCTCGATCTTGCCGGTCTTTGCAAGCAGGCGAATGACGGAGGATGCGGTCACGCTCTTGCCAGAGCCGGACTCGCCAACGATGGCAAGGGTCTTGCCGCGGTCGAGGGAGAAGCTCACGCCGTCGACCGCCTTGGCGATGCCGGCTGCCGTGTGAAAGTACGTCTTGAGGTCGCGAACCTCGAGGATCCTCTCGCCAGTCGTTCCGGCGTCATCGAGAAGCCCGGTATTCTGCTCGGTCATGGTCATCACCTACCGCTTCTGCTTGGGGTCGAAGACGTCGCGGATGCCATCACCAAGCAGGTTAAAGCCAAGCACCGTGAGCAGGATAAAGATGCCCGAGATGGTGGCGATGTGCGGCGCGGTCTGCAGCGTGCTCTTTCCTTCGGAAAGAATCGCGCCCCAGGACGCGGTGGGAGGCTGCACGCCCAGCCCCAGGAAGGAAAGGGCAGCCTCCGAGATGATCGCGCTCGCGATGTTGAGCGTGAAGTACACGATGACCGGTGACATTGCGTTGGCAAAGATGTGCTTGAAGAGGATGCGCGCGGGAGAGGCACCGATGACCCTCTCGGCATTGCAATACTCCTCGTTCTTCACCACGTGAACCTGTCCGCGCACCACGCGCGCGAAGTTGGGGACATTTGCCACGCCAATGGCGATGATCACGTTCTGCGTCCCCTGCCCCAGGATGGTCATGAGGATGAGGGCAAGAAGGATGAAGGGGAATGCCATCATGCCATCCATGATGCGCATGATGATGGAGTCGACCGCACCGCCAAAGAAGCCGGCAACCAGGCCGAGAAGCACACCCACGATGGCGCCAACAATGGTGCCGCCAATGGCGATGAAGATCGAGATTCTCGCACCATAGATGATGCGTGACAGGAGGTCGCGCCCATAGGAGTCGGTGCCAAAGAGGTGCCCCGCCTGCCCCGGAGACGCAAACATGTTGGACATGTCCGTGGCATTGGGGTCATAGGGCGAGATGAGCGGCGCAAAGACGGCGAGAAAGACCATGAAGGCCACGATGATAAGGCCCACAACGGCCATCTTGTTGCGCGTGAGCTTGTGCCAGGCGTTGTTGGCACGCCGCTCGCGCTTGAGCATCTCGAGGTTGGCGGCATCGCTCAAGGCCTCTGGAGTGGTCGCCGTTGTCCGGTCTGCCATTAGCGGGCACCTCCCTCATAGCTCACCTTGGGGTTAATGAGCATGTACACGATGTCGACGATCAGGTTCACAAAGACGAAGACCACGGCCGAGAAGAGAACAACCCCCTGGATAAGGGCATAGTCACGGCCGTTGACCGCATTCACGATGAGGGTGCCCAAGCCCGGCCAGGAGAAGATCGTCTCGGTGAGGATGGCGCCCGCGAAGGCACCGGCAAGCTGGATGCCAAGCACCGTGACGATGGGAGGAAGCGCGTTCTTGAATGCGTGCTTCCAGATGATTACGGACTCCTTGATGCCTCGGGAGCGCAGCGCCTTCACGTAGTCCGCGTTGATGGACTCGAGCATGCTGGAGCGCGTGATGCGAGCAAAGGTTGCAGCCGGGATTGTTGCCAGGCAGAGGCACGGCAGGATCATGTGGCTTATCACGTCCCAGGCACCCTTGGCGATGTTGCCCATGCCCATAACGGGAAGCCACCCAAGGTTGACGCTGAAGGTAAGGACAAGCATCAGGCCAAGCCAGAAGATGGGCATCGAGACGCCGACAAGCGCAAGCACCATGAAGATGTAGTCAAAGGCGCTGTTCTGCTTTACCGCAGACTCGACGCCAATGGGAATGCCAACGAGAATAGCCAGGACAAGGCCTGTGATGGTGATCATGAGCGTAGACGGGAGTCGGCTCAGGATGATGGGCATCACGGCCCCGTTGTAGGAGTACGAGTAACCAAAGTCCCCCTGCAGAACGCCGAGGACGTAGTTCACGTACTGCTGGAGCATGGGCTCGTTGAGGCCCATCTTCTCTCGCATGGTCTCGATGGCGTCGGGCGATGCCTGGGGACCGAGCATGGTAACTGCGGGGTCACCTGGAATCATGCGCGTGAGGACAAACGTGAACGTAACGACCACGAGCAGGACGGGGATGGTCTGAAGCGCCCGCCTGATGATTGTCTTGGCCATCCTGCTACCACCCCCTGGGTGTTCTCGTCCGAATGCGACGCAGGATGGCCCCATTCGGTGCCGAGGGGGCGCAGGTCTCGCCCGTGCCCCCTCGACTGGCTAGAAACGATGTTGCTGCTACGCGGTCTTCGAGACGTTGACCTCGTCGTTCACGATGACGATCTTGCCGTCGGCGCGCTGCTCGTAGCCCTGGACCTTGGTGGTGAGGCCGGTGTTCACGAACTCGGAGGCGTAGACCAGCATCGGGTCGTAGGAGACGATCGCCTTGAGCGCCTGCTTGTAGTAGTCGGCACGCTGGTCCTGGTCGGTGACGGCAAGGGCCTTGTCGAGAAGGTCGTCCACGTCCTGGTGGCTAAAGCCAGCGCCGTTGCCGAGCGCGCCCACCTCCGAGCTGCTGAAGAGCTTGTTGAGGAAGAAGAACGGGTCGGGATACCAGGTCCAGCTCATGCCGTACATGTCGGCAGTGCCAGAGGCGGCCGTTGCGCTGAACGTGCCCCAGTCGGATGGGTTGAGCGTGAGGTCGATGTTCAGGGTCTCCTTGAGCGTCTGCTGGAGGATGGTTCCCATCTTGATGCGGGCCTCGGTGTTGGAGATGTAGAGGTTGAGCGAGAGGCCGTCAGCGTACCCCGCCTCTGCCATCAGCGCCTTCGCGGCATCCGGGTCGTACGTGGGGACGTCGCTCTCGACGGAGGCATCGTAGCCCCAGCTGCCCTTGGGGAGCGGCAGCGAGACGGTCTCGGCCTCGCCGTACGGATAGACGCCCTTCACCAGGTCATCGCGGTTGATCGCCATGAGGATGGCCTTGCGCACGCGCTGGTCGGCGGTGGGGCCGTTCACCTGGTTGAAGTAGACGTAGGCGATGTGCAGGGCAGGCGTCTGCTGCATGACCAGGTCGGAGTTGTTCTTGATGGTCTGGATTGACTCGCCGGTGAGCGAGGTGGCCATGTCGAGCTCGCCGGTGGTGAGGCCGTTTGCAGCCTGGGTCATGTCGGTGACGACCTTGATGGTCACGCCGTCGAGGTTAGGCGTGGGACCCCAATAGGTGTCGTTCTTGGAGAGGTCGGACTCCTGGTCCTTGAGGAACTGGTCGAGCTTGAAGGGACCGGAGCCAACGAGGTGGTCGCCGAAGGAGACGCCCCAGCCCTCGACCTCCTCCTTGGGGACAATGACGTTGCCGGCGTCGGTGAGCGCGGTGAGGAACGAGGCGGCGGGGGCGTTGAGGACGCAGTTGACGGTCGTGTCGCTCACAACATCAACGTGGTCGAGCATCGCAAGACGGTTCATCGAGGACTGCTTGGCGGAGCGCTCGAGGGAGTACTTGATGTCCTCCGCGGTGACGGCGCGACCGTCCTGATACTGACCCTTCTGGAACTTGGCGTCGCTGCGCAGGTTGAAGGTGTAGGTAAGGCCGTCATCGCTGATCGTCCAGTCGGTCGCGAGCACCGGGACAATCTGGGAGAGGTCCATGTTGTAGTCAACGAGCGTGTCGCATACGCAGTTGATGATCTGGGACTCGTAGGTGCCCGTGTAGAGAATGGGGTCAAGGTACTTGGGCGAGGAGGGCAGCGAGATCACGAGGGTGCCTCCCGCCGCAGTTCCACCTGCCCCCATGGAGGCCGACGTATCGGAGCTGCCGCCACATCCAGCAAGCCCCATCGAAACTGCGCCTAGGCCCAGCATTCCCGCCGTGCGCAGGAAGCCACGCCTCGAGAGGCATGCCATGGACTCCTGTATGTTCAACTTGGCCTTGTTTTGAGCGCTCATTGTCAGCTCCTCCCATACGCCGAGAGCACATGTCTCGGCAACCAACGCAGAGTATGCGCGTTGACCCAGGTGGGTCGTTGGATGCAGCATGCCATGCTGCTGACCCTGGTGCCTTCGCTGTATGGGGGTATTTCACTCGTATGAAACAAGTTACATCGTGCTGTAACAATTATTCTCGCTCGTCAGGCTAAGGTAGATAGTAAACAAGCCGGTTATTAACGATGTATACGCTCAAATCGGCTTATGAAATGAAATGTATTTCGTTGAAAGGAATTCCAATGCTCCTTCGTCAGATGCTCGACATCTACGACCTCATCGACAAGCCCTCCGCCTCGGGAAACGAAGTTGCGGACTTCCTCCGTGGTCGCGGTGCAAGCGACGTCACCGTCAAGCGCGTCTCTGGCGAGCGTGGCGGAACCGACTGCATGAAGATCCTCATCCCTGGTTCCAACGGTAAGTCGAACGGCGGAGAAGCCCCTACGCTTGGCATCGTCGGCCGTCTTGGTGGCCTTGGCGCCCGCCCGGAGCTCATTGGAGCCGTGTCCGATGGCGATGGCGCCCTCGCGGCACTCACCGCCGCCCTCAAGCTCGTTGAGATGCACGAGCAGGGCGACGTCCTTACCGGCGATGTCATCGTTGCCACCCATGTATGCCCCGACGCCCCCACGCTCCCGCACGAGCCCGTACCCTTCATGGATTCTCCTATCGACATGGAGACCATGAACCGCATGGAGGTCGACCCACGCATGGATGCCGTGGTCTCCATCGACACCACCAAGGGCAACCGCATCATCAACGTGAACGGCATCGCCATCTCCCCCACCGTGATGCAGGGCTACATCCTCTCGGTCTCCAACGACCTCATGGACGTTATGACGCGCGTCACCGGGAAGATGCCGCAGGTATTTGCCCTCTCTCAGCAGGACATCACCCCGTACGGCAACGACCTCTACCACCTCAACAGCATCCTGCAGCCCGCCACGGCGACAGATGCGCCGGTTGTGGGCGTGGCAATTGCCACCGAGCAGATGGTTGCCGGCTGCGCCACCGGCGCCACGCACGGCACCGACGTCGAGGAGGCGGCACGCTTTGCCGTCGAGTTGGCCAAGGTCTACGGGCAGGGCGCCTGCTCCTTCTACGACCCCGCGCAGTTTGACCACCTGGTTGAGCTCTACGGCACCATGGAGCGCTTCCAGACGCCAGGCGAGGCGCGCTAGGGATGGCACGCACCCGGATTGCCGGCATCACCGTGGGACAGGCGCCCCGCACGGACATGACAGCGGACCTTGAGTCGCGCCTCTCTTCAACACTTGAGCTTGTACAGTATGGGGCGCTCGACGATCTCACGGTAAACGACGTCGAGCGCGACCTTGCGCCCGAGCCCGGCGACGAGGTGCTTGTTTCGCGCATGCGCGATGGCTCGCAGGTCACCTTCTCAGGCACCAAGGTGCTGCCCCTGGTGCAGGAAAGAATCGACCAGGCGGAGCGTGAGGGTGCCCGGGCCATCATCGTGCTGTGCACGGGGTCCTTTCCCGAGCTGCGCCACGAGGTTCCTCTCGTCTATCCGCAGCCGCTCTTCCACGCTGTTGCCCGCGCCCTTGCGGGCGGGCGGCGCGTGGCGGTGATGGTGCCCGAGCCGTCCCAGGTGGAGCAGGCTAGGGTCTGGTGGGGTGAGCACGGCGTCAAGGTAGACGTTGTCTCGGCAAGCCCATACGCAGGCATCGGCGGCGTGCGAAAAACGGCAGCCGGACTTCGCGAATCAAACGACGCGTTCCTCTGCCTTGACTGCATGGGATTCACCACGCAGATGCGCGACGCCGCGCGCGAGGCGTCTGGCCTCGACGTGCTGCTGCCGCGCACCCTTGTTGCCTCGGTTGTCTCCGAGCTTCTCGGCTAGCGTTCTTCTTGATCCGGACGGGGTTCACTCCCCGTCCGGCACACTTGCCTTAGCGTTGACACCCTCCGCCCTGCTCTGCAGATAGGCAACCTCGTCTAGAAGAATCTCCAGGTATATGTAAATGGTGAGCTGGGCATCTGCGAGGTTCGACCGCCCGCCGTTCATAATGCTTGACAGCACGATTGCGTTCGATGCGTGCGAGATGAACTGGCTTCGGGCATTTACCGTAACGAAGAAGACCTCTCCTCCGTTCTCGCGAATAGCATCCATGAGCAGGGCATAGGCATCGTAGTCGCGACCCTTCTGCGAGATGACCACGCAGACGTCGCCCTTGCCTAGGATGCTTGCCACGTCATCCATCACCGTCGTGTCGTTTGTCACGCTATTAAAGATGCCTGCATGCATGAGGCCTGCAGATAGCTGCAACGCCCTCTCATACATGCGGTCCACGCCCCATACGGCAACGTGTGGCGCATTGCAGAGCGAGGCAGCAACATGGTTGAGCAACGACGCGTCGACTGCCTCCGCAACCTTGCGCAGCTGAACAACGTTGATGTTCACAAAACGGGAGAGGAGGCCGCCCTCGCTCGCGCCACCCTCTTCCTGCGTGCCATTGGAGAGAAGCTGACGGTCCATCTCAAAGCGGAATTCTGAGAAGCCGCTATATCCCATGCGCTGGCACATGCGCACGATGGTTGCAGCCGAGAGGCCTGAGAGCTCCGAGACCTTCGAGACGGTGTTACCCACCACATCCATGGGATGACCTGCGATGTAGCGGGCGACGGCAAGCTCAGACTCGGTAAACTTCCCCTCCTGGGACTTCATGCGCTCTATCAGGTCCACCCGGTACTCCGCCCTCCATCAATCAAGCTCCACCATCCGCTTCGCGCCATGCAAGCGAGTTCGCGAGACATCGTGTATGGTGCCACAGAAGGGCTTCTCGTGCCATGGCCCGTTTGGCCAGCCCTACTCCCCCGCGTTGGCCTCGCGACGCAGGATCTCGTCGGCGAGGATCGAGTCGCCGTGCTTGGCCAGGGCAATGAAGGCGCACATGGCCGCACCCATCACGGTGATGTAGAGGAAGAGCTGAGACTCGGCCACATCCATCACCAGCCCGGAGAGGATGGGCGTCACAACCTGCGCTGCCATGCTCACCGTGTAGTAGTAGCCAGAGTAGCGGCCAACGCTCCGGGAGCTGCAGCCCTCGAGGATCATGGGATACACGCACAGGTCAACGGCACCCAGAGAAGCGCCCATGAACAGGAAGAGAACGTAGTAGAGGGGCGTGAACGACGGGAAGAGCCACATGATGGCCGGACAGATGGTCATCACCAAGCCGGCAACGAGGGCAACGCGCTTCCTGCCCACCTTGAGGGAGAGGTTGGCCACCGGAACGTACGAGAGAAGCCCGCCCGCAATGGTGACAATGTTGATGATTGCGTAGGAGCCGCCGAGCATCGAGAAGAAGTCCGACGCGTAGCGCGAGATATTGGTGGTCATGGCGTTATAGGACATGTAGTAGAAGAAGACGGCGCCAAGGAGCAGGGCAATCGAGCGCACGAGCTCTGGGTCGGTCACGCGCTCCTTGCCTTCCTCGGCGTCGTCATCCGCATCGATCGAGTCTTCCTTGATGCCCATGGCAAGGCTCTCCTCATGCATCTTTGCCACAGACTTGGGCTCGTTGAGAAGCACGCGATAGACCACGGCCGCCACGGCGATCACGATGCCCTGCAGCAGGAACACCGGCACGTAGTCCGGGTTGGCCACCGAGGGGACAAGAACCGAGATGGCCACCAGCATGACGCCCGTGCCCGCGTATCCCACAATCTTGTCGACCGAGTCGCCCTTGGTACGCAGCGGACGCGGCGTGATATCCGCCACAATCGCCAGGGTCGCGGTGCGATAGGAGCAGATGGCAACCAGAGTCACCAGAATCATCGCGATGAGCAGAGGCAGGCTTCCCAGGTTGTTTGCCACGGCGATGAGCGGTACAGAGACCGCTGCAACGGCAGATCCGGCCAGGATGAAGGGGGTTCTTCTCCCCAGGTGCGAGCGACAGCGGTCGGAGAGGATGCCAAACCACGGGAGAAGGAACAGGCCAAACACGTTGTCGAGCGCCATCACAACGCCGGTGAGCCAGTTGGAGAGACCAAAGGTCTGGGTGAGCATCTTGGGGACCAGGCCGTCGAAGACCTGCCAGAACGAGATCATCCCCATAAAGGGAAGAGAGGCGATCGCACAGCGCTTCCAGTCGAAGGGGATCTTCCGCTTGGGCGTAGTGCCCTGCTTCTTCTCGGCCATCTTGGCTCCTCTCGTCCTGGCAACGCCGGAAGGCGACGCGGCAGGCCTTGGTTGCGTTCCTTATGCCTTCAGCTGGTCAAGCCCTCGAACAAATGCCACGTAGAACTCCACACCACGCTTGTAGTCATCAACCGGGATGCGCTCGTTGGCCCCGTGGATGAGCCCGCGCGCCACCGGCGTGTAGATGAAGGCGGCAAAGCGGTACACATGGTCGCAGATCTTGGTGAACGAGCGCGAGTCCGAGCAGCTGGTCTGCACGTAGGGGCACACGCCCGCCTCGGGATAGACACCGGCGACGCAGCGACGGATGTAGTCAAACTGCACGTCGTCGTGCGGCGAGAAGGGCGAGGGCTCGTTGACCAGGCTGTTCTCGGCAATCTCCACGCTCACGGCATCTGGGGCAACACCGGACGCGCGGCACTCCTCGGCAGCCTGAGCGCGAGCGCGAGAAAGCGCGGCGCTCACGTCCTCGAACGGGGCCACGCGCACATTGAGGTTAGCCGTAGCCTCGGGCGGCAGGACGTTTCTCGCAGGCGACCCTTGAAGCTGTGTGAGCGCGTAGGTCGAGCGGACCATGGGGCCGGTCTCGGCACCGGCGGCAAGGATGCGCCCCACCAGCGGCCGGAAGAGCCACATGTTTGCAAAGATGATGCGATAGGCAAAGCTCCCGCGGGCCGCGAGCTCCTGAAGCATGGCCGTGACAGCATCTGCAACCTGCGGTTTTCCGGGATGGCCGCAGATGCGCTCCGTCGCGCGGGCAAGAAGCCGTGTGGCATCGTTGTTCGAGGGGGCAGACGCGTGCCCGCCCGTACCATGCGCCGTCACGGTGACGTCCACATGGCCCTTCTCAGAGACGCCCACCATAGCCATGGGCGAGGTCACGCCCAGGGGCACGCCAGTGGCAACCGCGCCGCCCTCATCGAGGACCATGCAGGGATGCACGTTGTGCTCGCGCAGCCACGCCACGGCATTGTCGGCCGTGGGGCCAGAGGTCTCCTCGCAGCAGGACGAGAAGAACCAGATGTCGCGCGGCGGGACGTAGCCCTTGGCCAACAAGTGCTCGAACGCCTCCATGCAGCCGCAGAAGCAGAGCTTGTTGTCGAGCGTGCCGCGGGCCCAGATCTGCCCGTCGTGGACCTCGGCCTCAAAGGGCGGGTAGGTCCACTCCTGGCCATCGGTTGGCACCACGTCGTGGTGGGCCATCATCACGACGGGCGCCAACGAGGAGTCACGCCCAGGCCAGCGCATGAGGATGCCGTACTCGTCGATGTGGGTGAGCTCGAACGCCTGGAACGTGCGCGGGTAGAGGCGCTGGAGCGTGGGCACCCAGCGATCGAAGGGTTCGCGGTCAAGCTTGGCCGGGTCGTCTCGCGAGACGGTGGGAATACGCAGTAGCGTGCGGAAGCGCTCGACCTCCGCGTCGCCGGCATGGTAGCCGCCCGCGTCGATGGGCGAGCCGGCCGGAAGCGTTGGCTTGAGCGCCGCCGCGCGAACCACGCATGCGACTGCCAACGCGAGAATGACTACCAGGATGAGAATGACAGCAACCATGGCGCCTCCAGTGACGTTTGGGCCATGGTAGCTCTTCCTCCTCGCCCCCTCCCCCTCCATTCTTTATCGGTATCTGAGAATTTCGATTTCAGCGACCTGCGGAAACACTGGCCCTACTTCACAGTGATCGATAAAGAACGCAGATATGGGCAAAACAGCACCGTAGAAGTCCTTCTCGACAGACCACAGAGGCCGCCCGCACGGCTGCCAAACCGTAGAATCTTCTCGCTGCCCGTCCAAGCAACAGGCCGTTGTGTGATTCCGTTCAGCGCTGAGGAGACAAACCTCACACGTGTTTTTTCTTTATTGATATTCTGGCGCTCTTAACTGGGGTTTCACTGCCAAATATCAAAAAATAAATATCACGTGTGAGGTTGTCGCGTGAGGTTGTTCCTGAGCTCGGCGCGTGAGGTCTCCCGGCGCGCTGGGACTAAGCTACACCGAGAAGGGCCATTCGCCGACGGCGAGGGCTTCGATCGCAGCGGCAACGGCATCGTCCTCGCAGCGGCCAATGTGCCAGCGGGCTGCCGTTGCCGCCTCGGGCTGGGCGTTGGCAACCGCCACGGAGTTGGGAACCGCCGAGAAGAGCGGCAGGTCGTTGCCGGCGTCGCCAAAGACCACGACCTCGTCCGCGTCAATGCCGAGAAGCTCGCACAGCATGCGCGCTCCGGAACCCTTGTTGTAGCCGTGCGGCATCACGTTGGAGAAGCCTGCGTGCGCGTAGTCGAGGTCCAGCTCAGGAACCTCGCGCGCCGCCCGGGCGATAAGATCTCGCGTGCCCGCCTCGTCCGTGTCCACGAACACGTTGGCCTTGACCACCACATCCGGTACGGCGTCGACCGGCACGCACTTCTCGGCGTAGGCGGGAAAGGGGCGCCTAAGGTCCTCTCGGCTTCCGGCAACCAGGAGCGGCGTTCCTCCGTCAAAGCAGAGCATCCCGGAATGCGGTACGCCCGCAAGCATTGCCGCCAGTCGCACAAGCGCGTCGTGCGGCTGGCGCTCCTCGTACACTAGCTTGCCACCGAGGTAGACCTGCTGGCCATTGGTGGCCAGGCAGGTGGCGCAGCAAGCGGCATCCCCGCCAAAGAAGGGCGGAATCCAGTCGATTCCGCGACCGCTTGCGGGACCAATGGCAATGCCGGCATCAAGCGCTGCGTGGAAGGCCCGTATCGTGCGCTGGGAGACCTGGGGATTGCCCTTGGGCAGAATCGTCCCATCGATGTCGCAAAGGATGAGCTTGGTGTTTTTCGGCATTTCGCCCCTACCCTCTCTGCACCACCTGCGCTACAAGGCGGTAACGCCCGCGTCTCCCATCTCGGCACTGGCATCAACTGTCTTCTCGCCAGTACCCCTTACCACTGTACCCGGGGAAGCCTGGTCTCCGTCAAATGTAATGCCTTTCGTGCCCATGGAAAGCCGTGGCCACCCGCTGTGGTGACGTGATAGTAGGTGCGCCCTTGGCTGTTTTCCGCAGCGAGAGGGTTGGGCGGTACCGAAGCAGCTCAAATAGCGCACACGAAAACGATCCGGCGTTCTTCTCGGCGGCGTTTTCCCAGGGACTTGGTAGTAGGGGTCGTTTTGGCGTGCGCTTTTGCGGGACTGGAGGCCACGGGCGGGACCGACTCGAAGCACGGGCGCCCCTCGCCTCCGTTGCGAGGGCGCCCCTTTCCTCAAAAACTGCGGCTTAATTGCAGTTGGCCGGGGTCGCTGCCGAGAAGAACCGCAGGTAGCGACCTCGGCCCCTCCTGGCGGGCTGCAATTAAGCCGCAGTTTTCCCAGGCGGCCAAGCTCGGGGGCCGCCACGTGCCCACACCAAGCCCGCCGTCTCGGAGGACGGTGCCGCGAAGGGGACAGCGAGAAAGACTAACCTTTCGGCGCCCCGCCTAAAAACGGAGACGCCAGAAGGCCGGAAACACACCCACTTATTGCGCTACAAAGAACCGCGGGCGCTTCATGAGCGCGGTGTTGCCATCCACCACCGAAGACTGGGCCAGGTGGACCACCATACGCTCCATATCCAGAACGCGCATCGAGGACTTCTCCGTTGCAGCGTTGAGAGCATCCTCCGCACCGTCGTAGCCGGCCGAAAGCGCAGCCCGCATGAGCGCAATAACCTGCACGGCATATCGCTGCTCGTCAGACATCTTTCCCTGCTCGTCACCTTTGGCAAGCCTCGTCGCCGCATCAAAGTACGAGCTTCGAAAAGCCTCGGCCTCGTCACCAGAAAGGCCCTGCCCAGAGACAACTCGCGAGATCATCTCATTCTCAATCGCCACTTTGGTCTTGTCCTTGAAGCGCCCGCTCGAGTTCCAGAGTTTCATGGCCGAGAGAAGCACGACCTGCCACACACCAATCTCCCTCTTGTGCGCGCTGGCCGTGGCAACATCATTGCCACTCAGGGCACACGCCTCGTCACTCTGGCAAACGTCCTCGGCGCACTGCTCAACTATGCCGTACAGCACATCGACGTACTCGTCAAAGCTCAGGTTGACCTCGGGACGTGGCTTAGGAACCATTTCCTTAAGTCTGTCCACCAAGCCAGAGAAGTCCACAGCCCGCTCCCTTACTCGAGGTTTGCGTGTCGATCTTTCACATCTTTCTCGGTCCACCCCATACGCCACATGATCTCAAGCGCAACAATGTCGCCAAGTAGAAATAGCTCCTGCTCAACAAGGGTGGACATGGGCTGCTCGGACGCATACTCCCCACGGCCCGCAAACTTGGTGCGACCACGAAGAAGAAGACGGTTTGAGGCGAGCGAATCAATCGTGCTCCCAGGCGTGCACCCAATGTAGAAGACGTCGGCGCCCTTCTCGCGGGCAATACGACCTATCTCGGCGGGCAGTTTGCTCTCCCCAGAGCTCGACCCGATAAGCACAAGGTCGTGCTCGCGTACGGGCATTTCGGTCTCGTCGCCCACATAGTTGATGTCAATCCCCAGGTGCTTCAGGCGCTTGACCCACGCCTTAAGCGAGATGAGCATCCTCCCTACGCCCATCACAAGGACGCGTCGCCCGGGAACCAACAGCTCGTCGACAAGACAATCAAGCTGTGCATCGTCAAGAGAGGGGAGGGTCTCTCCAAGCTCCTTAAGGACAAGAGCTGTCGAGTCCCTCCCAGCCATCACTCTGCCTCCGGCACGTACATGACCTTGCAGATGAGAATCGAGTGATCGTTGATTCCCGAGCAAAGCGCGGGAAGCCCGTCCAGCGAGCTCCTGTGGGTGATGAGGTCGGTGACCTTCATCTTGCCTTCGTCGAGCATGCGCACGGTGTAGTGCCACTCGTTGATGGGCGTGTCTGCGTAGTGGGAGTTCCAGATGCCCTTTAGGCTCAGCTCCTTGCGCAGAATCTGGCTGTGCTGCGCCAGCTTGATGGTGGTATCGCTCGCAGGATTGCCCATCATCACAACGGTCCCAAAGGTACGCGTGCACTCGATGGCCTGTCCCAGACCAGACCCACTGCCAGTTCCCTCGATGGCCACGTCAACGCCCCTGCCGTGCGTAAGCTCGCGCACGCGCTCAACAAGGTCGACCTCCTTGGAATCGATGACCTCGCACCCATGCGCGCGGGCAAACTCGCACTTTTCCTCGACGATCTCGGAGAGAACCACCGACGCCCCAAAGAGCTTTGCCCAGCGAGCGGCCATGATTCCGATGGGCCCAGCTCCCATGATGAGGACGTTCATGCCGGCGGTAACCCCGCCCTTCCTCACGGCGTGCTGCGCAACCGTGCACGGCTCGGTCATGGCAAGGGCCTCGCCGGGTGTGTCCGGGTTTGTCGATGGGACGAAGTGCCACGCAGAAGGTACCAAGCAGTACTCGGCAAAGCCGCCGTCACTTCTCGACCCAAGGTAGTCGTAGTCCTCGCACATGGCATAGTTGGCCGAGAGGCACGCGTCGCACTTCCTACACGGTATGCAAGGGAATATCGCCCCGCGCTTCCCCACAAGGTTCTTGTCCGCGTCCTCCCCCACTTCGACAATGGTGCCACCGAACTCATGCCCAATGGTGAGGGGGTAACGCTGCTTGCTGGTACCAAGCTTGAAAATCCTTGGGATGTCCGAGCCGCAAACCCCACAGCCCTCTACCTTGAGCAGTAGCTGCTCACCAACGGGCTTGGGAATCGAGACGGTATCGGTGGTGAACTCGCCAATGCGATGGAGCCTGCATGCCTTCATCGTTCCTTCGTGGTACGCAGATGGCGAGAGATATCGTGAGAAGTCCATATGTGCGTCATTCCCATCTTTCGAAGTCGTTGTTGCTCGCTCACAGTCGCCTTCGCGCACGGAATGGGGAGGCCTACTTCTTGAGTAGCCCCTCGACGCTTACGGCGTTGTTCGCGGGTACGATCCTGATTTCAACTTTCACGCCCTTGGCGACGAGCTCCTTGAAGATCTCTCGCTCCTCGGGTGAGGCGGCAATGTTCTTGTAGAACTTCTTCCTGCCAGCCGACATGCCCATGCCGCCAATGTTCACGAAGTCAATGTCGACGCCGGCATCAACCAGGCGCTTAATGGTAAGCGGGAACTTCACCAACAGAATGGTCTGCTGAGGGAGACCCTCCTTCAGCTTGGGGGCCGCATCATCCACCGAGAGCGTCTCGATGGTCGTTCCCTCGGGGAGTAGCAGCTGGAACATCTTGGTCATGAACGGGTCTTTGCTCACCTGGTCATCCACAACCATGATGTGGGCGCACTCTGGGAACTGGTGGATCCATGCCGTCATGACTTGGCCATGGATAAGACGGTCGTCAATACGGGTAAACACAAGGTTCTTCACGCTCATGGCTCCGCTCTCCTTTGGGTTGCCGGACCAAATTTCTCGTGTGACAAATGCGTAGCTACTACGCTCGTACAATCTCGGCCTGATAGGCCCTGTACTTCTCTGAAAATGCGCTAGGACCACCCTGAATGAGCGAGGAGGTACCAACCACAAACCCCGTGGCACCTGCCTCATGCATGTGCCTGGCATTCGAAGGCGTCGTGTTGCCGTCTACCACAATGCTTATCGGGTGCTTTGCTTGAGAGGTTATCTCGGAAATCCTGCGCAGCTTGTCAAGATGGTCGGGAACCATCTTCTGACCGGCAAAGCCCGGACTCACAGCCATGACCATGACAAAATCGAGAACGTCGAGGCATTCCTCCAGATAGCTCACCGGCACGCCCGGACTTAGGGCAAGGCCCGCGGAAACGCCCATGGCCCGAAGGCTCTCGAGCAGACTATACGGCTGGAGGGAAACCTCGGGATGGAAGCTCAGCGAGTCTCCCTTGCGGAGGCCGAAATACGGGACAAAGCGCTCTGGCTCGGTAGCCATGATGTGGACATCAATCGAGAGGTCCGTAAGCTGTCGGATTGCCTTGAAGTCTTCCGAGCCGAGCATGATGTTTGGCACGTAATGCCCATCCATCACATCAAAGTGAATCCCGGCAACACCCGCCTCCTCGAAGGCGCGCACGTAGGCCTCAAGGTCCCACGGCTTGCAGCACATTACCGAGGGGTAGATGTCCACATCCTTCTTGTTTCCCATGTCAACCCCCTGAAGAGCCCGCCGCGAGCGGCAAAAGGCTCATACTTGTACCGAGCCCTCGTCGCGGTGCAAGCGCTGCGGGGGCCTGGGTAGCGTGCCCTCCTGTCCCACTTGGACATGGCTGTTCGGACAGGAGGGCACCCGCACGTACACTGTCTTGCTTCGCTCTAGAGCGTGCCACGGCGCGTCTTGCGTGGCAGCCGGAAACGGTCTAATACAGGCCCATGAGAGCCTTGATGCCCACGAGGGCAAAGCCAACCAGGAAGATGATCAGCACCATCGTGAGGGGCTTTACCTGCTTCTTGGACAGGAGCGCCCAGGTTCCAAGAACCACAAGGAGCGGGAGAAGGCCCGGGAGCAGCGCGTCAAAGACGCCGGTCTGCAGGTTGAGCGAAACGGTACCAAGCTCGTTGGTCCAGTCAAACTCGAGCCAGGAGAGGTCGACCTTGACGTTGCCAACGGTCATGCAACCAACGACCATGAGGCCAACGATGGAGACCGCGTCGAGGACTCTGTTGATGATGCCGCTCTGCAGCAGGTCGACGATGGCGTCGCGGCCCTTCTTGTAGCCCAGCATGTACATGTTGTAGCCGCAAGTAAGCTGGAGAATCTTGTAGCCAACATCAAAGATGATGGGGCCTGCGAAGTTGCCAGCAAGGGCAAGCTGAATGCAGATGCCGGCGAGGATTGGGTAGGCAATCGACTGCGAGACGGTGTCGCCAATGCCTGCCATGGGGCCCATGAGCGAAGAGCGCATCAGCATGATGTCATCTGCGGAGATGTCCGCGCCCTCGGCCCTCTTCTCCTCCATGGCGCAGGTGATGCCGTTGATGATCGTGCCCATCCAAGAGGGTTCGGTGTTATAGAACACCAGGTACTTCTTGAGCTCCTCGGCCTGCTTATCCTCGGGATACAGCTCGCGGATGACCGGCACGAACGCGTTCGTGTTGCCAAGGCCCTGGAGTCGCTCGTAGTTGTAGCAAGTCTCGGACGAATAGGTGAGCAGCCAGTTCTTGACGAGTGTCTTCTTCGAGAGCGCCATTATGCCTCGCCCCCAGTCAGCTTCTTGGTGCTATCGGACTGGTAGTTGTAGAGCAGGATTGCGACAAGTGCTGCGATGAACGTGACCATCATCGTGGTGAGGCCCATGAACTCGGCAAGTGCGAAGCCGATGAAGAAGAACGGCATCAGCTTGGGCTTGTTCAGGTACTGAAGCAGCATTGCGATACCAAGTGCTGGCATGAGGCCGCCGACGATGCCAAAGCCATCGACGATCCACTGCGGGAAGGTCTGGAACCACTCGCCAAACGGGGCGCCGTAAAGCACCACGAGCATGGCAGGTATGCCGTTGAGTATGAACGAGACGAAGAACGACGGGATGTAGTTGCACATCCTCATGGCACGAATGTTGCCCTTGTTGAGGAAGTCCTCGGCCATGTGGACCCACAGCGTGTTGATGGACATGTATGCCGTCCACACCATGATCGTCACGCTGCCGAGAATGACGCCGACCGTCGTGGCGGAGTTCACGTCAAGCCCGGAGACGAGCGCGAGCGCCGTGCCAACGGGACCTGCGAACTGCGGGTTACCCGGCATGGAGCCACCGGCAGTGATGAAGCCGACATAGGGCAGGTTGATCGCCGCAGCGATCATCATGCCCTCCACGGGCTTTCCGAGCACCAGGCCAACCAGGAATCCCGACCACAGCGGGTACAGCCAGGTCCTGGTTACGACGTGGCTAAACCACCAAGTGCAGCAGGTCGTGATGAGTGCAACAAGAATGGCTTGTACTATCACTACTCTCACCTTCTACTTACACGCCCCAGCAGATTCAGAACAAAAAAGTGCAGCCTTCAGCTAGCCCTTGATCGCCTTGGGTCCCCCTCTCAAGTTTGGTTGTACGTGTGGCTTAGCCGAAGATCTTCTCAGCTAGACTGACCATTCCTTTACCACCGGCGGCAAGCGCCGTCTCTTCAAGATGTGGCAGATCCTGCTCGTCTCGGTCACTCACGACCTCGATAAGCATGGGCAGGTTGAGCCCGGTTACGCACCGAATCTTCTTGGTACCCATCTCGTTCATAATGCGTGCTATGCAGTTGCATGGGGTGCCGCCAAAAAGATCGGTGAGAACAAGCACGCCACTGCCTTCTGAATCTTCATAGAGCGAGTGGACTTTCATAGTGAGCTCATCAAGAAATGCATCAGGTGACTGCCCAATATTCAAGGACACGGTTGCGTATCCTTTTGCTTCTCCCATGATAAGTGTGAGAGCTGAGGTTATCCCCTGAGCAAACTCACCATGTGTGACAAGTAAAATATTTACCATTTGATGTTCACCCCTCTCTGTGCTTCTCTGGTTATTCAGATAGTATCCACGTCGAAATTGGAGGGTGCTCAAAAACTTGCGGTGTGTGTTGAGTGGTATTTTCGCTTCGGTGAATGGATGCGAAACGAAAGCAATGGAAAGCAAATCCTGGCATTGCCAAACTAGCTGCATAGCTTCTGCGGGTAAAACGTATGAATGAGCAGGAAAATAACTTGTGATGCTACCTGCTCACATTGTTTCGCACTCGTAACGCTGCTTCAGCATGGGTACTGTATCCGTCACGGCACTGGAGTTGGAGGCCTCCCGATGACAAACGCCTCACAAAGGATTACCTCCGAGGAGCGACAGAATCGAATTCTCGACATGCTCTCGAGAAAGGGCGAGGTTGTGGTCTCTGAGCTCAGCACAGAGTTTGGCGTCTCGGCGGTCACGATTCGAACCGACCTTACCGAGCTTGAGCACGAGGGAAAGCTCAAGCGCATACATGGTGGCGCCGTGCCCGCCCGAGAACTTGTGGTTCCAAGCCTTCCCACACGCATCAGGAGAAACGTGAGGGCAAAGGACGCCATTGGCAAGGCAGCAGCCGAGCTGGTTCACGACGGCGAGACCATCCTTGTGGGGTCGGGAAGCACGACCCTTGCATTTATCCGCAGCCTTGACAAGAAGAGGGACATCTCCATCATCTCCGATGAGCCTGCAGCGCACACGTACATCCAGCAGCACCTTCCCAACGCTACTCCCATTAGCACAGGCGGCATCCTTGGTCGAGGCTTCCACCTCTATGGTCCCTACCTCAGCGCATCACTGGTGGGAACACACGTAGACAAGGTTTTTCTCGGTGCTGACGGGTTTGAGAGAAGGTTGGGCTTCCTCGCGGAGCGGCAGGTGACCGCCGACGCGAAGAAGGAGTTCATGAAGCACGCCAGCAAGGTAATCATCCTCATGGATGCAACTAAGGTCGGCGCAAGCAGGCTGTTTGTTCCCTTTGCCCAACCAGGCAACGTTGACCTTGTGATTATGGACACAGATCCCAGCGACGTTGTGGCAGAGGCTGCGCGCGTTGACGGTGGCCGCGCGCGGGTGGTCGAGGTGGTACGGCAGACAGCTGGTCTCTAGCGCGCACCGCCCCACCTCGGACGGCTCCAAAGAGTTGCTTCCACCGCAAACCTGCGGCTTAATTGCACCCCACAATCAAGACGCAAGCTATCTGCCTGCGGATTCTCTCGCGACCACAGGCGGTTAACTGCAATTAAGCCGCAGTTTTCAATCGGGGGCGGCCAAGGAGGCGTACGATTGCCTCAGCCGCGGCTTGCCACCCAGTCGCAAAAACGGAAGGAATCGCATGGCCAGCAAGGAACGCCTGACAGAGGATCTTCTCGCCCGCCTCCTGGCAGCGCCCAACGTGGAGTCCTACCTTGGCGAGCCGGACTCCACCCTCAATCGCGACCTCCCCCACTACCTGCGAGAGCTTCTGGACGAGAAGGGCATGAAGCGCGCCGAGGTCGTACGCGCCTCCGGTCTTAACGGCACCGTTGTCTACGACATCTTTGCCGGCAAGAGCCGCCCCGGCAGGGACCATGCCATCATGCTTGCCCTGGGCATGCGCTGCACGCTTCGCGAGACGCAACGGCTCCTGCGCCTGTCTGGCGTATCGGAGCTGTGGCCCAAGGTGCGCCGAGACGCCATCATCATCTGGTGCATTGACCACGGCTTCGATCGCTCCGCCACCGATGACGAGCTGTGGAGTCTGGGAGAGCAGACCCTCTTTCACACCGGCCCCCTGCGTGCAGGGCAGGCCGGCAGCCATCCGGTCAGGCAGTCGCCCTCGCCCGCCCAGTGATTTTTCAGTTGCCAACTGAGGAGCGACCATCCTGGGTTGCATATCATGGAAAAGAGCCGGTCCTCACGCGCAAGCCGGCACTTATGCCATCGTGCGGGACGGGACCAAAGGCTTGAACGACGACCAGGTAATGCATGCAATGAGCGTTGATGACTCCTACCACGTGGAGCGTGTTCTCGCACATGGGCAGGGAGGCATAACCGAGCTTGTCACCCTGGACGGTACGGGTCCCTTTGTGCGCAAGCGCATCCCCGCAGCGCGTGCCCACCGTGGCGTCTGGGCAGCGCTCCCCGAGATTGACTGTGCGCGCCTCCCCCACATCGAGGCAACGTACGAGATGCCCGATGAGTTCATCGTCGTCTACGACTACGTTCCCGGCGAAACCCTGGAGCAGCTCGTCGAGAGTCGCGGGAAGCTGGACGCCGCAAAGGCCCGACATCTGGTTGGCGAGGTCTGCCAGGCCGTCTCGAAGCTGCATGCCCACGACATCGTGCACCGCGACATCACCCCCTCAAACGTAGTGGTTGCCGCCGACGGCGCTCACTTGATCGACTTTGGCATTGCGAGGCTTGGCTCCGAGGATGCCAAAGGAAATGAAGACCAGCTTGGGACCTGGGGCTTTGCCGCTCCCGAGCAGTACGGATTCGCAAAGACCGACGCTCGCTCGGATGTGTACTCCATCGGCCGGCTTCTGGGCTACCTCCTCACGGGCGTTCATTTCGAGGACAAGGAGGGCTACGAGCAGGCGCTTGCCTCTCCAGACGTGCCCGATGACCTGCGCTCGGTTGTCCTCAAGGCAACGGAGTTCGAGCCCAGTGCGCGCTATCAAAGTGCGGCTGAGCTCGAGCGCGCGCTACACAACGCGCCTGGCGAGAAGGACGGCACAACTGTGGCCACCGCGGCCATACCACGCAGTGCCGCAGATGCACACCCCGCGTCCGCGCCAAGGCGAGCACGCACAATCGCCCTTGTGTGCGTTATTGCCGCCATTGCCGTGGTGGCGGTGCTTCTCGCCATGCGTTTCTTTGTGGCCGACAAGACCACCGGTTCCCAGGGCGCAAGCGGCAGCAGCGCCATATCAAGCGGCAACACAACCGTCGTCACTGCACAGCCGGACGAGACAGACACCCAAGCAGCCGTGGACGCCCTCTCTGTTGGCGAGTCACACTGGTCGACAAGTAATGGCAGCGTATATGCCGAGTACTCGCTCACGAACAACTCCGACCGAACGGTTACGTATCCCAGTGTTACCATCACCGGCTACGCGGACGATGGCAGCGTCCTCTTCTCGGACGACCAGGTCCTTTCCGTCCTCGCCCCCGGTGAGACGGCGTACCAAAGCACCGTCCTCGACGGCTCAACGACACCCACACGCGTGGAGTTCGTGCCGGTCAAGCCCTCTGCGGACCTCCTGTCCGATGACACGGCTCCCTCGTTCTCGACCGCGAACGTATCGGCCAGGTCAAACGGCTACGGCGGAATCACCGTATCGGGCACCGTCACGCTGGAGAAGGACGGAACGACAAGGCTGCTGAGCAGCGATTACGGGGTCTGCCTCACCGCCATCCTGCGCGACGCCTCCGGAAACATTGTGGGCGGAGGCGTCAACTTCCTCAGCTCTCACCCAGCAGAGGGCTCGAGCATTCCGTTCGAGGTGCCCATATTCGAGCAGGTTGACTATACGACCTGCGAGGTCCACGCACTTGCCTGGTAGACCGGACGTGCAACGCAGCTGCATCACTCCTACAGCCCCAGTACCTGGCGCTTCTTCGCGTCGAACTCGTCCTGGGTGAGAATGCCCGCATCAAGCAGCTCCTTGAGCTTCTTGAGAGTCTCCACCTGAGAGTCGATGGAGGGCTTGTCCTGCTCGACTTTTGACTGGGCGCCCTCTGCCGCACTGGCAGCGCCTACCACCGAGGCATTCCTAGGGTCAAGCGACCCGGCAAGGTTCATCCCAAAGACCATCGCACCGCCGTCGCCCAGGCCGTTGTCCCTCACCCCCTGCGCAATAAGCTGCTGGGCAGAGATGTCTGCGGCACGCTGAGAGACATCCTCGTAGGCGCGCACGCCCATGCGCTTCTCGGAGAACTGCCGCACAAGCTCGCGGGACTGCTCTGAGAACTCGATGTTCTCGATGGCAACCGACACCAGCTCAAGGCCAAAGCGCGTTGGCCACGTTCCGGCATTGTCGCTTCCCTCGCGGATCTTCTCGCCAAGCGCCACCGTTTGCGACGGCAGCTGCGAGACGCGATACGTCGAGGAGAGCGCATTGGCCGCAGCTACAAACGACGTAAGGAACTCGCCCGTGAGCTGATGGCGCGCACGCGAATCGTCGAGCGAGTACGACGAGCAATTGGCAGGCACAAAGTTGCGGATGGCAAGCGTTGGGTCGCAGACTCTTACGCTCATCATGCCATAGGCGTAAATCTCAAGGTCGGCACCGTAGTAGAGGTCATTGTACGCAAGCGGGCCATGCGTCCCAAAGCGAATGCCGCGCAGCTCGCGCAGGTTGACGAAGGCAACTCGCTTGCTGTCGGGTGACATGCCGCCAAAGCCGATTCTCTCGGCGGCCTGCTGGACGAATATCCTGCCAAGCCCGCCTTCTGCGCGGTCCTTCTCGTCAAAGACGGTTGCCTGGCCATTACGGTACTCGTAGCCGCCCGGCGTAGTTATGACCTGCTCTATGCCCGCTTGGCTAAAGACGAACGCCGCCGTGTTCTCTGGAACATAGATTATTGAACCATTTGAGAGAATGTCCTCGGCACCGTAGTTGCCTCCGCGCCCGTTCTGGGAGTTTCTCCGCACACCCGGCGTCACAAGCGTGTGCTCGTTAAAGTGGCCAGCGGTGATAACGTCTTTCCATTGGTCCGAAAAGACACCGCCAATGGAGTCAAACGCTGCGTCGATGATGCCCATGGTTGTCTCCTCGCCGGTCTAGAGGGTCTGCTTGGTATCGCAGTAGCTACAGGTGACCACCGTTCCCTTGCGCCCAACGATTGGCGCATGGCATCCCACGCAGCGCTTGGTAACGGTCATGGGACGCTTGGGCAGCTCGGCCTTCTTGCGCGGCTGTCCCGTGCCCCCAAATAGCGCCCCAAAGGTACCCTTGGTCTCTTCCAACAGGTCGCCCAGCATGTCACCCGTCTCGTCGTCTGCTCCAATGCCGTCCAGGTCACCTACAGCAGCGCTCGAAATGGCCTGCTCCCAGCGCCTGGCGGCGCCTGCGGAACCACCGGCAAAGCACAGCGAGACGGTCTCGTCAGAAAACGCGACGTTAAGGACGTAGCTGTTGTCGACCTTGGTCACTGCGGTACGCGGCACCCCCAGGTCATCCAGTGCCTGCTCGAGCGGAAGCCGCTTGAGGTAGCGAGCCGTTCTAAAGGCTCCGTCGGGCACGGTCACGACAAGAACCAGGCTTTTGTTGGTGAGCACGACCTCGTCCAGGGGGTTCCTTCCCTCCTCGCTCACAAGGCTGACGTCGCTGCGCTGCAGAACGACAAACTCCCCCCGATCAAGGTTGTAGGACTTCATGATCACCCCAGAGGTCGGACGCGCTTGCCTCGATGTACACCAAGGCACCAGCAGAACCAATCTTAGGAAGCACGTCGAGAATTACCTCAGTTGACAACTGAAAACCGCTCGCGGAATTCAGTTGTCAACTGAGGTAATGGCCAGCGCCCCTTCTCAGAATTGGTTCAGCAGTTGCGCAATTCAATAAACCCAAGTTCAAGCACGAGAAAGGGGCATCCATGGAATGGGAGAAGGCCAATGGCGCAGGCGGGGCCGGGACATCGTCTGGCAGTGGGGTGCCCAGGGGAAAGAAGAGTGGCAAGGGCAAGATCGTCCTTCTCGTGATTATTGCTTTGATTGCTATCTTTATGGTCTCCCGTATCAAGGGCAACTCGAGGGATGCCAAGAACTCCAAGCTCGACTGGCCCACGAGCGGGCTTGCGACGATGCTTCCCGAGCCTGGTACGGACAAGGGCAAGGTCGAAATCAACTCTGACACCGCATTCTCCGCAACGCTTGCCGAGTACTCGAGCAGCGACTACTCGAGCTACGTGGACGCCTGCAAGGAGAAGGGCTTCACGGTCGACGCTGACCAGATAGGCATTGGCTACGCCGCCTCTAACGAGAAGGGATACAAGCTCTCGCTCACCTATTACGAACGCAAGGAGGAGCTCACCGTCCATCTCGAGGCGCCTGATGAGATGAGCACCATCACCTGGCCCACGAGCGGCCCGGGATCGCTGCTTCCCGCTCCTCCATCCACGCAGGGCTCGATAGTGAACGACAGTTCCAAACTCTACCAGGTCAACGTTGGAGGCATGGACAAGGATGCCTTCTCGGCATACGCCGCGCAGTGCAAGGAAGCCGGCTTTGACGTGGACTACAGCAGTGGCGATACGTACTATCAGGCGAAAAACGCAGATGGCGCCAAGCTCCGCGTAGACTACAAGGGCGCCAACGTTGTGTCTATTAGAGTCGACGTCTCAGACGCAAGCTCAGCCGAAAGCGATGCGGCGTCCAGCCCTGCTTCGACAGACTCCTCCACAACGGCGGACTCGTCGATCGTAACCCCGGAGTTCAAGGAGATGATGGACTCCTACGAGGAAATCATGGACAAGTACTGCGACTTCATGGTCAAGTATACCGGCGCAAGCGCCGCAGACCAGGCAAGCATGCTCGCGGACTACACCGACCTCGTGCAGCAGGAGGCCGACTGGGCCCAGCGTATCTCCGCCGTTGACGAGAGCACGCTCAGCGACGCTGACGACGCGTATTACATCGAGGTTCAAGCCCGTGTGAGCAAGCGCCTTATCGACGCGGGCGTGCAAATCCAGCAGTAGCAAAGACGAGACCGCATCGCAGTACCCCCTGGCACCCCAGGTGCCGGGGGGTACTCGTCTAGGGAGGGCAGCTGTTGCAACGCTTCGCGCCCATTTCTTCGAGCGGCTGTTTCGCAGCCGACGCGGCCCTCTCGCAGCCGACGCGGCCCCCTCACACCCAAATCTGCGACTTAATAGCAGTTAGCTGAATGCGTCGCTGAGAAAAGCTGCAGGTTGGAACCTTGCCACACCTTACAGGGTTGCTATTAACCCGCAGGTTTCCTGAGCGAGCTCGTTCTGGCGCACGCTCGGGACCTCTTCCAAGATCCCAAGAGCCGGCCCGCGACCGCTACCACGAAAAAGAAAGCGGCTCCGGCGCCAGATTGACGCCGGAGCCGCAGCTGTAGCGGAAATCTTGTAAAAAGCGGGCCTTCTGGAGCCGCGTGGCGAGAAGAAGGTGCGCCGCAGGACGAGAAGGTCACGCAGCACCTACGCCACGGGCACCAGCTTGCCGCCAACGTAGGTCGCCGTGAGCGACATGTCGGCCGCGTAGACGTTGAAGTCCGCGTTGCGCCCGGGCAGCATGCTGCCGCAGACGTCATCCACGCCCACCGAGCGCGCCGCGATCTCGCTGCCCATGCGAATGGCCTGCTCGGGCGTCACGATGCCCCAGTCGACCATGTTCTTCACGCCCTTGGCAAGCGTGAGGACAGACCCAGCGATGCTGCTCATGTCGGCAAGGTAGCAGAGGTCGTCCTTCATGACCACGGGCAGGCCGCCGCTCATGTAGCTGCCCTCGGGCATGCCACCGCAGGCAAGGCAATCCGTGATGAGAACCACGTGCTCCCAGCCCTTGGCGCGCACGAGCGCCGCGCACGCGGCGGGCTGCACGTGATGGCCGTCGCAGATGAGCTCGGCGTACGTCTCGTCCGTGGTCATGGCGCAGCCGAGCACGCCCGGCTCGCGCTGGTGCAGGCCGCGCATGCCGTTGTAGGTGTGCACGAATACGGTGGCACCGGCGTCAACGGCGGCGATGCTCTCATCGTACGTGGCGTCGGAGTGACCAAGCGCGGTCACCACGCCCTCGGCAGCAAGGCGCGAGATGTACTCGGGCGCCTCGGGGTACTCGGGCGCCAGCGCGCTCTTGCGAATGAGGCCGCGCGCCCTGCGCTGCCACTCAGCAAAGTCATCGTACGAAGGTGGCACCAGATACTTGGGGTTCTGGGCACCCTTGTGCTTCTCGGTAAAGAAGGGTCCCTCAAGGTAGATGCCCGGAATGCGAGCGCCCACAAAGTCATCGTCGCGCTCGTCCACCGCGTCCGCGATGGCCTCGCACTGGTTGCCAATGTTCTCAACCGAGTCCGTGAACGTGGTGGGCAGCCACGCCGTGGTGCCACGCTGCACGAGGGCAACGGAGGCATCATTTATGCCCGCAGGGTCGATGTCGGTGGTCGCATGGTTGTGGAAGCCGTGGATGTGGGTGTCAACCAGGCCGGCGCCAACGTAGGCACCCGCGTAGTCAACGATCTCGCAGTCCGGCTTCTCTGTCGAGAAGGACCCAAAGCGACCGTCGGTGATGGTGAGGTAGCCCTCTCCGGTGAGCCTACCGGGGAGAACAAAGTGAGCGGCATGAACCGCATACGTTGCCATGATCTCTCCTTCCAGGGCCAAAGCCCTCGGTGCGGGGATAAGTTAGCTAAGGTATACCCAAGGCTCTCCGCACCGAAGCAGGGCTACAGGCTAAACGGGTGAATGGTCACGCCCTTGACAACGCGGTTGACGGTACCGGTGGGCGACGGGGTGTCGGGGGTGTTGCCAACCTTGATAGAGGCGTTGATGGCCACCGTCTGCGCGAACATGACGTAAGGCAGCGCAAGGTAAGCCTCGGGGAGAAGTCCGTCGCCGTCAAACGAGAAGTTCTCGCCCTTAAAGTCGCTGCCGGTACGCTGCTGGACGCCCACCGTGGCCATGGCAATCTCGTCGCCCTTGATCTCGTTGAGGATGTCGAGGTCGTACTGGCGCGTGTAGGGGTCATTGCTCACGAAGTCAAAGACGAGGGTCCTGTCGTCCACAAAGGACTTGGGTCCGTGGCGGTAGCCCATTGAGGAGTCGAACGAGGTGGCAATGCGGCCGGCGCAGAGCTCGAGGATCTTGAGCTGTGCCTCGCGGGCAAGGCCCGAGAAAGACGCGGAGCCCAGGTAGGTCACGCGGTCGAAGTCACGGTCGAGCCATGCCTTGACCTCGGGCTCGCGAGCAATCACGTTGCGGCCCATCTGGGCGGCACGGGCAACCCAAGTGCGCTTGTCCTCGATGGAGGCCTGGTCAAAGATGAGCGCCGAGAGAAGCAGCATGCAGGAGTAGCTGCCCGTCATGGCAAAGCCCTTGTCGTTGGCACGCGGGATAAGCAGCGTAAACGCCCGCTCATCGTCCTTGGACTCCTGTGCGAGCCTACCCTCGGGGGCGCAGGTCACGTTGAGGTAGAGAAGGTCCTTGGCAACCTGCCCCACGCGCTCGTAGGCAGCCATGCTCTCGGGGCTGTTGCCACTGCGCGCAAACGAGACCATGACCGTTGGGTCCTCGGGGCGCACGTAGTCGAGAGGGGCGCACACGACGTCGGTAGTGGCCACAGGCGCGAACTCGAAGGCTTCGTTGTCACCAACGCGGCACAGGTACGGCACGAGCGTGTCGCCCACGTACGCAGAGGTGCCGGCGCCGCAGAAAATCACACGGGTGCGGCGGGCGCCGCCCAGAGCGCGGGCCTTGGCGAGGAATTCCTGGATTGCCTCGAGGTTGTCCTCGTAAATCTTGAGCGTGTCCTCCCAGAGGTCCGGCTGCTGCATGATCTCCTTGGTGGTGATCTGCGCGCCCATCGACGTGAGCGTTGCCTCGTCCATCTCGAACATGTTCTTCTCCTCCCGGGGGCCTTCCCTAGCCCCGATAGTGTGAAACCTTGTATCTGAACTGGTCGGCTCGAGCCACGCTCCTGGTGTACTCGATGGCCGTGTTCTTCACGTTGAAGGTGGTGCGGTAGAGCTTGAGCACGGGTGCCGCCTCGCCAATGCCGAGAAACTCCGCGTCGTCCTTGCGGGCAACGCTCGCGCAGAACTCCTCCTCTGCCACGCGGATGCTCTCGTGGTAGACCTTCTCCATGAGGTCGTAGAGGGGCTGCTCCTCGACGTCCTTGCGCGAGAGACCCAGGAACTCCGAGGCCGGCAGGTACGTGCGCTCGACCATCATGGGGATGCCGTCCGCGATGCGCAGGCGCTTCATGCGAATGACGTGGTCGCCAATGCGCAGCCCCAGGCAGGCGGCTATGTGTTTTGGCGCCTCCCTGGTGTCGAACTCAAGAACCACCGTGCTGGGGACCCTTCCCATGCTTCTCATCTGCTCGGTGAAGCTGTAGGTTCCCATGAGGTTTGTAGCCTCACGCACGGAGTCAGAAACAAAGGTGCCGCGCCCATGCTGCCTGGTGACAAGCCCCTGCCGCTCGAGCTCCGCGAGAGCCAGTCGCACGGTCGTACGCGAGAGACCGTACGTCTCGCAGAGCTCACGCTCGGAGGGAAGCATGTCGCCGGGGCCCATCTCGTTCTCGATTTTCTCGTGGAGAAGATCGACGAGCTGGTCGTAGAGCGGCTGCTTTCGCGAGATAGGGGTCATGTCATCACCGTCCTGAAAAAGGCGCGAGCACGCGTCAAGCGTACCCGCGCCGCCTGTCATAGAGCCCGCTGCGCACGTGTGCCGGATTGAGTTCCGGGCACCCGGGGCGGCGGGCCGCCCCGGGTACGCAGCAATTGTAGGGCTTAGCCCCAGATGCTCGGCCAGATACCAAAGCCGGCACCAACAATACCGATGATGAGCACGAGAACAATACCCTTGATGGGGGTGAAGTTCTTCTTGGAGAACAGGTAGTACAGAAGCATGACCAGCGCGAGCGGGACAAGCTTGGGGCAGATGCTGTCGAGGATCTTGGCGATGTCGACGTTGACCGGCGAGGTGACGGTCTCCATGTAGGTGACCTCGCTCATGCCGTTGCCAAGGTCGGTGGCGCCAGCGGTCACGGCGTTGCCGTCAGCATCGGTGGTGGCCAGCGGCTTGCCCGCAGCGTCAACCATGCCGGAGAGCGTGGTGCCGTCGGAGTCCTTGGAGATGACCTCGAACTTGCTCACGTCCTCGGTGGGAACGGTCGCGGTGTGCGCGACGTAGGCCTGCGTGGTGCCGTTGGGGATCGTGAGGTTGATCTGCGTGCCACCCATGGTGACGGTGAGGCAGCCGACGACGAAAACGCCGAGGATGGAGGCTGCGCGGGTGAACGCCTTCATGTGCTCCATGAGGGTGTCGAGCGCGTTCATGCCCATCTTGTAGGACCAGTTCATGAGGCCGAAGCGCAGGGCGAACTGGATGATGTTGAAGACGATGAGGAACAGGATGGGGCCAAAGACGTTGCCCGCGATGGCCATGTTCGAGGTGATGCCGGCCAGGATGGGTACGAGCGTCATCCAGAAGATGGCGTCGCCGATGCCACCGAGCGGGCCCATGAGGGAGACGCGGACGGCGCGGATCGTGGGGATGTCAACCTTCTTCTGCTCCATGGAGAGGATGATGCCCATGGCGAAGGTGACGAGGAACGGGTGGATGTTGAAGAACTCCATGTTGTGGGTCATCGAGAGCGCGAGGTCTTCCTTGTTATCCGCGTGAATCTTCTCGAGACCGGGGAGGATGGAGTAGAGCCAGCCTGCGGCCTGCATGCGCTCGTAGTTGAAGGACGCCTGCAGGAAGCAGGAGCGCCACGCCATCTTGTTGAGCGTCTTCTGATCGAGGTCGGCAGCAGGCGTGAGGTTCTGGTATTCGGTCACGCCCTCGAAACGATTGACGACCTGAGTGGTCTCATTAGATGCCATCTTCCTCACCTCCATCGGTGTCAGCAGCAACGGCAACGGCACCCTTGAGCTCGGTGTTCTGCTGATAGTCCCAGTACGCGAAACCGAAGCCGATGAGGGCCAGGATCAGCAGGGCCGGGGTAGCAAGGCTGGAGATGCCGGAAACGATAATTGCAAGGCCAAAGCCCATGAAGTAGAAGCCCCACATGTCGCGGTTCATCATGAACTTGAGCAGGATGGCAAAGCCGACGAAGCGCATCATGCCACCGGCTGCGGAAAGGCCGCTGCTAAGCCACGTGGGGATGGCAGCGACGACGGCGGCACCGACGGCCTGGCCGCCGATGAAGAACAGGGTGACGACGACGCCAAAGATGAGGCCGAGCAGGCACATCGAGAGGTAGTTGATGTTCTCGATGCCCTTGGGGTTAGCCTCGGCGGCGTACTGGTCGCACTTGGACATGAGCGGCGACATGATCGTGAAGATCAGGGTGACGCCGTACTGGCCAAGCAGGGAGAACGGAATAGCAGTAGCGACAGCAGCGTTCGGGTCAAGCTTGAGGGTGATTGCCAGAATGGCCGCCATGATGCCACCGACAACCGCGTTAGGCGGCTGGGCACCTCCGATTGGCATGTTGCCAATCGTCATGAGCTGGTACGTGCCACCAACGATGAGGCCGGTCTGCACGTCGCCAAGGATGAGGCCGATCACCATACCGGTGACGATCGGCTGATACAGAGACTCGAGGAAGCTGAACTGGTCGATAGCCGCGATGAACGTGACAATGAAGACCAAGATCACCTGGAGAGCTGAGTATTCCATCCTTGTTCCTCCTTTCCTATGGTTCCTAGTACCACGTGCCACGGATAGAGATAGAGCTATCGCTAACACCCGTCCCTCACGGGTGCGCACGACCAAACTAAGTTGTTGCGAAAAGTGCTGTGGGCTACTCGAAGAGTTTCGACGTAGGCTCGACCGGCGTGCTGGGCACGCGCTGGATCGAGAGCTCCACGCCCGCGTCCTGGAGCGCACGGAAGGCAGCAACGTCCTCGTCATTCACGGCAACAGAGGTTGCAACCTGGCGCTTGCCCTCGGACATGTGCATGTTGCCAATGTTGAGCTTCTTGATGGGCACGCCGCCCTTGACCAGGCGCAGCGCATCCTCGGGGTTCTCCACGATAAGGAAAATGTGCTGGCGGGCAGCGGCCTTGTGAATCACGTCAATGGTCTTCTGAACGGAGAAGTACCTGGTGGCAACGCCCTGCGGAGCGGCCATGTCCATGAGCTTCTGGCGCATCTGGTTGCTGGCAACGTTATCGTTGGCAACAAGGATCAGGTTTGCGCCGATGGTGCTCGTCCACTGGGTGGCGACCTGGCCGTGAATCAGGCGGTTGTCGATCCTGGTAAGAAGAATGTTGGGCTCAGCCATGCTTGCTTCCCCTTTCTCGTTCTCGCCCGCGTTCGTGGCGAGGCTTTTCCTTCTTGACTGCAGACGGACGAACTTACTGTGCTAGTGCGCGTTACTTTTTTGAGATCTCCTGGATCGCATACCTCGAGACCTCAATTACCGCTCCGGACTTGACCTCAACGTCGCAGGTCTCCTCACCAACGCGGACGAGCTTGCCAAAGAGACCGCCGGCAAAGGCAACACGCTGGCCAACCTTGAGGTTGGCGTGGAGCTCTGCGAAGTAGGCCTTCTGCTTGTTTGCCTTCACCGCGCTGTAGATCGCGTAGACAACGCCCATGATGGCAATGAGGATGAGCAGCGCCGCGCAGGCGGCAAGCACGTTCTGCCAGAAGTCCATTACAGGCCCAGCTCGTCAGAGTCGGCGTCAGACTCGTCGTCAACGGAGAGAACCATGTGGACAACGCCCTCCTTGCCCGCCTCGACGGCGCAGTCGACAAGTTCCTGCGTGGTGGACTCAGGAGTGCGGGTGGTGAGGACCTCGAGGAGCATGGGCAGGTTGGTGCCTGCGACAACCTCGACGCCAGGGGCCACCTGCGTGTTCATCATGGCCTGGTTGAACGGCGTGCCTCCCATGAGGTCGCAGAAGACAATCACGCCGTCGTTCCTCTCGGCTGACGCCGCAATGGCGTCGCCCAGCTTCTGGGGGAACTCGCCTGCCTCGTCCTCGTGAAACGGGACAACATCGAACTCCTCCTGCGGGCCAGCAATCATCTTAACGGAGCTGTCGAGACCAACGGAAAAGTCTCCGTGACCAGTGAGCACAAATCCGACCATGCAAGTCCTCCTCTGACGGGGTTCTTCATCACGCCACATAGGCTAGAAGACTTTTGGTTCCAACAAGGAACCTCTTTGTTACGCCCGTCGTACTTCTCGGTTACTGGTTATTACCACGTTTCAACTAACGCCACTTTACAAGACCTCCGCAATTAGTCCATAGAAAACTTGGTTATTCTTTGCTGCATGCCGTTTACGGTTAAATTCATATCGGTCACGGCACGTTATCGCAGGTAGTGGTACTAATTTGGAAATACCAGCATGTCTTGACGCATTAATTCTCGCATAGATGAGTAAGATTTCTGGTATATCCAGTGGTTGTTACCAACAGACAAACGGTACGTGTCGGATGGTTTCTTTCAGGAACTGGTATCTAAATTGCACCCCAGAAATACAGGAAGGAAGACCATGATTCTCACCGTTACGCTCAACACCTCTATCGACAAGGCCTACCGCATTTCCTCGACCCTCGAGCGCGGCACCGTCATGCGCGTGGCCGAGTGCATCGACAATGCCGGCGGCAAGGGCCTCAACGCATCGCGCTCGGTGGCAACGTGCGGCGAGGAGGTGCTCGCGACCGGCTTTGTTGGCGGCAACAACGGACGGCTCCTCTGCGAGCTGCTCGACCGCGACAAAATCCCCCACGACTTTGTCAAGGTAGCAACCGAGACGCGCTGCTGCGTGAACGTGCTCGAGCCCGACGGTCTCTCCACCGAGTTCCTGGAGCCCGGCCGCGAGGTGACGCCCGAGGAGCTCGCCGCCCTCGAGGAGCGGCTCGTCTCGCTCGTCTCGCGCGCGGACGTGGTCACCATGAGCGGCAGCTTCCCCAAGGGGCTGCCCGCCGACACCTATGTGCGTCTCATCAAGCTGGTTCGCTCGCAGGGCAAACCGTGCATCCTCGATACCTCCGGCGCCACGCTCAAGGCAAGCATCGACGCGCTCCCCACCATGGTGAAGCCCAACACCGATGAGATTGGTCAGATCCTTGACCGCAAGGTCTCCTCGGTGGACGAGGTCATCGGCGCGGCCCGCGAGCTCCACGAGCGCGGCATTGCGCAGGTAGTAGTCTCGCTCGGCGGCGACGGCGCCGTCATGGCGTGCGACGAGGGGACCTTCCGCGGCATTGCGCCCAAGATCGAGGTCGTGAACCCTGTGGGCGCCGGCGACACCATGGTTGGCGCCTTTGCCGTTGCCATGGCACGCGGCCTGAAGCCCGCCGAGCAGCTGCGCTATGCGATGGCCTGCGCAAGCGCCAACTGCATGTCTGCCTCCACCGGTCACTTTGACATGGAGGTCGCGCGCGGGCTCATGGACGGCACCCACGTGGAGCGTGTGGCCTAGGGGCAAGGCGCCTATCCTACTCCCCCGCGAGCACCAACCGAGTGGCAACGTCCCCGAGGCAGCCGGCAACGGCTCCCTCGGGGTCTTTTTCCATCACGATGACGTCAGCGTCGCCCACGTCGCCAAAGAAGAAGAGGCCATGGGCACCCACCTTGCTTGCGTCCATGAGGACGCAGGTCATGCCCGCACAGGCGAGAAATGCTCGCTTGAGCTCGGCCATGCCCTCGTAGCCGGTCATGAAGCCGCGGCCGGGAGCAAAGGCCGTGGGGCACACAAAGGCAACGTCAGGCCGAAGCATCGAGAGCGCCGAGACGGCCACAGCACCGGAGGTGTAGCGGTGGCCCTTGCGCAGCGCGCCGCCCAGGAGCACCACCTCGGCCGAGGGCATGGAACGGTCAACGTAGTCGGCAATGGTGAGGTCTGCCGTCACGATGGTCACCTCGCCCCTCTCGCCAAGGGCGCGCACAAGCTCGAGGCCCGTGGTGCCTGTATCCACGAGCACGGACTGGCCCGGCTGCACAAGCGTCGCGGCAACACGGGCGATGGCGCGCTTTGCCTCAACGTTCACGTTGACGCGCAGGTCCTGGATAGACACCGTGAGGGTACGCGAGAGCGAGACCGCGCCGCCGTGGGTGCGACGCAACTTGCCGTCGCGCGCAAGGGCGTCGAGGTCTGCTCGCGCAGTGACGCGTGACACTCCTAGGGCGTCGGCCACCTCGGCAACCTGTACGGACGAGTTTCTCTCGAGCATCGAGAGAATTGCCGCGCGCCTCTCCTCTGCGAACTCGCTCATGCGATCCTCTCTGCGGGGTTGCGGAATCGATTTGCCCGGCATCTCGATTCCCCGCGGGATTGAGTTACCCGGTAAATCAATCCCGCCCCGCGTGTGTGCAAAATGTGTTTCCTTCTCTTTGTCTAAAAGAAAGATATCACAAGCATATTTCTTTCTTTTCTGCGTTTTGGAAAGCTCGGGACATCCCCCCGGAGGCCTGCAGGCACTGGTGGCTTGCGGTCGCTTTTCCTTGCTAACCTGCGGTGACACACATCTTAAGCAACGCCCGCGAGCGGGCACGATACAATCGCGTTGCCGATAAGGAAGCCCCACGGCACAGGCCGTGGGCACGTGAAGGGAGAGCGCGATGCTCGTCACAACCAAGGAAATGCTGCTCGACGCCCAGGCCAGCCACTACGCCGTGGGTGCGTTCAACGTGGAGAACCTCGAGTTCGTGATGGCCGTCGTCAAGGCAGCCGAGGACAAGCACTCCCCCGTCATCATGCAGACCACCCCGGGCACCATCAAGTACGCCAACCTCGACTACTTTGCCGCCATGGTTCGCGTGGCAGCCGAGAGCGCAAGCGTCCCCGTGGCGCTGCACCTCGATCACGGTGACGGCTTCGACCGCTGCATGCAGGCACTGCGCGCCGGCTACACCTCGGTCATGATCGACGGCTCCCACGTGCCCTTCGAGGAGAACATGGCCCTCACCGAGAGCGTTACCAAAGTCGCCATCGCCATGGGCGTGCCCGTGGAGGCCGAGCTTGGCAAGGTTGGCGGCAAGGAGGACGACGGCCCAGCGGTCAAGGGCGAGAACCCCTACACCGACCCCGATGAGGCCGAGGAGTTCGTGAACCGCACCAAGTGCAGCTCTCTTGCCGTTGGCGTGGGCACCGCTCACGGCGTCTACAAGGGCACCCCGCACATCGAGCAGGGCGTCCTCAAGGAGATCCGCAACCGCGTCGACGTGCCGCTGGTCCTTCACGGCACCTCCGGCGTGCCTGACGACCAGGTTGCCGAGGCCATCCGCAACGGCATCTGCAAGGTGAACTACGCCACCGAGCTGCGTCAGGCGTTCACCCGCGGCTTCATGGGCTACATGGCCGAGAACCCCAACAACTTCGACCCCAAGAAGCCCTCGAAGCCCGGCATGGAGGAGATTTACAAGGTCGTTGCCTCCCACATGGACAACCTGGGCTCCGCCAACAAGGCGTAGACGCACGCACAGTGCGACGTGCGGCCCGGACGGCATGTGCCCTCCGGGCCGCTTTTTGTATCGCGGGATGCCCGTCCCTCTCAGTTATTGTGCCGCAGGGCGCCCGTCCCTCTCAGTTATTGAACGTTATTCCTGATTGATTCTGTATTTGCCCAGTTGAGGTTCACCAAGCTCTAGAAAATCGCACAATAATTCTGTCCAACGTATGGGCGCGGAGACACACAGAGCCCCTTGCAGCGCACCCGTCGCTCACCGGAGCGTTGCTTTCGCTCGTTTGCCGTTCAGAAGGTCTGGCGAAACTGTCGTCTAGGCTTTCTCGGCGCGCTTCTTCTTGATGCCAACCACAAGACGCCAGGTCGCAATGCCTACAAGTGCCACCGAAACCACGCGCAGCACGGCAAGCAGCGTGAGTCCGGGCGTCGTGATGGCCGAGCTTCTCGGCCGTGCCGCAGAGACGTCACCCGTGGCGTCCACATAGCTCTCGTTTGCTACGCGCGCATCGAGGTAGGCGAAGAGGAAGTCCTTTGTCGCACGGCGCAGCTCGCTCACGTAGCTGGCAGAGCTTGGGTTAGACGTGAGAGGCCCGCCGGACATCTGCATCCAAAGGTCTCCGCCATGCCGCAGCATCTGGTCGCCGTTCATGTAGGCGGTATGGTCAGAGAAGTCCGTCACAACAACCCCGTTGAAGCCCCACTCGCCACGAAGCACGCCTGCGAGCAGGGCCTCAGAGCCGCCCGCCCACACCGCGCCAACGCGGTTGTAGGAGCTCATGAGCGCCGTTCCGCCGTAATCCTCCACCACGGTTCGGAAGGGCTCGAGGTACGTCTCGCGGAGTGTCTGCTCGGAGAGCCAGGTATAGACGCCGTCGCGGTAGACGTACGCCTCGCCGTCGTTGAGCGCCAGGTGCTTGACGTAGCAGTACACGCCCGCGTCGCGCGCGCCCGCCACCACGCTGCCGCAGGTCTGCCCCACAAGCAGCGAGTCCTCGGAGAAGTACTCGTAGTTGCGCCCGCCAAGGGGGGTGCGGTGGAGGTTCGCACACGGCGCATACCAGCCAGAAAGCCCTCGCTGCGCCGCCTGCTCCCCACAGACGAGCCCCGCCTGCCGGGCAAGGTCGCGGCTCCACGTCTGAGCGAGCACAACGGCGCAGGGGAAGCCCGTCCCAGGGTTGGTGGGCACAAAGCTCTCGATCTGCGCCGGGCCATCAAGCTCGCGGGTTTCGGACATCCTCCCCACCGAGGCAAGCGCCGAAGCGCCGGAATAGGCATTGGTGACCAGCTGCTCCATCTCGGCAACCGTGAGCTGGTCGAGGAGGCTGTCCCATTGCGGGTCGTTGTAGTTGGCTCCCAGCTTGCGCCCCAGGCCCGTGATGACGCCGTTCCTCTCGATGGCCAGGCCGTTGCGCGCCCCAGTTGTGGGCATTGTTGCGCCGCGGGCATCGTCGGCAGCACGTTCCTCGTCCGTGTACAGGTTGAGCGCAGCAACGCTTGCGGGCATGGTACGCGTCGAGGCAACCTCCGGATAGGTTCCCGCAAAGTCAGCGCGCGAGAGGTACGTGATGTCCTGACCGGTGCCAAGCCCGTCTGCACTCACACCATCCGTGACATCCTGGCCGGTGAAGCGGTTGGTGACCTGTACGCCGGTCTTCTCGTCTACGGGAAACTGCCGTCCCTGGGAAAGCGCAAGCGATAACGTTGCGCCCTCGGCGTCATCCACGGTATGGGCGTCGTGCCGCAGCGTGAGCGTGTACGTTCCGGGGTCAAGCTCCCACCCGGCAAAGCCGTTGCCGTTTGCGTCGTAGCAGTCGTAGCTCGCCATGGCGCGAGCGCTCACGGTAAGGGTGACGTCCTCTGACTCGCCCGGCGCAAGCTGGCTGGTCTTGGCGTAGTCCCCCAGCACGACGGCGCTCTTCTCGATGCCGCCCGCTATGTAGGGGGCGCTGTAGTAGAGTTCGACCACGTCGCGCCCGGCAACGCTGCCCGTATTGGTAACACGAACGGTGACCGAAGCGCTGTCTCCCAGCTCGGAGCCCTGCTGCGGCGCGTCGACAACCTGCCAGTCAAACGTGGTGTACGAGAGCCCAAAGCCAAACGGATACTGAACAACGCCCTGGTAGCCCGTACCATGCTCGTTGGATACGTTACCCCAGAAGCCCTCGGCGTCCCCTGTCTCGTACCACTTGTAGCCCACGTAGATGCCCTCGGAGTAGTCCACGTACGAGACCTGGTCATAGCCTTCGGGTAGCGCAAAATTGCCGTTTTGGGTGCCGTCCGCGGGATAGAGACCATCGGCCGAGGTGTAGGCCCCCACGTGATTGCTCGCGCTGGCATAGGCCGGCGCGGTCGAGAAATCGTACGCGTAGGTGTCTGCCGTGCGCCCGGAGGGGTTCACCTCGCCCCACAGAATCTGCGGCAGCACCTCGGCGCCGTACTGGCCCGTGTAGCCCGCAAGCAGCACGGCGTCAATGCCAGGCGTGGAGTCAAGGGCGCCCAGCGCCATGGCGTTTGCCGAGTTCACCACCACAATGACGTTCTTGTACGTGGCACCCACATAGGCGAGGAGAGCCTCCTCCTCAGTCGAGAGGTCAAGCGAGGTCCTGCTGGCGTCCGTTTCCACCGAGCCGTTCTTCTCTGATACCTTGTACTGCACAAGCGGCATGTCGTTGCTCTCGCCCGCGTAGCGTTGCAGCACCACGATGGCAGTGTCCGAGAAATCCTGCGCGTTTTGCAGCAGCTCGTCGGTGTAGCACGTGCGGTCCGCAATCGAGGGCTCGTAGAGCACACTCGATTCCTCCGGTTTGCTCGAGAGAGTCTTGGGGCGCTTCCCGGCGGCATGGAAGTCCTGGTACATGGCCGTAAGCTCGGTGTTTGTCTCGATGCCGGCATCGTTCAGCGCCGAGATGAGGTCCGTCTCCACCGAGGTCACGCAACCGGAACCCGAGCCGCCGCCCAGCCAGTCGACGGATGCCCACCCAAAGACGTTCACCTTGGTGACGTCGCTCGAGAGTGGCAATGTGCCGTTGTTGGCGAGAAGGACGCCCCCCTGGGCCTCGACCTCGCTTGCCAGCTGGCGCGCAGCGTCATTGGTCGTGGCAACGGTCTCCTCGGGGGGTTTGTCCACAAGCGTGCCAAAGAGTCTTGTGACCACGGGGCTCACGCTGTTCTCGAGAATGAATCCCACGACCATCACGACAACCATGAACGCCACGGCAAGCGCAAAGAAGACCTTCTTGCGCGTCATGTGCGCACCTGGCGTCGCTGACCTCCTCCCGGCACCTCGCTGAATGTCTCTCCTCGAATGGGGCATACCCGTACCTACCCTTTCTTAGGGACATCAAGCGCCCCGGGAGACCAACGCTCCCGCGCTACGCGAGAACCACGCGACTCCTGCCGTCCTTACCAGCCGTGGCACTGGCCACAATGCCGCCTGGGTCCTTGTCCATGATGACAGTATCCACGTCGGTTGGTGCGGCAAAGCGCACAAAGGAGCGGGCAGCCCCCACCTTGGAGGCATCCATGAGGATGATGGTCTTTCTCGCATGGCGCATGAACTCGGCCTTTGTGGTGGCCGTGCGCTCGAACTCGGCAAGGAAGCCAAAGTCTGGCTCAAAGGCGTCAGCGCCGAGAAACACCTTGTCAAGGTAGATATCAGAGAGTGACGAGGCCACCATGGTGCCGGCGAAGTGGCGGTACTCGCGGCCCAGGATGCCGCCCGTGCACACGGGTGTGGCATGCGGGAGGAACTGCTCGATGTAGATGAGACCGTTGACATCGTTGGTGATAATCGTGATGCCGCGCTTCTCGGTAAGGCAGTGGAGAAACGCGAGCGTCGTGCTGCCGGAACCCACGAGGATCGTCTCGCCGTCCCTCACAAGCTCCGCTGCCTTGCGGCCAATTGCCTGCTTGGCATGGGCATTCTTGTGCACGCGCTGCGGAACCGCCGGAATCACGAGCTGCGTCACGGGCACGGCCCCGCCGTGAGTTCGTTTGAGCTGCCCCTCGCGCTCCATGGCATCAAGGTCCGTCCGGGCAGTCACCGAGGAGACGCCGCAGTGGTCGCAGATTTGCGTGACCGAGACGGTCCCGTATTCTTGAATCACGTCGAGGATGTACTTCTGCCGCTCCGCAGCAAGCATCCGTGAGTTCTTGGGCGACGGCATGGCTCTACTCCACCACCTCCACGCAAATCGACTGCGCAAGCTGGTCGACAAGGGCAAAGTCACCAAGGCCCGCGCTCATGGCAACGTTGGCACCCGTCGCCATGGCACGCGTGAGCGCCGGCTCCACCTGCGTGCGATCGGCCAGCCACAGCGAAAGGAAGCTCGCAAGCGTTGCGTCACCGGCACAGGCCGTGGAGAGAACGTCGACCTTCGCTGCGTTGGCATGCCAGACATGCTCGCCGTTGAAGAAGTAGGCGCCCTCGCCTCCGAGCGTGAGAAGGATGTTCTTAGCCCCAGCGTCGTGGATGGTGTGGAGCGCAGAGACGATGTCCTCCTCGCTCTTCACGTCCACGCCAAAGATGGCCGCGACCTCCTCGTCGTTGGGCTTGATGAGCAACGGCCCCTTCTCCACCAGCTGGCGCAGGTGTGGGTGGGAGATGTCCAGGACAAACTCGGCGCCCTTCTCGCGCACCACATCGATGAGCTCGTCGTAGTATGCGGGCCCAATGCCCGTGGGCAGGCTCCCGGAGACAACGAGGCACTCAAGGTCATCCAGTCCTCGGATCAGCTTGAGCATCTCCTCCTGCTTGGCAGGGTTGACCTCGGCGCCGGCATTGGGGAACTTGTACTCCCCCTCCGGCGTGGTAAGAAACACGTTCACACGCGTGATGCCGTCAATCTGGACCGGCATCACCGGGCATACCTTTGCTGCCTCGCGAACGATGTAGTCACCCGAGAAGCCTCCAAAGAAGCCCAGGATCTTGGAGTCGATGCCGTAGTGCTTGAGCGTAAACGAGGCGTTCAGGCCCTTACCGTTTGGCGTGTAGGCCGCGTCGCGCGTTCTGTTGACATGCTCGGTCGATATGGTGTCCGAGGTGATGTTCATGTCGATTGCCGGGTTGGTGGTAAGTGTGTAAATCATTGAGCTTCCCTTGATCGTTCTCGACGCGTGTCAAGCGATTGATATCGCCGTACTAGAAAGGGGACCCGACGCGCAGGCGACGGGTCCCCAGCACGAACCTCAGACCGGATGCCCGGTCATCTAGCTCTCGAGACCGCTGTTGATGAGACCCGCGATCTCCTGCGGATCTGCGGAGGCAAGCACCTTCTCGCGGAAGTCTGCGTCCATGAGAAGCACCGCAACCTTGGAGAGCAGGCGAAGCTGCTCGGTCTGGGTGCCGTCATCGGGGATGAGCAGGGCGATGGCGCAACGGACGGGCTTGGAGTCCATGGTTGCCCACTCGACCTCGCAGGAGAACTTCACCACGGTGACGGTTGGCGTGCTGACCTCTGCGGTCTTGGCGTGCGGGATGGCGAATCCGCCCATCATCCCCGTAGTTCCCTCTGCCTCGCGCGCCTTGAAGGCCTCGAAGACCTTGTCGACGTCATGAGCAACACCGTAGGAGACGGCTGTCTCGGAGAGGAACCTCAGCACCTCGTCCACCGTGGTTGCGGGATTGTCTACGTAGACATAGGATGACGGAACGAACTCGCTCATGCGCTCTCCTTACTCCACGACCTTGTCGCCGTTCTTATGGTATTCGTTGCGCTTGAAGATGACGTAAAGAATACCGCCAACAAGGACGCCAGCAAAGATTGCAATGAGCCACAGGTACCAACCGTCAACGACGGGCAGGACCAGGAAGCCGCCGTGAGGCGCGGGGTCATGGACACCAAAGAGGATGGTAAGGATTGCGGCGATCGAGGAGCCGCACATCATGATGGGCATCACGGGCCAGATGTTCTTGGTCATGAACGGGATTGCGCCCTCGGTGATGTGGGTGCAGCCCAGGACGATGTTGACGATACCGGCGTCATGGTCTTCCTTGGAGAAGTACTTCTTGCCCACGATGACGGCAAAGGCGGTAATCAGCGGAGGGACGATGCAGGCAGCGGAGACGGCAGCCATGAAGTTGGTGCCGAAGTTGTAGGTCGGGGTGCCGATGCCAGCCTGAAGCGCCTCAGTAAGAAGCGCGGTGCCGGTGACGTAGGCAGCCTTGTTGACTGGGCCGCCCATGTCGAACGCGCACATGCAGCCGATGGCGAGGCCGAGGACGATGGGGCCGGAGGCCTCGAGGCCCTCGAGGAAGCTCATCATGCCGGTGTTGATGGCGGCCATGGGGCCGGAGATGCCGAGCATGATAAGACCGGTGATGAAGGTGGAGAGCAGCGGGTACAGGAAGATGGCCTTGAGACCGTCGAGGTTCTTGGGCATGCCGGAGAGCAGTTTCTCCAGGCCGACGATCACGTAGCCGGCAACAAAGCCGCCGACGATGCCGCCGAGGAAGCCAAAGCCCACGCCCGCGCCACCGGCGTCGATGAGTCCGGTCTCAGGAGAGACGGGCAGGCCGGTGATGGCAATCATGCCGGCAACAAAGCCGGGGACCAGAGCGGGGCGCTTGCCGATGGACTCAGCGATGTAAGCCGCGAGGACCGGCACCATGAGGTTCATGGCGATGCCACCGATGATCTTGAGCATGGCGGCGAAGGAGTTGTAGTCAGACGCAGTGGAGTCGAAGGACGTGATGCCCCAGAGGAACGAGACGGCCGTGAGGACGCCGCCGGCAACCACGAAGACGAGCATGTGGCTGACGCCGTTCATCAGGTGCTTGTAGATGATATGACCCACGGACTCCTTCTCCGTAGATGCGGAGCTGTCGCTCGAGGCGTTTGCGACCTCATCGGCGAGCTCGCCCTCGGCCTTGGCTGCCAGAGCCTTGTCGATGAGCCCCTCGGGGTCCTTGATCGCTGCGGTCACGCCGACGCTCACCATGGGCTTGCCGGCGAAGCGCTCGGCCTGAACGTCCTTGTCGGCAGCGACGATGACGGCCTTCGCAGCCTTGATCTGCGCGGGCGTCACCTCGTTCTCGATGCCGACCTGTCCGTGGGTCTCGACCTTGATGGTGAGGCCCTTGGCCGCGGCGGCCTTCTCGAGGGCCTCCTTAGCCATGTAGGTGTGGGCGATGCCCGTTGGACAACCGGTAGCGGCAATGAGGTCGTACGTCGTGTCTTCGGCCATACCTTCACTCCCCTCTCTTTACGGCGCTTGGGGCGCCGCTTCCCTGCGGTCCCGTGGGACCGCGTCCCATGGAGGAGCGAAACTTCTTCACATCTCCTCCCAAAACCGGCCACAACTCTACCACAAAAGCGTAAGTTTGCGAGAAGAAACGAAGAAAAACGAAAGTGTCAGGTCACAATGCCGCCAAACGGTAGGTCAGCGACTGGCAACGGCATTATGTTAGAGAAGAAGCGCGCCCGCGCGGTGGATGTACCACCTCGCAGGCGCACCCTGCTCGCGAAACCTTTATTCGTCTACCCTACTTGCCTGCCTGGGAGCGCTTGCGAAGCTCGAGCGCCTCATACGCGCAGCCGTACATGGCCGCCTGGTTGCCCAGCGAGGCCGCCTCGATGGCAACGTCCTTGCACGTGGGAAGCGCGTGCGCTTGGAAGCGACGGCGCAGCTCGGGCGCGAAGGTGGCAAAGGATCCCGCCACGCCACCGCCAATGAGGTACATGGCCGGGTCGACCACGCAGGAGACCTGCGACATGGCCTGCGCGAGGTACTCGCACATCTGGTCGACGGCGATCTTTGCGCACTCGTCGCCCTTAGCAAGCGCACGGAAGACCGAGAGGGTATCGGTGGCGTGCTCAACGTGGACCGGAGTCACGCCGCGGCGCTCGCACTCCTCGAGGTAGAGGCGCACGATGCCCTTGGCCGAGGCGTACTGCTCGAGGCAGCCGTGGCGGCCGCACCCGCAGGTCTCGGTCTCGTTGGGGTTCACGGTGATGTGGCCAATCTCGCCGCCGGCGCCAAATGCGCCCGCCACCAGGCGACCGTTCACCACGACGCCGGCACCCACGCCCGTGCCAAGCGCAATGAGCACAAAGCTCGAGACGCCGTGGGCGACGCCAGCCCAAAGCTCGCCCAGCGCGGCGGCATTTGCGTCGTTCACAAAGGCGATGGCAGCGTTGGGGAAGGCGGCGTTGATGGCAGCAACAAGACCATCGGGATCGAGCTGGATGTTGGGCAGGAAGCCCACCTTGCCGTCATCGGCAACAGGGCCGGGAATGTCCAGGCCGCAGGCAATAACGTCCTCGGGAGTGTTATCGTGGGCCGCCAGCAGGTGCGTCAGGCCGTCGGTCACAATGGCGAAGGCCTCCGCGTTCACAAGCGCGGGCGTGGGGATCTTACGCTCCTCGAGCAGCTCGCCCTCGGGCGAGAAGAGCCCCGCCTTGATGCTGGTTCCTCCGATGTCGATACCAAGGACGGCTTGCATGTCTTCCCCTCTCGGTTAGGTCTTCGGAATTGTGCGCCCCCACTGCCAGGCGATGCGGCGGCACCAGCTATCATCCCACGACCATGGTGGCTATGCACGGCTCATAACGCAAAAATGGTCGGTCCCAACAGCAGCAATCGACATGCGCGCAACGGCCACCGGCACGCGCACGGGGTGCCCACAGCCATGGGCTACACTCGTTGTCCTTGCAGTCGATCCGTGTGCCCCTTCGGGGCAGTCTGGAGGCATCATGACCGACAACGCGCCCTCCGCGATGAATGCGGCGCTTTCCAATCCCAAGCAGGACATGGCGGATCTTGACCGGCTCGAGCGCCGGCGCTTCGCCCTTCGCTACGCACTGGACGAGATAGCAACCCTTGGTCCCTCCATCGATCCCCCCAAGGCCACCGAGGAGCGCGCAGAGGCCTCTGCGATCCTCGACGAGGAGGCAACGCGCCTGCTCTGCGCGCCAGAGGTTGGCCCTCTGCTCGACCGGCTCGAGTCCAACGCCGGCATCATTGGCGAGACGCGCACCGCCCAGGTCAAGATCTTGAAGCGTGACCGCAACTCGCTCGTTGGCGTGCCCGCAGACGAGCGTGCTGCATTCTGCCGCCTTGCCGTCGAGGCCAACGACGTCTGGCGTCGCGCTAAGGCGGCAAACGACTGGGCAAGCTTCGAGCCCTACCTCGACCGCCTCGTGGCTGCCCGCGTGAGCATGGCAAACGCGATGAACCCGGACGCAGACCCCTATGACGTCTGGCTGGACCAGTACGAGCACGGCACGAGCCGCGCCTTCTACGACCCCTTCTTCGAGCGGGTCAAGAAGTGCGTGGTGCCGCTTTTGGCCGAGTGCATGGAGGCGCCGAGAAAACCCAGCCACCGCGTGGTCGACGGCACCTTCGACGAGCGCCGCCAGTGGGACCTCGCCCGTGACCTGGTGCGCATTGAGGGAGTGGACGCCGAGGCCCTGTGGCTTGGCTCGACCGAGCACCCCTACACAGGCGGACCCTCAACGGGCTTTGTGGCCATCGCAAGCCACGTCTACCCGGACAACGTGCTCTCGAATGTCTTCAGCATGCTCCACGAGGGCGGGCATGCCATGTACGAGCAGAGCGTCGACCCTGCCTACCGCTTCACCTCGCTCAAGGGCGGCACCAGCTCGGGCATGCACGAGTCGCAGTCGCGCTTCTTCGAGAACTACGTGGGCAGGAGCGAGGCCTTCTCCGAACCGCTGGCACGACTTCTCGCCAAGCACTTCCCCGGACAGCTTGGCCGCATGACGGCCCACCAGCTCTACATGGCCGAAAACTGCGCGGAGCCCGGCCTCATCCGCTGCGATGCCGACGAGCTTACCTATCCCCTGCACATCCTGGTGCGCTACGAGATCGAGCAGCTGCTCTTCTCGGGCGAGGCCAAGGCGGCAGACGTCCCGGGGCTCTGGGCCGATCGCTACCGCGAGTACCTGGGCGTAGAGGTGCCCACGGACACCGAGGGCGCCCTCCAGGACACCCACTGGTCCGACGGCGATTTTGCCTACTTCCCCACCTACGCGCTGGGCAGCGCCTTTGGCGCGCAATTCAAGGCGGCCATGGTGCGCCAGGGCGTGGACTTTGACGGTTGTTGCGCCGCGGGTGACCTCGCGCCCATCCGAGAGTGGCTGCGCACCAACATCTGGCACTGGGGTCGCGCCAAGGACTCCGCGCAGCTCATCCGTATGGCGTGCGGCGAGGACTTCGAACCGCGCTACTACACGGACTACCTCGTCGAGAAGTTCTCAGCGATCTACGGGCTGGGGAGGTAGCGTGCGTGCGCTGATTCAGCGGGTCGAGCAGGCGTCGGTCGAGGTAGAAGGACACGAGGTAGGTTCCTGCGACGCGGGCTACCTCGTGCTTCTCGGCGTTGGCCCTACCGATACAGAGGACACGGCCAGGCGCATGTGGGAGAAAATCCGCAAGCTCCGCATCTGCGCGGACGAGAACGGGCGCACCAATCTCTCGCTTGTGGACGTGGGCGGATCTCTTCTCGTGGTGAGCCAGTTCACGCTCTATGCGGACGCGCGCCACGGCAACAGGCCCTCGTTTACGGGAGCCGCCCCAGCGGAGCTCGCAAACCACCTCTACGAGCTCTTCTGCGAGCAGGCCGAGAAGGACCTGGGCCAAGGCCGCGTGGGACGCGGCGTGTTTGGCGCTCATATGCGCGTGAGCCTTGTGAACGACGGGCCCTTCACCGTGATGCTCGACTCGCAGGAACTTGGACTGTAGCGCCAGTCCCGCAGCACGGCCGCCCTGCGCAGGTATCCGTGGGGCCCAACGTGCTAGAGTCTTCCAAGATGGCGGATAACGGCATCAACGCAAGCGGACAAAAGTCCGCACCCTCGGCCCAGCGGTACAGACAAGAGGATCATCATGAAGGGTTTCTTCAGCGAGTTCAGGGAGTTCATCTCACGTGGCAACGTTATGGACATGGCAGTTGGCGTCATCATTGGCGGCGCGTTCACTGCCATCGTCAACTCCCTGGTTGGTGACATCATTCAGCCGCTCATCTCGGGCCTCACGGGTGGCGGCGAGCAGATTGGCCTCGTGGTGAACGTTGGTGCCGCCCAGCTCAACTTTGGTGCGTTCATCTCGGCCGTTATCAACTTCATCATCATTGCGTTCATCATCTTCTGCCTGGTCAAGAGCATGAATAAGCTCGCTGAGGAGGCCAAGAAGCTGGCTGGCAAGCAGGAGAAGGAAGAGGAGGCCGCAGCCCCCATCTGTCCACACTGCCTTGAGGAGGTCAAGGCTGGGGCCACCCGTTGCCCGCACTGCGGTGGCGAGATTCCCGGTGGCGCAAAGCCCGCGGCATAGCGGCCACGCAACAGAGAAGGAAAAGCGGCGCCCGGAGGCCTGTACCTCCGGGCGCCGCTGCTATGGGGCTACATTTCGACACATAACACCGTATTGAGAAGAGAGACTGTCCGTTTTTTGCCCGAGAACACCTGCCAGACGGGACAGCGTATGACAACGGGTCGAAAGGCCTACGCACGCTCGGGGAGGTGCGAGGTGATGAGCGTCATCTCGCCCGTCAGGCGAACGTCGCCAGATCCGAAGGGCGCCAAGAAGTGGCTGCCGGCGCTCACGGCGTGCTCGACACCTGACCCGTTGCAGACGCTGCCAGAACCTTCGATCACCGAGAGGCACATGAACGGCCACGGCTGCGCAAGCGTCTTCTCGCCTGAGACGCGCACGCGCTCCACATCGAAGTTGGGGCAGGCCATGAGCTCGGTCACGCCGTCCTTCTCGGGTGCCGTAACCGTGCCGCTTGTGGGCGGAACCTGCCCATAGTCCACTACATCGAGCGACTGCTTCACGTGGAGCGGGCGCTTGGTTCCATCGGGCTGTATGCGGTCGTAGTCGTACACCCGATACGTGACGTCGGAGGACTGCTGGGTCTCCAGGATCAGGGTGCCGCCCATGATGGCGTGGATGGTCCCCGGCTCGATGCGGAAGAAGTCGCCGGGATGGATGGGCACGTAGTTGAGCATGTCGTCCCAGCGGCCCTCCTCTATCATGGCCGCAAGCTCCTCTCGGCTCTTGGCGCGCTGACCCACGATGATGCGCGTGCCAGGCTCGCAGTCGATTACGTACCAGCACTCGCGCTTGCCCAGCGAGCCGTTCTCGTGCTCGGCGGCATAGGCGTCGTCCGGGTGCACCTGCACGGAGAGGTTCTCGCGCGCGTCCAGGATCTTGATGAGCAGCGGGAAGCGGTCGCCCTCGGCGCCAGAAAAGAGCTCGTGATGGCTCTCCCAGAGCTCGGAGAGGTGCTGGCCGTCAAACTCACCGCCGTCGACAACACAGTCGCCGTTAGGATGGGCCGAGATGCCCCAGCACTCGCCAATGGGGCCATCTGGAATCATGTAGCCAAAGCGCTTCTCGAGCTCGCGTCCGCCCCAGATCTTCCCATGGAAGATGGGCGCAAGAAAGATGAGGTCCCGTGCCATACCAGCCGCAGCGTCTGCCATATGAGCCACCCTTTCCAAGGTCACGATTGCCGCACTCATCATACGATTTGCGGGCCGCAGATTACTCCGCGGCCCGCAATGCACATGGCTGTGATACGTACTTCTTCAGGTTAGCTGAGGCAATCACGCGCCATCGTTGCTGGGGGAATCGTCCGAAGGCTCATCTCCCCCGTGCCGGGCAATGTACTCGGCGGAGGAGAGGGTCCTCCCCAGGTCGCGTCTGCGGCGGGCGCGTGCGGCCTCGAAGCGCCGACGGGAGGTCTGCATGGCGCGGCGCTGCCGCTCAAGGGCCTCGTTTGCGCTCTCCTCGCCCGAGACGATGCTGCTCAGGGCGTGGACGGGGTGTGCCGGCGCGGTCACGCGCACAAGCGAGGTGAGCACGGGAACAACAAGCACCGTGATGGCCCCCGCCGTCACGAGGATCGATGCATCCTGGCTGGTCATGGCGCCCGCATCCACCACAATCTGCGTGATGGCAACCACCAGCGGGAGCGCCATCACGCAATAGGCCGTGGTCACAAAGCGCTCCTGCGGCTCCATCATGCGCGTCTCGGGATTCACGCGCAGCGAGACGGCCACAGAAACCCCGCGCACGGCAATCAGGAGCCCAATGAAGAGGAAGAGTAGGCCAGGGTCAGCCAAGGCAGCCGAGAGGTCAATGCCAGCCCCGGATATCACGAAGAACGCAGGGATGAGAAAGCCGTTGCCAATGGCCTCCAGGCGCGTCTCCAGCTCATCGCTGCCATCCGGGAAGAAGACGCGCAGCACAAAGCCAGCGGCAAAGGCACCAAGCACGGAGTCAAAGCCAGCCACCTCGGCAAGGAAAAGCAAAAACACAAGGAGGAGCACCACCAGGCGCAGCGGCGTCTGCGTGGTGGCACCGGCGCTCGACCGCACAAAGTCGCGAAAGCGCGCGCCAATGCGCGCCGTGGACGTGGAGAGATGCGCGATGCGCACGCAGACCAGCATGAAAACGACAAGGACGATCACCGTGACAAGCAGCGACCTCGTGGAAAGCATGAGCGCCACCGCAATGACGGGCAGCACCTCACCCGTGGCGCCGTAGGCAGTGACCGCGCGCCCCACGCTCGTGTTGGTAAGGTCGCGGGCGCGCATGATGGGAGCCAGGGTACCGTAGGCCGTGGTAGTGAGCATGATGGCAAAGGCAATGCCCGCCATGCCAGTAAAGCGGCTGAAGCCCGTGAGGCTCACGAGCGCGATGGCCGCCGCAAGCGAGATGCCCCAGCAGATGGAGGCGTGGCGCCCCATGGTGCCCACAAGCTCGGAGGGCTTAATCTCGTAGCCCGCCATCAGGAAGAGAAAGGCCATGCCCAGCTCAGAAACAAGAGAGAGGGCGCCTCCACTTGTCCTTATGACGTCTGCCCCATAGGGGCCGAGAAGCGCACCGGCAAAGACAAGGAAGACGACCTCTGGGATGGCCCTGCCGGGGACAAGGCTTGCCACAAAGGGGGCAAGCGCTGCCACCAGCATGGTCACCGAGAGCGAGAGGAGCTGACTCACCATGGCGTTATCTCCTCTCACACCTTTGGGTTCTTGCGTTACCTCTTGAGCGAGGCCTCCAGGCCACCACGCACGAACGCCGACGTCTCGGTAAGGTGGCGCGAGATGGCACAGGGATCATCGTCGCTGGCAAGGATGTCGATGAAGGCATCTGCACACATGGTAGCAAGGAGACGAGAAGAGAAGCCGTCGGAATCCTGGCCCTTCTTCTTTGACACTCGGCTCTCGATGCTGGACGCAATCTCATCAACCTTGGAGTCAAGGTACTTCTTGACCACAGGGTTGTCGCGGTTGCTCAGGACGATCTTGGGAACCAGCGGGTACTGCTGGAGAAGCTCGGCGAGGCCGTCGGGCAGCTCCTCGACGTTAGTGGGCTCACCAGCTCCGTCGCAAATCACCGCAAGATCGCGCTCAATCCACGTGGCGAGAATGGTGGGGAACTCGCTCATCAATGGAGAGACCACGCTATTGAACAGGTCTTCCTTGCTGTCAAAGAAGAAGTACAGAGCTCCCGTGGTCACACCAGCCTTCGAGCAAATCTGACGCAGGGACGCTCCCTCGTACCCGTACTCGGCAAACTCCTCTGTGGCTGACGCGATGAGCCCCCTCTTTGTCTCACCGCTGTCGGTCTGGGCCTTTCTCGACATCTGGCTACCGCCTTTTCTCCCTCTTGAGCATGTGGCTAGATAGTGCTAATGCCCCCTCGGCACTAGCCCGTACCTGCAGTGCATTATGAGCACAATAGGTTATTGAATATGCGTAAGAAGTGCAGCATTTGATAGAAATTCAAGAAACTTCCCCTTGGCTTACTTCTGCGCCCTAGGGCCGTGCGTCCTTGGGTCGCAGGAAGTGGTCGCACACATTGCTGCGACGAAGGTATTCCTTCCCATACGGATCCACAACGGGCACCAGGTCATCGGGGTTATTTGCAAAGAACATGTCGGGCTCCTTGTACACGTGGGGCACGGCCAGCGTGTATCCACGACTGCAGGAGCCTTGGTACATTCCGGTCTCTTTGTTTATGGCAAAAGAGCCATAGATGCACTCGGTGCAGTGAAAACCAGCCATGAAACCCTCCCTGTACAAATCCGTAGAACTGTGGGTGCCTTAACCCGCACGCGCATGCCAGATGTCTAGCCTATCTCGCCTTTTGCGAGAAGGTCGCGCACCTCGAGTAGGCTTGCGCACACGCGAGAGGCAATCCCCCTGATCTCGTCGTTTGGCTGGGCGAGGTCGGGAACCATCACGGTGAAAAAGCCTCCCGCAGCACCGGCACGCACTCCGTTGAAGGAGTCCTCGAGCACCATCGTACGCGAGGGCGTGGTACCAAGGCGCCGGGCGGCCTCAAGGAAGATATCGGGGGCCGGCTTTGCGCGAGAGACCTCGCTCGTGGGGACAATGGCCTGGAAACGGTCGATGGCGCCAATAAAGCGCAGGTTGCGATCGATGCCCTCCTTCGAGGATGACGAGGCAACGGCGCAGGGGACGCCCCTCTCGCCCAAACAGGCAAGAAGCTCGTCAAGACCTGGCTTCTTCTCGACGCCCTGCGAGAAGACCTTCTCGGCAAGGGACGAGAAGTACGCCCAGAACGCCTTGGTGTCGAGCTGGGGGCTCACCATCTCGTGAAGAATTCGGGTGGCGGTATCGCCGGCAGAGCCACGCACCGCGTCGGCAATGCCGGGCGGAACGGAATAGCCAAAATGGGCCAAGGCCGGCTCCCAGCACTCCCCCCACACGGGCTCAGTGTCGACCATCAAGCCGTCCATGTCGAAGATGACGCCGTCGAACATCTGGCGCACCCCTTCCATCGTTTTCCCAGGCACACTTAAAGATGTAGGGTACCCTAACTGGGAAGCCCCGAAACTCCTTCACTTCATCGATACCTTATTGACGTCGTTGGGAGGCTGACCGTAATGCCAGGTATGGGGACTGTGGTGGTCTGCTCGCTTGCGGTGGGCTATGTCTGCGGGTCCTTCCTCACGGCAGAGCTGGTGAGCAAGCACGTGAGCGGTAAGAGCGCCTTCGACGTGGGCATGGGCAACCCCGGCATGGCAAACATGGGAGCAACCTACGGTACCGGTTGGGCGGCCGTCACGCTTGCGGGCGACATTGCCAAGACCATACTCGCATTTGTCCTGGCGCGGTCTCTGTTCCCCGCCACGGCAGACGTTGCTGGTACGGCAGCCGCTGTGGGCGCCACGCTGGGCCACGTGTTCCCTGCGTGGCACCGCTTCCACGGCGGCAAGGGCGTGGCCACAACCTGCGCGGGAATCATCCTCGTGGCACCAGTGGCGGGAGGCATTGCGGCGATGACCGGCCTTCTCGTGGTGCTCTTTGGCGGCTACCTCTGCCTGGGCGCTCTTGTCATACCGGCGGTGTGGCTGGCCATCGAGCTCGCCTGCCAGGACACGGTGCACACAATTGCCGGAGCGTTGCTTGTGGCCGTTGCCGTCTGGTGCCACGGAGGGCCAGCGGCAGGCATCAGGACCGGAGAGACACCCCGTGCGTCGATAAGCAAGAAGTTCCTCTCGTCGTTGTTCAGAAATCGTCACTAAAACCCAGCCGCAGGCCTAGGGAGCCCAGCAGCGCTGACGTGCGCGGCGTTTGCCGTAGGACGTTTGGCTCCTACCGCTCGCCGGCCACGCCAGCCCACACGCAGCCTCATATCGTGCGGCCACGGACATCTGCGCGCGCCTCTCGCGGCGGCAAACAATAATGTTTGCTCAGCCACGACGGAGGAAGGGGCAGCATGTCCACAGAGGTCACCTTTGAGCGTTTTACGTTCCCCTCGACGGACGGGACGTCGGCCATCAGCGCGTGTGCCTGGTGGCCGGCAGGCATGGCACCGTCGGAGTCAGCAGAGAGACCCGCACCGCGAGGCGTGGTGCAGCTCGTGCATGGCATGGCCGAGCACATCGACCGCTATGACGCTTTCGCCCGCTTCCTAGCTTCCCACGGCTTTCTCGTCGTGGGGCATGACCAGATTGGACACGGACGCTCCTGCTCGCCCGAGCACTGGGGGGAACTGCCCGTGGGCAGCGGGGCAAAGGTCCTCGTGGAGGACATCGACGTCCTGCGCGGCCTGACGCAGAAGCGCGTTGCCACAGACACCCCGTACATTGTCTTTGGCCACAGCATGGGGAGCTTCGAGGTGCGCTCCTACATCGCACACCACGGAAAGGGGCTGGCAGGCGCAATTATCTGCGGGACCGGCTTTCTCCCAGCGGCGGCGTCCAAGGCGGCGCTCAAGATCACGTGGCTCGAATCCTTCTTCAAGGGTGCCGAGCACCGCTCCTCCTTTGTCGACTCCATGGGAGCGGGCGGCTACGGCAAGGCCATCCCCAACGCCCGGACCAACCTCGACTGGCTCTCCCACAACCGCAAGAACGTCGACGACTACATCGCGGACCCGTCCTGCGGCTTCATGTTCTCTGTGGGCGCCTACCACGAGGTCGCCGTCCTCACCTCCGAGGTCAACTCCCCCGCCTGTGCCGCAAGCGTCCCGCACGACTTGCCGCTGCTCTACATTGGCGGCGCGGAGGACCCGGTGGGAGACAACGGAGAGGGCGTCGAGAAGGCCGCAGCACTTGCTCGCGGTGCCGACTCCACAGACGTCACCGTGAAGATCTATCCCCGCATACGGCACGAAATCTTGAACGAGACGGGCCACGAGCAGGTCTTTGCCGACGTGCTGGCGTGGCTCGAGAAGCGCGTTGCCCAGGCTCCCACGCCGCAGGCCACCGTCACCCAGGAGGCCTAGCCATGGCAAGCGAGAAGTACGTCATCGCGCTCGACCAGGGCACCACCTCCAGCCGCGCCGTGCTCATCAACCGCGAGGGCCGCATGGTCGACTGCGTGCAGCGACCCTTCCAGCAGATCTTCCCCAAGCCGGGCTGGGTTGAGCACAACCCGCAGGACATTCTCTACTCGCAGCTTGGCTCGCTCACAGAGCTTCTCGCCAAGCGCGGTCTCACCGCAGCAGACATCGACTCCATAGGTATCGACAACCAGCGCGAGACCACCATCGTGTGGGACCCCACCACCGGACAGCCCGTCTACAACGCCATTGTCTGGCAGTGTCGTCGCACGGCAGACCTCGTGGAGCAGCTCTGCGGAACGCCGGAGGCGCGTCAGATGATCCAGGGGAAGACAGGCCTTCTCCCCGACGCGTACTTCTCGGCCAGCAAGATTCGCTGGATCCTTGACAGCGTGCCCAGTGCCCGCGAGCGCGCCGAGGCGGGAGAACTGCTCTTTGGCACCGTTGACACCTGGCTTGTGTGGGTGCTCACAGGAGGCCTGGTGCACGCGACTGACGTCACCAACGCAAGCCGCACGATGCTCTACAACATCCACGAGAACTGCTGGGACAAGGAGCTTCTCAACTTCTTTGGGATCCCGATGTCCATGATGCCCGAGGTCCGGCACTCGAGTGGCTCGTTTGGCGAGACGAGCTACCCCGGCGTGCCAGCAGGCATCCCCATCACCGGCGTAGCCGGCGACCAGCAGGCGGCGCTGTTTGGGCAGTGCTGCTTTGAGCCCGGACAGGCAAAGAACACCTACGGCACCGGCTGCTTCATGCTCATGCACACCGGGCACGAGGCAAGGCTTAGCACAAGCAACCTGGTCACGACCATTGTTGCCTCCGCGCCCGAGGTCGAGGGGACGGAATACGCGCTCGAGGGCTCTGTCTTTGTGGCGGGCGCCCTCATCCAGTGGCTTCGCGACCAGCTGGGCATTGTCCAGAATGCCGCCGACACCGAGTGGATGGCAAAGAGCGTCGAGGACACGGGCGGCGTCTACATTGTGCCGGCGTTCACAGGCCTGGGTGCGCCCTGGTGGAACCCGGACGCACGCGGCGCCATCCTTGGCATCACGCGCGGGACCACGCGCAACCACATTGCCCGCGCGGCGCTCGAGGCGCTTGCGTACCAGATCTACGACCTTGCCGATTCCATGGCAAAGGACGCGGGACATCCGCTGGGCGTGCTCAACGTGGACGGCGGAGCCAGCGCCAACAGCTTCCTCATGCAGTTCCAGGCAGACATCCTGGGGTGCGAGCTGAGAAGGCCGCAGAACACCGAGACCACCTCTCTGGGCGCGGCGTTTCTCGCGGGGCTTGCAACTGGCTACTGGAGCGGCATCGACGAGCTCAAAGCCCTGCGCGAGACGGACGACGTGTTCCGCCGTCAGATGAATCCCCAGCGCGTAGACAAGCTCGTGGCAGGTTGGCACGACGCCGTGCGCCGCGTGATGTAGGAACGCACGCTATCGCGTGCAACGTTCTTCTCGGTGCGCTCTTTCACCTGGAAAATCACTGCACGCGTCACACAATCGGCACCGAATGTGTGACGCGTGCAGGTTGATACACATTCGGATGACGAATGTGTATCAATGACGCCTCCGAGATTGCGTCGGTGCGCTACCCCAGCACCTCTGAGGCGATGCGGGCCGTCTCCGTGGCGTCCTTGGCATAGAAGTCGGCACCGACCATCTCTGCATACTCGGGGTTGAGCACGGCGCCGCCAACCACCACCTTGCACCAGGGGGCCTCCTTGCGGAGAAGCTCGATGGTCTCAGCCATGGCGGGTACCGTTGCGGTCATGAGGGCCGACAGCCCGCAAAGCCGCACGCGGTCTTTGACCACGGCGTCCACAATCACCTGTGGCGGCACGTCTCGTCCCAGGTCAATCACGTTGTAGCCGTAGTTCTCGAGCAGCATGCGCACGATGTTCTTGCCAATGTCGTGGATGTCTCCGTGAACGGTGCACACCACGATAGAGCCCTTCTCGGGCACGTTTGCGCTCTGCCCGCTGGCGTCCACGGCGGCCTTGATGGTCTCGAAGCCTGCCTTGGCGGCCTCCGCAGAGGCCATGAGCTGCGGCAGGAAGAAGATGCCCTTCTCGAAGCGCTCACCCACCACATCAAGCGCGGGGATCAGGACCTCGTTGATGGCGTACATGGGATCGTGCTCGGCGATGACCTGGGAAACGACCTCGGGCATGGGACCCTTGCGGCCAGCAAGCACCAGCTCGCGGGCACGGGCGGCGGGGTCCGCGGGCTCGGCGGGCGCTGCGGCTGGTGCAGCGGAGGCACTGGCCACAGGCGTAGCGGCCTTCTCGCCCGGTGATACCGGAACCGGGGCGCGGTCGCTCCTCTCGGCGTAGTTGGCCACAAAGTACTGGGCACTCTCGTCTTCGCCGGAAAGCACGCGCCAGGAGTCGACCACGTCCATCATACGGGTGAGGCAGGGGTTGATGATGGCCAGGTCAAGACCGGCCGAGAAGGCCGCGGCAAGGAAGGTGCCGTTCACAAGCGGCCTGAAGGGCAGGCCAAAGCTGATGTTGCTTACGCCCAGCACGGTACGAACGCCAGGCAGCTCCTGCTTGACCAGGCGTATGGCGTCGAGAATGGCCCGGGGCTGGGTCTGGTCGGTTGAGGCAGCCATGGTGAGGCAGTCGATAACAACGTCGTGGCCTGGAATGCCGAGCTGCTCGCACTCGCGCACAATCTTCCTCGCAATGGCCAGACGACCCTCCGCCGTGGCAGGAATGCCGTCCTCGTCCAGGGTGAGCCCCACCACCGCGCAGCCGTAGTGCTTCACGATGGGCAACACGTCTGCCATGGTCTGAGCCTTGCCGTTGGTAGAGTTGATCAGCGCCTTTCCTGGATAGCTGCGAACCGCAGCCTCGATGACCACCGGATCTGCTGCGTCAATCTGCAGGGGAAGCGTGCTCACGCCTTGGAGCTCCGAGACGAGCTGGCATATCACGGCGCGCTCGTCTATCTCGGGGAGGCCGGCGTTCACGTCGAGGATCTGCGCGCCGGCGCGACTCTGTTCGATGGCCATGTTCATCACGTAGTCGTGGTCGCCCGAGCGCAGCGCCTCCTTCATCAGGCGCTTGCCCGTGGGATTGATGCGCTCACCAATGACGCCCACCTGACCGTAGTCGAGCGAGCAGATCTCCTGCGCGCTCGACACGGCAAAGCTGTCGCGTACATGGCGCTCTGCAGGCACGCGCCCGACGAGAAGCTCGTGCTCGCGGGCTATGTGCTGGGGGGTGGTGCCGCAGCAGCCGCCAATCACGGTGACGCCGGCGTCAAGCATGCCTGCCACGGCCTCCGCGTACTCCTCGGGCCCCACGTCATAGGTGGTTACGCCATCGACCACGTGCGGCAGGCCGGCGTTAGCCTGCGCCATCACGGGGCAGGACGCCCACGGGAGCATCCGCTTGACCAGCGGTGCCACTGCCGCGGGGCCAAGCCCGCAGTTAATGCCCACAACGTCCGCGCCAAGCGAGGAGAGCGTGACTGCCGCGGCCTCTGGCGTGGTTCCCAGGAAGGTGCGGCCGTCCTCCCCAAAGGTCATGGTCACAAACGCAGGCAGGTCAGAGTTCTCGCGCACGGCGAGCAGGGCCGCCTTCGCCTCGGCAAGGTCTGCCATGGTCTCGATCACAAAGAGGTCTGCACCGGCAGCGTCGGCGGCACGCACCTGCTCGGCAAAGAGGTCGTATGCGTCGTCGAAGGGAAGCGGGCCCATGGGCGCAAGGAGCTGACCCGTGGGGCCAAGATCCGCCGCCACGTAGCGTGCGCCGGCCTCGCGCGCGCAGGACACCGCCGCCGAGAAGACCTCCTCAACGCTTGCCGCGCCGCCAAGCTTGGTCGCGTTGGCACCAAAGGTGTTGGTGGTAACGACCTCGGCACCGGCAGCAACGTAGGCGGCATGCACCTCGCGGATCTCCGTGGGGTTGGTGAGGCAAAGCAGCTCCGGAAGTTCACCGGCCGCAAGGCCGCGCGACTGCAGCTGCGTGCCCATGGCACCATCAAAGAGCAGAAACTCCTCGCCACGCAGCACGGCAGCCAGGTGCTCGTCTCGCACGCGGCGAGAGCGAGGGACAAGTCGGTCTTTGGGCCAGCGCGCGTCTCCCGTGTGGGGTCCATTGGCGCTCATAGGGCAGCTCCTCTCGCCACTATCCGCGGCAGGTGTGGCCTGTTGGCCGAATGGTGCAGAAGTCAAAGCAGGGACATCCCGCGCAGCTTGCGTGTGTTGATGGCTGAATGGTCTCAAAGAGGCCCACCACAGCGGTCACGCTCTTGGTTGGCACCATGAGCAGGGTGTCCGTGAGGGTGATGCCCAGCTGGCGCTGGGCGTCGAGAGCCTGCAAGAGCACAGGCTGCGTCGTCATGGGCATGTCACCGTAGCCGGGGCTAAAGCGGAAGTTGGCAAAGAGGCCGCGCTCATGACCCGCGGCGACAATGGACGCCTCACAGGCATCTGCCGTGCGCTCAACCAGCGTGGTGGCGGCAGCGTCAAAGACTACCTGTCCCACACGGTCGGTGAGCGAAAGACGACGCAGTTCGCGCTCGACCCCCATGCCCACAGTCACGGCCATCACACCAACCGCAACGGCACCCTCCATGTGCTTCTGCATGGAGGTGCCAAGAAGCTCCAGCGACGTGCGGGCAAGCCGCACGCACGGCGTGCCGTCCTCCTTGGTACCATGACCCTCTACATCAAAGATGCGCCAGACGCCACGTGGCACGCCGATGGAGAGGCAGTGCTCCATCCCAGCATCGATGCGCCCCTCGAGCTCGGGCGTCATGCTCTGGCCGGCATAGCCCATGTAGCGCAGGACCTCGGAGCGGTCGATGGAGTCTATGTCATACGACTCGACCATCGAGCTATCCCAGATAGCCCATGTCGGCAAGGGCGTCATGGGTGGCGCAGGCAATCTCCGGGTGGTTCATGCTGTAGATGTGGATGCCGTCAACGCCGTTTCTGGCGAGGTCGCAGATCTGCTCGCAGGCGTACTCGATACCCGCACGGGCCTGGGCAGCGTGGTCATCACCCGCACGCACGAGGCGCTTCACAACCTTGGCGGGGATGGACGCACCGCAATTGAACGCCATGCGCTGAATCTGCTTGACGCTCGTAAAGGGCATGATGCCGGCAACAACGGGCAGCTTGATGCGGTAGCGCAGGCACTGCTCGCGGAAGCGGTAGAAGTCATCGTTGTCGAAGAAGAGCTGCGAGACCAGGAAGTCTGCCCCAGCCTCCTGCTTGATGCGCAGGGCGCGCATCGACTCGTCGAGCGAGGCAGACTCCACGTGTCCCTCGGGGTAGCACGCGGCACCAATGCACAGCGAGGGCGCCGTCTTGCGAAGATGTGCGATGAGGTCGGAGGCATGTGCAAAGTCGACCACGTCTGCACCGGGCCTGCGATCGCCACGAAGCGCGAGCACGTTCTGGATGCCCGCAGCGTTAAGGCTGTCCACGTAGACGTCAACATCGACGGAGGTTGCTCCCATGCAGGTAAGGTGCGCAAGAGCGGTAACCCCAAGCTCGCCCTCAATCCTGGCAGCAATGGGGACAGTATTTGCCGAGTTACCCGAGCCGCCGGCAGAGTACGTCACCGAGATCCAGTCCGGCTTGTTCTCAGCAATCTGGGAGGCAATGCGGTATGCCTCCTCGAGCGGCATCTCACCCTTGGGCGGGAAGATCTCAAACGAGAGCGTCTGCCCCGCCGCAAGCTTGTCGGTAATCCTCATGACTCCCCAATCGCACAGAAATGACCCCGAACTAGTAACAACACATGGTAGCCCGGGTAAAACGCAAGCTCCCGCCGGTTTACGAGATGGCTACCGAGAAGAGCGCTTGTCACTGGCACTCGCCGCGTCTTCGCCGCGCATGAACGAGGGCATCTCGCCTGCCGCAGTCGAGCGGGCAATGTCAAATATGGCGTCTGCCACCGCATCCTGGTCTGCCCGGCCTATGTGCCAGCGCGCCGCCTTTGCCGCAACCGGCGTGGCATTGGCTACCGCTACGGAATTCTTGAAGCGTGTGAGGAGGGGGAGGTCGTTCTCGGCGTCGCCAAAGCAGCAGACCTCGTCGTTGGAAAGGCCAAGGTTGCGGGCCAGCCACTCCCCCGCCACGCCTTTGTCCCAGCCAGCGGGCAGGATGTCAATGTGTGGACGCTCCTGCATGGGGAACACGAAGTCGAACTCGGGGCAGGCCTCCTTGAGGACGGCACGCACCTCTCGACCGCGCACAAAGTCGCCAACCACGCGCACGTTGGCCTTAACCACGGGGCGATCCGGGACCTCGTCGACGGCGCCCGTCACCGCAAAGAAGTACGGCACCCGGTACTTCTCGAGATAGTCTGCGGAAGCCCTCACGGCATACTGCTCGCCCGTGTCCACATAGTCCAGGACGAGCCAGGCATCATCCATGCCATCCAGGGACCTCGCACAGCGGCGGAGCACGCCAAGGTCGAGTGGCACCTCGTGGACGAGCTTACCGTCCTGGTAGATGAGCTGGCCATTATCTGCCAGCACCGTCGTGAGACAGGTCTCGTCGTTATCGAACATCCAAGGCAGCGCGGAGGGAGCACGTCCTGTGGCAGGGGCAAAGTGAACGCCGGCCGCTTGGGCCGCATGGATGGCCTCGCGGGCATGGGGAGTGACGACATGCTCGCCGGCCCACGCCAGGGTGTTGTCAAGATCTGAAAGGATGAGCTTTATCACGCAGTCCCCCAAACGGCCATGTCCGACCTGAATACAGGCCTTGCCCCACGAGTGTAACGCGATGCAAGCGCACCGACATTGCGGCCGTCAAGCGCCCCGACGTAGGGGGAGACGACCGGGGCGCGAGGCCGCGCACTCGAAGGGCAAGACCATTCGACAGGGGTGCGACACGGGGCCGCAGGTCCCAGCCGAACCGCCGGCGGGTGTTGGGGGACCGCCAGTGGCTCACCTATCGTACGACTACCAAAGCCCTCCCAACATCAAAAAACTTTTTATGAAATAAATTGGAATGAGCACAAGGTGCGAACGGTCAAAATGCTCGGTAGGCGGTCAATATGACAACCGACGCAAACACCTGGGGGGCAAGGGGAAACACTCTTGGGAAGGACTTTTCCTCTCCCCGCGCGCACCCAAATGCCCACGCGCCCAAACAGCATGCCAATGCCAGCACGCACGAGAGGGCAACGCATACCATCCCCCCAACTGCCCCAAGACAGGTGCCGCATGCAGACAGCAGTTTTGCATCTCCCCCGCCAAGGCAATGCTGCAGACTTCCCCGCGCTCGCATCCAGGGCAGCTGAACGCCAAGAAGGACGAGAAGCACAAGCGCTCCGCCCGCAACCGATGCCCAGGCCTCCTCAAGGACGTCGCCGCATCCCAAGCCATGCGCACTCCCCCAAACCGCTTCCAGGCAGAGATACGCGCCCCGGATAACAAGGATGCCCACAACAACGCGATTGGGAATGACGCGCCGAGCAAGGTCGGTCACGCTGCAGGCGAGAAGTGCGGCCGCAAGCATCGCCAGCTCTACGGGCTCCAGCCAACTCGTCGCAACAGCACCCACACAAACCCCTGTAAGCACACCGGACAGGCAAACGATGGTCTTTGCTGGGGTCTGCAACCCCACCTCTCGCCTTGCCATGGCATATCCCACACCGCCCACGAGGCCGGCGAATAGAATGCATGCCGCCAAGAGACGAGCAACCATTGCATGCGCACAATCCATGATGTCCTCCCGCCAACGCAGCACCATAGAAGGATGGTATACAAACACATGTACGTGAGTTGGGCATAGGGTTATGCCCAAACCATCACGGAACCCGGTATTCTTGCTCACTTTCCCTGCCTGAGATGCAGGGATGACAGCAAGCGACATTGACCGTCAGAAATGTGACAGATTCGCAAGCGGCAGAACCATGACGCTTAGGAGGCGTCCCTCTCCTGTGCGCCAAAAGGTCTAGACTCATGCCCACTTGCCAAAATCGCGGTTATGAGTCCGCGGGGCGTTGGCACTAATCACGGGGAGGAGATGGCAACGATGACAGATTGGCTTGTACGGAGGTTCCTGACAGGGGTAAGCACGACGGACCCCGCCGGCAGGACGCGCTACGGACAGTTTGCGGGCATGGTCTGCATCGTATGCAACGTGGTGCTCTGCATCGCAAAGGGAATGGTGGGCTTCATCGCGGGATCGGTCTCGATCATCGCCGACGCCGTGAACAACCTGTCTGATGCGTCGAGCAACATCGTCGCCCTTCTCGGCTTCAAGCTAGCAAGCAAGCCTGCTGACGACGAGCACCCCTATGGACACGGGCGCTTTGAGTACCTGGCGTCGCTGACCGTTGCCGCGCTGGTTCTTGCCGTGGGCATCAACCTGGTCATCACGTCGGTCCAGAAGATCATCTCGCCGGAGCCAACGGACTTTGGGCCTGCGGTTATCGTGGTTCTCGTGCTCTCGATGGCCGTCAAGTCGTGGATGGCGCTCTTCAACGGCTCGATGGGCAAGCGCATCTCGTCCGAGACGCTCGAGGCCACGGCCATCGACTCGCGAAACGACGTCATTACCTCTGGCGCTGTTCTCGCCGCCGCCATCGTCTCGTACTTCACGGGCTTTGACCTCGACGGCATTGCAGGCACCGTGGTGGGGGCCTTCATCTGCTGGAGCGGCTTCTCACTTGTGCGCGACGCCATCGACCCGCTCCTTGGCCGCACGCCAGACCCCGCGCTCATCAAGCACATCCACGACAAGATCATGAGCTACCCCGGGGTGCTTGGAACGCACGACCTCATGGTGCACGACTACGGTCCCGGCCGGCAGTTTGCAAGCGCGCACGTGGAGATGGCGGGCGAGGGCGACGTCTTTGCCTCCCATGACCTCCTTGACAACATCGAGCAGGACTTCCTCAAGGAAGGCCTGGTCATGACCCTCCACTACGACCCCATCGTGACAAATGACCCCCGGGTTTCCGACATGCGCCACTGGATCTCGATCCACATCAAGGAGATAGACCCGCGCCTCACGATCCACGACCTGCGCACTGTGCCCGGCCCCACCCACACCAACGTCATCTTTGACTGCGTGCGCCCGCACGACCTGGCGATGACCAACGATGAGCTCCGGGCCGCTATATCAAAGATCGTCACATCCAAATACCCGCAGGCAATCTGCAAGGTCACCGTCGACAACAGCTACGTATCGTCCCAGCAGTGAGGAATGACATGGCAGGCTACAAGTCCAAGCAGATGATCGTCATGAGGCGCGACCTCAAGATGCGCAAGGGCAAAATCGCTGCCCAGGCAGGGCACGCCTGCGTGGAGGCAACGCTCATGGCGCTTGCGCGCGAGGGGCGTCTTGACCAGGTGCGTGTTCGCACGGCGCCAGACGGAACGCCCACATGGGTCTACCTCGACCACCCCGAGGCAGACTCCACCGCGCTCTCGGACTGGTTCGACTCCGGCGTGGCAAAGGTCTGCGTGTACGTAGACTCGGAGGACGCGCTACTCAACATTGCAGAGAAGGGCCGGGAGCAGGGCTTTGCCGTGGCTCTCGTGCGCGATGCCGGTCTCACCGAGTTCCATGGCGAGGCAACGCTCACCTGCCTTGCATTCGAGCCGCTTCCCGCCGAGAAGATCGACCCCATCACGGGAGACCTGCCACTCTACTAGCACCTTCACTGCCATGAGACAAAGGGACAGTCTCTTTGTCTCATATCCCACCGTTTGAATAGGAATTATTTCCATTCATTAATTCCTACTTGTGGAGTGGGTTTATAAGTGTCACCCTTGTTCGTGACGAGTTGTCCGGCGGAGGAGCCTCAGCGGGGGCAGCCGACTTACCTCGTCACCAGACGTACAAGGAGTAGAAAGATGAAGGCAGCAAGGAAGATCGAGGCCCTTATTGGCTCAACCCCCCTGGTAGACCTTTCGGGACTCGTAGATGGCGCAGCAACCATCTACGGCAAGTACGAGGCCACCAACCCCGGCGGCTCCGTCAAGGACCGCATTGCCCGCGCAATGCTCGACGCAGCCGAGAAGGACGGTAGTCTCAAGCCTGGCGGCACCGTGATCGAGCCCACGTCGGGCAACACCGGCGTTGGCCTTGCCATGCTTGCAGCCGCGCGCGGCTACAAGATGATCCTCGTCATGCCCGAGACCATGTCCATCGAGCGCCGCAAGCTCGCCGCGTCCTACGGCGCGCAGATCGTCCTTACGCCGGGCAAGGACGGCATGAAGGGCGCCGTCGCCAAGGCCGAGGAGCTTCGCCAGGAGACCCCGGGTGCCATCGTGGCAGGACAGTTCGTGAACCCCTCTAACCCGCAGGCCCACTACGAGACCACCGGCCCCGAGGTCTGGGCGGACACCGAAGGCACTGTCGACTTCATCGTGGCCGGCGTTGGCACCGGCGGTACCATTTCTGGCACCGCCCGCTTCCTCAAGGAGAAGAAGGCCTCTGTCCAGGGCATCGCCGTCGAGCCCGCAGAGTCCGCGGTTCTCGAGGGCAAGCCCGCCGGCCCCCACAAGATCCAGGGCATTGGCGCGGGCTTTGTCCCCAAGACCTATGACGCCTCCGTTGTCGACGAGGTCGTTCCCGTTGCCTCCGCAACCGCCATCGACACCAAGAAGCGCCTCGCGGCCGACTACGGTCTGCTGGTTGGCATCTCCTCTGGCGCAGCCGTTGCCGCTGCCGTCGAGCTTGCCAAGCGTCCCGAGAACGCAGGCAAGGTCATCGTTGCCATCCTCCCCGATACCGGCGAGCGCTACCTCTCGATGGACCTCTAATGGCAGCCGCAACGACTGGCGTCGCCAGCGCTGCTGGCTCTGCCGAGGACACGCGCACCGTTGACGAGATGTCGCTCTTCGAGGTCATGCGCGAGGACGCCCATGCGGCGCTCGAGCGCGACCCGGCGGCAAGCTCAATCTGGGACATCGTGTTCTACTCGACCGGAACCCATATCGTCTGGGCCTATAGGCGTCACCACTGGCTCTACACCCACGGCATGAGAAGCCTTGCTCTGCTCCTTGCCAAGCGCACGCGTCGCAAGCTTGGGGCGGACATCTTCCCCTCCGCGCAGATTGGCCGGCGTTTCTCCATTGACCACGGCATTGGCGTAGTCATTGGCGCCACGTCGATTATTGGTGACGACTGCCTTATCTACCAGGGGGTTACCCTTGGCATGACCGGCAAGCACGGCGGCAAGCGCCACCCTACGCTGGGCAACAACGTCATGGTGGGCGCAGGTGCCATCGTGCTGGGCAATATCACCATAGGCGATAACGCCAAGGTCGCCGCCGGTTCCGTTGTTGTACACGACGTGCCGCGCGACGTCACGGTGGCCGGCGTTCCCGCCAAGGTGGTGCGCGATCGCCGCTTCAGCGGACCACGCCTCGTGGAGGATGACTTCGACCCCACCAAGCTGGACGACGAGAACATCCGCTGGTCCTGCGCGCTGTAGCTTCTCGGCGGGCCTGTTCATGGAATACCGGCAAGCGAGCGCTCCCGTGTCTTTCGACGCCGGAGCGCTCGTTTCTTACGAATGCGTCAAAGTGTGCCCTCCGGAGACAAGTTGTCTCCGGAGGGCCATGTCTGTTGCAATCGCCGCCAAAAGGGGCCTTCCGGCAACAAAGAGCGACAAGGAGCCGGCATCGCAGCTAGCGCTTCTCCCCCTCCGCCGCGGCCTGACGCTCGCGCACTTCATCCATCGTGAGCGAGTCTGCGTTCTTCACAAACAGCAGTGGCACGGCCGAGATGGCAGCGCAGATGGCCACGTAGACGTAGAGGTACTGGTATCCCACAAACTGCATGACCGCACCAGAGAGAATGGGTGTCACTACCTGCGCAGACATGCTTGCCGTGTAATAGAACCCGGTGTAGCGTCCCGTCGTGTTGGCGCTCGCCAGCTCCATGATCATGGGATACACGGTAAGCGAGACCGTCGCCATGCCAATGCCAAAGAGCGCCACCCACACGTAGATAATCGCCGAGAAGCCCGTGGCACCCGAGATGAGCAGCGGGGACACCACCATAAGCGCGATGCCAATATACGTAGTGACCTTCCGGCCAATCTTGCAGGAGAGCTCGGCCATGGGCATGTAGGCGACAATCGCCGCAAGCGTGGCCACGGTCTGCACCTGCGCGTACGAGCCACCGGCCATCCCCCACACCACGTCCGCATAGCGCGAAATGCCGCTGGTCACGGCGTTGTTCGACATGAAATAGAAGAAGACGCAAACAAGCACGCACACAAGCGAGCGCCGCTTGACAGGATCCGTCTCGCGCTCCTTGCCGCCCTCGTCGGAAGCCTCGATCTCATCCTCGGGAATGCCCAGCTCGGCACTCTCGCGGTGCATCGCCGCAACCTCCTTGGGCTCGCGGAAGAGCACCATGAAGATAATGGTCGTCACCAGCAACATGAAGGAAATGACCAGGTACACGGGGATGTAGTCCGGGTTCTCCTCGGCTGGGACGAGAAGCGCGATGGCGACAAGCACAATCACGCCACCCACCGCAGCCATGAGCGAGTTGAAGGCGTCCGCCTTGCTGCGCACAGGACGCGGCGTGACGTCGGGCATGAGCGCCACGGAGGGAGAACGGTAGATTGAGAGCACCACGAGCGTTGCCACAAGCACCGTCACAAAGAGCGGCAGGTTGTGCATCGCGTTTGCCACGGCAATGAGGGGCGTGAGCGCCGCGGCGAGAAGCGCACCCACCACGATGAACGGCGTGCGCCTGCCCCAGCGCGTGGTGGTACGGTCGGAGAGCGCCCCCATGAGCGGGAGCATGAAGAGCGCGAGCACGTTGTCGAGCGACATAAAGACGCCGGTGAGCGTGTCGCCCATGCCAAACGTGTTCTTGAACATGAGCGGCACCAGGCCGTCGTAGGCTTGCCAGAACGTGAGTGCCCCCATGAACGGCAACGTCACCAAGACGGTGCGCCTCATGTTGAGTTTGGTGAGACTTCGGCCAGCGGCTTTCTTCTCGCTGGGCTTCTCGCCGGATACTTCCGTGGGTGTTTCTGTCATCTACCTGACCCTTTTCTGTCGCTTGGCCACACCGAGGGCAAACGCCGCGATGGCAGCCGCACCAAGCACGGGAAGCGCTGGCCGCGCCATCTCGCGCGCCTCCTCCGTCGATACGGGCACACGCTCGGACGCCCAGTCGGTGAGCGGGCGCTCCGTACGAGAGCCCACAAGTTCTGCAAACGTGAGCAGGCGCGTGGTGTAGAGCGCTGCGTTCTGCTCGTCAAACGAGAAGAGCCGCGCCGCACGGGCAGTGCCCGGCCCGTAGGAGCCAAAGCCGGCAGAGGGCGCGTATCCCAGATCGAGGCCTCCGTAGTGCGAGACCAGCGTGTTCTTGTGGTCGTGTCCAAAGTAGACCGCGAAGGTGCTCCCCTCGCGCGTGAGGGCGGCCACTTCGCCGGTGTCCGTATCCGGACTGCACACGGGCTCCCTCAGCCCTCCGGAGACGCGAAGGTCCTCTATGGGGACAAGCGTGCGACCGGGATGGTAGTGCGTGCGGAACCCAGGGACGCCATGCTCGCCCTCGCAGGCATCGCGCAGGCAGTCGTAGACCTGAACAGGCGGTATGTGCTGGTAGAGAATGCAGGGGACCCTGTGGCCAGCACGCTCTGCAAGGTCCCGCGCGCGGGCAGTGACCCATGCGGTCAGCGCGGGGTCAAAGGGCTCATAGCCGCTACCGCCTGAGCCCGCGCCAGAGTCCGCCACCATCACCGCAAGGCGAATGTCCTCGCCCTCATGGTCGAGCACAGGCACGGCAAGCGTACCCGCTCCGTGGTAGAGCTGGGGCTCACGCGCTGCGACCATACCGTTCACGCATCCGGGAATGGCCTTGTACCAGCCCTCCTGCTCCTCGTTGCCAATGCCGCACTGGCGATCGTGGTTGCCATAGGTGACCACAAACGGAATGTTCCGCTCGACCATGGGTGAGCAGATCTTCCTCACCACGGTGCGGGCACGCTCGGCGTTCTCGCCCAGCGAGAACTCAATCGCGTAGCCCTTGATCTGGTCACCCGTCAGCACCACAAGGTCTGGCCGCGCCTCATCAAGGGCGGCGCGGAGAAGCGCCATCGTATCGTCACGCACATGCGAGGTCTCCTGGATGTCAGAGAGCTGCAACACGCGGAAGCGCCCCTCGGAGTCAAAGCGCAACGGCCACGTGGCCTGATCTTTATCGTCAATCACTCGTTCCTCCTTATGCGGGATTAAACTCCCAGGGAGAAAAATCCCGCCGCGGCAGCTCTTATGCCTTGTCGCCGGCAGGCTGCCCGTACGTCTCGAAGCGCCTCGAGACGCCCATGACCTCCTCACCCGAGAGCACGCGCGGCGTGCCCACGCACTCCGCCTGCCACTGGACGCGCGAAACAAACTCAAGGTTAACGGCAAGCCCAAAGGCTGACGCCATGCTGGGGCCACATGCAACAAGCCCATGATTCTCCATGAGCACCGCGTTGGTCTCGGGGTGCTCGCCAAAGGTCTCGCCCACCGAGGCCGCCAGCTCGGGCGTGCCAAACGTTACATAGGGTGAGAGCGGCACCTCCTCAGCGCCCGAATCCGCAATCGTGAAGTGCACCGCGCGGATAGGCTCGCCAAGCGCGGCCAGCGTGGTTGCATAGGGCGAGTGCGTGTGCACCACGGCGCGAGCAGCCGGGCGGCGACGGTAGACCTCGGCGTGAAGCGGCGCCTCGGAGGACGGCCGGCGGCTCCCCTCGACCACGCTGCCATCCAGCTGGAGCACGACCACGTCCTCGGGCGTAGTCTCGAAGTAGCCCAGGCCCGACGGGCTGATGGCCATAAGGCCGGTCTCGGGGTCATACTCCGAGAGGTTACCGCTCGTTCCCACGGCAAGGCCTTCCGTGGCAATCCGTTTTCCGTACGCCACGATGCGCTCGCGCGCGTCCTCCATCAGCATGGTCCGCTCCCCTTTCGGCCGCTCATGTGACAACACACTCCGCCCAAGAGCTTACCCCATGCCTCTCGCCGCATTCGGCCAACCATGGCCATAATCATCTGGTATCGTTCTCATGTTGCGTATGGGGGCGCATGCACGTGAGAGGGGGCAACGGACGTGGATATCAATGAGATTGCAAAACTTGCGGGGGTCTCGCGGGCAACCGTCTCGCGCTTTCTCAACGACGGCTACGTCTCCAAGGAGAAGCGCGAGCTCATCGCGCACGTCATCAACGAGACGGGCTACGTCCCCTCCCAGCAGGCCCGCACGCTGCGCACCGGCAAGACCAAGCTCGTGGGCGTCATCATCCCCAAGATTAACTCCCACTCCGTGAGCCGCATGGTCGCCGGTATCACCAAGGTCCTTGCACAAAACGGCTACCAAGTGCTTCTCGCCAACACAGACAACAACGAGAAGGCCGAGGTAGACTATCTCAACCTCTTTGCCGAGCGCAACAAGGTCGACGGCATCATCCTCATTGCCACAGTCTTCACGAACGCCCACCACAAGGCACTGAATTCGCTCAACGTCCCCGTGGTCATCCTGGGCCAGCGCCTGGACGGCCACTCGTGCGTCTACCAGGACGACTACCACGCCGTCTATGACCTCACGCGCTCCATCCTCAAGACCTCCCACACTCCGGGCTACATTGGCGTCTACGAGAAGGACGTGGCTGCGGGACGGGAGCGCCACCGCGCCTTTCTCGACGCCTGTGCCAGCATGGACGTTGCCGTAGGCCCAAAAGCGCAGCAGAGCGCCACCTTCTCCGTCGACTCTGGCTACCTCAGCGCCGAGAAGATCCTCGATGCCGTGCCTGACGTCGATGCAATGATCTGCGCCACCGACGACATTGCCTTTGGCGCCATGACCTGCCTGCGCGAGTACGGGAGGCGCATCCCCGAGGACGTGCAGGTGACGGGAGTGGGAGACTCCAAGCTCTCGAAAATCATGACCCCCAGCCTCACAACCGTGCACTTCTACTACCTCACCAGTGGTGTCGAGGCGGCAAAGATGCTGGTAGATGCCATGACCGACAGCGATGGAGTCCCCCGCGAGCTGCGCATGGGCTATGAGATCTACGCCCGTACCAGCTCGCGCTAGCCGCCGTGGCGCCAGCAACGCCACTGTGATGTGAGACCGTTCGCACCCGCATTTCTACCACTCACCGTTATTCCTGCAATCCACATTTTCTCATCCGGCCATTGGCTACTATTGGACATGTGAGAACGATTTCATAGACAGCTGTTTCAAACAAGTTTTTGCGCGATGAAATCAGCTATGAGAACGGTTTCATAAGTAAGGCCACTGGTTCGGAAAGGGAGACCACATGGCTCTGGACTATGCAGAAGCGGCACGCGAGGTTCTGGAGGCGATCGGCGGCTCGAGCAACATCGTCTCGGCGGCGCACTGCGCCACCCGCCTGCGCCTGGTCATCGCAGACGACAGCAAGGTCGACAAGGCCAAACTCGATGACGTGGTTGGTGCCAAGGGCAACTTCCAGGCAGCGGGCCAGCTCCAGGTGATCTTTGGAACCGGCACCGTGGACAAGGTCTATGACGAGTTCATCAAGCAGTCCGGCGTCACCGCCGCCTCCAAGGCGGAGGCCAAGGAGGCCGCTGCCAACCAGGGCAACGCGTTCCAGCGCGCCATCAAGGTCCTCTCGGACGTCTTCGTCCCCATCATCCCCGCCATCGTGGCATCCGGTATGCTCATGGGCATCATGGGTGCCCTCTCCTACATGGGATCCCAGGGCATCATCGCGCTCGACACCACGAGCGCCTGGTGGCGCATCGCGTCTCTCATCAACGCCTGCGCCCTTGGCAACCTCCAGATTCTCCTGGGCTTTTCCGCCGCTACGGTCTTTGGGGGCAACCCCTACCTCGGCGCCTCGCTCGGCGCGCTGCTCATAAGCTCCGACTTCATCAACGCATACAGTGCCAGCACCGCCATCGCCGAGGGAACCATGGTCACGCTCGACGTGATCCCCGGCATCTACAGCATCGACTGGGTGGGCTACCAGGGCCACGTCATCCCCATCCTGGTGGGCGTGTGGATCCTCTGCTTCTTCGAGAAGCGACTCCACAAGGTCGTCCCCGAGATGTTCGACCTCTTCCTCACCCCGCTGCTCTCGGTCTCTTGCCGCCTACATCACGATCCTCTTCGTCGGCCCCATCTTTGTCTGGCTTGAGAACAACATCCTCGGCCTGCTCATGTGGCTGCTCCAGGTGCCCTTCGGCATTGGCTACATCATCATCGGCCTGATCTACTCGCCCTCCGTTGTCACCGGCCTGCACCAGATGTACACCGCCATCGACGTCTCCATGCTCGCCCGGTACGGCGTCACCTACTGGCTGCCCATCGCCAGCGCCGCCAACATCGCCCAGGGCGGTGCCTGCCTGGCCGTTGCGCTCAAGACCCACTCCGAGAAGACAAAGTCCCTCGCCGTTCCCGCCGGCATCTCCTGCCTGCTCGGCATCACCGAGCCCGCAATCTTTGGCGTGAACCTGCCCAACATGAAGCCCTTCGTGGCAGGCATGATTGGCTCTGCCTGCGGCGGCCGACGAGACACGCGCTCTCGAGGCAGACGAGAAGGCCGAGGCCCCCGCAGCCGAGGCTCCCAAGGCCGAGACCATCGGCGCCCCTGCTACCGGCACCGCCGTCGCGCTCACAGACGTCTCAGACCCTGTCTTTGCGTCTCTCGCCATGGGCAAGGGCATCGCGGTCGAGCCCACGGATGGCAAGATCGTCTCGCCCGTCGACGGCACCGTGACCGTAGTCGCCGAGACCGGACACGCCCTTGGCCTGCTCTCCGACGCTGGTGCAGAGATCCTCATCCACATTGGCATCGACACTGTCGAGCTTAAGGGCGAGCCCTTCACGCCCTTCGCCAAGGTGGGCGACCACGTGAAACGCGGCGACGTCCTCATGGAGGCCGACCTTGGCGCCATCAAGGAGGCCGGCAAGAAGGCCACCACGATGCTCGTGATCACCAACACCGACGCGTACGCCTCGGTTGACCAGCTTGCGACCGGCGAGGTCAAGGCCGGTGACGCCGCGGTGGCCACGCGCTAGGCCCAGCCACTGCTCCACACACGGGCGGTCGCCTCTGGTGGCCGCCCGTCTCGCGTATTCGCACCCACTTGAAAGGAGCCCCATGTCCCCCACGCACGAGCGCTGGACACCCCGCTTCCACCTGGCCCCACGCCAGGGGTGGCTCAACGACCCCAACGGCCTCTGCCAGTTCCACGGTACCTACCACGTCTTCTACCAGGCGGCGCCCGCGTGGCCGGCATCCGGCAAGAAGGGTTGGGGCCACTTTGCGAGCCGCGACCTTGTGCGCTGGGAGGACCTGGGCGAGCCTCTCGTGCCGTCAATTCCCGAAGACGCCGACGGCGTCTACTCTGGCTCGGCGCTCGTGGTGGCGGGCGGTGCACCGGACGGGGGTGACCTTCTGCGCCTCTACTACACCGGCAACGTGAAGTACGAGGGCGATCACATCCACAATGGACGCGACGCCAACCAGATTATGGTCACAAGCGAGGATGGAATCTCCCTCTCTGAGAAGAAGGTCCTGCTCCGCCCCAAGGACTACCCCTCCGACCTCACGCGCCACGTGCGCGACCCCAAGGTCTGGGAGCAGGGCGGACGCTACTACATGGTGCTGGGTGCCCGCCGCTCTGACGACGTGGGCGACGTCCTTCTCTACGAGTCCTCTGATGCCGTGGAGTGGGCGTATCGCGGACGCATCGAGTCCAGGCATCCCTTTGGCTACATGTGGGAGTGCCCCAACGTCATCCAGGTGGACGGCCATGACTACATCGTAGTTTGTCCGCAAGGCCTGCCCAGCGAGCCCACGCGCTGGCAGAACCTCTACCAGGCCGGATACTTTCCGCTGCCCCGGGGCATCCTCGCAACCACGCAGGTGGACGAGACGAGCTTCGTCGAGCTCGACTGGGGCTTCGACTTCTATGCGCCGCAGGTCTTTAAGGACGAGAAGGGCCGCTGCATCCTCATTGGCTGGATGGGCATGCCAGACGCGGACTACACCTCGGCACCGGACGGGCTTGCCTGGTGCCACTGCCTCACCGTCCCGCGCGAGGTAACGGTTGGGGAGGACGGCCTTCTCCGACAGTGGCCCGTTACCGAGATTGACGGCCTTCGCGGCTTTGCCGAGCCAGTGAGCCCATCGGCAGGCGCGATTCTCCCCCACCACTGCGCCGACATCGAGCTTCTGGGCATCGAGGGCAACCTCGAGATGGGGCTGGACGGGCAGCTCGAGCTCTCCTTCTCCGCCAGCGAGGGTCTGCTGAGAATGGCATTTGCGGACGAGAAGGCCGCCTCTGGCCGCACCGAGCGCGTGCTTCCACTTGCAGCGCTGCACGAGCTCCGCGTGCTGGTGGATGGCTCCGCCGTGGAGGTCTACGTGAACCACGGCGAGGAGGTACTCTCGACCAGGTGGTTCCCCACCGCGGACACGCTGCTGGTCACCCTGCATGCTAGCTGCGAGAGCGCTCGCTCCTGGGAGATGGGCGGCGAACCGCCGCGCGCGTAGCGCGGTGGGCGCCCGGCACGTGGCGCCAAAAGGCCACTTTCGAGCAGGCTTTCCTCAACAGCCTACGCTCCGGCGTCATTTTGTCGCCGGAGCGTTTACTTTGTACGCACTTGCTACCAATACGGCCCTTCCGGCGGCAAACGGCAGCACCCCACCCCCTACGAGTACGTAACCCTCACGGTAGGTGAGATGCCGTTCATTGCGTTGGAGTTGACCACCACGTAGAGGTACCGGCGCACCGATCTTCGCAGGTTGTTGAGGGTATAGGCGCTTCTCGGATCAGCGACGGTACCCGTGGCGGCAGTCGCCAGCATGAGGTCCGTCCCATCAGCAATCCCCTGGTCGTGGTCCATGTAATAGTCGTCCACGCTGAAGTCCGAAAGGACAACGCCGTCAAAGCCCCACTCATCCCGCAACAGCCCGGTCTGAAGGTCCTCTCGGCCGCCGCCCCAGGTATTTCCAAGGAAGCTGTAGCAGCTCATCATCGAGAGCGGCACATTCACCTCGGTCTGCACCTGCTCCCCTGTCGACGCGTCCAACGCGGGGACAGCGTGCCGCGTGGGCGACTTGACCGCCATCTCGAACGGTCGTGCATAGATCTCGCGGACTGTCTGCTCCGTGGCCCACGTGCACAGGTGCTCCCTGCGACTGGTCTCCTGATCGTACACACAGAAGTGCTTGAGCATGTGGACCATGCCGCGCGAGGCGCCACCACCCACTATGGCTCGCGCGAGGGACCCCGTAAGCAGCGGGTCTTCTGAGTAGTACTCGTAGTTCCTGCCCGAGAAGGGCGAGCGGTGCATGTTGATGGCCGGGCTCCACCAGCCAAAGATGCCAGACGAGAGAGACTCCTCGCCTACGGCCTCGCCCATGCTGCGCAGCAGGTCAACGTCCCAGGTCTCCGCCACCAGGTACTCGCTTGGCCACACGCAGTGCGAGCCGCCGCGCTCCATGCCTCCCATCGCCACCGGCGAGTCGTCCCAGTCGGTTGCCGGCTTGCCAACGGAGTCGATCTTCTCGCCAGCATTGGTGCACACAAGGGCAACCACATCGCCACGGGACAACTGGTCGAGAAGAACGTCCCACAGGGGGTCGTCGAACTTGCGCCCCCTCAGGTCGATGAGCGAGACCCCGTTCTGGGCATCGGTCTCTGGTGCCGTTACCGTCCCGTCATCCTCCGCCTCCGCATCGTACATGGAAAGCGTCACGTCCACCGAGGCCGCAGTCTTGTCCTGTGCGGGCGCCGGGAAGCTCCCCGCCATGTCTTTGCGGGTGAGAAGCACCGGTGTACCATCGGCACCAGAGGTAGCCGGGTTATCGAAGTACTCGTCAAGATCGGGAAACCGCGCGACAATTTCTGCGCCCGTCGCGTCATCGGTCTGGTAGCGCTTCTCGCCCAGATCGAGCGTGCGCGTCTCCACCACGTGATGGGAATCCGTGCGAAGGGAGACCTGGTACGAGCCGGCGGCAAGCAACCAACAGCCGTCTGCCGCAGACCAGCTTGCCATCTGGCGCACCGGCCAGCTCAGCTCGAGCGTCTGCGACTCGCCTGGCGCAAGCTCACCGGTCTTGGCAAAGGCGACAAGCGCCACCGCGCTCTTCTCGACGGAGCCATCCCACGGGGCACCCACGTACGCCTCGACAACGTCTTTGCCCAAGAGCTGTCCGGAGTTGGTGACCCGCACCGAGAGCACAACGTTCTCGCCATCCAAGCGGCAGTCGAGAAGTGACCACGAGAAGCTCGTGTACGAGAGGCCATAGCCAAAGGGAAAGGTCACGGCGTTGTCGTAGTCGATTGTCCCCATTGCGCCGGCCGTCTCGAAGTAGCGATAGCCAACGTAGATGCCTTCGAGGTACTCCACAAAGCGCGCACCGTCGCCGGTGGTCTCGTTGCCGGGGTAGAAGTCGTGGATGTCGGTGTAGCGATGCTCGCCCATAGTGTTGAAGCTCGGGGCAAGGCGCATGTCCCGAGCCCAAAGGTCACAGGTACGGCCACAGGGGTTGTGCCTCCCGCAGAGCACGTCGCCCACCACCTCTGCGCCCACCGCACCGGGAAAGCCCACATGAAACAGCGCGTCCACCTGGTAGGGACTGCCCTCTTCGACGAGCGGCCCCACCTCGAGCGTGGTTCCCGTGTTGAGAAGTACCACCACGCGGTCCGCAACCTCGCGTGCCCCTGCAACAAGGCCCAGCTCCTCCGTCGTGAGCTGGAGGGAATGCTGTCCCTCGGCGTAGTTCGCGGTCTCCTCGTTGGGAATAAACGACGAGAAGCGCTCGTCTTCCAACGAGGCATTGAGGTCGAGTGAGAGGTCATACCCCTCCCCGCTTGCCCGGCCGAGAACCACCACGGCAATCGTCCCAGCGACGCTCGCACGCACGTCCTCTGGATAGCTCGACCAAGGCAGCTCCCCGATGTAGTACGTGGTAGTAGCGCGAACGTCGAGCGTCTGGATACCTCCACGGGGACGGTCCTGCGCGTGTGCGGAAAGCCACTCGTGGACGGAAGAATTGACCTCGAGGCCCGCCTCGACCAGCCCATCGTAGAAGCCCGTGCACACCGCGTCCGATGCAACCGAGCCCGCACCGTAGCCGCCAAAGAGCGGGTCCTCCGCACAACGGCCCAGAAGGCTCACCGCACTGCCCTCCTGCAGGGGGAGCACGCCGTTGTTTGCTAGGAGCACCATGCCCTCTGCTTCAATCGTGCGCGCAACCTCGTGCGATGCGAGAACCGCCTCCTCAAGCGACGCATAGGTGGGGGTGTAGTACGCACTGTCCCACTGAGCGGTCACGCTGGGGTCAAGCGCCTCGATGCTCTGTACACTGTGGACCTTCTCGGCGCCCTCGCCTTCACCCTGTGACGACGCGGCAGCGCACCCCGCCTGCGCGAAGGCCGCAAGCGCACCAGCGGCAAGACCGAGCGCCTGACGACGTGTAACATCCCGCATAATGACCCCCTACCAAACCTCAGCATTAGTGCGCCCATGCGCGCCTTGGCAAGGGTATCTGCCGTGTAGACGCCAGCCCCAGACTCGTCGCGATTGGTCGACGCCTTAACGCAAAATGCCGTGCCTGCCACCAGGTGGCGGGCACGGCATGGGGTCACGCTTCAGGGCCACCGCACCGACCCCTATCTGACGACGCGGCTCTTCAGGATCCAGAACGTCGCAAAAATAGAGAGCCCCAGTGAGAGTATGACCGGGAACACCCAGGTCTCGTCCATGGGAAGCCCGGTGTTCATGCCGTAGAACGAGAAGACCGTCGTGGGGACCGAAAGCACAAGCGTGATGATGGCGAGGGTGCGCATTGTGAGGTTGAGGTTGTTGTTGATGATCGAGCCAAACGTTTCCATGGTCTCGTTGTAGACCTGCGTGTATATCTCGCACATCTCGATGGCCTGCTTGACCTCAACGGACGTGTCGTTCAGAAGGTCTCGGTCCTCGTCGTAGAGCTTGAGGATACGTCCGTAGCTTATGCGCTGGATGGTGGTGTCGAGTGCCTTGAGCGATGTCGAGAAGTACACCAGCGACTTCTCGAACCCCAGCATCTTGATGAGCTCCTCGTTGCGCATGGACCTCCGAAGCTCGCGCTCGTTCTCGCGAAACTGGCGGTTCACCGAACGCAAGTCAATCTGGTAGCGCCTGGAGATGTGCAGCAGAATCTGCAGCAGGAAGCGCGTGCGCTGTGCCGTATTGATGTCGCGGACCCGGCCACTCTCGAAGGCGGAGATGGTCCAGTTCTCCTTGAGGCTCACGGTCATGACCAGGTCCTTCTCGGGCAGGAAGAGCACGGCGAGCGGATGGGTGTCGTACTGGACGATCGAGGTGCTCTCGGCCTCGCTCTTGTCCTCCACGAAGGGGCAGTCCACGATCACGAGCACCTGCCTGGTCTCGTCGTCCCGCTCGATGCGCGAGCTCTCCTCGTCATCGAGCGCAGAGGCGACAAAGTCCGGTATGACGCCCATCTCGCTTTGCATCCAGGCGCGCTCCCGCTTGGTGGGGGCCACGACGCTTACCCAGCATCCCGGGCAGGGCCCCGCCACTCGTGAGGTGAGAAAGACCTTCTCACCGCTCTCGTCCTCCTCGACGGATGTCTTGAAGCACTCGATCACAGGCCCTGCCCCTACTCTTAGCGCCCTTAGAAGTCCGCGTTGCCCACGGTGCGCGGGTGCGGCAGCACGTCACGGATGTTGTCGACGCCCGTGAGGTACATGACCAGGCGCTCGAAGCCCAGGCCAAAGCCCGCGTGGTGGCAGCCGCCATAGCGTCGCAGGTCAAGGTAGTACTTGTACTGCTCGGGATCCATGCCCAGCTCCTGGATGCGGCGCTCGAGCACATCCAGGCGCTCCTCGCGCTGAGAGCCGCCGATGATCTCGCCAATGCCGGGGACTAGGCAGTCCGCAGCGGCAACGGTCTTGCCGTCGTCGTTCAGGCGCATGTAGAACGCCTTGATGTCGCGCGGGTAGTCCGTCACGAACGTGGGGCGCTTGAAGTGCTTCTCGGTGAGGAAGCGCTCGTGCTCGGTCTGGAGGTCAACGCCCCAGGAGACGGGGTATTCGAACATCGTGCCGGAGTTCTGGGCGTCCTCGAGGATCTTCACGGCGTCGGTGTAGCTCACGCGCGCGAAGTCGCTCGTGGCAACGTGCTGCAAGCGCTCCTTGAGGCCCTTGTCCACCCACTTGTTGAAGAAGTCCAGCTCGTCGGGGCAGTGCTCCATCACGTAGGTGATGACGAACTTGAGCATCTCCTCCGAGACGTCCATCTCGCCCTCGAGGTCGCAGAAGGCCATCTCGGGCTCGACCATCCAGAACTCGGCGGCATGACGGCGCGTGTTGGAGTTCTCGGCGCGGAAGGTGGGGCCAAAGGTGTAGACGTCGCCAAAGCTCATGGCAAAGTTCTCGGCCTGGAGCTGACCGGAGACCGTGAGGTTGGTGGGCTTGCCAAAGAAGTCCTTGCTGTAGTCCACCTTGCCGTTCTCGGTGAGGGGCGGGTTGGCCGGGTCGATGGTGGTCACGCGGAACATCTCGCCCGCGCCCTCGGCGTCCGACGCGGTGATGATGGGAGTGTTCACGTAGAGGAAGCCACGCTCCTGGAAGAAGCGGTGGATGGCAAAGGCGGCCACGCTGCGCACGCGGAAGACCGCACGGAAGAGGTTGGTACGGCTGCGCAGATGCTGCTGGGTGCGCAGGAACTCGCGCGTCTGGCGCTTCTTCTGCATGGGGTAGTCGGGCGCGGAGGCACCCTCCACCGTGACGGTCTCTGCCTGCAGCTCGAAGGGCTGGGGACGGTCCGGCGTAAGCTCGAGCGTTCCGCGCACGATGAGGGCGGCGCCCACGTTCTGCGAGACAATCCCCTCGTACGTCTCGTCCCCCAAGCGCTCGCGGTTGACCACAACCTGCAGGTCCTTGAAGCAGCTGCCGTCGTTCAGGGTGACAAAGCCAAAGTTCTTCATGTCGCGGATGGAGCGCACCCAGCCTGCGACGGTGAGCTCGGTGCCACCCAGCTGCTCCATGTCCGCGTAGAGCGCGGCGATTCTCGTGCGATTCAAGGGACGTCCTTCCTCTTGGAATTGTGTCATGCTCGTTAACCGTCCTATCTTATCGCGACGAGCTGGCACCGCATCCATCATTCTCTGCACTGGAAGGAGACGCCATCATGGACAACCCGCAGGCCACAGACTACGAACTTCTCGCTCAGCAGGTAGGCTCACTTGCCGAGGGAACGCCGGGTTGGCTGCCCGCCTTTGCCAACGCGGCCGCCCTCCTGGGCGAAAGTCTGTCAGACATCAACTGGGTGGGCTTCTACGTGGCCGTCGCAGGTCCCACAGGCAAGCAGGACCTTGTCCTTGGCCCCTTCTGGGGACGTCCCGCCTGCGTGAGCATCCCCTATGGCGCCGGCGTCTGCGGAAGGGCCGTCGAGACAAACGAGCCCCAAATCGTGCCCGACGTCCACGCCTTCCCGGGCCACATTGCCTGCGACGCCGCTTCGCGCTCGGAACTCGTGGTGCCCATCGACGTAACCGCCGCTGACGGCAGCACCACCGTCTGGGGCGTCCTCGACTGCGACAGCCCTGTCCCCGCGCGCTTCTCGGCGGCGGACCTCGACGGATTCGCGCTCATCGTACGCGCGCTGGAGAAGTTTGCAGACCTTGTCAATCCTGCCGTGCGCCCCGCGCGCTCGTAGTCGCGTAGAATCTCATGCGAGACGATCGTCACCACCGAGAGGAGACGTCAATGGAGGAGTACAAGCGCCAGTTCATCGACTTCATGGTCGAGAGCAAGGTGCTCAAGTTTGGCGAGTTCACCCTCAAGAGCGGCAGGAAGTCGCCATTCTTCATGAACGCGGGAGCCTACGTCACGGGCTCACAGCTCAAGCGCCTGGGCGAGTTCTATGCCCGTGCCATCCACGACAACTTTGGCCTGGACTTCGACGTGCTCTTTGGGCCCGCCTACAAGGGCATCCCCTTGGCGGTCTCCTGCGCCATCGCCTTTCACGACCTCTACGGCAAGGAGGTGCGCTACTGCTCCAACCGCAAGGAGGCCAAGGACCACGGTGCCGACAAGGGCAACCTCCTTGGAAGCGAACTTAGAGACGGCGACCGCGTGGTTATGATCGAGGACGTCACCACCTCCGGCAAGTCCATCGACGAGACCTACCCCATCGTGACCGGCGCGGCCGCGGTCGAAGTCAAGGGCCTTATCGTCTCGCTCAACCGCATGGAGGTGGGCAAGGGCGGCAAGGTGAGCGCCCAGGAAGAGATCCAGGAGCGCTACGGCTTCCCCGTCGCAAGCATTGTGACCATGGCCGAGGTCGTCGAGGCGCTCAACGGCACCGTCATTACGCCAGAGCTCAAGGCCGCCATTGACGAGTACTACGAGAAGTACGGCGTAAAGTAGCGCGCGGATACAAGCGCCGCTTCACGCGGCACAGAAACGCGGGGCGTCAGCACAAGCTGGCGCCCCGCATGCGTTGCGAGCGGCTTGTCTTGCCCTGCTCGTCCTACGCAGCCAGATCGGCGCGACGGGCCGTGGCCTCCTCGAAGTCGCGGGTGCCCACAAAGACGTCCTGCTTGTAGGGGTTGACGCCCAGCTTCTTGGCACGGTAGGCAATGTAGCAGATGGCAGTCACATTGGCCGCGAGCGCGATCACAGAGACCACGGTCGCCGTGGTGGGGTTGAGCGTGGAGTGCGTCACGAAGACGGACTCCTCCTGGAACGCGGGGAAGACCTGCGCGAACATGCACCAGATGGCAAGCGTGTTGGCGCGGTTTTGGATCCAGCCGCCCTTGTTCCAGAGCGCGTTTGCCACCGTGGGGGCAAGGAGCAGCGCCAGGCCGCAGTACCAGGCGTGGTGCGGCAGGCAATTGTAGGTGTAGCAGAAGTTCCAGATGTCGTAGGCACCAATGAAGACCCAGGTCATGTCGGGCCAGAGCATGTCTCGCCCGTCCTTGGAGGAGTAGACGTTCCACCAGGCCGTCATGCAGAAGATGTTGATGATGCCGGCAATGCCGTTGAAGACGTTGTTCCAGCCCGCGAGCTGCGTCGCGCCCTCTGAGGTCACCCACGTGCTCTGACCGAGCGCAAAGAAGTGGTAGGCGCTCTCGAAGTCGGAGCAGACGGCAATGAGGATGTTGATCGCGACGATTGCAAAGGGGAAGGCGCGGAACCAATGCGCGCGGCCAAGGCTTCCCCACTGGTACTTGATGACCATGAAGCCGATGCAGCCGGCAAGCGCGGCGTAGACCTTGGCGTAGTGGAACCAGCTGTTCTGGTAGATGTGGGTTGGGTTGGTGAGCGCCCACTCCTGACCCTGCGCCACGCCCACGGCAATGGCAATGCAGTAGATGGTCATTGCCACGGGCAGCACACCAAACATGATGAGCCCCCCGACCTTTGACCTGCGGGCAAACTCGTTGAGCACGATGAGCCCAACGAAGACCATCACCCACCCCAGGAGCTGGAACGGCAGATTGGCGCTGTGGTCGAACAACATGGCACTTCCTCTCTCTTGCTGTCTTTGGGAAAACGCTACCGTCGCGCCGTGGCGCGGCTAGTCCTGTTGGGAGCCAAGGTCGAGGTGGAGCGTGTCAGTGATGAGGTCGGCCACAAGCTCGTCCGAGGCGTCGGGGTGGGTCCTCATGTAGCTCATGAGGCCAATGATGAGCAGGTAGAACTCCTCGTAGGGATGGCGTATCTCCACGCGGTGGTACCTTGCGTACTCGGTGACGGTGGTACGGGTGAGGTACTCGGCAAGAGTGTGGGCCGTCTGCTGACTAAAGCGCTGGTAGAGCAGGGCGTTCTGGCTCTTGAGAAGATCGGTCCTAAAGCTGTCCTCGTCAAAGAGGTGGCGTCGAAGCATGGCGACGCAGGTCTTGAGGGCGCCGGCGACGTCCCCGCGCACACGCTGCGCGTTCCACTCGCGCACGGCAGCCACAAAGGTGTCGACATAGGCGTCGAGAATGGCGTCGGTCACCTCATCGCGACCCGAGAAGTAGTGATAGAAGAGGCTGCGCGTGATTCCCGCCCGATCGGCAATGTCCTTTACCGAGGTGCGGTCGATTCCCTTCTCCTCGTAGAGGGAGCGAGCAGCGGCAATGATCTGCTCGCGCCGCGTCTCTGCAATCTCGCCGCGCATCGACTCCACCTCCTTAGTTGACACCATGTCAACGAACGGGCCAATAATAGGATGTGAAGAGAATGTGTGGCAACAAACAGTTTGCGAAAAACGTCAACGATTCCCAGCCCAGAGGTGGTGCTGCGGACGAAAAAACGCGGCTGCCTGCTTGGGCAACCGCGCTCCTTGCCACCAATTGTGTTGCAGAGGCCTACATGGGCATTGTGGGGGCAACAAAGGTGCGGGCCTGGTACTCGCGATCCAGGTCGTAGAGGCCCTTGGGGTCGGAGCCAAAGAGCTCCATGTTCTTGATCATGTCGGAGGCGTTGGTCTCCTCCTCGCCCTGCTCCTTCACGAACCAATCGAGCAGCTGCATGGTACGGAAGTCGTGAACGTCGTAGGCGGCCTGGTAGCACTCGTTGATCGCGGCCGTGATGTAGCGCTCGTGCTCGAGGCCAGCCTGCAGCGGCGCAAGGTCGTTGGTGAAGGTCTTGTCGGGCTCGGCGATGGCTGCCATCTTGACCTGGTAGTCGTTGTCCAGTAGGTAGCGGCGGAGGATCTTGGCGTGGGCAATCTCCTCCTGCACCTGCACCATGTACCAGTTAGCGAACCCCTTGAGGCCGCGGTCCTCGTAGTAGTCGGCAAACGTGAGGTAGAGGTATGCCGAGTAGAGCTCCTTGTTGATCTGGGCGTTAAGGGTGTCGCCGACCTTCTTGTCGAGTGCCATGACAACCTTCTTTCCTGCCCCGCGGGGCATGTAAGCGTCTGTGCCAGTGAAGAGTTTACCCAGTGCGTCAGAAACCAGTCTCGCGACACGCCACCGTCACACGAACAGGCCGATGAGCGCGCAGAACGCCGCCCCAAGGCACATGGTGACCGGCAGGGTGACAAACCATGAGGTCACAATCTTGCGCGCCATAACCCACCGCACGCCGGCGCGGCGCTTGGCGCTGCCGGCGCCCATGATTGAGGTGGTGACCACCTGCGTGGTCGAGACGGGAGCGCCCAAGGCGGTCATGGTCTCAATTGCTATCGCAGTGGCCATGTTCGCCACAAAGCCAATGGAGGGCTCCAGGCGAAAGACCCCTCGCCCCAGCGTCTTCATGATGCGCTGCCCGCCAATCGCCGTGCCAAGTGCCATGGTGGCGGCACAGAAGAGCTTGACCCACAGCGGCACGCCCCCATCCTGGGAGAGCAGCCCCTCCGTTGTGAGCGCCAGCGTGATGATGCCCATCGTCTTCTGTGCGTCATTGGAGCCGTGGCTGTACGCCATGAAGGCAGAAGAGGCGATCTGCAGTCGGTGAAAGAGACCGTTCGCGTTTGCCGGAGTCCAGTTTGCAAAGAGCTCAAAGACAAGCCGCATGAAGGCAAAGCCCAGCACAAATCCTATGAGCGGCGAAGTGAACAGGGGAATGACGACCTTCTCGACCACGCCCTCCCACCTAACGTCCGAAAACCCGTGGGTATAGGCGATGGTTGCCCCAATGAGGCTGCCAATAAGGGCGTGGGAGGAGCTGCTAGGAACCGTAAGCCACCAGGTGAGAAGGTTCCAGAAGATGGCACCGAGCAGCGCGGCGAGAATGACGTAGAGCTCAAGCTGGACGTCGACGAGTCCGCTCGAGATGGTGCGCGCAACGCTCTCGTTGGTGAGCGCGCCTACGAAGTTCATGACGGCGGACATCGCAATTGCGACCCCAGGCGAGAGGGCGCGCGTGTAGACCGTGGTGGCAATGGAGTTTGCCGTGTCGTGGAAACCGTTGATGAGCTCGAACGCAAATGCGACAACGAGCAGCATGACGAGAAGGACGCTAGGCATTCTTCACTACCACGCCCTGCACGATGTTGCCCACGGACTTGCAGCAGTCGAGCGCGGCCTCCATCCTCTCGAAGAGCATGACCCACTTCAGCGTCTCCATTGGGTCCGTCCCCGCAAAGAGGTCCCCCAGGGCACCGCGATAGACTACGTCACCCTCGTCCTCGAGCATCCCAACCGACCTCACACGCTCCATGACCACGGGATCCTTGTGAAAGTTGGGCAGGTGGTCGAAGAGCTCTCCAAGCTGCATGCAGGCGCTCGCGGTGAGGTCTGCCATGCGGACGGCCTCGGGATGCATCTCCTCGATTCGGAAGAGCTCGAAGCGGCGAGAAGCACCCTCGATCTGGTCGACCACGCCATCCATCGTGCGTGCGAGCATCGCGATGTCCTCGCGGTCGAAGGGGGTCACGAAGGACCCATAGAGCTCGGTCAGAATCTTGGCAACGTGGTGGTCGCAGTCGACCTCGTACTCCTTCATCTTGGCGACAAGGTCGCGCGACTGAGGGTAGTTGCGCACGAGCGTTGCGTAGTCCTGGCCGACCTCGGCAATCTTGTGGCCAAAATCCGAAAGGAGCCCGTAGAAGACGTCTTCTCTATGTTTGACGCGACTCAATGGCGTATCCCTTCATGCGATGCATTGCTCGGTTGGGCAGACGTCGAGGCCTCTCGTTCTCCCACAGCTGTCTGCCCCAGCGGCCGCAAGGATGTTAGCAGTTTGTAAGCTGCCGGCAGCGAAGCGAAGCATACCGCCTGCCGAATGACGCAATACAAACGAAACGTTTTGCTTGTTGGAGTCGATTAGTTATGCTCGGTTTTGGAGTTGGCAAGACGATTGGCGACCAACAACGGGAGAGTGCACCAGATGACCAAGCTCATGGAGTATCTGCTGGAGCCGCAGACCGCCGTGGTCTTTGACATCGACGGCGTTCTCGCGGTCTACGAGTTTGGCGAGCTCTCGCACAGCGCATGCCCCGACGAGGACTGGGAGGACTACGTCCGCACCCACGACCCTTATGCCAGCTCGCGTCCAGTCCCGCAGATCAAGCGTTTTATCAAGGACAAGGGCGAGAGCCGCGTGTGGGCCTGCTCGCAGGCAAGCGACGTCGAGGCGCCTGGCAAGCGTGCCTTCGTCACGCGCTGCTACGGCCTTGCCCCCAGCCACGTGGTAACCGTTGCTCAGAAGGCTGAGAAGGTCGAGTTTCTCCGCCGGCTGGCACAGGAGCTAAAAGTTCCCGAGCGCCGCGTGGCCATCGTCGAGGACACCGTGAAGACGCTGGACCTTGTCAACCGCGAGACCAACTGTGTAACGGTGCACGTCTCGTCCTTCTTCGACTACGGGATGTAGCCCCGGGCACACACGCGGTCCCGCACCCACCTGCACGCCGAGACGCCTACGCCCTCTCCTCGTGGACCTCGCGCTCAACCCCGTCGGCATCGCGAATGACCTCGATCCAGCGCTCGATGCGCTCCCCGTCGAGCATGCGCGCCGTCTCGTCAATCTTGTCAGCGAGAAGGTCAAGCGACTCTGGCGAGACGGAACCGTTTGCCGCCTGAAGGGACAGCGCCCTGGCAATGTCTGCGCATCCGTACAGCGCTTCTTGTGGAATTTCCAAGGTATCACCTGCTAGATAGCGTCGTTTTCCCGATAGACACCAGAATATTCTATTTTTGAATGTCGTGCGCGCGGGTCTACATTCCGGCGCATGTACGAGATTGCCGACAGACTCGTGGGAAAGGTCCTCCGTAAGCTGAGGATGGAATCTGGCCTCAAGCAGGACCAGGTCGCGGCACGTCTTGGCATCAACCAGTCGATGGTCTCGAAGTTCGAGTCTGGCGAGCGCTCGCTCCACCTGGGCGAGGTCTACGCCTACGCAAAGGCGCTCGACACCACACCGGAGCGCATCCTTCAGGAGGTCTGGGACAACCGACTGCCCCGACACGGCAACTAGGTACGGCGAGACACGCCCCTCCCTGGCAACCCAGCAATCGCTCCCCGCGCTACCCTTAGGGGACAAGCCGCACGGGAGACGGGGAGCACCAGCACCATGAACACAGGAACGCACGCCACGGGAACGCGGCTTGTGCGCATAGCAAGCGCTCAGGACCTTCTCGCCAGCCCTGGGGGCGACCTTCCTCACCTGCTCACGCCAGCCGAACTCGCACAGGCCAACGCGCGCGAGAACCCCGCCGAGTACATGGCCGGCCACCTTGCCGCCAAAGGTGCGGCAACGGACGCCCTAGCGCAGCTCCTCCCCCCGAGCACGGGAATTGACCCCCAAGAGCTGGAGACCCTCGACGCTTCCTCCGGCGCGCCGGTGTGCACGGTCCACGGACGCCTGGCCGCCGTCCTTGCCGCGCACGGCATAGAGCCGCCGCGCATCTCCATCACCAACGAGGCCGGCGCCGCGCTGGCTATGGCCGTGGCATGGGCTCCCGCGGTGGGAGGCGAAGGGGCGTGATCTTTGACCAGCCACTCGCCGTGAGCGGTCTGATGCTCAAGAACCGCCTGGTCATGGTACCCATGGCCACGAGGAAGGCGGGAGCGCGCGGCCAGGTAACCCAAGCGCTCTGTGACCACTACGCCACCCGTGCGCACGGCGGCTACCTGGGCCTCGTCGAGTGCGGCCATCACTTTGTCTGTGAGGAGGGCCGCGCAACCGCAGGCCAGGCGTCAATCGCGCACGACGAGGACATCGAGGGTCTCAAGCGCGAGGCGGCAGCCGTCCACGATCAGGGAACTCCTGTCTTTGTGCAGCTCTCGCATGCAGGTTCGGCAGCAACCGAGAGACTCACGGGCACGCAGCCGCTGGCACCCTCGGCCGTCACGTGCCCAGGCGCCAAGGTGGGCCACCCCATCCCCCGGGCCATGAGCGCGGATGACATCGCGCGCATGCCGGAGCTCTTCTCGGCAGCGGCACGGCGCGCCTACGCGGCCGGCTTCGACGGCATCGAGATTCACGCGGCTCACGGGTACCTTCTGGACCAGTTCCTCTCGCCCCTCACCAACCTACGCAAAGACGCCTACGGAGGCTCGCTCGAGAACCGTGCGCGGCTCCTTCAAGAGGTGCTCTGTGCCGTGCGAGCAGAGCTGCCCTCAGGCTACCCGGTCTCCGTGCGCCTGGGCGGCTGCGACTACATGCCCGGCGGCAACACTATCGACGATGCCGTGGCGCTCGCGCGCATGGCAGAGGCGGCGGGCGCGAGCCTCATCTCCGTGTCGGGCGGCATGTGCTACTACGGCAGGCCCGGCCACGAGGACACCGCCGGCTGGTTTGCGGACTCGTCGGCGCCCATCCGTGCGGGCGTGGGCGTGCCGGTGCTTCTGGCGGGCGGCATAAAGACGGGCGCGGCGGCGGAAGCGCTGCTCGAGCAAGGCGCCTGCGACCTTGCGGGCATCGGACGTGCAATACTGAACAGGCCCGCATGGGCGCGGCGCGAGACCACCAAGCTCCGCGCTGCCAGCGCGCCCACGTAAGGCACCACAAGATAGCGAGAACACCGGCCGCGCAGGCCGAGGAGGACAGCATGGACGAGAGCGACATGAAGCTCGCGGAGCAACTGCGCGAGCAGCTCGAGGCAAACGGGGCAAAGACGGCCTTTGGCGCGCCAGCAGCAACGCCGGAAGCAGCGCCGAGCAAAGCCACCCCGCAGGGCGAGCAGGACGACGCAGGCAGCCTCGTAGAGGGGCCGTTTGCCCAGGCAATGGCCGCCTACCGCAAGGCAAAGCGCTCGGGCGACGCCGAGGCAACAGCGGCAGCCGAGCGCCACCTCCAGGACGTGGTGCGCGCCGAGCTTGCCGGCGGCGCCGAGCCCTGCTCGGGAGACGAGCGATGAGCGCGGAGGAGACCGGCGCCACCGCCAGCGCGTCCAATCCCACTCCCGTTGACCTTGGCCCCAATGGCCCGGGCTCGCTGGGGCGCCTCATCCCCTGGCCGGATGACGAGACGTATCCAAACATCCCCGCCGAGGACGCCCTCGAGCTCTTCCTCGGTTGGGTCGAGTCGCGCGGCATGCAGCTCTGGGACCATCAGGAGGAGGCACTTCTCGACCTTGCATCGGGTGACCACGTGATCTTGGGCACACCCACGGGCTCAGGCAAGAGCATGGTTGCCGTGGGCATGCTCTTCATAGCCAACTGCACCAACCGCCGCGCCTACTACACGGCGCCCATAAAGGCGCTGGTCAGCGAGAAGTTCTTCAACCTGGTTAACCTTCTCGGCAAAGACAACGTGGGCATGATCACCGGTGACGTGGTGATAAACAGCGAGGCTCCCGTGATCTGCTGCACAGCCGAGATCCTTGCCCAGGACGCGCTGCGCTTTGGCGAGCACGCAGACATCGGTTGCGTGGCCATGGACGAGTTCCACTTCTACAGCGACCGCGACCGCGGCTGGGCCTGGCAGGTGCCGCTGCTGGCGCTGCCCCACACGCAGTTCCTGCTCATGTCCGCCACGCTGGGCGACGTCACCGACATTGCCACCACACTCGAGGAGCACACCGGACGCGCCGTCGACAAGGTGCTCGACGCCCCCCGGCCGGTACCCCTCTCCTACGAGTTCGTGGAGACTCCGCTCGAGGGCACGGTCGAGCTGGCCCTGCGTGACGGCGACGCGCCTCTCTACATTGTGCACTTCTCGCAGGAGGCTGCCCTCAAGAGCGCGCAGGCCCTCTCGAGCTACGGCGTCTCGTCGAAGGAGCAGCGCGAGGCCCTGAAGGACGCCGTCAAGGGAGTGCGCTTCACCACCACGTTTGGCAAGACCCTGAAGCGGCTCATCCTCACGGGCGTGGGGGTGCACCATGCCGGCATGCTGCCGCGCTACCGCCTGCTGGTGGAGAAGCTCGCCCAGCAGGGCCTGCTGCCCGTGATCTGTGGTACCGACACCTTGGGCGTGGGCATCAACGTGCCCATCCACACCGTGGTTCTCACCCAGCTCACCAAGTTCGACGGCAGGCGCATGCGCCGCCTCAACGCACGTGAGTTCCACCAGATCGCGGGACGAGCTGGCCGCGCCGGCTTTGACACCGAGGGGCGCGTCATTGCCGAGGCAACCGAGTACGACATCGAGCGCGCCAAGGCCCTTGCCAAGGCAGGCGGAGACCCCAAGCGCGCCCGCAAGATCAAGGTGAAGACGCCGCCCTCGGACTTTGTGGGCTGGAACAAGCAGACCTTCGAGCGCCTCATTGCGGCAGAGCCCGAAAAGCTCCGCCCGCGCCTGCGTATCACGCACTCCATGGTGCTTGCAGAGATCGAGCAGGGCGGGGACGCCTGGGCGCGCACGCACAAGCTCATCGAGGACTCCGCCCAGACGCCGGAGGAGAAAGCCGCGCTCTCGCAGCGCACCGACGAGGTCTTTGCCACGCTCATCGACGCCGGCGTGGTCGAACGCCGTGAGGAGGAGGATGGCACCACCTCCTACCTGCTCACCGTTGATCTACCGGAGGACTTTGCGCTTGACCAGCCCCTCTCGCCCTTCCTTCTCGCCGCCATCGAGCTGCTGGACCCGGAGAGCGAGACCTATGCGCTGGACCTCATCTCGATGGTCGAGGCCACGCTCGAGGACCCGCCGCAGATCTTGCGCGCCCAGGAGCGCGAGGCCCGCGGCGCCGCCATCGCGGCCATGAAGGCAGAAGGCATCGAGTACGAGGAGCGCATGGAGCGCGCGCAGGAGGTCACCTACCCCAAGCCACTCGAAGACTTGCTCGGCGCCGCCTTTGCGGAGTACTGCGAGAAGGTCCCCTGGGCAAGCGACTACTGCCTGCGGCCCAAGAGCGTCCTGCGCGACATGGTCGAGACGGCAAGCGACTTCAAGACCTACATTGGCCGCTACAAGATCGCCCGCTCGGAGGGCACGCTCCTGCGCTACCTCTCCGACGCCTACCGCGTGCTTGACCGCACGGTGCCCGCCGAGAAGCGCGACGAGCGCCTGGATGACATCGTGACCTGGCTCAGGCTGGTCGTGCGTACCACGGACTCCTCGCTCGTGGACGAGTGGGAGGGCGCCGGCACCGAGGATGGCGCCGCGGTTGCCGCGCCCAGTGTGGACGAGGTCGTCCATGACAGGCGCGGCCTCACCCTGCTCGTGCGAAACGCCCTCTTCGCCCGGGTGCGCCTGGCGGCGCTGGGCAAGGTCGAGGAGCTGGGCGACCTCGATGCGGATTGGGGCTACCGCTCGGTCGTGTGGCAGCAGGCGCTCGACGCCTTCCACGCGGAGCACGAGCAGATCCTGCTGGACGCAGACGCCCGCTCCTCCGCCTACCTCGACATCGACGAGAAGGACGAGAAGGCAGACCACGTCTGGCACGTCCATCAAATCTTCCGCGATTCCGACGATGACCACGACTTTGGCATATGGGGCGATGTCGACCTTGACGCCACGCAGGACGAGGGCGCCGTGGTGTTCAAGACCTACCGCGTGGGGTTTGTGGACACGGTTGCGTAGGGACGTGGTTGCGCAGGGTATTGCCGTTCAGGGGCGCGGGACGCACGTCCCGCGCCTTTTTCGTCCGCTTGGGTGTCCAGGCGGGTAGAACCATGCCGTAGGGCAACGCATGGGCGTTGTCCCCGGCTCGCACACAAGGGAGGACGCCATGGCAGAGACAAACCAGACCTACCAGGACCTCGGTTACGACAAGATCTTTGTGTCGCTTGACGGAACGGAACGCCAGTCCAAGGTGCTCCAGCGCGCCATCGTGATGGCGGCGAACGACAACGCGGAGCTCTACATTGGCCACGTGATTGACTCCACCGCGCTCGAGACCGCGGGGACTTACCCCGTCGACCTCATCCCCTCGCTCGAGAAGGACTTCCGCGAGTCCATCGCCGACCAGGTCGCCGAGGCCGAGGCGGAGCCGCAGATCAAGAGCGTCAAAGTCATCGTGAAGGCGGGGCGCATCCGCGAGACCCTGAAGGACGACATGCTGGACGTGATCAAGCCCGACCTTGTCATCTGCGGGGCGCGCGGCCTCTCGTCCATCAAGTACGCGATTCTCGGCTCCATCTCCACCTTCCTCACGCGTTCCACGACCTGCGACGTGCTTGTGGTGAAGTAGCGCGCCTGGGATGCACATCATGCCGTTCACGGATTTCTTTGGTACCTTCACGGTATCCCACAGAAATCACACAGCTTGTTCCCCCGCTCGGTGGTAATTCTCAATGACTTTGTAAAGTCGCAGGTAATTATCGTATTTTTCGTTGCGGCCCCTCTTGCGCGGCGGGGCCGCAACCCTATATGACGACTTGAGACTTTTGCAGGAACCGTGATACCTCACTTTTCACGCTAAGGTTATCTAGCTGCGCTGTTGGCATGTTCTCGCCCGGCGCTCCGTCAACGTCGGCCACGGAGGTAACCTTTGTCGCTCTCGTCTACAACCCGATCAGGAGTCCTTGCGCTTGCACTCGCCTGCACCATGGCGGTTGGTATTGGCGCCGCAAGGCCAACCATCGCCTGGGGCGATACGCTCGACGACCTTGAGGCAAAGGTCGAGCAGACCAACGACGAGCTCACCGCCGCCAACGACAAGGTTGCCCAGCTCCAGCAGCAGATTGACGACAACCAGCAGCGCATCTCCGAGATCGAGGCCCAGCTGCCCGACGCGCGCGCGACCGCGGCGCAGAGCATCCGCGCCCAGTACAAGATGCAGCAGGGCTCACAGGGTCTCGTCGAGCTGATTCTCTCGTCCGACAGCTTCTATGATTTCCTGTCGGCCATCCAGTTCCTTGACTCCGTGACGTCGTACAACACCGACCAGATCCAGTCCCTCGTCGACCTTACGACCGAGCTCTCGAACACGCAGTCAGACCTCAACTCCCAGCTTTCCCAGGCCGAGACCGAGCGCCAGAACGCTCAGGACGCGCTCGACTCCGCCGTTGCCGCACGAGAGGCGCTGCAGCAGCAGATGGCGGAGGAGCAGGCCGAGCAGGAGGCTGAGGCCCAGGCCGCGCTCCAGGAGGCAGCCCAGAGCGAGGGCCAGACCTTCCAGACCGAGTCGGGCAACACGACAACCGTCGAGGTTCCCCAGTCTTCCAGCAACTCATCGAGCAATTCGAGCAGCTCTAGCGAGAGCGTCAACTGGCAGAGCGACAAGGACAGCTTCGTGTCCCAGTGGAGCGCCCGCATCGACGCCTACCTGGCGGGGTCCCCGCTTGCGGGCTACGGCAGCACCTTCGCCGCCGCGGCTTGGGACTACGGCATCGACCCGCGCCTCTCGCCCGCGATTGCGGCCGTCGAGAGCAGCAAGGGCCTCTATTGCGCCTACCCCCACAACGCGTGGGGCTGGGGCAACGTGAGCTGGAACAGCTGGGAGACGGCCATCTACGCTCACACAGCCGGCCTTGCCTCCGGCTACGGCGGCTACCTCACCTACGCCATGGCACAGAAGTACTGCCCGCCCAACTCGTCGGCGTGGTACTCCTCTGTTGCAGCCAACATGGCAATGATCTAGGGGCGTTTCAAGAACAAGAACACCGCAATTTTATGGCAAGGCGAAGGGCCCGGTGGCAGTATGCGCTTCTCGCATGCTCCGGAATCGGCTTTCTCGCCAGACCTGCAGATTCCGATCGATTAGCAGCCTCTAACCGATCGGAATCTGCAGCTTCACTCTCAACTTGTATTTTTCGATCGTTTAGCAGCCTCTAACCGATCGAAAAACGCATCGTTGCGAGGGCTAATTAGCGGTCACACGCCTCTATGCCGTGAGATACACCATCGCAAGCACCAGCGCAAAGCCCACAAGGTCCGCCGCCGAGAAGCTCGTTCCCAGCCACAAAACCGAGGTCACTGTGGCGGTGAGGGGCTCGATGGTCCCCAAAAGGCTCGCACGCATCGAGCCTGCATCCTTTACGCCCTGCAGGTAGAGCGCGTATGCGCCAAACGTCCCCACGACCACCATGAAGGTGAGCAGCGCCACGGCAGCCACGTCAAGCTGCGGCATGTGCTCCCAAGGCCTATACGCAACAAGCAGGATGACGCCCGAGAAGAGAAACGCCAGCCCGTTCACCACGAAGTTGCCCCACTTTGCCAGCTGGCGAGCAGGCAAGATCGAGAGGCACGCCGAGGCTGCCGCGCAGAGAAGTCCCCACGCCAGGCCACCCAGAGGCAGGCTGAGCTGCCCAGGATTGCCTCCCGTTGCCAGCAGATAGGTCCCCGCCAGGGCAAACACGATGCCCAGCACCTCTCGCCGCTTTGGTCCGCGGCGCATCTTCACGCATACGTAGGCGAGCACGGCAAGCATTCCCAGGCTCTGCATCACCGTGGCCGTGGCAGAGTTGGTCCAGCTGATGGCCTCGAGGTAGGCCACCTGCGAGAAGAGAATTGCCCCAAGGCTCACGCCAAAGATCCCCACCAGGGAGCGCGGGTCGCGCAGGGCACGGGTGACCTGCCCCTTGTTGGTGACGCGCGCCGCGGCGAGAAAGAGCCAGCAGGCAGAGAGCTCGCGAACGCACGCGAGCCACAGCGGGTCGACCTCGTACGCGTCCATGAGCAGCTTCGCTGCCGTGCCGTTGATGCCCCAGAACGTGCCGCCCACAAGTGTGCACACCACACCGCGCAGGATGCGCTTGCGACGCTGCTCATCGCTGGGCGGCACGGTGTCAGCCACCTTGGGGTGGTTGTCCCTCTCGTCGCGCGAGCCGTCCTCGAGCGCCTCTGCCATTACGCGTTCCCCGTCCTTCTCGGATGAGACAAAGGGACTGTCCCTTTGTCTCACAGCGACATGTGATTCTACAGCGGAACGCCACACCCGCCGCACGCGGGTCTGCATGCTGGGGAAAACGGGCACCATACCATGCGTGTTAAGCTTCTTCTCGAAATACGATATCGGCGGCCAAAGGCCGCAAGGAGGAACCATGGTATCCGAAGGCATCACCGCAACACCCCAGCGTGACTTCCTCACGCCCGACCCGTCCCTCGCCCCCGGCAGCGTGCACGCCGGCTTCGAGGTTGTCTCCGCGACCCCCGTCCCCGAGGTCTCCGGCACCATCTACGTGCTGCGCCACCAGGCGTCGGGCGCCCGCGCCATGTGGATCGCGTGCGCCGACACTAACAAGTCCTTCTCGATTGCCTTCAAGACGCCGCCCGCGGACGACACGGGCGTCTTCCACATCATCGAACACTCCGTACTCTGCGGTTCCGACGCCTACCCCGTGAAGGAGCCCTTCGTCAACCTGCTCAAGACGTCCATGCAGACCTTCCTGAACGCCCTCACGTTCCCGGACAAGACCATGTACCCGGTGGCCTCCACCAACACGGCAGACCTCGAGAACCTCATGGGCGTCTACCTTGACGCCGTCCTCCATCCCGCCATCTACCACCGCCGGCGCATCTTCGAGCAGGAGGGCTGGCACCTCGAGGCGGCAGACGACGGCTCGCTTTCGTACAACGGCGTGGTCTTCAACGAGATGAAGGGCGCCCTCTCAGACCCAGACGAGGTCCTGGGCCTGGCGCTCTCTCGCTCGCTCTTCCCCCAGAGCCCCTACCGCTTTGAGTCCGGCGGCGCGCCACGCGCCATCCCCACCCTCACCTACGAGGGCTTCCTTGACGCACACGCCCGCCATTACGCCCTGCCCAACAGCTACACCATCCTCTACGGGGACATGGACATAGACCGCGAGCTGGCCTTCATCGACAAGCGCTTCAGCGGTGCCGAGAACCGCAATGCAGGCGAGCCCAACCCCCTTCCGCTCCAGCCGGCGGTCACCGCCGCCCCGGTGAAGGTCGAGATGGCAACTACCCCCGATAACGCCTCGGTGGGCCTGGCGTATGTCGTCGCCACGTCCAACCAGCGCGAGCGCGTGCTCGCCGTGGACGTGCTGCTCGACGCGCTCTGCGGCTCCAACGAGGCCCCGCTCAAGCGCCGCGTCCTCGACGCCGGCCTTGCCAACGACTTCCAGGCCGCGCTCATCGACGGCGTCGCCCAGCCCGAGGTGGTCTTTCAGCTCAAGGGCACCCGTGCGGACGTGGCAGACCGCTTCCGCAAGCTCATCGAAGACTCCTGCCGCGAGTTTGCCGAGAACGGCATTCCTCGCGACAAGCTCGAGGCCTCTCTTGCCCAGGCGGAGTTCAACCTGCGCGAGCGCGACTTTGGCTCCTGGGCAACAGACGGCGTGGCCCTCTCGATGCAGGCGCTCTCGAGCTGGCTCTACGACGACAACCACCCCTTCGACTACCTGCAGTACGAGGACGCGCTGGCCGACCTCAAGAAAGGCCTGGACAACGGCCTGTTCGAGGGCCTGCTCAAAGAGACCGTGTGCGAGAACCCCCATTCCGCGCTGGCCGAGCTCGTTCCCACCGAGGGCGGTGACGCTGCCGAGGAGGCAGAAGAGCTCTCCCGCCTGCGTGCGCAGATGAGCGACAAGGACGTCGAGGCCGTGCGCCGCGAGGTCGAGGGTCTCCGTGCCGAGCAGGAGGCACCAGACTCCCCGGAGGCCCTGGCCACGCTGCCCACGCTCACCGTCGCAGACATCGAGCCGGCACAACCGGACCCGGAGGTCGCAGACGTAAAGGCGCCGCTCCCCTGCCTTGCCCATGAACTTGACACCCGTCACATCGACTACGTCTACCACTACTTCGACCTGCGTCGCGTTGGCTTTGCCGAGCTGCCCTACGTGGGCGTGCTCACAGACCTTCTCGGCAAGCTCGACACCAAGCTCCACACCGCCTCGGACCTCGACACGCTGGTCGAGGCAAACCTTGGCAACCTCGGCTTTGGCTACGAGACCTACGGCCGCGACGACGACCTCTCGTTTGCCCGCCCCATGCTCGTGGTGAGCGCGAGCGCCCTCTCCGAGAAGGTCGACGCCCTGGCAAGCATCCCGCAGGAGGTCTGGGGCAAGACCCTCTACCTCGACGGTAATCGCATGCGCGACATCCTCACGCAGCGCAAGGTGGCGCTCGAGCAGTACTTCGTGAACTCTGGCCACACGGCGGCGGCAGCCCGTGCAACAAGCTACTTCTCGTCCGCCTCGGTGGCGTCGAGCCAGATGGGCGGCATCGACTACTACCTCTTCCTCAAGCGCCTGCTTGCCAACTGGGACCGCAGGCTCCCTGCGCTCCAGGAGATCCTCCCCAACCTGGCAGACCGCATCTTCACCGCAGACGAGGTCACGGTAAGCTTCACCGGCCCCGCCGAGGACCGCAAGCGCTTCTGGGAGCTTGGCGGCACGCTGGGCCTCGAGGAGCAGGGCGAGAATGTCTGCGAGCACAGGCTCCAGATTCCTGCCCCCAAGGTCGCTCGCGAGGGCTTTGTGATCCCCTCCAACGTCTCCTTTGTGGCGCGCGCTGCCGCGCCAACCACGAAAGACGCAGGCACCCTGGGCACCTGGCAGGTGGCAACCCGTGCGCTCTCCTTCGACTACCTCTGGAACGAGGTCCGCGTGAAGGGCGGCGCCTACGGCGTGGGGTTTAGCCACACCACCGAGGGCATCCGCAGGTTCTGGTCGTTCCGCGACCCCAACGTTGCCTCCACGCTCCAGCGCTACGACGGCGCCGCCGCGTGGCTTGCCAACTGGACCCCCACGGACGACGAGCTCTCCGGCTACATCGTCTCCTCCGTGGCCACGCAGGACGCTCCCGAGAAGCCCCGCGCGCTTGCCCGCAGGCAGGACATGCAGCGCTTCAACGGCAGGCCCGCCAACTGGCGAAACATCATCCGCCAGCAGGAGCTCGACACCACCGCCGAGGCCGTGCGCGCTCTCGCGCCGGCGCTCGAGCCCACCGCCGCTCCCGCGGGCGTCTGCGTCTTTGGTCCGCGTGAGGCCATCGAGGCATCCGGGCTCGACCTTACCGTGCACGAGCTCGTCGGCAGCGAGGGGGCGTAGCGTGGCGGGCGGCTCGGCAGGCGAGCGCCTCATAGGCTGGTACGGAGGCGTGGCCGAGAAGAACCTCTCGACGCGCCCGGACTTTGTGCGCAACTGGCTCATGCTTGGCTTCCAGGCCATGCGCGGCAAGGTCCACCTTGTCCCCTACGGCGACCTTTTGCCCTCGGGCAACCACGGCTACCAGCTCTTCATGGACTCCGTGGTGGGCACGCTCGCAAACTTCGACAATGCGGTGGTCACGAGTGTCTTCACCCCCAACGAGATCTTCCACGCCCTGGACGCTCACCCCGTGACGGCGGAAGCCGTCGCCTCCTTTGCGAGCGGCGCCCAGGCGGAAGGCGCGTTCATCTCCGCAGCGGAGGGACGCGGCATTCCCGAGACGTACTGCTCCTACCACCGCATCCTCATGGGCATGGCGACCTCGGGGGTGCTCGGCAAGCCCCGCATGCTCGTCAGCTGCTCGGTTGCCTGCGACGCCAACAACCTCACCTTCAAGGCCCTGGGCCGCTTCTGGGGCGTCCCGCACGTGTACGTGGATGTCCCCTACGACGTCTCGCGCGACTCGGCTCTCTACGTGGCAGACGAGCTGCGCGAGCTTGCCCGCGTCACGGAGGACGCGTTCTCGCGCAAGCTCGACGAGGGTCGCCTGCGCGAGGTCTGCGCATGCTCCGAGCGCACGATGCATGAGCTTGCCGCAACGCTTCCCACGCGCCGCGGGCGCTACCTGGCAAACACCATGACCATCGACATGATGGAGATGCTCGACCTCCACCTCTCGCTGGGACTCCCAGAATGCGAGGCCCTGGCGCGAGAGATGCAGCACGACTTTCTCGCCGCCTCCCCGTACGAGGGCGTGAACCTAGTATGGGCGCACGTCTCGCCCTACTTCCTGGAATCTCTGGGCGAGCTCGTGAACACCAGCCAGACGTCGCAGATCGTGGCATCGGACATGATGTTCGAGCACGTGAGTGCAGGAGATGCATGGTTTGACGCCTCGAGCCCCTACGAGTTCATGGCCGAACGCCTGGTGCGCAGCTGCTTCAACGGCCCGGCGACGCGCCGGGCAGACTGCATCGAGCATCTCGCACGCGAGACAGGCGCGGATGCCGTGGTGCTCTTCTGCCACTGGGGCTGCAAGCAGACGGCGGGTGCGGCGCAGCTCATCCGCCGGCAGCTCGAGGGGGCAGGCTGGCCCGTGCTGGTACTCGATGGCGACGCCTGCGACCGTGCCAACTGCATGGAGGGTCAGATGTCCACGAGGTTCTCGGCCTTCCTCGAGATGGTCGAGAAGCGCAAGGAAGCTGAGAGACATGGCAGCTGAACAGCAGAAACATAACGAACTCTTCTACGCGTGCAAGTACACGCCCATCGAGCTCCTTGCGGGATTTGGAGCCGCACCACGCATCGCCGAGGCGGACGTTGCCTCCTTTGCGTACGCCGACGCGCTGGCTCATCCCAACCTCTGCGGCTACGGCAAGGGCCTCATCGAGCGCATGATGGCGGCCGACGTGCACGAGGCAGTGCTTGTGACCTGCTGCGATGTGGTACGCCGCGTCTACGACGTGCTGCAGGCCTCTGGCCGTATGGACTTCCTCTACCTGCTTGACCTGCCGCACCGGCGCGGGCCCGCGGAGATTGCGCTCTTCCGTCGCCGTCTGCGGGCGCTCGCAGACGCCTACGCCGCATACAGTGGAGCGCAGTTCGACGTGAGCGCGGCATGCGCCGCCTGCGGGACGGGCGTGGCGCGCGCGGACGACCGCGTGACGCTCATGGGCGCGCACGCTTCGGCATCGCTTGTCGCCGAGGTGGAGAAGGGCGTGGGCATGCCGGTGGAGAACGCCACCTGCACGAGCCGGCACCTCAAGGTCTCTCCCCCGCCCCAGCTCGCGCGGATGGCTACGGGTCCTGCCTGCGGCGTGTGCTGCGATGGCGGTGCAACCCCCGCGGCCGACCCCCTCGACGCTTTTCTCGACTGGTACGCACCGGCGCTTCTCGGCCAGATTCCCTGCATGCGCATGGATGACATTGCCGAGCGGAGCGAGCTTGTGGGCGAGCGTGGCCAGCAGGGCGTGGTCTACCACACCATGAAGTTCTGCGACTACTATGGCTTCGAATACGGGGCCCTTGCGGAGAAGGACGAGATTCCCATGGTCAAGATTGAGACGGACGGTACGTCGCAGAGCGAGGGCCAGCTGCGCACAAGACTCGAGGCCTTTGGCGAAACCCTGCGGGCCCGCGGCGGTGCCGCGCACCAGGTACAGCCCGCGCCGACGGCGTCAGGTGACGCACCCGTAGGCCCCAAGGCAGCGGCCTACGTCATGGGCGTGGACTCCGGCTCCACCTCGACCGACGTCGTGATCATGGACGCAGACAAGCACATTGTGGCCACGGCCATTGTGCCAACCGGTGCCCGCGCGGCAGACGCCGCGGCCCGTGCGATGGACGAGGCACTCTCCCAGGCAGGCATTGCTGCGAGCGACGTGGCCCTGCGCGTCTCGACGGGCTATGGCCGTGACAACATCGAGGGCATGGACTCCTCGGTTACCGAGATCACCTGCCACGCGCGCGGCGCCCACTACCTCGCGCCGGATGCGCGTTCGGTCATCGACATTGGCGGACAGGACTCAAAGGTCATCCACCTGAACGCCAACGGCAGCGTGGCGGGCTTCGTGATGAACGACAAATGCGCCGCAGGTACCGGGCGTTTTATGGAAGCCATGGCGCGCGTGCTTGAGATGGACCTCGACGAGTTCTGCCGCCGGGGCCTCGAGTGGCGCCATGAGGTGCGCATCACAAGCATGTGCACCGTGTTTGCCGAGAGCGAGGTCGTCTCGCTTGTTGCCGCAAACACCCCCACCCCCGACGTGATCCACGGGCTCGATGTCTCGGTGGCGAGAAAGACCGCCACGCTCGCAAGCCGCGTGGGTGCCGAGCCGCCCTACCTCATGACCGGCGGTGTCGCGCAGAACGAGGGTGTGGTACGCGCGCTCTCCGAGGTGCTCAAGGCGCCAGTCGCCACGCACGAGGACTCGCAGCTCTGCGGGGCCATTGGCGCAGCCCTTATCGGCCTGCAGTCGCTGGGATGAGACAAAGGGAGTTTCCCTTTGTCTCATCCTCCGGCGCCAGCCCTCTAAATAAGAAGGTCCTCCAGCGCGAGCTTGGGCACGTGGTGGATACCCTCGTCGTCGCGCCAGTACGCAAGCCCATGCTCGGTCTCGCTCGTCTCCAGCACCACGCGCTCGCCGCGCTCGCCCAGGGCCAGCACCAGCTCGGTGACGTAGTCCTCCGCCGAGACGCCCATGACGTTGCTCACGTCGGCGTCAAAGCTCTTGATCATGCAGCAGCCCAGCCCGCGCGACGCCGCTGCCAGTGCGATTGTCTGCGCCGCAATGCCCGTGTCAATCAGGCGGATGGGGTTTGCCGCAAGCGCCTTGGGAGCGCACACGGCAATGTAGCCCGTGGGCCTCTCGCCCGCGGCCGGACCGTTCCAGTCGCGCAGCTGCGCAGCCCAGTGCAGACGCGAGAAGATCGCCGAGCGCTCCGCGGGCTCAACCGCAATGTGGAAGCGCAGGGTCTGCATGTTGTTCCCCGAGGGCGCAAATCGCGCGGCGTTCACCAGCGCAGCGAGGTCCCCGTAGCTCAGCGGCTCGTCCTCCGCGAACCGCCGATACGAGCGAGAAGATCTCACCAGGTCCTGGAAGTTCTTCGAGTTCATCTCAACACCCCCTGCCGGGCATGCCCGGCTGACTGCCGCCGAGGCCGCTCCCCGGCAGAGACAACGCGCTCGGTGCCGCACCCGCGCTTCCGCAGACGCGACCCCGCTAGATTCCGGACTCTCCAATCCTCTGGCATGCCTCGCGCAGGCGCTCCGGGGGCATGACCAGGGCAAAGCGCACGTAGCCCTCACCCGAGGGACCAAAGCTCGCGCCCGGCGTCACAATGACGCCGGCCTTCTCCATGAGCTCGAGCGCAAACGCCTGGGAGTCCATGCGACCATGCGGGATGCGCGCCCACACGAACATCGACCCATGAGCGTTGGGGCGCTCCCAGCCAACTGCCTCCAAGCCATCGCAGAGCGCATCCCTACGCTCCTGGTAGAGCAGGCGTTGACGCTCCACCGAGTCGCGCGGGCCGGTGAGCGCGGCGATGGCCGCGTCCTGCTCGGGCAGGAACATGCCAAAGTCCACCTGGCTGCGGAGCTTGCGCGTGGCGGCCACAATATCCTCGCGCCCCACCAAAAACGAGAGGCGCGCGCCGGTCACGTTGAAGGACTTGGAGAGCGAGAGGAACTCCACGCCCACGTCGAGCGCACCTGGGTAGTCGAGGAAGCTCCCGCCAGCCGGCCCGTCAAAGATGATGTCGGAGTAGGCGTTGTCGTGGATGACCACGATGTCGTGAGCCTTGGCAAAGGCGATGATCTGCTCGTACACCTCGGGTGTCCCCACGGAGCCAACGGGGTTCGCGGGAAGCGAGACCACCATGTAGCGGGCGGCGTCCGCGACATCTTTGGGAATGCCCTCGACCCACGGAAGGAAGTCATGCTCGGCCGTGAGCGGGTAGTACCAGGGCTTTGCGCCCGCAAGAAGCGTGCCGGTGGCAAAGACCGGGTAGCACGGGTCTGGGATAAGAGCCACGTCACCGGGGTCTGCCAGCGCTGCGCACACGTGACCCATACCCTCCTGCGTGCCGCGACAGCTCATGACCATGGAGGGCGTGATGCTCTCAACGCCAAAGCGGGTGCGATAGTAGTCGCAGACGGCTTGAAGCAGCTCGTCCTTGTCGTGCAGGGCGTACTTCCAGTTGGCAGGGTCTTCGGCGCTCTTTCGCAGCGCCTCGACCACGTGGTGCGGCGGCTCGAAGTCCGGCGTACCAACCGAGAGGTCAAACACCTCGCGACCCTGTGCCTCGAGCTCGCGGCGCTTGGCATTGAGCGCGGCAAAGACCTCGTCGCCAAACAGGCCGAGCCTCTTTGAGAACTGCATGCGCACCCCTCCCTGGATGCAGGCGTAACGTACGCATGGGACTGTAGACCACCAACGGCCGCCGGAACACGCCTTGGGACAATGACGCGCCCGATTGTTACATTGGGCGGGGCCGGCGGCAGTACCGGGGCGGTCCAACGGTAGCATGGGCGCCCGCGCGAGTCCCTAAGCCCGGCCATACGGCCGTTTGGACCACACGGCACACAAGGCCCACAAGGCACTTCCACCGTTCACCGAAAATCGGGTCGATAAGTTGCATCGTTATCTTAAATGTTTGAACTTGCGCTCTTTTCTCACCTGCGATGATTCCGCAATGTTCCAACGCATTGTGAAATATCAAGAGACAATATCCGGTATTTATCTCGCACACTGGGCACAAGATATTGTGGCATAGTAGACGACACCGCAACGCTGCACTCGCTGCAGCGTGAAGAGAAACAAGCCAGCCGCATTGCCAACAGCTGCACGTTTTCAGTCTGTTGTCAGGCAATACTCAAGAGGGAGTGAGCACATGAAGATTATCAAGCGCAATGGCTCTGAGGTCACGTTCGACGTCGCAAAGATCGAGAACGCCATCCGCAAGGCCAACATGGAGGTGCCCGAGGACGAGCGCCTCACCGAGCGCGAAATTCGCTTCGCTTCGCTCAACGTAACCGACGAGTGCATGGAGTCTGGCCACACGGTCACCGTCGAGGAGGTCCAGGACCTCGTCGAGGACCAGCTTATGGCCCTCGACCACTTTGAGGTGGCCCGCAAGTACATCATCTACCGCTACGTCCAGAACCAGAAGCGCCAGAAGAACACGACGGACGACAAGATCCTCTCCCTCATCGAGTGCAACAACGAGGAGGTCAAGCAGGAGAACTCCAACAAGAACCCCACCGTCGTCTCCGTCCAGCGCGACTACATGGCCGGCGAGGTCTCCAAGGACCTCACCATGCGCGACCTTCTCCCCGCCGACATTGTCCAGGCGCACGAGGAGGGCATCATCCACTTCCACGATGCCGACTACTACGCGCAGCACATGCACAACTGCGACCTCATCAACCTCGACGACATGCTGCAGAACGGCACCGTGATCTCCGGCACGCTCATTGAGCGCCCGCACAGCTTCTCCACCGCCTGCAACATCGCCACGCAGATCATCGCCCAGGTGGCCTCCTGCCAGTACGGCGGCCAGTCCATCTCGCTCACGCACCTCGCGCCCTTTGTCGACGTCTCCCGCAAGAAGATCCGTCGCTCGGTCTACGCCGAGATGGAGACCATTGGCTACAAGGCCACGCCCGAGCAGATCGACGAGATGGTCGAGAAGCGCCTGCGCGACGAGGTCGCGCGTGGCGTCCAGACCATCCAGTACCAGGTTGTCACCCTCATGACCACCAACGGTCAGGCACCGTTCATCACCGTGTTCATGTACCTCAACGAGGCCCGCAGCGCGCAGGAGAAGCACGATCTTGCCCTCATCATCGAAGAAATGCTCAAGCAGCGCTACCAGGGCGTCAAGAACGAGAAGGGCGTCTGGATCACCCCGGCGTTCCCCAAGCTCATCTACGTGCTCGAGGAGGACAACATCCACGAGGGCGACCCGTACTTCTATCTCACCAAGATGGCAGCCAAGTGCACCGCCAAGCGCATGGTGCCCGACTACATCTCCGAGAAGAAGATGCGCGAGTACAAGCTCTCCAAGGGCGAGACCGAGGGCCACGGCGACGTGTACACCTGCATGGGCTGCCGCTCCTTCCTCACGCCCGACCGCTCCGGCAACGGCTACGACAACGTTGCCAAGGCCAAGAACTACGAGCCCGGCAAGCCCAAGTACTACGGCCGCTTTAACCAGGGCGTCGTGACCATCAACCTGCCCGACGTTGCCCTCTCGTCCGACGGCGACATGGACAAGTTCTGGAAGATCTTCGACGAGCGCCTCGAGCTGTGCCACCGCGCCCTGCGCTGCCGCCACGACCGTCTCTGCGGCACCCTCTCCGACGCGGCGCCCATTCTCTGGCAGTACGGCGCGCTTGCCCGCCTCGACAAGGGCGAGAAGATCGACAAGCTCCTCTATGGCGGCTACTCCACCATCTCGCTTGGCTATGCTGGCCTCTACGAGTGCGTGAAGTACATGACCGGCAAGAGCCACACCGACGAGGAGGCCAAGCCCTTCGCGCTCTCCGTCATGCAGCACATGAACGACAAGTGCGCCGAGTGGAAGGAAGCCGAGAACATCGACTACTCGCTCTACGGCACGCCGCTCGAGTCCACCACGTACAAGTTCGCCAAGTGCCTGCAGAAGCGCTTTGGCGTGGTCAAGGGCATCACCGACCACGGCTACATCACGAACTCCTACCACGTGAACGTGCGCGAGAAGATCGACGCCTTCACCAAGCTCAAGTTCGAGAGCGAGTTCCAGCGCCTCTCCCCCGGCGGCGCCATCTCCTACGTCGAGGTGCCCAACATGCAGGACAACCTCGAGGCCGTCATCCGCGTCATGCAGTTCATCTACGAGAACATCATGTACGCCGAGCTCAACACCAAGTCCGACTACTGCCAGGTGTGCGGCTACGACGGCGAGATCAAGATCGTGGAGGACGACGGCAAGCTCGTCTGGGAGTGCCCGCACTGCGGCAACCGCGACCAGTCCAAGCTCAACGTGGCCCGACGCACCTGCGGCTACATTGGCACGCAGTTCTGGAACCAGGGCCGCACGGAAGAGATCAAGGATCGCGTGCTGCACCTGTAAGGTCTGAAACCCTCGCCCCTTTGCCCGTGCTCAAACATCCTCGCACGCTATGCGCGCTGCGGAACTGCGCCGGGACAAAGGGGCGAGGTCTCCCTTACGGGCAAAGCACGCAAAAGGCACCCTAAGAGCAGAGGGGCGAGGTCTCCGCAGCTGGTGGGGGCAGAAAAGGCTCCTTGCTCGAAAACTGCGACTTAATAGCAGCTCTCTTGGTAACCGCAGGTATTCTACCTGCGATTTTTCTCAGCACGCGATCGTCGGGGGACGAGTAGTTTGTGCGTCTCGTCAGTGTGTCTCCCCAGTACGCCTCGATGTGTCCACACCGGAGCGGAATTATTGCGCGTTATTTCTAGGTATCGATAAGCTCAACTGGTCAAATGTCGTTCTTGTCAGGAATTTCGCGCAATGATTGCGATGGCATTAGGCTGCACCTTGCGAGAGACGAGTCACATCGCGCTTTCGTACGTGATTTGGGACACAGTCATCCGTCGAATCACTCTGCGGTATTAATTTGATACTCAATTTGGTACCATATCTGGTATCGAATTGCGTCTACAAAGGAGCCCCCATGACTGCCATCTATTCCTCCGCAGCCCTCAAGACGCGCCAGCGCGAGATCAAGGACATTGCCCGCAAGGACGTGGTCCACATAACCGAGAACGGCAACGCAGCCTTTGTCTTCATGAGCGAGGACCTCTTCGAGGAGCAGCTCAACAATGCTGCCGAAGAAGCGGCGCTCACGGAGCGCATGCGCGCGTGCATTAAGGCCTCTGATGACTGCTTTGAACAGGGAGAATACATCGAGGGAACTGATGCATTCTTTAGCGCTCTCGACGAGAGGCTGGCAGCCAATGGCTAAGATGCTTTACGCCCTCACGTTTCTTGAGGACGCCGAAACCATCTACTCCCCTCGCGTTCGCAAGCATCTCGAATCAGTCCTCTCGATGCTCGAGACCTTCCCGGAAAGTGGAACGCTCGTCTCCTCGGAATACCTTAAAAGCAGGTATGGAGGAGAAGTACGCCGATGCGATGTTGCGCCGTTCTATATCGTTTACACCTATGAGCGTTCAACCGATACGGTGCGGATACGTGGCCTTGTCCCACAGCGCTCTACCCACTAGCACGTCTCAATCCAAAAGGGGTCTTCCCATGAACTACGCAACCATCAAGTACTGTGACATTGCCAACGGGGTCGGAGTGCGCACCTCGCTCTTTGTCTCTGGCTGCCGTCTGCACTGCAAGAACTGCTTCAACGAGGAGGCATGGAGCTTCTCGGCCGGCAAGCCGTTCACGCAGGAGACCGAGGAGGAGATCCTCTCGTCACTTGCCGCACCATACGTCGACGGCCTCTCCGTCCTGGGCGGAGAACCCACAGAGCCGGAGAACGCCGCGGCCCTGGCACCCTTCCTCGAGCGCGTGCGGGCAACCTACCCCGAGAAGAACATCTGGATGTACTCCGGGCGCACCTGGGAGCAGCTCACCGGCAGCGGAGACCACGCCTCGCCCGATATGGACCGCATTCTCGCCTGCCTGAACGTCCTGGTAGATGGCCCCTTTGTACAGGAGCTGCACGATATCACGCTGCGCTTTCGCGGCTCGTCGAACCAGCGTCTCATCGATGTCCCCGCAACGCTTGCCACGGGCAAAGTCACCATATGGGAGGACGACCCCCAGTTTGCCCAGCATGCGTGGGCATAAATAATGGCGCCCCGGCCGAAACCGGGGCGCCATTGCATACTGCGCGCTGCATGGGGCAAAGCCTACGCTGCTAGTCGATTGCGACCTTCGTGACGTTGGACTTCTCGGCCTGCTTGGGGACATTGACGGTAAGGACGCCGCCGTCCATCTTTGCGGTGAGTCCATCCGTCGCGGCATCCTTCAGGTACACGCCACGACTTGCCTGCCACTCCGAGGTCTCCTTCTGCAGGTAGTTCTTGTTCTTCTCCTCGTCAGACTCCTTCTTGTCCACCGAGATGGAGAGCCTGCCCTCGTTGAGCTCGACGCCGACCTCGTCCTTCTTGACGCCCGGGAGCTCGGCGGTGACCACGTACTTGTCGCCCGCGTCCTCGACGTTCATCTTGAAGGCGTCATCTGCGCTGATCGCTGCGAGAGGAGCGAAGAAGTCGTCGAAGGCTCCAAACGGCCAAGCCCTGCGAAGTGCCTTCTCGTAGTCACTATAAGGAACCATGCCAGCCATCGTTACCACTCCTTCTATGTGGTGGAAGCCCTTTCTTTGGGCTTCCTTGGGTTCACTCTTATATGTTCCCCGCTGCGATTCCTTTATACACACTATCTAAGGTTTTCTAAGTCAATCGTACTTAGATATTTCTCAAACCTCGAGGTACAGCAGCCCGCCTCTCTCACCCCAACTACGCCAAACCACGCACGGTCGCGATTGAGCTTTGTGTGATGCTGGGCTTTTGCCCGTCTCGTCCCTCACCCGTGCGTAGTTCCAACGCCTGACGGGGTAGTGGAATCGCCTCACGCTTCCACCCTCTCTTCCCTCGAGGCATTTGTGGGGCAAGAATTCGACATCTTGCTGCTCATTCAACGCGAATTCTGTTCGAAAACGACCCGACAACGACAGGGGTTACAGGATGGTTGTTCTGGCACCCAGGCGTGAACGCCGCAGTGAGAATCGTGGGGAGAACCACAGCGTCTAGACTGGGAAGGCGGCGGACGAGAGGAGCGGCACATGGCAAGGGGCGGCCGAGAAAAGCAGGACCAGGCGACAAGGAACCGCCTTGTGGCAGCAGCCCTCCTGGCAGCCGCCTGCCCGCTGCTCGCAATGCTCTTTTCGCAGCCAAGCCTGCAGGCAATCCTCTTCCCCGGCTACCGACGACTCTCGGAGCTCCTGATGTCCGCGCTCGCCACCGCAACCTCCGTGGCCCCCTTTGCCATCTGGGACTGGCTCACGGCAGGCCTTGTGGTGGCGGCCTTCACGACGCTGGTGCGCCGCATCCGCCGTCACCGGCGCATGCTTCCGTGGTTCTCAGTTGTGGCACTGGTCGTCGCCGCAACGGCACTCCTGGGCACCGCCGGCTGGGCGCTCAACCACTATGCCCCGGAGCTCTCGCAGGACCTTGGCCTTGAGGTTGGCCAGTACAGCGAGGACCAGCTTGCCGACGCCACCTCGTACTACCTTAACCAGGCGGCCTCCCGCGCCCAGCTTGTTCCGCGCGAGGAGGACGGCACCCTCTCCCACCAGGACTTCTACGAGCTGGCACGCATCGCCGGGGCATCGTACGCACCGCTCTCCCAGCGCTACGAGGTCTTCTCAGGCAGCACCGCCCCCGTCAAGTCGCTTCTGCTCTTTGGCGAGCCCCTGCTCTACAGCGGCCACACGGGAATCTTCTGGGCCGCAACCGCGGAGTCGAGCGTGCCCCTTCACACCGCGATCGCCGAGCTCCCCTTCACGATGTGCCACGAGGCCGCGCACCGGCTGGGCATAGCCAGCGAGCAGGAAGCCAACTTCTCGGCGTTTCTCGCATGCTCTGCCAGCGATGACGTGCGCTTCTCGTACTCTGGCTACTACTCTGCCTTCAACTACTGCGTAAATGCACTGCTGGCACAAGACCCGGAGCGCGCCCAGCAGTTGGTCTCGGACGCGCTCGCAGGTGCAAACGGCGCCGGCGTGGCACTCGTGCTGAAAGACCGCGCCGCCACCCAGAAGCACTACCAGGCCTTCGAAGGTCCCTTCGAGGACGTGGGCACCACGGTCAACGACACCTACCTCAAGAGCTTTGGCGAGAAGGACGGTGTGCGCTCATACGGCCTGGTTGTTGACTACCTGCTCGCCTGGCTCGACGAGTAGCGCTCGGCGTCGCGCCGGATGCGGTCCCCCTCGCGACGCTCCTCCTCGGTAGGCGGCGGCAGGTGCGCGCCAAGGTCCGCGGGCACGTCGCGCCCATAGCGCACGATGTCGTTCTCGAGCACGCCAGCCGTATCCTCGGGCAGGTACACCGAGAGGCTCCCGCCCTTGCAGACAAACTCAGCGCATCCGTCGTCCCCCACGCTGGCGTCGGACTCCCCGCCAAGCACCGAGACCCACCGCTCGCCGGCGTGGCGCGACCCCACGTACATGCGCTTTGCTCCGCCTGCGCGATCGGTGAGCACGCACGCCACGCCGGAGCCGCCGTGGCGCCCGTCGCCCTCGCGCGTCCAGCCAACAACATCCGGGTCGTCGAGGTAGTCGTGCTGCGGCCCGTAGGCAAAGCGACGCCGCAGCTCCATGAGCAGCGGCAGCTCGCGCACGGCGGGAATGTTGCCGTCGTTGGGCATGCCAAAGAGGTCACCGTAGAAGACGCACGGGTAGCCCGCCTCGCGCAGCAGGATGAGCGCGTATGCCGAGGGCTTGAACCAGCTCTGCACAAAGGACTGGAGCGCCTGCCCAGGCTGTGTGTCGTGGTTCTCGACAAAGGTCACGGCGCGCGTGGGATCGGCGCCCACAAGCGTACCGTCAAAGAGATGTCGCAGGTCAGCGCTCCCAAACGAGCAGGATGCCTGGTACAGGTGGTAGTGGAGCGGCACGTCAAAGAGGCTCATCGCGCGCTCAGAGCCAAGGTAGGCCTTAAGCTCACCCACATCCGGAGACCAGTACTCCCCCACTGTGAAGAGCTCCTTGCCAAACTCCTGGCGCAACGCCGGCAGCCAGCGGAGAAAGAACTGGCGGTCCATGTGCTTGAGCGCGTCCAGCCTAAAGCCATCGAGGTCACAGGTCGAGAGGTACCACTCGCCCCAGCGCAGCAACTCGTCGTAGACGGGCTGGTACATCTCGTCCACGTCGCAGCCCATGAGGTAGTCGTAGTTGCCGTTGTCACGGTGGTCCACCTGCTCGCTCCAGTGCTTGCCGTCAAAAAGGTAGATGGCGTTCGCATGCGTTGTCTCGTCGTAGTCCACGCCGTGAAAGCAGGTCCAGTTCCACTTGAAGGCAGAGTACTTGTCGCCGCGCCCGGGAAAGTCGAAGCGCGTCCAAGCCGTGATGTCGCGCGGCGCCGAGACGGGCTGCTCGCGGTTGTACGAGGCAACCTCGGTCGCGCGTACGCGCTCCGTTCCGTCGGCGCCCATGCGGTGGTCGAGAACCACGTCGGCCACGGCCTGCATGCCCGCCGCGTGAATCGCGTCGATGGCGGCCAGGTACTCCTCCCGCGTGCCATACTTGGTGCGCACGGAGCCCTTCTGGTCGAACTCTCCCAGGTCATAGGTGTCGTACACGCCATAGCCAACGTCGTTTGCGCCGGCCATGCCCTTGTATGCGGGCGGCAGCCACACGGCGGTGATGCCATTGTCGGCAAAGAGCTGGGCATCCTCGGCCAGGCGGCGCCAGTGCCCGCCGTCCGCGTCGAGGTACCACGAGAAGCCTTGGAGCATCGTGCCGTTCATAAGCGCAGCCGCCGCACCTACCCTATGCGCGTGGGGTGTGCGCAGGCCACAACTGCCGCAACTATGGCCACGAGGATGGCGGGCGCAAAGCCAATGAGCCCTAGCACCAGCGAGGCAAGGAAGAGCCACCACACCACTCGCAGCCCAGCGCCAATCGCCCAGCCCATCACGCGAAGTACGCCCACGACAAGGGCAAACACAAGCCACACCGCGATAACCGCCAGCATGACCGGCGCAAGCAGAACGGCAAGAAGCGATGCGAGAAGAAACGTAACCATGGGAACCTTCCCTTCGGGACGCCAACGCGGCGTCCACCTGTTACGGGAATCCTACCCCTTTAGCCCAAAGAGCTTGCGCCAGCCACAATGCCCGCGTCCTGTTCAGCATCGCGAAACACACTTGAAACAATATTGCCAACGTGTTACAACGGTCTTGTAAAAACTACAGGCCGTTTAAGAAAGTCGCAGGTGACGGCATATGTCCAGCATTTCAGGTCCGCTCTTTATTCTCGCCGTGTTTCTCATCACAATCGCCCTGCTCGTTGGCGCCGTGCTCGTGGCGGCTGCGGCTCAGGCACTTGTGAACAGGGTGCGCGGCCAGCATGGTCCGCAGCAAAACGCGACCACCTATCCCACGATGCTCTATCCGCGCTACTAGCTACCTGCGCGCAGGAGAGGCGCACAGACGACTCGCGACGGCCCGGACGGGAAGTGCCCGCCCGGGCCGTTCTTGTGCGCAACCCCGCTTGCCGGGCCCCACTACCTCCTGCGAACGACCCCAAGGCGCAGCTGATGAAGTCCGCGCAGCGTGAGAGTCTTGTCCACCACGGCCGTATGAGACACAAGAGGCGCCAAGCGACCAGCACCGCTGCCCGTGAGCACGACGGGAGCCTCCTCGCCAAGCTCGGCAAAAACACGATCGAGAAGACCATCCACGCGGGCGACCTCGCCAAAGACCACGCCGGACTGCATGGCCTCGCGCGTGGAACGACCGATGGCCGCCTTGGGTGCATGCAGCTCGATCACGGGCAGGCGGGCTGCGGCGCGGGAGAGCGCCTGCGCCCCAAGCGCAAGCCCCGGCGCGATAATTCCGCCGAGAAACGCCCCCTCACCATCAATGACCTCGATATTCATGGTGGTCCCAAAGTCCACCGCCACGACCGGTGCCCCATAGGTGGCACGCGCGGCCACCACGTCTGCTATGCGGTCGGGACCAATCTCGGCAGGGTCGCTGTAGCGCATGCGCAGCCCTGTCTTGAGACCCGGCCCCACTACCACGGGTCGCGTGCGGCAGGCCGTTTCCAGCGCCGCCGACCAGGCCTCCGTTAACGATGGGACCACGCAGGAGAGAACCGCGTCGAGTGGCGGCTCGGCAAAGGTTGCGGCACGCGTGGGGGCGAGGGTGCGCTGCTCGGCAACGTCGCGCGCAAGCACGCCCAAGACCTGCGCCACCTGCATGCGGGCCTCGTCGGCCGTGAGTTTCTCGGGCGTGGTGAGCTCCCAGGTACCCAGCGGCTCATCCGTCTCGCCAGCGTCCGCCGAGAAGAGCCCAAAGCCGGTTGAGGTGTTGCCCACGTCAACGGCAAGAACACAGCGTCCCTCACCCGCAGCAGGGCTGGCCTGCTCACCCTTTCCCATATGCGCTCCCTTCGACGTCACCGCAGAGGCCATTCGCTATACTCTAGCAAGTCCGCGCGCATGTCCGGCGCACGGCACCGGTAACCCGACTCCTCGGCCCGCAACCGCCGGCCACCAGGGGGAGCGGATATACGCAAAGGAGAACAACATGGACAATCCCTCTGGCCGCGCCTCGTGGCGTGGGCAGCTGACGGCGCGCGGCGTCGTCATTGGCTGCATTGGCTGCGTCGTCATCACTGCTTCCTCCGCCTACACGGCGCTCAAGCTCGGCGCGCTGCCGTGGCCCATCGTGTTTGCGGCCATCGTCTCGCTCTTCTTCCTCAAGCTTCTGGGCAACGCCAGCCTGAACGAGGCAAATGTCACGCACACTATCATGTCTGCCGGCGCCATGGTTGCGGGTGGCCTGGCCTTCACCATTCCCGGCGCATGGATGCTGGGATACGCCGACGAGGTGGGCTTTGCGCAGATGCTCGTTGTGGCGCTTGCCGGCACAGGCCTGGGCCTTGTTGCCACGGCAATCATCCACCGGCACTTCATTGTTGACGCGAACCTGGAGTTTCCCATGGGTGCCTCCGCGGCGCAGACCCTGCGCGCAACCGAGGCCGGAGGCAAAACCGGACGCCGGCTCTTTGCCTCGATGGGACTAGCCGGCGTTTATGCTGTGCTGCGCGACGCACTTGGCGCCGTACCCTCCATGCTGGCGGCGCTCCCCATCCCCGGCGTGAGCTTTGGCATCTACAACTCTCCCATGATGCTCTCGGTGGGATTTCTCGTGGGCGGCGTGGCCGTGGCCTGGTGGTTTGCGGGCGCCCTGCTCGCCAACTTTGGCATCGTGGTGGCAGGCAGCGCCGCAGGACTTTGGGCCGTCGACGCCGCACAGGGCATCGTGAAGAGCCTGGGCATGGGCCTCATGATGGGCGCCGGGCTTGCCGTGGTGGCAAAGGACATCGTGCCGCAGCTCGCGGGCATCGTGCGCGGCGTGCGGGGTGCCAGTAACGGCGCGGGCAGCGATAGCGATGGCGCGGGAGCGACGGAATCCCTGGCCACCGGCAATGTGCGCACCGACGCCGGCACGTTTGCGGTGATTGTCGCCGCCATCGTGGTTCTCATGTGCATGGGGCTTGGCCTTCCGCCGGTGGCGAGCATTGTGGTGGTGCTTCTCGCCTTTGTGACCACCGCGATGAGCGCGCAGTCATGCGGACAGACGGGCATCGACCCCATGGAGATCTTTGGCCTTATCGTGCTGCTGCTTGTCTCGGCATTTGCGCAGGTACGAGAGATGCAGCTCTTCTTCATTGCCGGCGTTGTGGCTGTTGCCTGCGGACTTGCCGGCGACGTGATGAACGACTTCAAGGCCGGAAGCATCCTTGGCACCGACCCGCGCGCCCAGTGGCTGGGGCAGGCCATCGGCGGCGTGCTGGGGGCAGTGGTCTCCGCTGCGGTCATGATGGCGCTGGTGGAGGCATATGGACCGGACGCCTTTGGGCTGGGCAAGGAGTTTGTCTCGGCGCAGGCGAGCGTGGTGGCAACAATGGTCTCGGGCATCCCCAGCGTTCCCGCGTTTGTGATTGGCCTTGCGGCGGGCATCGCGCTCTACTGGGCGGGGCTGCCGGCCATGATGCTGGGGCTTGGCGTCTACCTGCCGTTCTACATGTCGTTCACCGCTGCGCTGGGTGCGGCGCTCAAGTGGGTAATCGATCGCGTTCGTACCGCGCGCACGGCCAACCTGCCCGCAGACGAGCGCGCCGCGCGCGACGCCGACGCGCAGGAGGCGGGGGTGGTCATTGCCTCTGGCGTGCTGGGTGGCGAGTCGATCGTGGGTGTCATTATCGCAATGGTGAGCGTTATTGCGGGGCTTACGGCGTAGAGACGCGAGGGCACGTCGCCGGAAGGCGCATTTTGGCAGCGCTCGCATTCAAAAGGGCCCCTCCGGCGACTTTTTGTCTCCGGAGGGGCCTGTGTGTTGCAAACGACGCAAAAGAGTCTCTTTGGCGACATTCATTGATGCGTCGCGCTGCCGGCACCCGCCGCCGACGCCGCACCGCTACGCGTTGAACACGTAGCGATCCAGCCGCTCAAACGCCTCTCGCACGCGCGAGAGCGGCAGCGCGAGGTTCATGCGCACGTGGCAGGGCCCGTGGAACGCGCGGCCATCCTGCCAGTCAACGCCCACGCGCCATCCTGCGCGCTCGACCCACTCGATGTCGCGGCCGTGGCGCTCGCACCACTCGCTGCAGTCAAGGAACAGCATGTAGGTCCCCTCGGGCCTACTTACCTGTACGCCCTCGAAGTGCTCGCCGATAAAGTCGCACGCCCAGGAGACGTTGCCGTCCAGCACCTGCAGCAGCTCCTCCAGCCAGGCCTCGCCCTCACTGCTATACGCGCCGATAAGCGCGTGCATCGAGAGCACGCTCATCGAGTTGTAGCAGGACTTCATGCTCTTTGCCACAACACGATCGCGCAGGTAGTCGTCGTAGATGATGTGGTAGCTCCCCACCAGCCCAGCCAGGTTGAAGGTCTTGCTCGGGGCGTAGAGCGCCACCGTGCGCCGGCGGGCGTCCTTGCTCACGGACTGCGTGGGCACGTGGGCGTGCCCGGGCAGCACCAGGTCGGACCAGATCTCGTCGGAAATCACCACGCAGTCGTGCTCGCGGTAGACCTCCATCGCGCGCTCAAGCTCCCAGCGCTCCCACACGCGCCCGCAGGGGTTGTGCGGCGAGCAGAACACCGCCACATGGATGTGGTTCTCCTCCAGCTTGGCGGCCATATCCTCATAGTCCATGCGCCAGACGCCCTGCTCGTCCTTGACCAGCGGCGACAGGACGATCCTGTAGCCGTTCTCCTCTATGCAGTGCGTGAAGCCAATGTAGGTTGGGCTGTGGAGAAGCACGGCGTCACCTGGCGCGGCAAAGGCCGTAAGCGTGGAGACCAGGCCGCCAAGCACGCCGTTCTCGTATCCAATGTGTGCCGGCTCAAGGCCGCGCACGCCGTTGCGCCGGGCCTGCCAGTCAATGATTGCCTGGTAGTACTCATCGCGCGGTGAGAAGTAGCCAAACGCCGGATGCTGGATGCGCTCGGCCATGGCGCGCGTGATGGAGGGTGCCGTGGGGAAGTTCATGTCGGCAACCCACATGGGAATGGCGTCGAAACCCTCCGCCGGCGCGTCCGGCGCCATGCCGCCCGAGCCAAGCGCGTCGACCGCGATGGCATCCATGCCGTGTCGTTCCATGATTGATTTGAAGTCGTACGTCATGCGGTCTCCTCCCGCCAGTCCTTGCACACGTCCACCCAGCCCTCGGACGCCGAGCAGCGCTCGAGCTCGGGAAGGGTGAGGCCAATCGCGCTGCTCTCGCTTCCCGCCGCGGGAAACACGCGGTCAAAGCGGCGCAGCGAGACGTCCAGGTACGTGCGCACGCCGGGCTTCACGGCAAACGGGCAGACGCCGCCCATGGGGTGGCCCACCACCTGCGGCAGGTCGCTTGGAGCCACAAAGCGCGGCTTTGTCCCAAACTCGCACTTGAAGGCCGCACTCCACAGCTTGGCGTCGCCCGCGCACACCACGAGGACGGCACCCTCCCCAACCGCGCACGCCATCGTCTTGGCAATGCGCGCCGGCTCGCAGCCCAGGTCGCGCGCAGCCAGCTCCACCGTGGCGCTCGACTGGTCAAACTCGATGATCTTGTCGGCAACGCCAAAGGGCCCGAGGTACGCTCGGACGCTCTCGACCGACATGGGCCACATCCCCTCTCGAACAGCCGTCCACTCGCAGGGCAGCATCACAAGAGAGTAGCCTACCACCGCCATCGGCCAAGTTACCACCGCTGGCCGTAGGACTGGCCGGCTCCGAGAACGCCTTCTTCGTGCGAGGCGATGCCGTCGCTCTTGCGCAGTGCTCGCTTGTTGACCAGGTGTTCCTTCCAGCCGTACGAGAGCTGCGGCGGCGTGGGCGCCTCTAGCTCCACGTGGCCAAAGGCGTTGACCACCCGGGTTCCGCAGGCAAGTTCCCTCTCGCGCGAGAAATCCGTGATGTAGTTGGCATGCACGTGGCCGTGGACCATGAGGGCGGGCCGCCAGCGCTCCAGCAGCGTGTTGAAGCACTTGAAGCCGCGGTGCGGGAGGTCGTCCAGATCTCCCACGCCGCGCGCGGGTGCATGGGCGAGAAGCACGTCGAAGCCGCCCAGCAGGCGGATGCTCGGCTCGACCTTGCGGATGCGCCGGCGCATCTCCTGCTCGGTGGACATGTAGGTACCGTCCTTGTAGCGCATGGAGCCACCCAGTCCAACAATGCGCAGGCCACGGTACACGTAGACCGAGTCGTCCACGCAGATGCAGCCCAGGGGCGGCTTGCGGCGGTAGCTCTCGTCGTGGTTGCCATGCACGTAGAGCACGGGACACGTGAGCATGGTGACGAGAAACTCCAGGTAGTCGGCATCGAGGTCGCCTGCCGCCAGGACAAGGTCAACGCCCTCGAAGCGCGAGCGGCGGAAGTTGTCCCACAGCATGCGCTCCTCGACGTCGGCAATCGCGAGGATCTTCATGGCCGCGCCTCCCCCGTGACGCCACCGGCGGAAAGGCCGCCTCCCAGCCCGCCAGCCAGGGACGTCTCGTCAACGGGATGCCAGTTTGCGGGAAGGATGCCCTCCACGTTGTCGTTGAGCCAATCCATGGAAACGACATCCAGCTCCCTCAGCCTGGGCGAGCCCGCCGGCTGAACCACGCCCCCCTGGCTTCTCAACTCGCCCGCAAAGGGGTCGAGCACGCCGCGCTCGATGCCGTGCGTGAGCTGGTCGACGAGCTTGCGCGAGTAGTAGGGCAGATCATCCGAGAGGCTAAGCCCAATGACCCCCGACGACATGCCGTACCAGTAGCTTACCGCCTGCGGGCGCGCGGCGTCGCCGGGGTCCTGCCAGGACCCGTTGAGAAGCCCCTGCACGATAAGATCGTAGTAGCGTCCCCAGTTCCACACCGGAAGCGCGAGGTTGTGCACGCGGCCATTCACCATCTGGTAGAGGCCCAGCGCAAGCGGGTCGTCCCACGGCGCGGTGACGTCCGAGCCAGACATCACGGTAACGCCCTCGTTAGCCATCCGGTGGTAGAGGGAGTCGCCGCCGCGCGTGGACCAGACCAGGCGAACCTTGACCTTGGGGTCCACCATCGCCGCGCCAATGGCGAAGGCGTTTATCTCGGCCACCGACCCAAACATGGGGACGTTTGCCTGGTAGCCCACGCGATGGTTGGTGGCAAAGCTCGCCGCCAGCGCGCCCGTCACGAACTTGGCCTCGTACATGCGCCCGTAGTAGGAGCGCACGCGGCTGTGCGGGAGGTTGCAGGAGCAGTTGAGGAAGTGCACCTCGGGGTGGGTGATGGCCGCCTTGGCCGTGCTTGCCATGAGCGTGGGCGAGCAGGTGAAGACCACGCGCACGCCCTGCTCGACGGCCGCGTCCACTACGGCCGTGAAGTCGTCTGGGGAGGAGCAGTCGTCGTAGGCTACCGTCTGGACCGTGCCGCCAAAGCGCTTCTCGACCTCAAGGCGTCCGGCGTCGTGGGCACGCGCCCAGCTCGAGGTTGCCAGGGGCCTCTCGTAGAGAAACGCCAGGCGAAGCGGGTTGGCTGGCGAGTAGGGCGTGTGGTACGAGAGCCGCGAGAGGACGCCGCCGTGGGAGGTTGGCTCTGCCTCTGGCTCGCTCACCAGCACCACGTCCTCGCGCGGGCCCGCCAGCGCGAGCTCGGACCACAGGCGGCCAAGGCGCTCGACCACGATGGAGGGCGGCGTGTCCAGGAGGCGCTCGTCCGGGAAGTAGCTCAGGTACGCGAGAAGCGCGTCGCCGCAGGTTGCATCCAGGTGCGAGCCACCCGCGCGCTGGTAGAGCGAGCGGAAGTACTGGTAGGTGGAAGTGAGCTCGCGAACGGCTTCGTCGGGCCAGGGGGAGCCAAGGTCGCGGCCGAAAAGCGCGGCAAGGCGCCGGTAGGAGCCCTCGCGCGAGAACTCGATGTCGTAGGTTGGCACTGCTCGCCAGAACTCGAGGAACTCGCCGTAGAGGCGGCGCTCCGGCGCGTCCCACTGACGCGGGAGCAGACGCGTGACCTCGGCCTCGATGGAATAGGCGCCCAGATAGCGCATCACGGAGGTGCGCTTGTTGCCCTCCTGGACGTAGAAGCGGTGCATGTACTCGTAGACCTTGACTGGGTCGCGGAAGCCCTCTGTGGTCTGGATGGTGTAGAGGTTCGACCACTTGGCCGCGAACTCCGTGGTGGGTGCAAGCACGGGCATAAAGGTGCGCGAGAAGGAGCGCTGCCTGCCCTCGGTGCGCGTGCCGGCCACCATATCGAGGGGGATCTCCATGGTGCCCAGACGCACCTCGCCGACGGTGTCACCGGGGGCAAGCACGGAATCAAGCGCGGGCAGGTAGGGGTAGATGCCAGCCGACGCGTCGCGGCGCAGGTCACGCTCGCCGCGACGGAGGGCCTTTCTGTACTCCTCGCTCATGGTGGCGGACGTCTCCTTTCGTGCGCGGTGGCGCGCGGCGGGCGCGGGTACTTGTTCAGACAAGTATACTGCCGCAGGTGCCGGCCGGACCCCAAGCGAGAGGCGCGACTTTAGGCCGCCTGCAAATCCCGATTGTTTAGAGCACTTTAACCAATCGGGATTTCCGCGATTCGGATTGCGTGGCGCTGGTCATGCGAACGCGGCCAAGCATTGTTACCGGCTTGGAGCCTCTCGCAGCTCACAACTGCAGATATTCAGCAACCACGCGACGAGCCGGTAACAAGCGCGCTGCTCGGCCACTGGCTCTGCCACCTGTTGTTACCGGCTCGACCAGACCCACTTACGTTCGCCCAGTTGACTGCTGACAACTTCAACGGGCCGGTAACAACGCGCCACGCCGTCGGGAAGAGAAACGCCAGGACAGGCGAGGAGAACGTCGCAACGCCCGGCGCCGGCGCGTAAATCACCTCGTCATCTCTGGAATTTACTTCCTCGTTACAGCACATCACCAGTACGTAGCGTAGAATCGTCCGCACAGTTTCAGAGCAAATGCGATGACAGGGCGAGTACTTGCCAAGCCATCCCACAGTAAGCGGGCGAGATGAGAACCCGCGGTGGTTGGCAAGGAACATTCCCTCGAGCTGCTCGGGCGAACGCGCGCCGCCTCTGGGCCACCCCCCACGCAGGCAGCAGCGCAACTACCTCGGGCCGGAGTCCACCGTAACGGGCATCGGGAGAACGCACCACGTCTCACCTGAAGTCGCATTTCTCACATGGAATAGGTTGTGCAGGAAGCGAGAGGTGACCATGGAACTTCGAAGCGATGCCATAAAGCGGGGCTTGGCCCGCGCTCCACACAGAAGCCTGCTCAAGGCCGACGGTCTTACTGACGAGGAACTCGAGCGTCCGCTTGTGGCGGTTGTCTCGTCCCAGAACGAGGTAATCCCCGGCCACATCCATCTGGACAAGATCGCCGATGCCGTCAAGGCCGGCGTCCGCATGGCCGGCGGCACTCCGCTGCAGGTAAACACCATCGGCGTCTGCGACGGCATCGCCATGAACCACGAGGGCATGCGCTTCTCGCTCACCAGCCGAGAGGTAATTGCAGACTCCGTCGAGTGCGCCATCCAGGGCCACCAGTTTGACGCTATGGTCCTCATCCCCAGCTGCGACAAGATCGTCCCCGGCATGCTCATCGCCGCGTGCCGCCTGGACATCCCCACCGTGCTGGTCTCCGGCGGCCCCATGCTCGCCGGCCGCGGCCGCCACGGCGAGGAGACCGACCTCAACAGCCTCTTTGACGCCGTGGGCCAGGTGACCGCCGGCACCATGACCGAGGACGAGATGCACTGGCTCGAGAACACCGCCTGCCCCACCTGCGGCAGCTGCTCGGGTATGTTCACCGCCAACTCCATCTGCTGCCTGGCCGAGGCCCTGGGCATCGCACTTCCCGGCAACGGCACCATCCCCGCCGTCTACTCCGAGCGCATCCGCCTGGCAAAGCACTCCGGCATGAAGGTCATGGAGCTGCTGGAGAAGGGCATCACCGCCCGCCAGATCATCGACGCCCGCGCCGTGCGCAACGGCATGGCGCTTGACCAGGCCTTTGGTGGCTCGACCAACACCATGCTGCACCTCACGGCCATCGCGCACGCAGCCGGCTGCCCCGTGACCATGGACGACTGGGACAAGGCCTGCTCGGCCACGCCCAACATCGTGCGCCTGGCCCCGGCCGGCCCGCTCCACATCCAGGACCTGAACGACGTGGGCGGCGTCTCTGCCATCATCGGCGAGCTGGGCCGCTCCGGGCACCTTGACCTCACGGCCAACACCTGCCACGGCACCATGGCCGAGTGGGTCGAGCAGTGCCCGCCCGTCGACGGCACGGTGGTGCGCCACATCGACAACCCGTACTCCCCCGACGGCGGCCTCAAGGTCATGCGCGGCACCCTCGCGCCCGACTGCGGCGTGGTCAAGAAGAGCGCCGTCGACCCCAGCATGTACAAGCACACCGGCCCCGCGCGCGTCTTCGACTCCGAGGAGGCCGCCTGCGAGGCAATCTTCGGCGGCAAGATCAACCCCGGCGACGTCGTGGTGGTTCGCTACGAGGGCCCCGCCGGCGGTCCTGGCATGCGCGAGATGCTCACCCCCACCTCCGCCATCTGCGGCATGGGCCTGGCAAAGTCCGTCGCCCTCATCACCGACGGCCGCTTCTCCGGCGCGAGCAAGGGCCCCTGCGTGGGCCACGTGAGCCCCGAGGCCGCAGCCGGCGGCCCCATCGCCCTGGTGCACGAGGGTGACCAGATCTGCATCGACATCGAGGCCGGCACGCTCGACCTGCTCGTCGATGAGGACGAGCTGGCTCGCCGTCGTGCCGCCTGGGAGCCGCCCGCGCCCAAGTACACCACGGGCGTCCTCTCCCGTTACGCCAAGCTCGTGACCAGCGCAGACAAGGGGGCATACCTGTCATGACGAACACCGACAGCCACGCGGCGTCCGTCGCCGAGAAGCTCGCCCGCAAGCAGACGGCCATCGAGGGAAAGCCCTTTGGCATGGGCTCCCACTCAGAGTACGAGGGCAAGACCATGACCGGCGCACAGGCGATCATCGCAAGCCTGGAGTGCGAGGGCGTCGACACAATCTTTGGCTATCCCGGCGGCCAGGCAATCAAGATCTACGACGCGCTCTATGACTCCAAGCGCATCCACCACGTGCTAGCCAGGCACGAGCAGGGCGCAACCCACATGGCCGACGGCTATGCCCGCGCCACGGGCAAGGTGGGCGTTGTTCTCGTCACCTCTGGCCCCGGCGCCACCAACACCGTGACGGGCATCATGACCGCATACATGGACTCCGTACCCCTGGTGGTTATCACCGGCCAGGTTACGCGCGGCGTCATTGGCACCGACTCGTTCCAAGAGTCGGACATCGTGGGCATCACCATGCCCATCGTGAAGCACTCGTTCCTGCTGCAGTCCACCGACGACCTCACACGCACCTTCCGCGAGGCGTTCTACATCGCCTCCACCGGCCGCCCGGGCCCCGTCCTCATCGACATCCCCAGCGACCTCTCCGGCTCGCAGATGGTCTTCCACTACCCAGACTCCATTAGCATCGCCAGCTACAAGCCCACCTACCGCGGCAACGCGCGGCAGGTCAAGCAGGCCGCGCAGCTCATCATGAAGGCCAAGCGCCCGCTCATTTACGCCGGCGGCGGCATTGTGACCAGCCACGCCTGCCAGGAGCTGGTCGAGCTCTCCGAGACCATGGACATCCCCGTGGTGACCTCGCTCATGGGCAAGGGCGCCATGCCCTGCTCGAACAAGCACAACCTGGGACCGGTTGGCATGCACGGCTCGAAGTACGCAAACATGGCCGTCATGGAGTGCGACCTGCTCATCGCCGTGGGCGCGCGCTTCTCGGACCGCGTGACCGGCAAGGTCTCTGAGTTTGCCCCGCACGCACAGGTCATCCACATCGATATCGACCCGGCCGAGATAGGCAAGATCGTGAACCCCACGGTGCCCATCGTGGGAGACGCCAAGGTGGTTCTCGCCTCGCTCAACGAGCGCCTGCACAAGGAGGACGCCAAGCCCGTGGACGACGGCTGGTTTGCCGAGGTCTGCTCGTGGCGCGAGCGCTGGCCGTTCTACACCGACAACTTTGCCAGCACCATCGACTACCCGGACAAGATCGCACCCGAGGTCGTGCTCTCGATGCTCTCGGATAAGCTTGACCCCAATGCCTCCATCGTCACCACCGAGGTGGGCCAGCACCAGATGTGGGCGCACCAGAACATCCGCCGCGAGCACGCACGCACGTTCCTCTCGTCCGGCGGCGCCGGCACCATGGGCTTTGGCTTCCCTGCCGCCATTGGCGCCAAGATCGGCTGCCCCGACGACGAGGTGGTCTGCATTGCCGGCGACGGCTCGTTCCAGATGAACGTGCAGGAGATGGCCACCGCCATCCAGGAGAACGTGCCCGTCAAGGTGATGATCATCGACAACAGCGCCCTGGGAATGGTCTACCAGTGGCAGAAGCTCTTCTACCACGAGCGCTACTCGTTCACCAAGCTGCCCGACGTGCCGGACTTTGTGAAGCTGGCAGACGCCTACGGCTGGCGCGGCCGGCGCATCTCTCGCCCCGAGGAGGTCGAGGACGCGCTTGACGAGATGCTCGCCTCCAAGGAGCCGTACCTCTTGGACGTCGTGATCCCCACAGACCAGACGGTCTACCCCATGGTTGCCCCCGGTGCGCCCATCGACGACATCATTGGCGCGCTGGACGTGACGCTTGGCGGCGTGCGCGTCTCGGGCAAGGGCTTTGGCAAGGACGGACGCCCCGCCACCGCGGACGGCGAGAAGGACGGTGACGAATGATGAAGCACATCCTCTCCGTGCTGGTCGAGAACAAGCCGGGCGTGCTCTCGCGCGTCACCGGCATGATTAGCCGGCGCGGGTTCAACATTGGTTCGCTCACCGTGGCCCCTACCGAGGACGAGAACCTCTCGCGCATGACCATCATCGTCGAGGCCGATGACGTGGGCTTCGAGCAGATCACCAAGCAGCTGCACAAGCTCGTCTCGGTCTTCAAGATCTCCGACCTCACCGAGGACGACGCCATCGAGCGCGAGCTGGTGCTCTTCAAGGTGCAATGCTCGCCGGAGCGCCGCCACGAGATCATCGAGATTGCGGGCGTCTTCCGCGCCAACATCGTGGACGTGGGCAAGAACACGCTCACGGTGGAGGCCACCGGCACCGAGAGCAAGCTCGATGCGCTTGAGGACCTCTTCCGCAGCTACGGCATTCGCCAGCTCACGCGCACCGGCAAGATTGCGATGTCGCGCGGGCACGACCAGTAGCACCCCGTGGGCCGACGCCTGCGTCCGGCCCCACACACGGTTCAAACCGCCACCCGGCGGTTGAACATAGAAGGAAACGGCACAAGGAAACGGCACAAACGAAAGGAAGTATGACATGGCCGTCACCATCTACTACGAGAAGGACTGCGATCCCTCGATCATCCAGGGCAAGAAGGTCGCCATTATCGGCTACGGCTCGCAGGGCCATGCCCACGCGCTGAACCTCATGGACTCCGGCGTCGACGTGCGCGTTGGCCTCCGCGAGGGTTCCAAGTCCGCCGAGAAGGCCCGCGAGCACGGCCTCAAGGTGACGGACATGGCGACGGCCGCCAAGGAGGCCGACGTCGTGATGATCCTGACCCCCGACGAGACCCAGCCGGCGGTCTACAAGGAGTTCATCGAGCCCAACCTCGAGCCGGGCAACACCCTGGCCTTTGCCCACGGCTTCAACATCCACTACGGCTACATCAAGGCTCCCGAGGGCGTCAACGTGATCATGGTTGCCCCCAAGGGCCCGGGCCACATCGTGCGCCGTCAGTACACCGAGGGCTCCGGCGTGCCTGACCTGGTCTGCGTTGAGACCGACGCCACCGGTGACGCGTGGCCGCTGGCCATGTCCTACGCGTGGGCGCTGGGCGGCGCCCGCTCCGGCCTCATCAAGGCGACCTTCGCCGAGGAGACCGAGGAGGACCTCTTTGGTGAGCAGGCCGTTCTCTGCGGCGGCCTGGTCGAGCTGGTCAAGGCCGGCTTCGAGACCCTCACCGAGGCTGGCTACCCCGAGGAGCTGGCCTACTTCGAGTGCTATCACGAGATGAAGATGATCGTGGACCTCATGTACGAGAAGGGCATCCACTTCATGAACTACTCCATCTCCAACACGGCCGAGTACGGCGAGTACTACGCCGGTCCGCTGGTCATCAACGACAAGTCGCGCGAGGCCATGAAGTACATCCTCAAGCGCATCCAGGACGGCTCGTTTGCCCAGGAGTTCGTCGACGACTGCAACAACGGCCACAAGAAGCTGCTCGAGGAGCGCGAGAAGATCAACACGCACCCCATCGAGACCACCGGCGAGCGCGTGCGCTCCATGTTCTCCTGGCTCTCGAAGGACGAGGACTAGTCGCGCGCTTGCGTAAGCTAGACTTTGCTGCTTGATTGCCCCGCCGGAACCCAGTTCCGGCGGGGCTTTTCTTGTGCGAGACGGCCGCATAGCTTGATTGTGCAATTCTCCTGCCAGCATTGCGTCCGTCCTTACTGCGCACGTTGCTCTAGGACAGCTGCCTGAGGGCAAAACAAAGGCTGGATGAGAACGTAAGACACCTAGTGCTGCACAAAATAGGTCTATCGAACGGGAAAATCGCTGGCGCTGCACAAAAACGGGCTATCGAACGGTGCCTCAGTTCCATTAGCATCAACTATTTAAATATCTATGCGTGTAAATGCAAATTTTGGATAGGCAATGCATCATTTTGCATGTTTAGTTGTATATTTGATAATTGCAGCAGAAACGCACCGTTCGATAGAGCATTTTTATGCACGGAGGGGGGTGCGGACTCGAAGTTGGACCACGGGGTGGTCCGGGACTGGAGGTCCGCAT